>OBLT010002619.1_pt1 | contig 11120 bp, 13 predicted proteins | sample 1518721 | NCBI WGS metagenome assembly OBLT01 (sample SAMEA3539307, study PRJEB22396) | soil metagenome | biome: tundra; feature: field; material: soil | place: USA | collected 2010-05 | depth 0.15 m | reverse complement strand
CGCAAATGTCCTGAACGAAGGCGATTTGCGCAGGTATCGAACGTTGCTCGCCCAAAGCGATGACCTCACGGACAGCGCCCCCGAGGCGGGGCGGCTCGCGCAGGACCAGTAACGGCCCGGTGAATGGGTGCGCGGCTAGGCTGTGCGCCCTGAAGCTTAGTTCCGTTTCGGTCCGTTCTTGTCATTCGCTAACGGTCGGTATAGGGCTGCTATCGGGGTGCGCCCCAAGAAACAGACTTTCCCTGGGGATTGAGGTGTTTGACCTTGCCAGAGCCGGACGCGCATGATCCAGCCCCGCCCCAAGGCAAGGAGGCCGTATGGCAACTCAATGGTTCATGGAAGGCCCGTGGTTCAAGAACTGCAACTGCAACCCGGGTTGCCCCTGTGATTTCAATCAATTCCCGACACATGATCACTGCGAAGGCATGGTCGGCATGCGAATCACCAAGGGCAAGTTTGGCGGGGTCGATCTGAGTGGGCTCCACTGGGCCGGCGTGGTTCGCTGGCCGGGCGCGATGCACGAAGGCAACGGCGAGTTGCAGCCGATTGTTGACGTCAAGGCCACCGACGAGCAGCGAGCAGCTATCTTTGAGGCACTGAGCGGCAAACACGGCGATACCCTGATGGAAATCATGGCGGCGGTCTGCCCAAAAGTGCACCCGCCCATTATTGCGCCATTTGAATTCAGCTTTGATCTCGATGCGCGCAAAGGCCTCTTAAAAGCCGGCGCGGCGCTGGTCACCGAGGTCAATACGCTCATGACGATGGGCGATAATCCGCAGCCTTACCGGGTCGTCGTTACGATTCCGAATGGCTTTGAGTACACCGGCGATACGCACAGCGCCGAGACGGCGCTGGCGGTGAGAATCAAGTCCTCAGGGCCGGTCGCACTCGATCTCAAGAACTGCCACGCGAGCATGACCCACGTGAAGCGCGGCAGTCACGTGGGGGCAAAGACGGTTGGCTGACTCGCGATCGACGGGGGGGCTGGCGCTTCCCGCATCGCTTCTGGGCGTCGGGCTGCTCACCCTCGCGGCCACTATCTATTTAACGGGTGGCATGATCTCCGGACCGGGTGCCGAGCTCGGCCAACTTGGCTGGTTTATCGGCGCATGGGTCCTCATGATGGCGGCGATGATGCTGCCCTCGGTGGCACCTATGGCACTGACGTTCGCGCGTGTCACCGGTGAACGCTATAAGAAGGGGCAGGCCGCATTCGTCCCGACATGGATTTTCATCCTCGGATACTTCGCAGCGTGGACCGCCTTCGGCCTCGCGGCGTATGCCATCGACCACTTCATTCGATATTTGGATATTGCGCGGCTCGCGTGGGATAGGGAGGGCCCGATAGTCACCGGTGTCGCCATCGCGGCGGCCGGCCTTTACCAGCTCACGCCATTCAAGCGCGTCTGCCTCACGCACTGCCGCTCACCGCTGGATTTCTTCCTGGATAGCTGGCGTGAAGGCCCTGGCGGCGCACTGCGCATGGGCATGCATCACGGACTCTATTGCGTAGGCTGTTGCTGGGGCCTGATGCTGGTACTGTTTGCCCTAGGCATCATGAGCCTCTTCTGGATGGCCGTCATCGCGGTGTTGATCTTTGCCGAAAAGGTCTTCCGAGTCGGGGCTCGGCTCGCGCCGGTGATTGGCGTCGCGCTCATCGCATTGGGTCTGTGGATCGCTATTGCGCCCGCGAGCGTCCCGCGGCTGCATTCGTCTGACCAGAAAACAGACATGCCAGGCATGAAGATGTGACGCACGCTATTTGTTTTCTCCGCTTCGCCTGCTTACTGACCTCTTCTTCGATCCCGTTCTTTTGATCTCGGCCACGCTACGCGCGACAGCAGTTGCGAATGGCGAAAGGCGGTGCGCGACGCTGAGTTGCTGTTCGGGACCATCTGCTATCGGGCAGTCTCAGGCGGGGCGCAATGCGTTACGCTTCTTGCGCCCTACGCGGATTGCGGCTTGTGGGATCATATCGGCGGCAACGCTCCGCCGTTTCCGGAGTTGCCCCGCAATCGGGTACAGCGAAGACCTTGCGCGGTCGTGAACATAGGTAACAGCCACCAGTGAGTCAGCAAGCGACTAATCTTCAGTGTCCGCTTCGCGGCGGCGAGTTTCGCGTCTCGACCGGCAGCTCCCCTGGCCGCCTGCTGACGATCGACGATTCGGCTGGGTGCGCTCTGACCGACCTTTTACGAACGGCTGCCTCGGGGCTGGCACTTCGGCACCCTGACTGACCGGATTTGGACCGGTTGTGCCATCCGCTGATCCGGAAGGGGACGGTGCGCATCACGACGGGCTATCTCGGAAGACGCAGCAAATAAGTCCACAATCGTGCCCCCGCTACCACGTCTTATCGGCAGCCGATAGCAGCCGACAGCCTTCGCGCGTCATTCGGCCGTGAGACTGTCACCCTCGGGAAGATAAGCCGCACCTCGCCGCTAAGGCTCTGTAGCGTTGACCTAGTGCGGTCTACGTGCAGATTACGGCCCCCCTCCAGGTTTTCGGCCAACCCCCGATAGGTGATCTCTCTGCCGAGGAATTCCAGCAATGCGCATATGCCGTCTCATTTGCGGTACTGCGTCGATCACGTCATCAACCGAATGGAACTGCTCTGGATGCGTCAACAATGTGTGCGCCATGGCCAGCGCGCCGGCTTCGCAATTACCGCGCAGTGCCGCATCCTGGATGCAATCAAAGTCGATCACATGGGCGAAGCCGAGGATGCGGCGGATCATCTTGCATGCGCCGAAGCCGAGCATGTCGGCAAATAGTGAATCCAAAAACGCGTTACGTGCCGACTGGAGCGCGACGGCATCCTCGGGAGTGGAAAACATAGCGGCTGGGAATACATCACCCTTTGCGTGCTCGGCCCATAGCGCGAGGAAGCGGTTGCGGAACGTCTCCCAGAAACTCCTCGCCTGTTCGAGGACCCAATCCTGATAAGCAACGCGGTCGTCGTTCAGGGTTGCATGCCCGGGCTGCGAATACCAAGTCAGCAATAGATTGCCGAAAAACGCGCCCAGGTCGAATCCAATTGGCCCGTAGAAAGCGAATTCCGGATCGATCACGCGACTGTCATTTTCCGTGACCATCACCGAGCCGGAATGAAGATCCCCATGGAGGAGCGCTTGGACATTGTTGAGAAATTTCTGTCCGAAACGTGCCACGGCAACTTTGAGCGGTCCATCGCGGCGAAAGTCCGAGACAACTTCGTTAAGTTGCGGCGAGGTGTGATGATTGCGCTCGCTGTCGAGGTATGGATGCGCAAAAATCAGATCTACCGTGATGCGAACCAGCGCCTTATTTCCAGCGAATAGCGCGATTCCGTCCATCTTACGTTCGAACGGCCACGCGAAGTCGGAGGTGAAGAAGCAAGCGCGGGCGACATACTCGCCGATATCGCGGGCGAGATTTTGGTAACGGCGTCCTGCAATCAATCCGTACCTTAGGATGATATGGGGCGACAATCGCTCCATGACCGTGCAATAGAGTTCGGAGTCGTAGTGGTAGACCTTGGGAATCATCTCGCCGACGTACGGAGCGACGGCCCTGTAGTAAGAATTTTCGAAGAATGCCCGTTCAGGCGACAGCGGCCACGACGGCCCAGCGGCGCGAACATAGGGCAGAGCCTGCTTGACGCAGACCGACCCATCCGGTCCTTCCACGATAAACACGAGATTGAGATTTCCATCACCAACTTCACGGATCTGCCAAGCCTCCGGCGGGGTGCCGAGCAGCGCGCGAACGTCTTTCAGGTCTCCGATAAGCGCAAGCAGACTCTTAGGATCGAGTATCCGATACGTGGAGAGTGCCTTTGCTTTCGCCATAATTAACGTCCTTTAACGACCACCGCTGGCAGAGCCTCGCCACCAAAGACGAGACCAGAGGCCGGCGCATCCTGCTTGCCATAAGTGCGGAACTTCTCAACTACGCGGCTCATCTCGATATCATCGAGAATACGCACGCCCCCAACGGCCACGGCCGCACAATATTGTGCGGCGAGGTTTTCGACCTCGCCGGCAAGCGCGAGGGCAGCACGAAGGTCTGCACCCACGGCGATGACGCCGTGATTTGCAAGCAAACACGCCGTGCGACCTGCCAAGGCGGCAACCGCGGCGTCGGAAAGCTCCTGCGTGCCGAAGGTGTAATACGGTGCACAACGGATGTCGGAGCCACCCGTAACCGCTACCATATAGTGGAATGCGGGGATTCCTCGACCGGTGCAGGCGAGGCCCGTCGCGTTCCGGGAATGGGTATGAACGATGGCGGCAACTTCATCCCGGGACTTGAATATGTCGCGATGAAGCCGCCATTCGCTCGACGGGCGGCGGCGGCCGAACCAGCGGCCATCAAAGTCTATGAGCGGAATATCGTCGGGATCGAGAGCGTCATAAGCCATACCGGTCGGACTGACGAAAAATCGCCGCTCATCACGGCGCAGACTGATATTGCCGGAGGTGCCATAGGTTAAGCCGCGACGCGCGAGCTCGCGACAGGCAGCAATCAGTGCTTCGCGCAGGTTTTTGTCCGTGATCGCGCCGTCGGAATCAGTCATTCCACCGCTCCTCGATCGGGATAGAGACTTTTCAACCCTTCATGGCTTGCGGGGCAGACGCCACGCTCGGTGATCAATGCGGTCACCAACCTCGCAGGCGTCACGTCGAACGCCAGGTTGAGCGCCGGGCTCCCTTCCGGCACCACCCGCACAGTCTCGATGGCGCCGGAGGAGGTCAGGCCGGTGATATGCGTGAGTTCCGTCGGGGATCGCTCCTCGATGGGGATATCACGGCCCTGATCGAGGGACCAGTCGATGGTGCTGCCCGGCAATGCCGCATAGAAGGGCACACCGTTGTCTCGGGCGGCGAGCGCCTTGAGATAAGTGCCGACCTTATTGCACACATCTCCCGCCGTGGTGGTTCGGTCAGTGCCGACGATAACCATATCCACCTGGCCGCGCTGCATGAGATGGCCGCCGAGATTATCGGCGATCACGGTGTGGGGCACTCCGTGCGCACCAAGCTCAAAGGCCGTCAGCGCAGAGCCCTGGTTGCGCGGCCGGGTTTCGTCCACCCATATATGGACCTCGGTTCCAGCGTCATGAGCCATGTAGATAGGCGAAAGCGCCGTGCCCCAATCGACACAGGCAAGCCAACCGGCGTTGCAATGGGTGAGGATGTTCACCCTGCGGCCGGCCGTTTTGGCGAACCGGCGGATGATCTCGAGACCATGAACGCCAATTGAACGGCATTGTTCGACGTCGGCATCACAGATCAGAGCGGCTTCACGAAATGCCACATCGGCGCGCTCCTTCGCTGCGACTCCCGCAAGTGCGGCGCGCATTCTTGTCAACGCCCAAACCAAGTTGTGGGCCGTCGGACGCGTAGCTTGCAGTATCCGGGCCGCTTCGTCGAGATGTGCGTCCGACGCGTTCGACCGCAGGGCGAGTGCTATGCCGTAGGCGGCGGTCGCCCCTATCAGCGGCGCGCCGCGCACCACCATAGTCCGGATTGCTTGCGCGGCGTCATCGAGAGTATTGAGATCGATCGTCGCAAATTCAAACGGTAGGCGACACTGGTCGATGACCCGGATGGCTCCGGCTGCGGTGGGCCAGATAGTGCGGTAGTGCCTGCCCGAGATTTTCACTGATCAATATGCAATGGATCTAAAGCGGGTTATCTGATGAGATGTTACCGGCTTCGATATTATAGCCGCCAGTCAGCTCACCATGTAGGTATCCGGCAGATTCTGGGCTGTCACGTGCAGGCGCGTATGGCGACTGAAAATCAATTCTTAGATCGCAGCACTATACGGCCCGGTCACGCTAATGTCTCAGTCGTTTTAGTTTAACTGGCCCCAGATTTGGATGAATTGTCTGGCTGCGCCCTTTCCGGCCTGCCGGGAGCCGGCGCCGGAGCTTTTCTGCGGTGATTCCAAGAGATCCACCTCTCAATAGCTGCCCAAAATATCCAGATCACGCAGGCGAGCCACAAAGGCCAAAAGATTGCTCGGAGAATGTGATGTTCGGAAACCCAGGCCGAACAAGAGATGCTCATAAGCCAATGGCAAACATTATCAACCGCATCATGTGGACCGAGTTGCATCACAAGTGCCCCAATCCAAAGAAGGGCTAATCCAAACAATATCAATCTGCGGAGAATTCGCATCCCTTCATCTTAGTACCTACGTGTGGCAAGGGGATAACTACGAAGTTTTCTTTGAAACCCAAGACTGCCCGGGACCGTCATTGCAAGCGCACCCGCAGATAATCGACAAAGCGACCCCGCTACCATTAAGCAGATTTCAGAATGCGATCTGGGGCAACTGACCTACTTTACCGGTCATGCGACGTTCATTCCGACGGGCCCGCAGACCCGGATGGCTCGATGGCGCGAAGCAATTTTCGCACTCATGCATCACAATGCTCAGCGGGCCGGCGCCTATTTCAATATTCCGAGCGCCCAGGTTATGGAAATTGGCCTCGAATCTGAGATTTGAGCAGACCGCCTGTTACCCCCACAGCATGCGGGAAACGATGGCGACCGGGACCAGCCGTCGGCTAGGGAGGCGGAGCGCTGGACGTCTTATCGGTCTGAGGTGAAGCTTCGCTGGCATCGGCAGTTCTGACAGGATCCATGCGAGCTTCCAGCGCGCTGAGTCGCTGCCGAAGCTTCTCGATCTGGTCCGGACGCAGTCGCTCGGCGCAACCGGCTAAGATCCGCCGGCCGCGCACAACGAGTGACTCGACGAGACGCGGGTCGCCACACGTCGAGGCGATGTCGTCGAGGACGCGCATGAGTCGCAGGCTGACCGCTATATCCGATGCCGAGTAATGCCGGATTTGCTCAAATGCCGTATCGAGAAGATTTTCGGTCCCGAGCCATGGAACGATCACCCGGACGACGTGCGGTGGATCGCAAAGCAGCGAGACCGGAACGTTGCGGCTCACGAATCGAATCAGGATTCGGCTGAGTTGGTCGACGCAGGTGATGGCGGTGCTCGGATCGTTGACCGCGGAGGAAATTGCCTTGAGCGCGATGTCGACGATCTGGATGACCCCGAACTCCACGTCCTGCTGCATCGTCCGCGTCGGTCCGATATCGAACGCCGAGCGCAATTCGCGGACGCGCTCGGGATCGAGGCGTTCCCCGGGCGAGGCGCGCAACAGCGCCACGCCCGCGGGCACGAAATGCCCAATGCGTCGAAGCACGCGCACCCGCAACTTGAATGTCTTCGCAAGATTGAGCAAGCGACCAGTGTCGACATAGCGGATGTAGCCGGAGACCGCGCTGTCGACCAGAACCTCGCTCTTGTTGCCATCGAATGGCACGCCCTCCGGCTCGTAGGCGTATCGCTGAGAGTCCGGCATGACGTCATCGATCACGCCCTCGGTCTCGCGCGCGATCCGATCGACGATGTGATTGACGCTAATCGCCTGCGAGATGTGATGAATGAAGAATATCAACCATGCGACGCAGATCACCGCGAGAAACATGGCACAAGTGACCGTGGCGACCGGAGCAAAGGGGCGCGGGAGGGAGCGTGCTGCCGGCAATGCGGCCATGCAATAGGCAAAGGTGCCGAGGAAGATGCCCAGCGTCCACTGGGTCACGCGATCCTTGACGAAGCTCAAAAGGATCCTCGGGGAGAACTGCATCGACGCGAGCGTGAGCGTCATCAGAAGGATGGCGAAGACGATTGACACCACCGTCATGATCGACGCGGCGATCGTAGCAAGGATGATCTGGGCGACCTGGGGATCGGCATGGGACGGGAACAGGACCGTGGGGACCCAGGCGCTCAGAACCGGGACTGTCTCTTCGAGCGACGAAAGCACGGCACCGAGAAGGCCGAGCGCGATCGAGATCAGGAGCGGCCGCACCAGAAACCCGCCGCGCAGCGCATACATGGCGGTGCGCAGCACGGGAGGCAATTGGTTCGTCACGAGGCGGCCTCTCTAGATCTGAACAACAAATTGCCGCCCGACTGGTCCGGCGTTCACCAGGCGGTGGCGGCCTGCGGCAGGCAGGAAACCGCTGCACAGTCGGGCTCGTTCGGGGCGAGTCCGAAAGCTGCGATGATCAGTGCCAGTTCCGACCGCCGGCATGGCATTCCATCCGGGCGTGCTTCACGCTGGTATCGGTGCAAGCCTAGGGCATGTGCGGCGTGCCGTCGACTCTGGGCAGTCTGGCCGTGCAGAAGGAAATTCCGTTGGTCCAAATCTCTCCGTTGGACGGGCTCGGGGGATATCGCGCCCCGGAAGACTTCCTTGCCGATCTTAGGGAGCAGACCGCTTAATGATCACCTGAAAACTCTCGCAAAATCAACGGTCACGTTTTAAATAAAAGCACTTTTTGCGCGTCGGCAGCTTGACATAGGGCAAGAGCGCTACCGCGACGGCGCCGTAATCATCGCCGAGCACATTGATCTTCAGGCGCGCGAAGGTGTCGCCAAATCCGGCTACGGACGTCGTGCTAGCGGCGCTTTTGGTTACAACGGCCAATTGCGTCCGTTGGGAAACCAGGCCGATGATCCGGACTAAACCAATTTCTGCCGCCGGTCCACATCATCACGGTAAAAAATACCTGCCCCGCTCGCTATAGCGCTCGCTCTTAACCGAGTTTTCCGTCCAATTGCTACTCAGACCCCTTTAGACGAGGTTACGATGGGCAATCGCAATGGAACATCTGGCAAAAACCAGGAGCGATCAGATTTACAAATGGTAGGGGCGGTGCGCTCCGAACCGGGAGAAATCCCAACGCTGGCGGAGACCAACGTAAGACGCGAGAGTCGAGAGGCAATCGCGCACAGGTCGCAGAAACCGGAAACCCCCGTTATGACCGCAGGAAATCCCTGTGGGACAACGCCTCGGCGCTTAGCGGTGGGAGAGTTCATCACATCCCAAGGCATAGCCTAAGGTGGCGGGCCGGCTGTGCTGCGCCGACTGGAACTGGCATCCACGTCCCCGGGCTGGAACATTACGGAAGTAATTCGTGCAGCCACTAGTACCGAAAGCAGGGCGGTGAGTGCCAAGATTTCAGCCCACTCGATGCTGTGGTTGTACAGGCCAATGAAAATTTCCCGCAGAACGAAGGCAATGCCCACTTCCGCCAACACCCGCAGACGGATGCGCTGAAATTCCAGATAATCCGTGAAGGTGCGGAAGAGCTCAATCAGGACGAAGACGGACAGAACATCGATCACCAAGTCCCGCGCCACGCTGTCAATCAGTCCATGGGAAAGGGTGTGGGTGGGGACGCCTGCGCGCACCGCATTGATGGCTCCGATGAAGTCAAAGAGCAGGCCGACGACGGCTCCCATTAAAGTGAGCAACATGATGAAGACCAGGGCGGCAACGATGCCATCCAGAATCTTTCGATATACGCGCAATGATTTGATTTTCATGAAACGGTCATCCTCCATGAGCAAACAATAGCCTATCGGTACAGTCCCGCAACCTGCCCAGTATGGGAATATTTTTGCAGGCCTTTGTAAGGGGCTGGCGAGTTGAGTCTTGACTCAAGCAGAGCATAGTGGTCCACAGGCCAAACCATCTCGGGCTTCTGCTTAGGCCGGATTGCGCCACAGGAATCCCTGGCGAGCGTCAGTTGGGGCCTTAAGTCGCACTTCTCCATCCGCAACCCCAGTTCATGGACCCGTTTGCTCAGTGAATCCTGAAGAGTGAGAAATTCACCGGGCAACTCGCTGGGACGCAAGACAGCGATACCCCGTGCCCATAATTCCGGCCTGTCCAGCTTCAAGTCAAAGGGAGTGAAGGGTATTTTCAGAGCCTGTCTGATCTCAGCCAGGCGTTGGCGCTCGACCTCTCCAATAAAGTACAGGGTGATGTGGAATTTCGCCAGCGAAACAAGGGCTACACCGCGATTCCAGGCGCAGGTGTTCTGGTATCGGGTGAGTGCAGCGCGAATCGGTTGCGGTGGGCAGATGGCGAGAAAGATGCGCGCAAGTCCACCTCCAGGGTCCGGAGAAGCCTTCAGCTGGGCAATGGCCATGTTGTGGATTTTTTATGATGAATCGGCATGTGCCATTGTATGGGCGACGGATAGGAAGGATAAAGGCCCCCTCGGCCCGTGCGGCCCGTGCGCAAATTTACTAGCCGGCAATGCCACACCGGAATGACAGTGAGCAGACTGCCTGCATGAGCCAAAACAGGTTTTTCGGGGGCCTTCCGAGGGAAACTTTCCCAATTACGAGTATTGGCGCCACTGTTGGTCGTCGGTGAATCTGCGTCCGATATGACAGAAATCCGGAAAACAAGCCCATTAAAGGGGGCGAAAATGGGAAGGATTCTGGGCGCCCATGTGTCCAGACGTTCTCCCACACTGCATGGTCCGACGGGCATCGACGGCTTTGCGTCTATGCGGCTTCTCTCACTCTTATTTCGACGCGCAAGCCCGCCGCTGCCGCCATGTTAACGAGAGCATCCAGACCAAACAGATCGATCTTCCCACGCATGAGGTCGGAGACGCGCGGTTGCGTGACGCCGAACAGCTTAGCGATCTGGGCCTGGCTAAGGTCGGTGCGGGCCAGATGCGCTTTCAGAGCCATCATCAGGGCCGAGCGCAGTTTCATATTTTCAGCTTCCTCAGGCGTACCCTCGATGGCATCCCATACGCTAGCAAATCGCTTTTTGCTCATGGCCCTAGCTCCTTCGTCAAGTCACGGTAGCGCTTCTCAGCCAGATCTAACTCCGTCTTGCTCGTCTTCTGTGTCTTCTTCTTGAAACAGTGAAGTACATAGACAGCATCGGCAAATCTCGCCACGTAGATGACACGGAACGCCCCAGCGGCGTCCCGAATCCGGATTTCCTGAACCCCGGAGCCAATCCTTGGCATGGGCTTCCAGTCATCCGGCTCGTGGCCTTGCTGCACCTGGTCAAGTTGATGACCCGCTTCACGCCGTGCCGACATCGGGAAGGCTCGAAGATCATCGAGAGAACTACCCCGGAATTCGACGGGTTTGCGATCGGGCATCACCTCTCTCTATACAATCTTTTGTATATCATTGCAAGCCCAAATTCACAAACAGTCTCATTTAAGGTGGCGGGCTCAACGGGTCGTCGCAACATCATCTACTCTAATCGATATTTAGAAGGT
>OBLT010002617.1_pt1 | contig 11123 bp, 9 predicted proteins | sample 1518721 | NCBI WGS metagenome assembly OBLT01 (sample SAMEA3539307, study PRJEB22396) | soil metagenome | biome: tundra; feature: field; material: soil | place: USA | collected 2010-05 | depth 0.15 m | reverse complement strand
CGACCGTAGCCGCTGTTGTTGCGGTTGCTGACCAAGGTGTCCGCGGCCGTGGTCAAGGCCTTCTGAATCGCGGCCACGGTGGCCGCATTGCGGCCCGTGCGCTGGGATTGAAGATAGACGTACATGCCCAGGTTCTTGATGTTGCTCCAGTCGAAATCGGCGTCGACGTAGGTCGTGGTGCCCGTGTTGAACTTGGCGGCGCGGGTTTCGAAGTCGGTCAGCGCCGCGGCGTCGCCGGTCGTTTCCCACATTTCCGCCGCGGCCCACAGCCGGTCGTCCGAATCCGTGGTGGTGTACGCGCCCGTGGAAGTTGGATCCGTGACGGTCTGGTTGGCGGAGTTGGCCTCCAGATAGGCATAGGAAACCTTGGCCGCGGCCAGGCACTGGTCGGCAAAGGCCGAGTCGTAGGTCTTGTAGATACGCGCCGCCTTGGCCAGCACGGCGACGAAGTCGGCGGTCGCGGCCGATCCCCAGGGCACGAAGTAGCGGGTCTGACGATCTTCCTCGGGCATGACCCAATGATCGATGGCCGTGCCTCCGCCGTCGAAGGGCGCATCGAAGGTGAGCGAGGTCAGCTTGTGCGACACGCGTCCATCGCTGGCCGAGTACTGCATCTTGAGCACCCATTCGAGCTCCCAGCGAATTTCGTCGAGGTAATCGGGAAGCGATCCCCCGGTCTCGGGAATGGGCCAAGCGTAGGTAGAAATCACCGAGGAATACTCCTCCCATGCGGCAAGCAGCGAGCCCAAGGTGATGCCGGCGTTCACGACATACTTGCCGTAGTCGCCAGCGTCGTGCCAGCCCCCAAGACCGTCGCGCTTGGTGCCCGCCGTGCCGATGTAGTCGAGATGGGCGTCGTCCATGTGGCAGGCGTCGTGGGCATAGGTCTGCCCGCCAAAGGTGAACGAGACCGCGGTATTGCAACGCCAACCATAGAACCCCAGCATGGTCGCGACGAAGGCCTCGCGGTACACGTCGTTGCCGACAGGAAACGTCACCGAGCGGCCCACGCCAGTTACGTCGACGTAGAATTTGCCGGTTTCGGTCACCGAGGAGAAGTCCGCGATGACGATGCTCTGGCTGGTGTCGGGATCGGTCTTCGCTGCACTGGCGGTACCGGTGTAGGCGACGGATCCGTCGGCATCGCGCTTGACCGTGAAACCGGTGGCCGCGGCCGTGATGGACGCCCGTTTCACCCGGCCGGGCAAGTAGCCGATGGAGCTAACCTTGACATCGGAGTCGGCAGCCTCGACGAGAAGCGGACAGAGCCCGGCGAGGGCTGACACAAGAGCGAACAGGTGTAGGCGCATGCGAACCTCCGGCAAGAGCAAGCGACCGCACGACGAGCATCCTCCGGCCGCCAAGGTAGGAACACGTTTCACCCCGGTGGTGTGCAAATAATTATTTGCGCCGAGCGGCCCACCCGCGCGGACGGCGGGACGACTCCAAGCAGCTATCGCTGCTGCTGCTGAGTTGCGCCAGCTTGAGGAGGATCTCGGCGGCCGCTGGGGTTATGCTCCCGCCCATGACCGCCGAACACGAACCGCCCAAGCAGGACGACGTCCATTCCTCAAGAATGGGTAAGTTCATCCAGAACTACTCGACCTTTCTGTCGACCTTCGTCATCGGCGTGGCCGGGCTGGTGGCCACGTCGATTTGGCAGTACCGGCAGTCGCAGACCGCGCAGAGGCAGGCCGAGTCGGAACAGAAGATCGCGGCAACCAAGGCGGACAACGAATGGCGGATCGCGCGCGCGGAGATTTTGGCCAAGAACCTGAACGTGCTCTCCACGCAGGGCGTGAACACCGCGGATCAGCGCTTCGGCGTGCTGCTTTCACTCACGCGCGGGGCGATTCTCGATCCCGAGCTGGCGGTTTCCTACGCGCTCGAGCTGGGCAAGGACAACGCCAGCTACATGCACGACGTGCTCGCCGCGACGGAGCACAAGAACTACCAGCAACTCGGGCAGGCGTTCAAGCTCACGTGCCTGCAGCGCTACGGCGTCAGGCGCGATGCCGAGATCTGCAAGGACGACAAGCTCGGCGAGCGTTCGGATGCGATTGCCGATCTGATCCACGAAGAAATGGACACCCTGGACGCCGCGGGAGACAACAAGGCGACCGCACTGGGCCCGATTTCACTTCTACGCAGCGATCGTGAGGTGCAGTCGTCGGTGGCCAAGCTGGCATGGCTATTCGAGCCCTACTTGCAGGATCTCTACGAGAAGAAGCAATGGAAAGAGATCGCGCATTTCGAGGCCAGCTCGCCTGGGGCAAGGTTGGTCGCGGCCATCGTGCTGGCCACCGCGCGCACGGGCGAAATGGTGGCCCAGGGAGAATCCGTCGACCTTGAGAAGTTCCACGCCGAGCATCGCAAGTGGCTCGGCGAATACCTCCTCGGCAAGTCCTGCGACCCGGAGTGCCGGGGCCGGCTGCTCGATGTCATGTTGAGCGTATACGGCGAATCGGACGGCGACTACGACGAGACCATGCGGCGACTGCTCGCCCTCCCGCGGACCGACGCTGGGCCCGCTCTCGGCAAACTGCACTCCCGGCTTCTATGGTGCCAGGTGGACAAGGACGACCTCGAGCTCTTCCGCGACCACGTGCTGGTGACCAGCTTGACCGAGTTGCTCGCGCACCCCAAGCCGGCCCCTGCCACCGTCGAAGAGCTGATCGCGCTCGCAGCCATGACGCCGGATCCGAGTGATGGCCCGTCGCTGGTAGCCTGGAAATCCATGCTGGCGGCCATGCAAAAGGCCAGTGAACACTACGACCACGCCTTCGCCAAGCACCGCCTCGCGGTCAAAAGGGAGCGCGCCAATCCGCCGCCCATGGTCAAGAAGGCCAGCTTCTGCGGCGTCGCGGAGGCCGCAGCATCGGCGGGAACCGAATAGCCAGCGCCGCCCGCACCACGCCGCTAGCCAGTTGTGACGGACAAGGTGTTAAGTTTTCAACAGTGCTGGCAGCCTTTGCCACGCGATTGACAGACCTTCCACAAACCGCCGGCCATTTTCTCTAGCTTGGAGGCGGACGAACTGATGCTCACGAACGGCACACGGAATGCTTCCTCGCAGCGCATGCCCTTTCGCTCGTCCCTGTGGATCCTTCCCTACACCGCGATGGCGTGCCTTCCCATGTTTGGTTGCACCATCGATCGCCAACTGCACACCTCTGCCGGACTGGCGGGAACAACCAGCAAGGATTCGCCCTACCTGAAGGCGCACTTCAAGAACGGCGAAGTCGTGGTCCTGCACGATTGGAAGATCGACGGGGAAGGTAGGTCGCTGGAAGGCCGTGGCGAGTGGCTCGACATGCATCGCGAGGTCGTCAACTCGGGGAATCTCAAGGTGCCTGTCGCCGAGGTCGCTCTCTTCGAGACCAACACCAAGGTTGTCAACGCGGGGCCAGTGGCTGCGCTGACCATCGTCACGGTTGCATCGCTGGGAGTGACCGCGGCGTGCCTGATCAACCCCAAGGCGTGCTTCGGCTCGTGCCCGACGTTCTACATTTCCGACGGATAAAAGGACTATCTTGCCGCCGAGGGCTTTTCGGAAAGCGTGGCACCATCGCTGGAAGCCACGGACGTGGATGCCCTTTGGCGGGCCAAGGTGCATAGCCGCACGGCCCGCTTGCGCGTCACCAACGAGGCGCTTGAGACCCACACCATCCGTCAGGCAAACCTACTGGTGGCGCCCCGCCCGGAACACGGACGCGTCCTGCAGACCAGCGACGGCCGCTTCGTCGAAGCCACGGACATTCACCCGGCAAGGATTTGCCGAGCCGCCGAGGGCGACTGCCTGCCCGCCGTGCACGCCAGCGACGACCTGGAACGGGTCAGCGTCACCGACGGGCACGACCTTGCCACGCGCGAGACCGTCGACCTGACCTTCGCCGAACAAGCGACATCCGCCGGCACGCTTGGTCTGGTGCTCGAGGCGCGGCAGGGCTTCATCACAACCTTCCTTTTCTACCAGGCCCTGGCGTACATGGGGCACAAGGCTGGAAACTACCTTGCCACCATGGAGCAAGGTGACGAAAGCATCCGCAACCACGCCAAGGATCTCCATCACATCCTGGGCGGTATCGACGTCCAACTTCGCGATGCACGAGGGGCGTGGCGTACCGTGGGCAGCTACGCCGAGACGGAGCCACTCGCGCGCGAGGTTCAGGTGGTGCCCCTGCCCGCGGGCGCGTCCGGCGAGCAAATCCGCCTGGTCATGGCCCGTGGGCATTTCCGACTGGGATATGTGGCGCTGGCGCACCTCGGGCGAGAGGTGCAGCCGGTGCGCATCCCCATCGCCCGCATCACCACCAAGGCCGGGAATGCCACCCTCGCGCAACAGTGGCTGGCCGGTCGTGCTCCCCAACTCGTCACCCTGCCCGGCGACGAGCATGCACTGGAATACGATTTGCCCGAGGATGGCGAGAGGCTGGAATTCTTCCTCGAAGCGCGTGGCTTCTACTTGGAATGGATGCGGCAGGAATGGTTGGCCGAAGAAAGCGACTGGAAGCTGGCCGGTCTGTTTCTGCGCCCGTCATCCGCGCTGCGCGACCTCGCGCCCGCGTACAAGCGTGTCGAACCGCGCATCGAGACCCTGTTCTGGGAGAGCCGCTATGTTCGCTAGAGCACTCTCTCTCGCCACCGTCCTCGCGCTCTTTCCCGCTTGCGTGGCCAGTTCGCCGGCACCCGAGGCGTGGCGGCTCTCCATGGACGACGTGCAGAGGATTGCGTTCGGTGCCTGGACACGCGTGCAGGCGAAAGGACTTGTCGTCGATGGCGAGCTCTTGGCCGTGGACGAAAACGCGCTGGTCCTTGCGCGCGGCGACCACGTCACGCTCGTTCCTTCAGCCTGCATTGAGACCGTCACGGTCGCCGCCTTCGAGGGTGAGCCCGAACCAACCATCGTGTGGGGTACGGTCGGAAGTCTTTCCGCGGCCACGCACGGATACTTTCTGATTTTCACCCTGCCCATCTGGCTGGCCACGACGGGAGGCGCGACCTATGGGCACAGCAAGGCCGGCTGCATCGAGGCCGACTTTCGCAAGGCGCGGGCCGCGGAAACCGAAAGCGTTCGCAAGTGGGCGCGATTTCCGCAGGGGCTGCCGGCGGGCTTTCTGGAGCAAGCCGCCTCGGTGCTTCCGGCCCAGTGTGGAGTCTCCAGCGGGCGAGGCCAGGCCGTCCCATTCCCGCGGCCGAATGGAACCCAGTCGCCGGCCTCGTGGTAGCTTTGTCGGATGCCACGGCCAGCACAGTCTGAAACCCTCGAACGCTTGAAGACGCTCGTCGGCCCGGCTGGGTTTTCCGTCGATGCCGACGAGCTCGCTCCCCACCTCACCGAGTGGCGCAACCGTTTCGTGGGCAAGACGCCGCTGCTGCTTAAGCCGGCGTCGACGGCCGAGGTCGCCGCCATCGTGCGCATCTGCGCCGAAGCGGATGTGGGCATCGTGGCGCAAGGTGGAAACACGGGTCTGGTGGGCGGGCAGATCCCGCGACCCGAGGGTTTGGATCTTCTGCTCAGCATGAGCCGCATGAACAAGATCCGCTCTGTCGATGCGGTCGACAACACCATGGTGGTCGAGGCCGGCTGCACCCTGGCCGTGGCCCAAGAAGCGGCGGCTGGCGTCGACCGACTGTTGCCGCTCAGCCTGGCCGCCGAAGGCACGAGTCAAGTGGGTGGCAACCTATCCACCAACGCGGGCGGCATCCACGTGCTTCGCTACGGCAACGCCCGCGATTGCGTGCTTGGCCTCGAGGTGGTGACTGCGGATGGCGAGATCTGGAACGGCCTACGGGCCTTGCGCAAGGACAACACCGGCTACGATTTGAAGCAGCTCTTCGTGGGTGCCGAGGGCACGCTCGGCATCATCACCGCCGCCGTGTTGAAACTATTTCCGCGTCCGCGCCAGGTCGAGACCATCCTGGCCGGCACGTCCGATCCTGACAAGGTTCTTGGGCTGCTCACGCTCGCCCGAGATTTGACCGGCGATGGCGTATTCGCGTTCGAGATGCTCTCGCGCTTCGCCCTCGACCTGGTCCTACGCCACATCCCGGGTACATCCGATCCGCTGGCGACGCCCGCGCCCTGGTACGTGCTCACGGATCTGACCGTTGCACGCGATGTGGCCGAGGCTTTCCTGGCCGCGGCGCTCGAACGAGGTCTGGTCGAAGACGCGGTGCTGGCTGGCAGCTCGGCGCAGGCCAAGGCCTTGTGGAAGCTGCGCGAGTCCATCTCGGAATCGCAGAAGCACGAGGGTGGCAGCATCAAGCACGATATTTCCGTTCCGGTGTCGCGCATTCCCGCCTTCATGCGCGAGGCCTTGGCCGCGGCCGAGAAGCTGATCCCGGGCATTCGCCCCGTGCCCTTCGGCCACGTCGGCGACGGCAACCTGCACTTCAACTTCACCCAACCCGTGGGCATGGACAAGGACGCCTATCTGGGAAAGTGGGAAGCGCTGAACCAGGTCGTGCACGACATCGTGATCGCGCACGACGGCTCGATCAGCGCCGAGCACGGTATCGGCGTGCTCAAGCGCGAGGAAGCACGCCGCCGCAAGAGCCCCGTCGAGCTCGAGCTCCTTCGCCGGATCAAGCACGCCCTCGATCCCAAGGGCATCATGAATCCGGGCAAAGGGGTTGTTTAAGACAGTGGCCATCAAGCTTCGCAAGCAGGTTGTCGTCATCGGGGGTGGCTTTGGCGGCCTGGCGGTGACCCGTGCGTTGGCGCGCGAGGCCGTGCAGGTGACGCTTGTCGACCGGCGAAACCACCACCTGTTTCAACCGTTGCTCTATCAGGTGGCCATGGCCGGGTTGTCGCCGGCCGAGATCGCCGTCCCCATCCGCAGTGTGCTGCGCAGACAGAAGAACGCGCGTGTGTTGCTCGCGGAGGCTACGCGCATCGATACGGTTGCACACCAGGTGGTGCTGCGCGAAGCCCCGCCCCTTGCGTACGATTTCCTCGTCGTGGCCACGGGAGCACTCACCAGCTATTTCGGACACGAAGAGTGGCGCAATGTCGCGCCCGGATTGAAGGACATCGAGGACGCCGTGGAGATCCGCCGGCGCGTCTTGCTGGCCTTCGAAGCCGCCGAGCGCGAGCCCGATTCCGAGGTGCGACGCCGGTACCTGACCTTCGTGGTCATCGGCGGCGGACCGACGGGGGTCGAGCTGGCCGGCGCCATCGCCGAGCTGGCCAGTTACGTGCTCGCCCGCGATTTTCGCGCCATCAATCCCGAAGACACCCGCGTCGTTCTGCTCGAGGGCGGACGACGCATCTTGAACACCTTCGCGCCCCAGCTTTCCGATCGTGCCTTGCGCAGCCTGGCCGGCATGGGCGTCGAGGTGCGCACCGGTGCCCAGGTCACACAGATTGACGACCAAGGCGTCCTTGTCGGTGGCAAGCGTATCTCGGCAGGTACAGTGCTGTGGGCCGCAGGGGTGGGCGCCGCTCCCCTACCCAAGGACTTGCCCGTCCCCGTCGATCGGGCAGGTCGAGCCTTGGTCGAACGCGACTGCTCGCTGCCAGGGCATCCCGAGATCTTTTGCATTGGAGACGCGGCGGCCTTCGTTCCCGCGATCGGCAAGGCACCACTGCCGGGTGTCAGCGCGGTGGCCATGCAACAGGGACGATTCGTGGCTCGGCAGATCGTCCGCCGCATCGACGCCCGCTCGCCGGAGACCTTCGTTTATCGCGACAAGGGTTCCATGGCGACCATCGGCCGCAGTCGCGCAGTGGCCGAAATCGGCAAGATACGCTTGAGCGGATTCATTGCCTGGCTCACCTGGCTGCTGGTCCACATCTACTACCTGGTGGACTTCCACAATCGCACCATCGTCATCATCAATTGGGCCTGGTCCTACCTGACCTACCGCCGAGGGGCGCGCTTGATTACGGGCCGCGAGCCTCCGAACACGCGTGGCTGACGGCTACCGGACGCCGGTATAGACGTAAGCCTTCCACACCTTCGACCGGGCTCGCATGATGGCGAAGATGGCGTCGAGCGTGCTCGATTCCTTTCCCCCACGCATCTCGGACATGCCCGCGATCAGACCGTCGTTGCGAAGCAGGGCCAAACCGTGCACCTCGGCCCAGGCGAGCAAGGCGAGCGCCGCCGCGTCCGCGCGCGGATCCATCGAGCCTTCCGCCTGGCATTCCTTCACCGTGCCCTCGACCACACCGAAGGAATCGTAGTCCTCCTGGTGCCCTCCCAGCTTCTCGCCCACGCTCATCGCAGCGGCCATGCCTTCCTTGGAGAACATGACACTGAGGTATTCCGGGTTCTTGCGCGCAAATTCCAGATAGGCCCGGCCTTGCGCCATCAACTTGTCGATAGCCTTGCCCGGGCGGCGCGCCCCTGCATCGAGCAGGCTTGTCCTTAGCCGCTTGTGCCCTTCCAGCATTAGGGTGGCCAGGATGGCCTCCTTGTTCTCGAAATGCCGATAGGGGGCGGCGTGGCTGACACCGACCTCTTTGGCCAGCTTGCGCAACGAGAATTCGCGCATACCCTCTTCCTTGATCAGGCGGACCGCACCGTCGAGGAGGGCCTGGCGCAGATCGGGGTGGTGGTAGCTCCGCTTCTTGGGCATGCCGCCATTGTGCCTTTTATGTTGACACTGTCAACATTCGGATCTACACAATGTAGACACTGTCAACATTGACCCCATGGAGGTCCCCATGCACTGCTTGATCCTGAACGGAAATCCCAAACCATCGGGCTTCGACGACTATCTGGCGCGCTTCGGCCGGGCACTAGAGCGGCAGGGCCACGCGGTCGAGCGCATCGACTTGCGCGATCTGAACCTGAGCTACTGCGCCGGTTGCTGGACGTGCTGGTGGAAAACCCCCGGCCTGTGCGCACTCAAGGACGACATGGCCGACATCTATCCCAAGATGGTGAAGGCCGATCTCGTGCTGTGGTCGAGTCCCCTGGTTTTGGGCACTGTCAGCGCGCTTCTCAAGAAGGTGCAGGACCGTTTCGTTCCCATCGCCCACCCCTACATCGAGCTGGTGGATGGGGAATGCCACCACCGGCATCGCTACCAACACAACGCCGATGTGGGCGTGATCGTGGAGCCGACGGCCGAGGACACCGATGCGGATCTCGCCATCACGCTCGAATTGTTCCAGCGCTTCTCCAGGAACACGCGTACGCGGTTCCGCCTGTTCGCGACCACCACCACCCCCATCGAGGAGGCCGCCCGTGAAGCGCTTGCTGCTTAATGGTTCGCCCCGTGGCAAGGGTGCCAATTCTCGCCAAATCCTCGAATGGATCGCGCAGGGGCTGGAACAGGTCGGCATCACCCATCTGCCCATCGTCGATCTCGCCCCGGATCCGACGCGCACGACGCATCTTGAGGCCTTTCAGGACGCGGACGAGGTCGTGTTCGCCTTTCCGCTGTACACCGATTCCATGCCAGCCATGGTGAAAGGATTTCTTGAAGCTGTCGCGCTTGCGGACAGGTCGCGGTTGCGGGGCAAGCGCGTGGCCTTCATCATCCAGTCGGGTTTTCCCGAGGGGATTCACACCGAGGCCCTGGGCTCTTATCTGGCCCGGGTGTGCGAGCGGTTAGAGTTCGTTCACCTGGGAACGCTCCGCAAGGGAGGCGTGGAAGGAGTACGAATGATGCCGCCCAAGAGCGTCGCCAAAATCCAGGCCCGCTTTGTCCAAGCCGGCAATGAATTGGGCGCAAGAGGAAGTTTCTCCTCGGAATTGATTCGCTCCATGGCGGAGCCGAGAACCTTCGGATGGAAAGGACGCGCGCTCATCCGACTGCTCGGCGGCCTCGGCCTTCTCAATTTCTACTGGAATCGCATGCTGAGAAAGCACGGCGCCTACAGCCGCCGCTTCGATACGCCGTACCTGACAGGCTAAGGACGACACCGCACAATCGCATCCATCAGCGCGCCGCGCACGCGCTTGGCCAGCGGTTTCCGCCGTCTCTTCGAGAAGCCAATGCTAGAACCTTCCCAGCGCCCATGCCCAGTAAACCAGCAACCACCATCCCAGAGGATCGCCTGGCCCAGGCCTTGGACGCCGACGACGACTCGGGCCTGCGCGCCTTGCCCAAGGCGGACGTGCACTGCCACGCCCTTCTCAACTGCCCACGTTCGACCTACGAGCACGTCCTTCGCTACAAGCTGCCCTCGCCGCCGCCACGCTTTCGCGATTTCGGCGAATTCGGCGGCTACCTCGCCTCGAACATGTTTCCCGCGATATGCAGCCTGGACGGTATTCGCACCCTGCTCCGGGCCGGGCTCGAACGCATGGTCGGCGAAGGCGTGGTCTACGCCGAGGCCAGCATCGACTTGCTCTTGCCCTCGCACATCCACGCCCCCGCCCGGGCGGTGCTCGATGTCCTCGCCGAGGAACGCGACCGAATCGCGAGCCGACTGACCTTCGTGCCCGAGATCGGCATCAACCGCCGCCTGCCGCCCGAGCGTCTGTGGCCGCTCTTCATCGCCTATCTCGACTCCGGCGTGTTCGGTACCGTCGACCTCTACGACGACGAACGCGCCGGGGATCTGCACGAGTTTCAGCGTTTCTTCCGCCTCGCACGCGAGCGCGGACTTTCGCTGAAGGCCCACGCGGGCGAGACCTGCGGGCCCGAACGCGTGCGCGACACGGTGGAGATCCTGGAGGTCGACGCCATCCAACACGGAGTCTCCGCGGTTCAAGATCCGACGCTGCTGGAAGAACTAGCTCGGCGGGGAACCCAACTCAATCTGGGCATCGCCAGCAACGTCGCTCTCGGCGTGGCCGCATCGTACGAAGATCATCCCATTCACGCACTGCTGGCTGCGGGTGTGAATGTTGCCCTTGGCACCGACGATTTCGCCATCTTTGGCGCCAGTCTGTCGGACGAAATCCGCCGTCTGCGCCGTTCGGGCATGCGTCTGCGCGACCTGGCAAAGGTGCGGCTCGGCCCGCCAGCGTAGGTCAGGCCGGAATGGTCAGGCGAAAACACGCGTGATCTACGGACCGAACGTCTTGAGCCCAAACGGGCGTTCGATCGTGCCGGGTGAACGCCAAGGACAGCTTTCAGAAGCCCTCTTAACACTACTGATTGAAAAAGTTGCCAGTCCGCCGAGAAATCGGCGACATCATGGGGATGGAATACCTGCT
>OBLT010002616.1_pt1 | contig 11126 bp, 10 predicted proteins | sample 1518721 | NCBI WGS metagenome assembly OBLT01 (sample SAMEA3539307, study PRJEB22396) | soil metagenome | biome: tundra; feature: field; material: soil | place: USA | collected 2010-05 | depth 0.15 m | reverse complement strand
CGAGATTACAAGGTGACTGGAGTTCAGACGTGTGCTCTTCCGATCTCATGGCCGTACACCAGTTCGATGTGCACCCAGTAGACCAGCAGCGAGGTGACGCCGAACTGGCGAACCCAACTCCAGCCATCACCCGCGCCATAGCGCGTCCAGAGGAAGGCGAGGGAAATCATCAGGCACAGCACGCCGACCTTGGTCAGCACCTGCGCCGGGCTGTTCAGCCAGAACTCCGATTTGGCGTAGATAGTGAACGAGGAATTCGCCATGTACTGGGAGGCCAGGATCAGCACGCCGCCGAGCAGCGCCGCCCACTGCATGCAGCGTTCGGTGGCGTCGCGCGGGATGGCGCGAATCACGCTGCCGGCGCTCACACCGAAGGCCAGGTAGGCGCCCCAGGGGAAGATACCGAAGGAATTATAGTCGGGAATGATGTAGTTGCGGACGATCCACGGCACGCCGGACCAGTCCATTTCGGAGATCACCGGGGAGAGCAGCGCGATGGCCAGGCCGAGCACCGCGCACAGGCGAATCCGTTCCTTCGTCTTGAACAGAGCCATCACGGAGAGCAGCGCGATCGAGATCCCCATGCAGTTCAGCACATCCACTTTGAACAGGCCCTGCCAGGGCGCCGGCATCCCGAAGACCCAGAGTTGCAGGCGGAAGGCGAAAGCGAGGAAGAACAGATAGCCGGCGCGGCGCAGCGATTCGAGGACGCGCCGGCGGGGCGCCAGGCCTTTGCGCTCAATACTGTCCATGAGGAACGCCAGCGTAATGCCGGTGAGGAACAGGAAGAGGGCCGGCGGCATGCCGCCCACGAACTGCGACAACGTATACGCCCCGGTGGTCTTGAGTTCGGGCCGCAAAAAGGAGTGGAACACGTGGCCCTGCAGCATGATGACGGCGCCGATGCCGCGCACCCAGTCCAGGTATTCCAAACGGTACGAACTGGTCTTGGTCTGCTCCATGCCTATTTCAACTTGCCGAACTTGACGCCTTTGGGAAGCTCGAGTTTCAAATCCTTATCGGCAATAATGGGGTTCAACTTCATGCCTGAGTACGTGGAGAGCACGTAGTCGCCACCGCCGGTGTGAAACTTCTGCTGTACGGTCAACCCCTTGTCGGAAACCCAGAGTTCGCATCTCTTGATATGCTTCAGCACTTCGGGGTCCTTCGGCAGCAATACAATCCGGGTGGCCTTTTCGCCGTTGACGGAATCCGCCCCTCCCAACGTCACAGAATAGGCGTTCTTGATGTCGGCCGAGTTACTGCCGAATCCAAGAAGGATGAACTGGTCCACCAGGCCGCGGTTCTTGCCCAGTTCCACCTCGTCGGCCTCATTGGTTTTAGGTTTGAATACCTGCGCTTTGCCGGCGCCGATGGTCACAGTCTGCTGGGGGTCGGTCAATTCGATGCGAATGCGGGTATCGTGCGAATTGACACGCTTCACTATGATCGTGCCGGAGTTCACGTCGTCCACGTTCACCACGTCGGTGTGCGACATCTTACGGATTTCGGCGGTGAGCCCCTTGAAGTTGGCCGAGGCCTGATCCAGACGTGCCAGTACCGCGTCCAGCGCGGGGTCGGCGGCCGGCGCGCCAAGGCCCGCGGCCGCGAGAGAGAGCAGGGCGCCGCTCAGAACGAACAAAGTACGAAACCATGTCATGGACACACCAACTCCTCTAATCGGACCGGACTGCGACGGAGTACGCTCACTGACGCGCAAACGCCATGTACCCTTGCAGTTCGCCTTCCGAATCGAGAATCGGCTCCACCCGGGTGACCGACAGGTTCCGGTTGCTCATGCGGGACCGCAAGGCCGCGGTGAGCTTGGCGACGCGCTGATTCTCGGCGGTTCCGTCCAGTAACTGCGCATCGACAAAGAAAACCGACATCCCGTTTTCCGACGGCAGCAAGGCGATGCTGCTGGCGTGCGGAATGCGGGGCTGATCGCGGAACCAGTCGCGCGGGGTGAGAAAAATGAACGCGAGGATGACGGCGACGATCACATCGTACTGCCAGCTCGCACGCGGAACGTCCCACAGGATGAATCGCTTCAGCATCTGCTACCTGTCTATTGTAACGCAAACCCTTTTTTCATTGACCCGGCGCAGGCAGGCTTCAAGGTTCACTGGACGACAAAACGGTACACTTCGTAGACCGGGCGTCCGTTACTGTCGGGGATCACGGCCATCACTTCGCGCCGGTAGCCGGCATCGGCGGCGTATTTCACGAGCTTGCCGTTGACGCCCGGGAAGAACTCAAAATCCTTCGTGTGATTGATGAAAACGGAACCGGGGGCGGAGATTGTCCGGCCCAGGTATTCGCGGTCGGCATCGCCGAGAGCCGGCTTGTTGATGGGATCCGTGCCCACGCGGAGCGGCAGTTTGCCGCGGCTCAGCAGGCGCATGCTGTCCATGATGCCCCAATCCATGCAGAACACGTTGCCTGGTGAAGTACTCTTCATGTAATCGGCGAGCCGGAAAATGGCGTCGGTCCAGTTTTGGCTGCCGCCGTTGCGCACGATCAGGGCGAAATACTCGTTGGTCACCAGAAGTCCGGAGACCATCAACACTGCCAGCACCACGGCGAGTGCCGGGATACCGGCAGCACGCAGGCGCCTGGAGGCAGCCGCAAAGGAGATGGCAATGACCATTTGCGGCAGCGGCCAGATGAGAATGGCGTGATGTACGCTGCCACCGGCGTTGGCGGTGACGGCCATCTGGATCCAGGCAAGCGCCATGGCCAGCAGGGCGAACAGAATCGCCCGCAGGGCGTGGCCGCGGGCCAGGGGCGCCAGCAGCAGCGCCAGGCCGAACGCGTAGAGCAACAGGGAGTGCCGGGGGTGCCCGGCAAGTGCCGAAATCCGGGCAGATGCGGCTTGCACGGCGCCCCGCGGCATGTGGGGATCGCTGGTTTGCCACGCTTCGCTGTTCAGCCAGCCGAAGAGGGCATTGCCGCGGGCGGTGGCGGCCAGCAGGCGGCCTTTGCCGGCCAGATCGCTGGTATCCCAGGAGGTGTTGCCGCGGAAGGTGGCCAGGGGTTTCTCGATGTTGTAAACCATCAGCGGCAGGGCGCCGAGCGCGAAACACAGGACGGAGATGGCCACCCGCCGGAGGGTAATCACGCCGGCAATCTGTCTTGGAAATACCATCACCAGAGCCAGGCCAATGCCACTTATCATCCATATTGCCAATGCCTTATCCCACATTGCCAGGCCCAGCACGAAACACCCGCAGGCGAGCCGCAGAGGACTGCGCTGCTGGTAGAATCCGAGCAGGAGCAACATGCCGGAGCCGAGCAGCAGGTGTTGCAGGGCGACGGGACCCCAGTCGAAGCAGGTGGTGAGCAGATAGAGGGAATCGGTGGCCAGCAGAGCGCAGCCAAACAGCGCGGCGCGCCGTCCGGCGATCCTGTCCAGGAGCAGGTAGAAGAGCCAGACGCTGGCGGCTCCGGCGAGCAGCATGGGGATTCGCATGGCTGATACGCCGGTGCCAAATGCCTGGAATATGGGGCGGTAGATCCAGGATTTCAGAGTCCCCAGGTAGCTCATGAGCATCAGAGGCAGTCCGGAGCGGCCATATGGGTAGATGTAGGCGACGGCGTAGGGCTTGAAGATCCCGTTAGCGAAGAGGGCTTCATCGTTCTGAATGCCCAAACGGGACACGAAGGCACTGCCCGACAGGAGAAACAGGAGGCACGCAGCCAGAGCGGGGAACCGGAAATTGAGAATTCTCGTTAGTAGATTCACTTAGTATTTGCGCGATTAATAATTGCGTGTTGTCTAAAGAGGAATTCTAGCATTTGGCCGATATAGGGTATCGTATGATGCTGCGTGGGGCAAACCGCGGCAGTCGTTTTCAGGTTGCGCAGCTTTGGCACCTGAATTGCAAGGATCAGAAACCGTGCTGGTGTTACTGGGACAGAATCGGCGAGTGAGTGGCCCCATCGGGGGGTGCAGGGGATGAAACCTTTGCCTCATTTTTTCGTCTATATGATTACGGTGGCAGACCACGCTAAAGACAACAAATAAAAAGAACAAACTCCGCCTCAAGAGGAGATGGACACCATGACTCAGACCGAAATCAAAAAGTACAAAACGATGCTGGAAGCCAAGCAGGCGGAACTTGCCGCCGGGCTCCGAAACCGGGACGACATCGCTATCGAAAAAACCCCGGATGCGATTGATGAAGTGCAACTTGCCGGAGAGCGGGAACTGGCAATTCGCAACCTGGACCGGGAATCCAACCTGCTTCGCAACGTGAAGGGTGCGCTGGTGCGCATCGCCGACGGCAGCTACGGTGTGTGCATGCACTGCGAAGAGGACATTAAAATCAAGCGGTTAGATGCGGTACCGTGGACCAAGTACTGCATCAAGTGCCAGGAAGCGGCCGACCGCCACGAATTCGAAGTCGAAACTGGCGACAGCCTGGAACTGCTGGCCGCCTAAACACCATCCGGAACGATTACGGGCGCGGGAGCAATCCTGCGCCCGTCGTGTTTTTAGGCCCGCAACCAGGCCGATATCGTGGACCAGGTGTTGAGTTGCGCCATACTTCGCATCTGTCTCCCAGCGTATGAGGGGACAAAGCGGGGCATTTCACGCTATCGGATCGGCTCGTCTGATTTGGTATTACTAGTCAAGATGGAGTTTTTCCGGCGTTCCAGGGAAAAGCCGTACCGGATCGGAGTGTTTCCGGGTACATTTAACCCGGTAACTGTGGCACATGTGGCGCTGGCGGAAAGCGCCCTGACGGTGGTGGATGAAGTTGTGTTCGTTTTGCCGCGCCAATTCCCCCACAAGACATACTCCGGCGCATCTTTCGAGCAGCGCGTTGAGTTGTTGGGCATGGCCCTGGAGGGAGAGCCGCGGTTCTCGGTAGCCGCCTGCGAGGGCGGCCTGTTCGCGGAAATCGCCAGTGAATGCCGCGAGGCATACGGGACGGATGTCCGGCTGAGTTTTCTGTGCGGACGCGACGCCGCGGAACGTATCGCCAACTGGGACTACGGCAGCCCCGGGGGTTTCCTGGAGTTGCTCAAGCAGTTTGATTTGCTGGTTGCCGCACGTTCCGGCGAGTATTGCCCATCGGAGCGCCTGCTGAGTTCTTGTGCTCGCCTGGAACTGAATGGTGCCTTTGACCACGTATCGGCAAGCGAAGTACGCACGCGCATCGGCAAGGGCGAATCCTGGGAGCACTTGGTCCCGGCGGCGGTGCGCCGCCGGGTGGGTGAGATTTACGCGAAACGGGAGAAACTGCCATGGACCGGGTATTAAAGGATAGCAGGCGGCCTTTTACTGGCCAGTCACAATTGGCATTGTGACAATGTTGCTCACGAAAACATCCTGCGCGATGGTCAGTTGCGCGTATGGGTCGGTGACCAGGTCCGGATTAAGGTGGAGCAGCACCTGGTACAGCCCCACACTGCCGGGCAGAAGCGTGGCTGAGATCACATCCGCGGTCTTGCCGCCGGCAATCGCGTTCACGAAACTGGCCGGAGTGGTTACTGGCCCATCGACCGGATACTGTATGCCGGTTTGAATCAGGCCCTTGTTGCCATCGTTAAGGACGGGCAGGCCCAAGCCCGTCGCATAGACATAAATCATTTCGCCCGGAACCGCCGGACTCTCCGGGGAGATCGGGGAGTTTGCGATGGATGCGCAGCACAAGTTGCTGCCGATCGCAGTCATGATCACGGTGGCCGTTGCACTGGCACTGGCATTATAAGCCAGACCGTTGCCTTCCGGACCCTGTACCCGCGCAGTCAGAATGATGCGGTCGAACTCACCGGAAGGGGTCGCGGTGACCCTCGGATCCAGGTTGATCAGGTTGACGAGGGCATTGCGGATACCGTCCAAGGTGTCGCCGCTTTGCACCGTGTAGGTGTACGTGCGATCTTCGATACCCACGGTCGCCGTGTCCCCCGCGGTGACGGTTCCGTCCACCGACACGATCCCGGTAGCGTAGCTCGAAGCATGATAGAGGATGCCGATCGACGGATTAGTGTCCGGCTGGGAGTAGATCCCGGGGTTGGCCGCCACGATGGTTACGGCCACGGGTGTGGTCACCATCACAATACCGTCATCGCTCTCCGAACGGACATAGGCGTTGATGCTGGTCGTATCGCCGAGTTCCCATGGGATCTGCGCATTGATCGCGGTAGGCGAGACCATCACCAGCGGCGCGGCGATGCCGTTGAAATAGACCTGGGTGCCGCCGAGTTTGGTGGGCAGCGCCGGCTGGCTGGTATCGGCCGACGCCGTATGGTACGAGAGATTGAGGCCCTGCACCTGGGCGATCGTGCCAGGCGCCAGGGAGGCGGCATCACCACCGCCGGAAAGGGTAGCCCCACCGGTAGTTCCCGAGATCCCCGCGGTGGTGGCAGTGGAGACCGGCGTTATGGTGCAGAAGTATGTAGTAACGTTTCCCTTGATGCCGCTGAGGCGCGATGTGAGCAGCAGGACCCCGGTAGCCAGATCGGGCGTCGCGTAGACATTGGTATCGCCTGCGCCGCTGTTGGCGGCGTTGATCAGATTCGTCAGCGCGGTGATGATGGTGCTGACGGTGTCATACGACAGCACGGTGTATTTGTAGTCGGCGCCGCCGGTAATGGTGGTCAAATTGGTTGAGGAGTCGGTGGTGCTGGTGCCACCGACGTTGATATCGATCACATCTCCCGCTTGAACCGTGGGAGGTGGGATTGGGGGTGTGGTGACCGTGCTCGCGATGGTTGCAAGAAAGGTCACGGTGCCCTTCGACAGAATATTAAGACTCGCGGAATTGACCACACCGGAGTAGGGGACTGTGTTTTCGCCCATCGAATACACGGTGATGCGCCGGTTGTAGGCGTCGCTGACATACAGGTTGGTGCCGTCCCAGGCGAGCGACATGGGCGTGCGCAGGGAATCGGCGGCGTCGGAGGCCTGAGTGACGTTGCCCGTGGAGTTGGCGGTATCCAGCGACTGGCCGATCACCAGGTCCGCGACAGCGCCGTTGGTGGTGGGAATCTGATTGAACACCAGCACCCGGTCGTTGCCGCCATCGGCGATAAACAGGCGGTTGTTCACCGCCAGCGCAAAGCGGGGAAAGCTCAGGGTTGCGTTGCAGTAGAACGGGTAGGTCGGGTGGCTGTTGACGTCCGTGCCGTTGGACAACGGACAGAGCACCGCAGTCTGTATCGGGGGCACGGTGGTGTCGGTGGGGTTGATCGAGAAGGCGTTATTAGCGATCGAACTTACCAGGTCCTGCTGGCCCACCGCCACATCGGCGGCCGCCGCATTGACGGTGGGAATGGAGTTCCAGATCAGCACGCGATTGTAGCCCAAGTCGGTGACGAAAAGGTGTACGCCGTCGGATGTGACCGATACGGGGTTGAGCACCAGGCTGGCGGTAACATTAAGCTTCTGCTGTGTCAGGTCGGGCTGTACGAACGTGGTGAAATCGGGCTGCCCGAGCACCACGTCGGCGGCCGCGCCATTACTGGTGGGGATGTGGTTGAAGATCAGCACGCGGTTATTCTGCGTGTCGGCCACGTAGAGGCGGCCGTTCTGAATCCAAACGCCCTGAGGACCGCGCATGGACTTGGCGCTCGGCGTATTGCTCGTCACGGAGGAAGTAGTGAAGTTGGGCTGGCCCACCACCACATCGGCCGGCGCGTTGTTGCTGGTGGGGATGCGGTTCCAGATCAACACGCGGTTGTGGTCGGTGTCCGCCACCACAAGGTGAACGCCATCGGAAGCCACCGCGGTGGGCAGGCGCAATGTGGTGTTGGTGGGGGCCAGGTTCTCGGTGGTCGTGGTGAAGTCCGGCTGCCCCAGCACGAGCGTGGCCTGACCGACGCAGACCGGGCACTTGCTGTTGTAGGCGAGTTGGTCCGTGGGACGCGGCAGCATGCCGGAAAGATTCTGGTAGAGGAGCACGCGGTGATTGTTCGGCGAGGATCCCACGCGATTGGAGTCGGCGACGAACAGCGTGTCGCCGGCGAACGCAATCCCACTGGCCCCTCCGAGAATGATGTCGCTGGAGTTGGAATCCTGGGAGGTGAAGGTAGTCTGCCCGATCACCAGCCGTGCGGCCTGTCCCGTGGTAAAGTCAGCGGCGCATACCGCGGCCGCGCAAAACAAGAATATGGAGAAGCACTTCATGCGCAATGTCGTTGGACCTGAATGTATGGATCTAGAATCCTCAATTATAGCAAGGCTTTCCACCGCCGCCGTGTGATGCCCCGGCGTCACACCCGTGTGCCCAATCGGCACGCCCTCCACTCAAGAAATCCTTGGACAACAAGCACTTTGGCGGTTCATACCGGTTGATACAGCAAGGAGCATGCCAAGTGACGGCGAACGCCGGGGCGGTGAGCTACAGTAGCTACATGCTGCGTCGTACGTTTCTACAGACCCTGCCGGCCGCGGCCGCGGCGATGACGGCCGCTTCCGCCGCCGAAGTGCCGGTCAAACTGGGATTCGACACCTATTCGCTGCGCGCCTTCCAGTGGAAGGGCACGCAGTTGTTGGACTACGCATCCGGCCTGAAGCTGGACACGATCCAGTTTTCCGCGCTGGGAGATTACGGGCCGCTGGAGCCGGGGAACCTGCAAAAGGTGAAGGACCGCGCCGCCCGGCTCGGCATTTCGATCGATAGCGGGATGGGCTGCATCTGCGAATCCTCCAAGGCGTTCAATAAGAACGGCCCGCCGGCGCGCCAGCAACTGATCGAGGGGCTGAAGGTGTCCAGGGCGGTCGGCTCGCTGTCGATGCGGTGCTATATGGGTTCGAGCGAAGACCGCCTGGGTCCGCTGCCCATCGAAGCGCACATGGAAAACACCATCAAGCTGTTCCGCTCCGTGCGGGCCGAGGCGATGGACCTGGGAGTGAAAATCGCGCTGGAGAATCATTCCGGCGACATGCAGGCGCGGGAAGTGAAGACGATCATTGAAGAATCGGGCAAGGATCTGGTGGCCGCGTGCCTCGACACGGGCAACCCGATCTGGTGTGTGGAAGACCCGTTCGTGACGCTGGAAATACTGGCGCCCTATGTGATCACCACGCACGTGCGCGATTCGGTGGTATTCGAGGACCCGCGCGGCGCCGCCGGCCAGTGGGTGGCGTTGGGCGACGGCAATGTCGATCTGGTGCGTTTTGTGCAGCAGTTCCGCGCGCTGTGCCCGCAATCGTCGATGCAACTGGAGATCATCACGGGGCGGCCGCCGCGCATGCTGCCGTATCTGGAAGCCAGTTTCTGGAAAGCGTTTCCCAAGATGCCGGCCTGGGAGTTCGCCCGCTTCGTGGCGCTGGCCAAGAGCGGCCACCCGTTCATGGGCGCGATGGTGATTGAGGACGTGGCGGGGAAGCGGCCGGCGGTCATGGACGAAGCCCTGAAAGAGCAGCAGCGGATCGACCTGGAGCGCAGTTTCGAGTACGCCAAGAAGAAACTGAACGTGGGCGTGGCCTGGCGGGCGTAGTCAGTGACCGTCCAGCGTTGATCAGGCCAGCAGATCGAGCACCTTCTTCTGCATGTCGTCCGCGGTCTGAATCACGCGTGCGTTGGTTTGGTATTGATTCCGGGCGGCGAGCATCGCCACCATTTGCGCGCTAAGGTCAACCGCATCCGACGATTCCGGCGATACCGCGGCAATGTGCTCCGCCGTTCTTTGCAATATGCTCTGGGCATTCTGCATGCCGCCCAGCGCGACGCTCATCACATCCATGATGGGCTTATCGGCCGCCATTCGGAAATTTTGAGGCGGCGAGAGAACTTCGTTATTGTAGAAGAGATGCACAAGAAACGGCTCGGCAACAGCGACATGGAGTTGACCCCGATCGGCGTGGGCGCGTGGGCGATGGGCGGCGGAGGATGGGCGTTCGCCTGGGGCCCGCAGGATGACGACGAATCGATTTCCGCCATCCACGCGGCGCTCGACCACGGCGTCAACTGGATCGATACCGCAGCCGTCTACGGCCTCGGCCATTCCGAGGAAGTGGTGGCGCGCGCCCTGGAGGGCCGCTCCCATAAGCCCTACGTGTTCACCAAATGCGCGCGGACGTGGAATGAGAATCGCCAGATTCAAAAGGTGTTGAAGCGCGATTCCGTTCGCGGCGAGTGCGACAGCAGCCTGCGCCGCCTCAAGGTGGACGTCATCGACCTCTACCAGATGCACTGGCCTGAGCCGGACGAGGATCTCGAAGAGGGGTGGGAGACGCTGGCACGGCTGAAGGAGGAAGGCAAGGTCCGCTGGATTGGCCTCTCCAACTGCACCGTTGCCCAACTGGAGCGGTGCCGCGCGATTGCGCCCATCACCTCGTTACAGCCGCCTTATTCGGCGATTTCCCCCGAGACCGAGGACGCCCTGCTGCCCTACTGCCAGGAGCACGGAATCGGCGTGATCGTGTATTCGCCGATGAAGTCCGGGTTGCTGACCGGCAAGATGACGCGCGAGCGGGTGGCCGCTCTGCCGGAGGACGATTTCCGCCGCCGCGTCCCCGCCTTCCAGGAACCGCAACTTTCGCGCAATCTGGCGCTGGCCGAAGTGATGAGGCGAATCGGCGCGCGCCACGGGCGTTCCGCCGGAGAAGTCGCCATCGCTTGGACCCTGCGCCATCCGGCGGTCACCGCCGCCATCGTCGGCATGCGGAGCGCCGAACAGGTCGCCGGAGTTGCAGCCGCGCTGGAATTCCATTTGTCGCCCGCGGAGATCGACGAGATCGATTCGGCGCGGCGGGCCTAACGCCGCGAGACTGCGCCGGCAGGCGATGCTCGACAACCCTCGTCTTATGTGGCGGAACGCCCCTCCGGCTCTGCTATAATGTAGTGGTTCCGCCCGGCAATTCTGGTTTTCCTCATGTTCCTTAGTGTCAAAGAGTTGGAGCTGCGTAAGATCGGCTTCGACAAGATTTTCGAGTCCGGGCAGATTGAGTTCGCTGGTGAGGACCTGGAGCAGGGCTCCCCGTTGCACGCCACCGGTTCGGCCGAGTTGCTGCCGGAATCAGGCGGGCAAATGCGCGTCTGGGGGAGTTACACCGTGGAAATGGTGGCGCAGTGCGACCGCTGTCTGGCGCGCGTGCGCTATCCGCTGGAAGCTGAATTCGATTTGTACTACCGGCCCGCCTCGGATGTTCCGGAAGAGGAAGAGGTCAA
>OBLT010002612.1_pt1 | contig 11135 bp, 14 predicted proteins | sample 1518721 | NCBI WGS metagenome assembly OBLT01 (sample SAMEA3539307, study PRJEB22396) | soil metagenome | biome: tundra; feature: field; material: soil | place: USA | collected 2010-05 | depth 0.15 m | reverse complement strand
AGCGCCGCCCCGATGGCGTCCCGTTCCTGGCTGGCGGCATCCGCCGCCTGCTGCGCGGCCTGGCCAGCCTGCCCAGCCGCCGCCATGGCCTGCTCGGCCGCCTGGGCTGCCCCGGCCGGCACGGTGCCATCCGGGGCAGCCTGGGCCTCAGCCTGGTCCATGGCTTCCTGGAGGCCGGCCTGGGCCTGCGCGGCGGCCTGCTGGGCGTCGGCGTCGGCGCCGGCGGCCTGCTGGGCCTCCCGGGCCTCCTCGGTCATCTGGCGCAGATGCTCGGCCTGCGCCAGGACGGCCATCGCCGACGCATACTCGTCGCCCACCGTTTCACGCCGCAGTTCGGTGAACTCTGGCGTGCCCAGCACGGACGTGACGATCTGGCGGTTCACCAGGCGGGACGGGTCCATCTCAGCCGGGTCGCGCAACTGCGGAGCGGCCTTGTAAGCGGCGAGAAAGATGTCCCGCACCAGGTCGCCGGCGTAGTCGTGCCGGCCGCCCAGGTCCTCGATCAGGTCGCGCAGCGCGGCTGCCTGCGCAGCGATCTCGGTCCAGGTCATCTCGTCAAACCGGTCTGTGGTGACCGCCGCGGTGTGCCGGGCCGGGGTGGCCGGGGCGGAAAGCCCCAGCCACTGCCCGGCCCGCGCCGCGAGATCCTTGAGCTTGGTCAGCGTGGCCATCGCCTGCTGCCTCCGTTCCTGTCGCTGGTGCCTGGTCAGGGCCGGCGGGCGGCCGGGATCATGCTGGCGTCGATGCCGAGGGCCTCGGTCAGCACCCGGCCGTAGACGGCCTCCCGGCGCGCGAGCACCTCATCGATGGTCGCCGTGGAGCGCCCGGCGGAGACGGCCTGTGCGCGCATCGCGTCAAGCCGCCGGCCGGCCCCGGCGAGCTTGGAGTTGGCCTCCTTGGAACCCCACTCGGCCAGGTGCTCGCGGGACTGCCCGGCCTTGGCGTCCAGTTCCTGCTCCAGCCCGTCGATGGCCTCCAGCAGGTTCAGAGCTTCCCGCGCGTCAGGGTTGACGAGCGTCAGCACTTCTTCCGCGACGGCCCGCCGCTCACTCGTGGAGTCCCACAGCACGTGCCGCAGCACGTCCAGGTCGCTGTCATCGACCGCGGGGCGGTCATCCAGGTAGGCACTGGCCTGCAGGAGCCGGACCGACTGCTTCCAGCGCCGGTCCGAGCAGATCATCTCGCGCCGGCGCAGGGCCGTGCGGAGCTGGCCCATGGCGTCCAGGATGCCGTCCGGCACGGCGACGGCCGGCACTTCGCTGGTGATGGCGTGGGCCAGCGCACCCAGGTCAACCGTGGTGCGCGCAGCGGGCCGGGTGCCCGGCAGTGCGCCGGAACGCAGCAGCGCCGCGAAGCTGGATGGGTCGGCCAGGTACTCCACTTCCAGCCGCACCATAAGCCGGTCGTAGATGGCGGCCAGGTTGTCATCCCCGGCCGGCAGCTCATTGGATGCCGTGACCGCCGACAGCAGCGGGCACCGGATCGGGGCACCCCCGCCCTCAGGGTGGTAGAGCCGCTCGTTGAGGTAGCCCAGCGTCTCGTTCAGCGCCCCGGCTGAGCACTTGAAGATCTCGTCAATGAACGCGATGTGCGCCTGGGTCGCGTGCCCGGCCAGCACCTGTGTGTACTCGCCGCGCATCAGGGCCGGCACGTCGATCGGCCCGAACATCTTCTTCGGGTCCGTGAACTTCCCGAGCAGGATCTCCCAGTAGACCGCACCGTCCACCCGGCCGGTCAGCTCACGGGCCATCTCCGACTTGGCCGTGCCGGGCGGCCCGAGCAGCAGCGAATGCTGCCGGGCCAGCATCGCGACAGCGACCACGCGCACCGCGTCCGTGCGCTCAAAGAACATGCCGGCCACCTCGCCGGTGATGGCCCTCATCTGCTGGCCCGTGCCTGTCATCGCTACCTCCGTAGTTCTCGGTTGACCATAAGTCCATAGTACCTTATGCTATCGGTATCGGCAACGCGGCAGGAGCCCGCAGGGCCAGGCCAGTCAGCGGCAGCAGGAAGGGAACGGCGATGACCGAGCAGCAGGAGCAGGAGAGAGGCGGGGACGTATTCGCCCGCTATGTGGACGTGATGGGCGATGCGCCGCTGCTGGGCTATCTGGTCCTGTACTCCGTGTTCGACGGCACCGTGAGCCCTGAGGAGCTGGCCCGGTGGTTCGCCGAGCTGGGCCTGGACACCGCCCTGCTGCCCGCGCCGATCCGCGCGGACGGCGCATTCGAGACGGTGACGGCCAACACCACCCTCAGCTACGAGATCCCGGCCCGGGAACCGGCCGGCCTGCTCCCCGGCCGCGGCCCGGCGGGCCAGCCCGGCGCGGACAAGCGCACCGCGACCCTGATGGTCCGCCGGGTCCGCCGGGACGGCCAGGCCATCGTCTGCCACGTCGTCCGCGAGGTCCGCGAGTCAGCAGAGACCCGGCTCGACTACACCGATGGTGTCGCGGAAGTCATCTTCTGCCGCGACACCTACCGCGGCGCGGCCCCGGGCGCGGGCACCCTGCGCGTCTACCCGAACCCGTCCGTGGTGCCACCGGGAGAGCACGAGCACCTCCGCGAGATGCTCACCACCCTCAGCGACCAGTTCGACCGGCACAGCCGCTACCTGACCGGCGACAAGATCCGGGCCATGCTCCGCGCCTACATCGAGTCCCTGCACGCCATCAGGGTCCGCCCCACCGGCGGGGTCTACTTCGTCCACCACCGCCACCACGCGGCCCTGGACGCACTGCGCACCCTGATCCAGCGGTTCGGCGCGGGAAGCCACCTCTACCGCGTCCCGCTGCCCGACCAGGCCGAGCTGCGGGACATGGTGATCGAGGCCTTCCGGACCAAGGCCCGCCAGGACCTGCAGAAGCTGGCCACCGACATCGCCGCCGCCCAGGCCGCCGCCCGCCAGCGCGGGACGAGCGTCAGCCAGAAGGCCATCGAGGCGCTGTACCGCAAGTTCCAGGCCCTGCAGGCCGACGCGGGGGAGCACAGCACCCTGCTCAGCGCCGACCTGGACGAGACCGCCGCCGCCATGCAGCTCGTCAGCATCCAGCTCACCGGCCTGCTCGCCCAGGCCGCATGAACCAACCGGGGGCGCGGGGTGCGCCCGGGCCGGCGCCTCTTCCCTTCGGCCCGGCCGCACCCCCCGGCCCCCGGCCGGATCCCCCAACCATCACACAGGAAGGACCCCCCGATGAGCGATCGCAGCACTGTCTACTTCCATCTCTACGCGTGCCCCGAGGACCAGCGCGCGGCAGCCGCCGCAGCGCTCGACGCCGAGGACCTGTACTTCGAGTTCGAGAACGACGCCGTCGCCGCCGCTGGGCAACTCAGCCTGATCCGGCCCTACTTCGCTGAGGAATATCCCGTCGGCTCCCTGGGCGACTGCGCCCACGCGGTGCGCGAGGCCGCCCCCGGCTGCTCGTACATGGCGTGGGAAGAACCAGGCACGACTGGCCCGGGCCAGGTCCACGCCTACACGCCCGTCCTGGGCATGTTCACCGCCGCGTCGGCCGGGCAGGGCGAGGCGTTCTTCACTCTCCCCGAGGCCACGGCGGCGATCTGGGGGACAGGCCGGCCCGGAAGGCTCCGCAGGCTGCTGCCGGCCCGGCGCAGCCGTGCCGCCGCGCGGCTGCACCGCGCCATGGGCGGCCCCTGGATGGACGACTGGGGGTCGTGCCGCGACGCAGCGCTCCGGGCGGCCGGGACCGGCGGCCTGACCGTCCAGTGCGCCAGCGGGACACCCCGCCAGTACGCATGGGAGCAGGGCGACGGGCAGGCCTCCGGCACCCTCGCCGGCTACGCCGAGGCGTTCGCCCGGGTCAAGGACGCATCGCTCCCGGACACCGGTATCGGCACTGAACTCCGCGACGGCACTCAGATCTACCCGGTCGTGGCCGAGGGACTGGCCACCGCGCCGGACGAGGACGGCTACTGGCCGGTCCGCCTGTCCGTCCCGGGTGAGGAGGTGACGGTCCGTGTCTGGGGCTAATCAGGACCGGCCCGACGACCACCACCGCGCCGGACCCGGCGCGCCACGGCGAGGAGGAGTGATGTCTAACCCGGAGAAGGACCTGACCGACGCCCGCGAGGCGCGGCGTGCAGTGCAGGATGCCGAGTCGAGTGTCCAGGCAGCACATGCGGCCGACAGGCTGGCGGGCAGCTTCGACGCACTCGACAGCCACCTGAGCGCGGGAGGTAACCCGCCCGCAGACTGGGACCGGCTGAGCGTCTGGCCTCCCACGCGCGGTGACCTGGCCAGGGCGGTCGAGCAGGCCGGGATCTACCAGCGGCCCGCAGTGTCCAGCGACGCCCTCGCCGGGCTGATCCTCACCGCGCTGGCAGGAGGCGAGGGCTGATGCCCGCCGGCGAGCTACTGGCCAGCGTCCGCACGGCGATCAGGCAACTGGACGCCGCCGCGGAGGGGGACAGCAACGACGAGGAGATCCAGGCCGGGCACGACGTCGCCAGCGAGTTCGGGGTGCTGGACACCCATCTAAGCGATGGTGGCGACCTGCCCGGCCCGTGGGACCGGCCAGCCGCGCGGCGGCCCTCACCCCGCGCCCTGGCCGCCGCGATCGAGACGGCCGGGCTGGGCTCCGGCACACAGGCACAGGCGATGGCTGAGGCGATCGCCGCCCAGCTGGCCACCGGCCAGCCGGGACCGCAGCCCCCGGCGGCCCGCACGTACGAGGGGCACGTGGTCTTCGCGGACGGCACCAAACTGTCGCTCCAGTGCCACGAGGGCCGGCACGGCGAATGCCCGGACACCACCCCGGCCGGGCAGGAATACGGCAGCACCGGGCCGTTCGGCGGCCACTTCTGCGAGTGCCCCGGCTGCCCCGATCACGCCGTCCACCAGGCCGCGTCCACGCGGCCCGTGGCCACGCACTTCTACAGTGCCCTGCTCACCAGGTTCCCCGCCGACGCCGAGATGCCGCACAGCGCCATGTACGTCCTGGACCTGTTCGGGCTGAGCATCATCGCCCGCCGCCGCGCGGACAGCAGCTACGTCCACATCGACACCCAGGAACTGCCGGAGCCGCCCCGGATGCCGCTGGAAGTGGAGGTGAACAACGGCGGCGAGGCCACCTACGGCGAGAGCGCCAGCAGCTGACCAGCCCAGCCGGCTGCGCCCCGCAAGACACAGGAGGAAGAACCATGATGGACACCGAACCAGGCACCACGGTTGTGCCGAGCGGCGAAGGGTTTTCGCCGTTCTACTTCGTCGCCTTCCAGCTCACGGAAGGCAACCCGGAGGTGAACGTCTGCCTCACCACGACCGAGCTGGCGGACCGGGTCGGGCCAGCCTGCTCCAGCGAGGCCCTGGAGGACCTGATCGACCGCCTGACCGGCCAGCTGGACGAACGCCCGCTGCCCGCCCAGGACTGCCCGTGACCGGGGCCAGCAGCACCGCGCGGACGAGGCTTCCGCCGCTGACGTCCGACGCCATTGGCCCAGCGGAACCGGCACGCAAGGGGCAGCTCTCTGTCAGAGACAGGTGGTAGTATATGTATATCGAAGGCTGACGGCACATCAGCCCTGGGCACCCGCGAATGGACAGAACATGACCACTGCTGACGCGCAACCGAAGGACGGTAACGAGCCCGGCAACGCGTCCGGGACACAAGAGGTGATCGAGGCGTTCGGCGCTCTTTCCGAACCCCAGTTCCAGCACATCGGGCAGCTGCTCGGCGAACGGCTGGGCCGCTACAAGGACTGGAGCACGCACCGCGCGTTCGGGCCGACGACCACCGAAACCGCCGGCGCCGTATGCGCCTACCTGCGCGACCAGGCGATCACCCACCACAGGGAGACCACCACGAGGTGGTCCCCCCTGACCGGATCGGCAGATCAGCCTCCTGCGGCGGCCGCCCAGCCTGGCCGGGTGGAAGGCCGGGCCATGGACGATTACCGGCAGCGCGGCAACGCGCCGCCCCGGGCGTTCACCGCTGCGGCAGGAACCGGCACAGGCCCCGATGTCCATGTCCTGGTGTACTCACACCGCCACGGCGACGACATCACCGTGCACCACTCGATCGCGCAGGCACGCGCAGCCCTCGCCGGGATAGCCCGCGAGTGGTGGCATGAGATCACCGGCTACGACGGCGTGCCACCTTCGCCGGACGGACTCACCGACGACCAGGCCATCGAGACCTACTTCGGCCGCCAAGAGGACGAGCGATACCAGATCGCAGCAGCCCGCGTGCCGCAGCCCGTGGCCGGTGGGCAGGTTCACGGCGATGCGGACGGGCTGCTCGCATGGGCCGAGGGCATCGGCCTGGGCTCCGGGCAGCTCGACGAGCTCATTCACGACGCCGTCAGCAAGCAGGCGTCAGAGATCAACAACGGTGGCCTTGCAGCCCAGATCCAGTTCCTGGCCGGCACCTACGGAGCCGGGGGAGCGCGGTCCCTTCTCGGCGGGGCCGCCGTCCCAGCCGCCGCACCTGGGACCGCTGAGGCCGGCGTTGCCGCCCATGACGGCATCCGGCCGGGCGGCGCGGGCCATGACTCCCGGGAGGGCTGACCGATGGCCCAGCGGAGCATTATCGCCGTCACCGAGACCGGCCAGCCGATCATCGTCGGCCCGGTACAGAACGACGACTCGCTCACCAAGCTCGCCGCCGAGGTCAGCGGCTACGGCTGGTCCGTGCAAGCAACCGCCCCGGTCCTGTCCGCCGCAGCCTTCCGCGCCAGTGTGAAGGCCCACCCCAGCCCCATCGAGACCGCTGCCGCCTACCTCGGTGAGCACGGCTTCGAGATCCGCGAAACCGGGTGGCACTGCCCCGGCGACGGCGTCGCTGACTTCATCGCCTGGCGGGACGGCACCGTAGTGGTCTGCCAGGTCCGCAGGCTCATCCCGGGAACGCACGGTACCTCCGCCCTGGACGGGCCGGACCGGCTGCGGCTCCGGCGGATCGCGCTCCACTGGCTGCACGCCCAGCGGATCGCGCCTGACCAGATCCGCATCGACTGTCTCAGCGTCACGGCAACCGCGGCCGGGACACGCATCCAGCACATCCCCGCGGCCCCGGCCAAGCGGGCGGCTCTCCGGCTCCACGGACCCGGGACCGTGAACGCCCACGGGAAGCGTTTCGCGTCCGGGTCCGCCACCGGCCTCATCATCGGGTACGCCGACGCGGTCATGGCCATGATCGACGAGGACATAGCCGAGGCACCACGGGCGGGAGTCAAGACGATCCCCGCCGGCGTGGCCCGCTTCGCCACCCTGCACAAATACCGGGACGCCAACGGGTACCTGCTCGCCGCCGTGCCCTTCGAATACCCGGAATGCACGTGTGACAAGAACCGGAACCTGCGGCCAGACCACACCGGCGACTGCCTCACCCAATCGCATTTCGAGGGGAGCAAGTGGGCTGCCTACATGGACGTTTGCGACGAAGTCGCCCACGAAGTCGACCGCCGGCTCTACGAGCGCCACCAGCACGATTTCAGCGAGCTAGCCGAAGTGCAGGACCTGCCCCACGCCGACATCTACGCCTGCATATGCGATCAGGTACGCGTCAGGCAGCACGACCAGCAAGCATCCGATGATGCCATGGCCGCACTGGCTGACCTGATCGTAGAGCGGGCCGATGAAATTGAGGGGGACGCGTCATGACCAGCACCGGGACACCGAAAACACCGGCCGAGGTCACCGCCTACGCCGACAAGATCCTGGCGCTGATCGACGCTGATATCACCGCCGGCTGCGAGGGATCGGCCATTGGGATCCCGGCTGACGTGCCATCGTTCACCGACCTGCAAAGCTACGTCGACGCGAACCAGTACCTGATCGACGCCGGCGTGCCGTTCGGCACCAACCCCGGAGCCGGCGAGGAGGGCGTCGGCACCGTGAACACGGTCACCGCCGAGGTCGACCGCCGGCTCGCCGCCCGGACGGCGTGCCCGCGCTGCGGAGGCAGCGACTGCGCGTGCAAGTGGCACATAGCCGACGCGATCCAGAAGTGGACGGGTACCGATTACGACACCGCTGCGGACATCGCCGCGCGCGTCTGGATAGAGGTCCACCCAAGCAGCGCCGCCGATGACCTCTGCGCCTGCACCGTGACCGTGGGCGGCCTGCGCTACCGTCACCCGCGCAGCGCTCACAACCTCCCAGTGCCGTCATGACAGACATGGGGCGCGATGCCCAAGGCCGGGCTGGTCCGGGACTGGCGCGCTGGCGGCTACGCCGGAGTCTGGGTGATCGCCGCCTCGGGCTGGAGAGCTGACCGGTGACTGACCTGTGCGGGTGGTGCGGAAAGCTGCATGAGGGCGACTGCGACCAGCCCGTGACCGAACCGCCGCCGGGGCTGTTTGGGGCCAACGGCGAACTGACCCGGCTTGGGGCGGTGATGGAGGACGCCGCGAACTACCTGGCCATGCGCGGCTACCTGGACCCGGACGCCGAGGAATGGCCGAACTGGGTTCTCGCAGACCTGGCCGGGCTCTACCAGGCCGGCCCGTGCCAGTTCTGCTCCGAGCCGCTGAACGGCAGCGACCTTGCCGATCATTTTCTAGCCCGCAAGCAGGAACAGTGGGAACGCTCTGTGCCGGCCTGGACGTGTGACTGCGGCCGGAAGTTCAAAGTGATCCCGTCCGGCCCCGGGGAGGAATATTACGAGGCCCGCGGCGACGGGCTCATGGGCGGCATCGTGGGCTGCGTCAAACTCGACCCCAAACGGCAGAAGGTCAAGCATTCTGACGCCTGCCCGGACTGCAAGCGCAGGTTCGCGGACACAGTGGCGGACCAGCTCAACCCCCAGAAGGCACTCTTCTAGGAGAAGCGCATTCGGTGAACACTGGCGGGCCGGGGCGGCAGGTCCGGTCCCCCAAGCCCGGGAGAGCGTGAAGCGCCCCCGCTCCGCTCGGAGCGGGGGCGCTTCACGCGTCGCCACAAGGCGCGCTGGGAGGCGCTACTCGCCGGGGACCGCCGGTGAGTGCCGTTCCTCGCGCTGCTCCCCGAACGGGTCGCTCGGGTTGTAGCCCTCGGCCGGGGCGTAGGTGGCCGGGGTGGCGCACCAGCACGGCGTTTCTTCGGTGCCCGTGGCACTGTGCCAATGCGGCGCCGGGACCATGGCCTGGCCGGGTGCGCTGTCCAGCCACGCGCGGACGGAGCGCAGGTCGTTGAAAATATGGTTCTGGCGGCTGTTCCCGTTGTGCCCGGCGTCCTCGTAGTCGCGCTGCTCACCGGCCCAGTTGTAGTCCACGATCCGGGCTATGGCCGCTGCTGGTGATGCCGGGTCCGACAGCATGACCTGTCCCACTGTCCAGCTTCCCCAGTCGTTGGCACTGGTGGCGCCCTCTGGCACCGTCACCGCAAGCCGCAGGTGGACCTCGCGGGTTTGCGGTTCGCCGCCGCCCGCGCCGTGTTCCTCCAGGTGATCCCGGAACGCGTCGTTGGCGTCCTGGTTCTGCACGTATTCCAGCACCAGGTCCAGCAGGGTGGCGTCGGTCCAGCCCTCCCGCTGCTGGATGTCCTGCGCGATCTCGGTAGCGTTCATCACTGCGCCTCGCTCGCGGGCTGCATGTACCGGGCCAGCGCGACCAGCACGGCCTCAGCGGTCAGGCCGTTGAGGCACTCCTCCGGCTCGCCCAGGCCGGCGGGGTGGTAGATGCCCAGGGCGAGCGGCTCGCGCATCGGCTCATCGGCGCCGCCTTCCACGCCGCCGTGCCCTTCGGACACCAGGAACGTCCGGCCATCCGTGAGCGTGCCAGTTGGCATCATGGACAGGTCGTCGGAGGGCTCCACGCGGGCGTCGCTGACAGCTATCGCGCGGATCCGGCCGGCCAGGTCGCTGGGTGTGACGCCGTGCTCGTTCATGTGTCTCCTTCACAAGGTCAGGGGCCTTGATGGGCTGTCATCTGGGGCCGGGCGGCTATCACCGCCGGGCCGCCACTGACGCGGGCCAGGCGCGACCCGCGCCAGTGGCGCGACGCGGGCGGTTATCCGGACGAGGGCTGTGCCGCGCGGGCGGCGTGCCAGTCGAGGATGGCGACCCGGCGCAGGCCGGTGGCGGTGGCGTCGCGCCTGGTGCGGTGCCAGGACCCGTTCGTCACGCCGGGCAGGGTGAGCTGCCAGATGCCCGCCGCCCCGTACGGCATGTCAGCGCGGGTGCGCTTGGTCACGCTCACCCGGGGGTCGTGGTCCGGGATGGGCACATCGGCGGGCGCTACCCGCTCCGGGGGGCACTTGCAGACGGGCGGGCCTCCGCTGAGCAACCCGAAGGACAGCTCAACGAACCCGTTATCGGTATCGCCGCCGTACGCCACGGGCTTGTCGTCGTACCAGCTGATCACGAGATCACCCTCAGCGACCGGACCCGCTGGGCAGGCCGGCCCGCCGGCCGGGGCCGGCTCGGCACCGGGTACCGCAGGGGCAGCTGACGGATCGGGCATGTTCGTCTCCTCACGTCGACGGGTGTTTTACAGGGCTCCCGGGCTGCTGGCTGCAACCCGATATGTTAACTATAGTGAACACCTATGACATTTCCGGGAGCTGGATCGGGGCGGGGGTACGCTTCAGCCGTGCCCGAATCCGAGGCTGATCTGGAGGTCAGCGCCCGCCGCGCGGCGGTTGGCCGGCGGATGCGCGATCTGCGGCGTGGCGCTGGCCTGTCACAGGCGGCAGTTGCCGAGGCCGCCGGGCTGAGCCGTCCGTTCTACCTGCGTGTCGAGGCGGGGCGGCGGACGTTGTCGCTGGACAACTTGTTCGCCGTCGCCGACGCGCTCACGGTCGACGTCCGCGAGTTCTTCGCCGGATAGGGGGGAGAGGCGGTGAGCGGGGGCCGTCGGCCCTGCTCACCGGGGAGGCCCCGAAGCGGCAGTAGGTTGCGGCGGTGCCGCACGGGCACCCGGGGGAGCCGAGGGCCAGTGCGGCCGATGCCTTCGCGCGGACCCTTCGGTGCCGGGCCGTAACCGGCGGCCAGGCCGTGGCTGCCGTGGCGGCGGTCGCGTCATCGGTGCCCTAAAATGCGCCCGTCACCGCGTTCCAGCCAGCCTGTTCAGCCCTGCCCTTACTGGCTGGAAGCAAGATATCCGTAAGGAATTCCTTATGCCTGGACCGGGCGCGGCCCAGGCATACCCTGGTTACCGGGAGGCGGGGGACGGATGGGTGAGGGTGACGCAGTCCTC
>OBLT010002611.1_pt1 | contig 11138 bp, 8 predicted proteins | sample 1518721 | NCBI WGS metagenome assembly OBLT01 (sample SAMEA3539307, study PRJEB22396) | soil metagenome | biome: tundra; feature: field; material: soil | place: USA | collected 2010-05 | depth 0.15 m | reverse complement strand
TGGTGTCCTGCCGGAAGAACGTGCCCGTGTCGTTAAGGGCGGTGTAGTAGTCGAATATGCTGCTGTCACCGCCGGGCAGGTTACCCACGAAGATGTCGGTCGAGGTGCCCGCCGCGTAATCGAAGATGCTGTCCGTGAACGTGCCGGTGCCATTCGCGCCGGTGTAGTTCGAGGCTTCCTCGGATACGCCGCTGGGCAGGCCGCTCAAGTACTGTATCTGCGAGCCGCTGGTGTTCCAGTCGATGGTGTTCTGGATAGTATTGCCCGTGGCATCGTTGTTGGCGGTCATGGTGCCGTTCGTGCCGGTAATGGTCGCCTGATCGCCCTTCGTGATGTCGATGGCTTCAGTGCTGCCAAACGCCAGCTTCTCCTCCGAACCCGCGAAGGTCACCGTGTCGCCTCCCACTGCCGCTCCCGCCCCGGACATATTCACCGTGCCGGATGCGCCGTTAATCGTAACCGTGTCTCCCGCGCCGCCAAGGGTCAAAGCCGCATTGGCGGCAAGATTGACGGCGTTATTCGCTCCTTCGACAGCCGCCTGTGCGCCCGCGGCAAGTGAGATGGCCGTGTCGCTCAGGTCCGCCACATCGCCATCGCCTGAAATGGAGGCGCTGACCCCACCGCTAGACGGAGTTGTCGTAGTTTGCGTGTATAGTACCGTTCCACCCGAGTTGGTGCTTTGTGTTGTGTTGGTCACAGTACTACTGCTAAAGCTGTCATTCGAGCTTATATTGAAGCCACCATTACCACCTGTTGCAGTGCTGTCAGTAGCGCTCCCACTGATGTTGATAGTTCCCGATGAGTTAGGATTATTGCTGCTGGTTACGGTATAGGCATCGTTATTCGTTATGGTATCGGTAACATTTGTGGCCGTCGCACCTGTGCTTGTGAATAAAGTGGTCAAGCCCGTCTCCGCACTGCTGAGAGCATTAGAGGCTGCGTTTGCAGCGGAAGTAAACGCGCTGCCTGTAGCCGCCGCGGCTGTTTCGAGATCAGTGAGCGCATTGAGTAATCCAGTTTCAAATGTCCCCCAAGCGGTGCCGGCATTACCGTTCACGCTAACAAAGAATGGGGTCATCGCAGTGTTCGAAGATAGAAGATTGGCGGAAGTCTCATTAATTTCTGTTTGTAATTCACTTGCGGCAATCGGCGCGCCGTTCACCACGGATGATCCGTCGGTAATAGCAAGACCGAACAATGTAAGAGAATCTCCCCACGCTAACATCTCCGTCGCTATTGCCCTGCCGGCTGTGCCATTCTGAGCTGCAACGGCAGCGGCGCCATTTATCGTGTCTCCGACAATCGAAAATGCGTCACCTACAGCATTTTGGACGTTTCCTGCTTGAATGTCCGCTGCAAGAGCAGTCCCGGCCAGAGTTGCAGCACCCAAATCTGTCGTCGCGATAGCGGCGGCTTGCGCGGGCGTAGCCAAGGGAATGCCGAGTGACACCCCGGCGGCAGCCAGCTGCGCCGAAGCGTTTGCCGTGTTAAGCGGGCCGCTGCCATTAACGTAGCCGACGATTGTATCAGTAGTACCTAATACTGTTGTAATTGTTGTCATACTATTTCCCGTTCAATAAAATGCTAATAAACGCTCCATACAATAATGCGCATGTCATGACTAAGAGCCGGAAGCGCAGTGTGCGAACAAACGGCCACTTCTTGGCAAGAGCTTCTCCATAACGATACGTAAGCCAGATAACGCCAAACACAACCGGAATAGCATCCAGAAAAAAGAGCTTCACCTCAATCGGCCATTGTGTGCCCGGCGGAACATGACTATGGAAGTGTGGGTCGTAATAACACCACGGGAAAAGGATAATAAGAGCATAGATGATGGCTATCGCCGCAAGGACATCAGCCGCTGTCTTTAGTTGTCTATGCTCGGCTTTGTCCGTCATGTGGTCTTCGCCCAGGCATGTGAGTAGCCGCGTAATAGAACCAAACCAGCACAACCTTGTCAATAGCGTTTGGATGCCAAAAGCCGCATAGGTGAGTTCATTGCTCTCTCAATGCCTGCTGCTTGTGGCGCAGCAGCGGTGAGAGGAGGTATTCGATTACATGGCGTGAGCCGGTCTTGATTTCGACCGTGACCGCCATACCCGGCCCGAGGGCTACCAGTCGGTCGTCGATTTGCATCTCCGTTTTGTCGAGCGATACGCGGGCGGAATAAACAAGCTCCTGCCCCTCGGGTTCGCTGGTGTCGCTTTCATCGCCCGCATGTTGCTTGTCGCTGAGTTTATCCGCAGGTTTCTCGCGCATGATGGCGTCCTGGGAAACGGACTGCACGTGTCCATGAAGAAGCCCGTAGCGGGTGAAGTTGAATGTGTCGATTTTGATTTCAGCATTTTGTCCCGCACGCACGAAACCGATATCGCGGTTCGAAACCATCGCCTCGATCTCAAGATGACTGTCGGCGGGCACTATAGACATTAGTATCTGCGCCGGTGTTACGACTCCACCTTCCGTATGCACAGCCAATTGCTGCACAGTGCCATCCACGGGAGCGGTGAGCGTCTGGAGCCGATATTTCTGTGCCGCCTGAAGAAGCTGCTCATGGAGGCTGGTGGATTTCTGGTCTGCCTCCGCCAGATCCTTGAGGTTCGTGTGTTTGTACTCGTCTTCCGCCTGCCGCCGCTGTTCCTTATGCGCGGCAATGATGCCTTCCGCTTCGGCAAGTCGTCCTTTCTGGACTTGAAGCTCCTGCTGATGCTCTATTAAGTCCTGCTCTACGGTCAGATAATCGAGTTTCGAGCCGTAGCCTTTATCCAGCAGGTATTTGCGGGCATCCGCGCGCTTCTGTAGGTACGGGATGCTGTCGGTGAGTTTGGTGATGGTCGAGGCGACCGCGTCCCTGTTGCCGGTGTTCTGGGCAATCTGGTGATCGAGATCGCTCAGCTTAGCGCGTATCTCGTCCACCTGGTTGGCAAGCAGGTTCTTTTGAAGCGTGACCTGCGTCTCCGTGGCGCCTTCGGGCGCAATAAAGCTCCTGGCCGGATCGCCATCGAGATCAAGCGCAGCTTTCAATCGGGCCGCGTCGAGCATGGCCTGCACATAATCATTCTTGAGGCGGTCGCGCTCGGCGGCACTGACAGTGGTGTCGATTTCGATCAACACGTCGCCTGCCTTGACGCTCTGCCCGTCCTGAACGTGAATGGAGTGGACTACTCCGCTTTCCAGGGGCTGGATTACCTTGGTGCGCCCGGTGGGCACAATCTTGCCCGGCGCGGTGGCGATGATGTCTACCGAGCCGATGCAAGCCCACAAGAGCGCGATGACGCAAAACACGATGATACAAGCGGCGATGAGACGGCCCGCTGGCTTTGGGGGAGTCTCGATGACTTCTATGGCGGCAGGCAGGAACTCCATTTCGTCTGTTTGCCCCGTCAGGATGTGCGACTGTGGCAATGAACGCAGCCAGGCGAGGATACGATGCTTCAGTGCGATGGTTATCACGTTCTTCCTCCCTGAAGACGCCACAGTGAGGCATACCGGCCAACTGACCGTAGCAGTTCTTCATGATGCCCATCCTCGATAATGCGGCCTTTCTCAATGGTGATAATACGGTGGCAATTGCGCACGGCGGAAAGTCTGTGTGCGACGATCAGCACGGTACGGCCCTGAACGATATGCTGCATATTCTGCTGGATGATGCGCTCGCTTTCATAGTCCAATGCGCTGGTGGCTTCATCGAAAATAAGGATGCGCGGATTCATGACCAGCGCTCTTGCGATAGCGATGCGCTGGCGCTGTCCGCCGGAAAGGCTACAGCCGCGTTCACCGACATTGGTGTCATATCCTTGCGGCAGTTCTAGAATGAAGTCATGCGCTCCGGCGAGCTTCGCCACCTCGATAATCTGCTCAATCGGCATGCCGGGATCGGCGAGTGCGATATTGTCGCGGATCGAGCGGTTAAAAAGCTCGTTTTCCTGCAATACAATCCCGATCTGACGCCTGAGCCACGAGACATCGACCATTGCAAGATCGGTCCCGTCGACAAGAACGCGCCCGCCTTCCGGTACGTAAAGCCGTTGCACCAGCTTGGCAAAAGTCGATTTGCCCGACCCTGACGACCCCACAATGCCCACCACTTGGCCTGCCGGTATGGAAACATTGATGTCATGGAGGATTTCCTGGCCATCGACCTTATAGCGAAAATTGACGTGCTCGAAGTCGATAGTTCCTCTGATGTCGGGTAGCGCCGTGCGTCCCGGCGTAAATGCCGGTTCCGCTGGCGTGTTGAGTATATCGCCCAGCCGGTCAATGGAAATCCGCGCCTGATGGAAATCCTGCCAGATCTGCGCCAGCCGCAGCACCGGCTGTGATACGCGACTGGCCAGCATGTTGAAAGCGACCAGTTCGCCGACCGTCATATTGCCATTGATTACTGCCTTGGCTCCAAAAAACAGAACCGCGGCGGTTATCAGTTTGTTGATAAGCTGTATGCCCTGGCTTGCCCAGTTGCCGAGATTGGAAACGCGGAAGCTCGCGCGAACATAGCCTGCAAGCTGCTCTTCCCAGCGGCGCTGCATCTGCGGCTCGACCGCCAGTGCCTTCAAGGTTTCAACACCGGTGATGGTCTCGACCAGGAATGCCTGATTCTCAGCGCCGCGATTGAACTTTTCATTAAGCTGACGGCGGAACATCGGCGTCACCAGGACGGAAATCAGTACGTAAAAGGGGAAAGAAGCCAGAACTATGCCTGTCAGGAACAGAGAATAGAATGCCATCACCGACAGAAACACGAATGTGAAAAACAGGTCGATGACGAGGGTCAATGCCGAGCTTGTGAGAAAATTACGGATATTTTCCAGTTCGCGCACACGCGCAACGCTGTCACCCGCGCGGCGAGCCTCAAAATAGGAAATCGGCAGGGCGACCAAATGCTTAAAAAGCCGCGCCCCCAGTTCGACATCGATCCGGTTCGTGGTATGCGAGAACACATAGGTACGCAGTGCCGTCAGAACGCTCTCGAAAAGTGACACTACGACAAGGCCGATAACGATGACATCAAGTGTGGTTAAGCCGCGATGCACCAGTACCTTGTCAATGATGACCTGGAAGAACAGCGGTGATACAAGGGCAAAAAGCTGCAAGAAAAAAGACGCCACAAGCACTTCGGACAGGAGCCGCCTGTATTTGTGCATGGCCTGCAGGAACCAGGTGATATCAAAGCGCCGTGCAAGCTCACCGAGCCCGGCGCGGCGTGTCATCAGCACAAGCCGACCGCTCCATTGGGCCTCGAATCCGGCGCGGTCAATCGACTGAGGGTGCCCGACTGCCGGGTCGAGAATGAGGGCTGTATCGTTCGCAACCTTGCTGATGATGAAAAAACTCCCATCGCGGCGTTCTGCGATGGCGGGAAACGTCGTTCTGGCGAGGCGCTCCCAGTTGCTCTCGATAGCGCGTGCCTTGAGTTTCAGATTCTTGGCGCAGCGCAGCATCTCCATAACCCCGATGCTGCGGCCATACTGATGTGCCAGTCGCCGCGGATCGACTGCAATGCCATGAAAGCGTAAAAGCAGGATAAGGGCGGATACGCCGGTAGCATTAGATTGGGGTGATGTATCGGCTTCGGGCGGCATATCTCATCACTGTGATGTTGTTGCAGGCAAAGGCTCGACTTTGTATCGCGCATTGTCCTTGCTGAATCCCGCCCACTGGTTTCTGACATCCTCATAATGGCGTTTCGGATCGTATGGCTTAACCGGGAGCTTAAGATTCTCGGCAGTCAGCTGGCCGACGGCTGCCTTGATCTGCAGCACCGCAAAATCCCTGTCGTGCTGCGATTTGACCTGATCGATTCTGGCATCGAGCAGTTCCTGTTCGGCATTAAGCACGTCAAGTGTGGTACGCGTGCCCACTTTCGATTCTTCCCTGACGCCCTCAAGCGCCTGGGCAGCGGCATCCACTTCGGTTCCATCCGCATCCAATGCCGCCTGTGCCGTCATAAGTGCCTGCCAAGCGTTATCGGCGGTTTCATGAGCCTTGTGGCGCGCTTCATCCAACTCATCCCGCCGCTGGCTTGCCGTCTGCTGGGCCGCCCGCGCTTTAGAATAATCGATGCCGGAGCGGTAAAGAGGCACGGTTAGCTGCACCAGAACCTGGCTCGAATCCTCACGTCCGGGGACGGTGATATTCTGGCCGTAACTGCGCGAGGAATTGCCTACCAGATCGACTTCCGGCAGTAAACTTCCTTCATTTAGCTTGATTTCTGCGTCTGCCTCCTCGACGGCGAATTGCGACGCGACCACATCGGGATTCTGGAGTTCGGCAAAATGAAAGATGTCTGTAAGCGTTTTGGGCGAATCAAGAGCAAGGACGGGTGCCTGCAACCGCCCTGGCGCACTGCCAACCAGTCGCGCGAAAGAGGCTCGATCTTGTGTTAGAGTGCTCTCCGCCTGGAAGCGGCTCACATGGGCACGAGCAAGGCGGGACTCCGACTGGCGCACATCGGTTCCCGTGAGTTCCCCTACCTTAGATCGTTCGCGAGTTTCCTTGAGCTTATTCTCCAGGATAGTTTCGTGATTGCGCTCCAAGTCGAGCGCTGCCTCGTCGCGCAAAACTCCGAGATATGCCGATGCCGTATCGAGAAAAAGCTGTTGCTCGGCGCTCTCAAGTTTGGCTCTTCCCACGAGTACCTGCTTCTCAGCAGCTTCCGTTTCCGCTTTAGTGCGAAAACCTCGGAATAAAGGCTGTGTAACCTGCGCGCCGTAACTGCGGGTAGTGCTCGCGAAGTTATCACTTTCAAACGGCGCCAGATCCGGTGCGTATTGATAGGTCTTGCCTAAGGCTGCGGTCGCATCAATGCTGGGGCGCCAGTTACTGAGCGCCTGCGACACTTGTTCGTCAATGGCGCGTAGACTGGCACGTGTAGCCTCTAAAGAAGGATTGTTCTGGTAGGCAATCGTCCATGCCTGTTCCAAAGTCTCTGATTCGGCGTGCGCCGACAAAGAGACCGCAGAATATAATATGGGCGCACATAATACATATGCGCGTTTGCCAAACCCAGACATGTGTCCCGAAACATTTATTGTTATTCCCAATATAAATGCTATCAGGCGGGATGCAATACATAGAAAGCAGTGGATTTGCTAATCGTACATCCGTTCCGCAGCCAGACGAGGCTCGGAATTAGGCCTCTTGACTTCTAACCCGATAAAATACATTATCGCGTTTAAACAACGCGGGGCAGGTGGTGGGTGATTTAGTTCCGATTGGTAAACAGACGTTAACTCCTGCGCAGTATAGCGAGCTGGCCGACGTACCCCCGGAACTCGAATGGCTCGCCAACATCCCCAACGAAAAGACGCGGCGTGCATATAAGATCGACGTGACCGAATTCTCGGTCTTCACCGGATTGCGTGCGCCGTCAGAATTGCGGACCGTCGCGCGGTCGCATGTTATCGCCTGGCGCAAGCACCTGGAAGCCCGCGAGTTGTCGCCGGCCAGCATCCGGCGCAAGCTCTCGGCGCTGTCCTCGCTGTTCGACTATCTCTGTGAACGCAACGCCGTGGTCGGCAATCCGGTGGACGGCGTCAAGCGGCCTATGGCCAACGGCAATGAAGGCAGCACGCCTGCCCTGGGCGACGCACAGGCGCGGCGGTTGCTGGAGACCCCTGCCCCCGACACGCTGAAGGGTGTAAGGGACCGGGCGATACTGGCCACCCTGCTCTATCACGGCATCCGCCGCGAGGAACTGTGCCTGCTGCGCGTGCGCGACATGCAGAGCCGCCAGGGCGTCATGCATTTTCGCATCAAGGGAAAGCGCGACAAGATCCGGTTCGTGCCGGTCCACGTGCTGGCTCAGCGGCTAATCGAGGAATATTTGGCGATGGCGAAACACGGCGGGGCGCTGGATCGTGCCCTCTTCCGCCCCGTGAAAAACAACCGGACGGGTACACTGGATAAACACCTGGAGCCCGGCTCGGTCTACCGCAACATCGTCCAAAAATACGGCCGCGCCACGGGTATCAATGCCGAGGTGATCGGGCTGTGCGTGCATTCACTGCGGGCGACGGCGGCGACCAACGCCCTCTCACATGAGGCGGATATCGCCAAGGTGCAGGAATGGCTCGGGCATGCAAACGTCTCCACTACCCGCCTTTACGACCGTCGCAAGAGCAAACCCGAGGACAGCCCGACATTTCATGTAAAATATTGAGCGAATCGCGAAACAATGATCGGTCCCAACTCGGGTTTGACGACAGTGTGTTCCGTGGTAGACTACGCTCACCCTGTCGTGACGAGGAACCCGAACTGACGAATTGGTAATACGCCCCATCATGATTGTCATCCTGCATCAGCGGACGCACCAAAACGTTGCCGATACGGTCGCTCAGAACCTTGTGGCCGCTTTTTCCGGACACGTAGCGGTAGTGCAAGTGGAGGCAGAAACCGCTGCAACGTGGCCAGCACCAGAGATTGCTTGGGATGATTTGCTCATCACCGTGTTCGACGCCGCCCCCTTCCCGGATTCTGGAAATCAGTTCATCGCTCAATATTTGAACCAGCGCGGCGATGACGCGATGCTTCTTCCCGTTGCGCTCGATCCGGCAAGCCAAAAGCCGCCGAAACCGTCCGAGGCAATCAAAGCACTCCTTTACGATTCAAGCGCTGCCGGTGAACGTGGCAGACTTGCAAACCGTGCGGGTGGCATGCTTGGCCTTAGGGTTCAAGGACGGCATACGAAGCTTTTCATTTCCTATCGTGCCGCAGATGGAAGTACCATCGCGGAGCAGTTGAATGCGCATTTGCGAGGTATCGGCTATCAGACGTTTCTGGATCAGGCAAAGGAATTTGATGGAGAACCCACCATCCTTCCAGGTAATGCCGTTCAAAAGGAAATTAACGAAGCGCTAAGTACTGCAAGTCTTGTTTTGCTGGTGGACACGCCAAAGGCGCACGAATCAAAATGGATTCGACACGAGATAGACACGGCAGACGGGCTCCTTCTGCCGGTCTTGCCAATCTGTTTTCGCGACAAGTCAGATTCGAAGAAAGGCACCCGGTTTCGTTCACTCTTGGCCTTGGGGCGATGGCTGCTGTTTCAGACGCCGACTGCGGGGACGGCACCACTCAGCGGTGATCAATTAAATGAGATTGTGAGCGAGACTGAAGGGTATCTGTGCGAGATCTTCCGGCGTAAGTGTCGGATTCCCTTCCTCGTCAAGAAGGAATTTATCTCTCATGGATTCGCGTGGGCGGTTCTGGACCAGAAATTATTGATGTTTGAGTCCGCAAGAACTGGGGGACGCCTCACGACAAAGATCGTCAACCACTGTTCGATTTTCGATGTAATCTACGAGCCTGCCATTCGACGGTTTGAGGCCTATTTGAAGAAGGCCGGGCACGCGAACTATTCTCTGTTCATCTACGACGGAGAGCTGTTACCGGACCATGAGGTGCAGGATTTGGCTAAGGGATGTCCGGATTTTGTTGTGATACTCCATCACCAGGAGCTGGCAGCCCTTATCGATTCACATTTTACGATGTTGAGTGCAGCATGAGCATCACTAGGCTAGATGTGTCTCTGGAGCAGTACGAAATTGGTATTTCGGGGGCGATCCCCAATCGTGCTGACTGGTCCGAACCCGCGATGGATCGCGGCATCCTGGAGTTCGTTTCCCTGTTCAGTGGCATCGTACTCAAATATGGCGGGCGCATTGTCCACGGCTGCCACCCCACATTTACGCCGGTCATATTGCATCAAGCCCGCTTGCAGGCGGCCGGGAGACAACGGCGTCCCGTTACCTTGGTTATGTCTGACCTATGGGCGAGGGATCTAAGCCAGGAAGACATCGATTCCATGACGGACATTGCGGAGTTTGTGATCACCAAGACGGTTGGCAAAAAGGGGCCGGAGGATGTCGAAACGAGAAACCAGAGCCTGTCCGCGATGCGTCGCGTTCTAGTAAATTCCCAAAACGTTACGGTGGCTGTGGGCGGCCTGACACATCGCGGCGACGGTATCGTACCTGGAGTTGCCGAGGAGATCGCCTTTGCGAGGGAAAAAGGAATTCCGCAATTTCTGATTGGTGGATTGGGCGGCCTGACTAAGGAACTGGCAGAAACAGTTAAGGTTCCTCAGCTTAGTAACTCATTGTCGGACGAGGCAAATATTCTGCTCTTCCGCACCGACGACGTTGCGGCTTGCGTCAATGTACTTTTCGAACACCTCGCTGGATCGAGGCCGCTCGAAGAGTCGGCGCTGCAGCCGGTCAAATGGAATCCCAGCATCGGAGCTATCCTCGATCATCGCGATGGCACTATCGATTCTTCAACTGACTATATTCTTCGGGCGGTGGCGGCCTGATGCGAAGTTGTGAAAGGTAATCTCGACTATGGCGCGCAAAGTATTTTTTAGTTTTCATTACGCCGATCTTTGGCGCGCAAATGTCGTTCGCAATAGCGGCATGATTGAGGGCTACGCGGTTGCGGGATTTCACAACGCTTCGTTATGGGAAGAGACCAAGATGAAAGGCGAAGCCGCGGTCCGGCACCTGATCGACGCTGCTTTGGAGGGCACCAGCGTGACCGTGGTCTTGATTGGAGCTGAAACGGCCAACCGGCAGTGGATTTCCTACGAGATTGAGCGCAGCATCGCGCGCAATAACGGACTTCTTGGCATCAGAATTGAAGCTATAAAGGACCAATACGGCAAGGTCGGTATAGCAGGTCCTCTGCCGGAGGCACTCTCCGCCGTTGCGTCCCCCGTCTATGTCTGGGAGTATGGAAAACTCGGCCAATGGGTTGAAGACGCCTACAAGAGAGCCCACCCGTAAGAAGCGGTCTGAAGCCGGTTTAGCCGACCCAGGTCGCAAAGTTGTCGTAGCCATCATCGGCAACCCAATCGTATGTGGGATAGAAGTTGCCGAGATGGAAACCTTTTCCCCGGTACTGGGCGGCAACGCCGTCAATGCGGTACGACGCGCATCCGTCGATTTCGGTATATTCATACCACTCGCCGTTCCATTTCTCATGAAGCGTGGCCGTCAACCCGCTTTCGGAGAAGGTGACGCCAACGTGAGCGAACGGGTTGGGGCCGAGCAGTTTGGTCATCCCGTTTCTTCCGGTGATCGAGTTGATGTGCACTCCCAGAATTGCGTTTCCTCGCTTGAAACTCTTGAGAATCTCAT
>OBLT010002610.1_pt1 | contig 11138 bp, 10 predicted proteins | sample 1518721 | NCBI WGS metagenome assembly OBLT01 (sample SAMEA3539307, study PRJEB22396) | soil metagenome | biome: tundra; feature: field; material: soil | place: USA | collected 2010-05 | depth 0.15 m | reverse complement strand
GTACGCCCAGAGCACCGGCATCTCGGTGAGCTTGCTCCGGTTGCACTTGAAGTGGCCGTGGTACACGGCATCGAACCGGACCAGCGTGGGCCAGAGCCGGATGTCCGCTTCTGTGATCGTGTCGCCCGCTAGGTAACGCCGGGTGGCGAGCCGCTCGGACAGCCAGTCAAGCCGGCCGAACAGCTTGCCGTAGGCCTCCTCGTAGGCCGCCTGCGTGGTGGCGAACCCGCACCGGTACACGCCGTTGTTCAGGTCCTCGTAGACGAGGTCGCTGATCTCCTCGATCTGCTCGCGCAGCTTCTCCGGGTACAGGTCGGGCGCGCCCGGCCGGTGGTACGCCGTCCACTCGTCCTCCAGGTCCAGGGTGATCTGCCGGAAGTCGGCGGTCACCACCGCCCCCGACGAGATCTCCACGATGGCCGGGACGGTGACGCCCCGGTCGTAGCCGGGCACCGCCTTCTCGTAGGCCTCACGCAGGAAGTGGATGCCAAGCACCGGGTCGACCTCACCGGGGTCAAGGTCGAACGTCCAGCTCCGCCAGTCATGCTCAGGCCCGCAGATGCCCATGGACAGCGCCGGCTCGAGCCCGAGCAGTCGCCGGACGATCATGGTGCGGTTCGCCCACGGACAGGCCCGCGCCACCACCAGCCGGTACTGGCCGGCCTCCACCGGGAAGCTGCCGTCCCGCCCGTCGGCCGTAATCCGCCCGTTCAGGTACTTGGTATCGCGAACAAACTCTCCCGTAGCACTCACCCTCCGAAGCTACCCCATTGCTCCCATTTTCAAATACCCGCCGCGCGCGGCGTGCCTGGTGCTCGGCGTGCCCTCCACCAACCCTACGCACCCCACAGACCCCACGAGCCCCGCGCCGAATTGTATAGTTGTGGCAACTTGCTAGATTGTGCACGTTGCCACAACCACGACAATAAAGTCGAGCCGCGCCGGGTGCTGGCGGAGGGCGGCGCTAGCGGATGCCGTCCCAGCAGGCCCGCTCGTCCCCGGCTGGGTCGTCGGCGGCCTCGATGCGCTCGGCGAGCAGGGCGGTGGTGCGGCTGGCAGTGTCGTAGGCCGCCCAGCCCGGGTCGCCCCTGGTGATGAAGTCCACCCACGCCCGGTGGACCTGATCCGCGACGGCCTGCGCGGGCGCGCCACCGAGACGCGGGTGCAGTTCTTCAAGGGTGATGGTGTCGAACACGAACGGGATCTCGGCGCCGTGGCACGCTCCGAGCCGGTGGTTGTCCTCCGGCTCCGGGCGGTCGAAACGGTACATCCAGGTGCCGGGCGTTCCCGCCGCGGCCCGCGCTTCGGCCACCCGGATGGCCGGGATGCGGAAGAACCAGTCGCTGATCACGGCGGCCAGCAGGTCGCCCGGGCTGGCGTCCGGCCGGCTGGCGCGGTAGACGGCGAGGTCGTCCTCCGACAGGCCGTACGCGCCCGCGACAGCACCGAGTCCCGCGTCGTCGATCAGGTCGATGCTGGCCGCCGCGACCAGGAACAGCCGGGCCTCGTCGCGGTTCGATCCGATCAGCAGCGGGACGCCGCTGCCCTGGCCCGCGGCGAATGCCGGGATCGGCGCCGCGGGCAGGACCGAGCCGTCGACGACCGGCGCGAACGGCAGCAAGCTCAGCGCGAGCTGCCCCCACTTGGCCGGATCGGGGTTGGTCTGCACCTCCACCACCAGGTCCGATGCGGTCTGCACGAGGGTGTCCAGCGGAACGGCCCTGATCGAGTCCCGGTCCGCGGGCACCTCGAGCGCGGCCGCGAGGTAGCCGCCCACCATGGCGGCCTGGTCCTGGGTCAGGGTGTGGGCGCCGGCCCCGCTTTGCGCGATGGCCTGGGCGAACAGGCCTTCGGCCAGCGGCATCGAGAGCAGCGTCGTCACGCTCATGGCCCCGGCCGATTCACCCGCGACGGTGACGCGAGCCGGATCCCCGCCGAACGCGGCGATGTTGCCCTGCACCCACCGCAGGGCCGCCAGCTGATCGAGCAGGCCGAGGTTGGCGATGCCGTCGCCGAGGAACAGGAAGCCCTCGGCGGCCAGCCGGTAGTTGATGGTCACGCAGACGATGCCGTCGCGGGCGAACGCCGCGCCGTTGTACTCGGCGACCGAGGACGATCCGTTCATGAACGAGCCGCCGTGGATCCAGACGAGCACCGGAAGCCCGCTGGCGTCGGGGTCGGGGGTCCACACGTTGAGGTTCAGGCAGTCCTCGCCCGGGATCACCACCTCAGGGAACAACGGGGCGTACTGCGGCGGGTAATCGCCCTTGGGCACGGTCGGCCCGAACGCCGTCGCGTCACGTTCGCCCTCCCAGGGCTGGACGGACTGCGGTGCCCGCATCCGGTTCGGGCCGAACGGAGGCGCGGCGTAGGGAATGCCGAGAAACGCAGCCGCCCCCGAGTCGACCTTGCCGCGGATGGCCCCGTCCTTGAGCTGGACCACCGGATGCTGCGTCATCTCGCTCATACGTTTCTCCATTGCAACGTTCGCCAGATATGTTGCAAACTGTCTCTCAGCACCCTTGATCTGTCAAGGTCCCCGAGACCTGGCCGGCAGGAAACTCAAGAACAGGAGCGAACCCCGATGGCCGCCCGCAGCCCACGCCGCGCGGACACGCCGCTGCAACGGCAGCTCACCGGGACGACGCCGGCGCGGCCTTCGGCGCTTGACGCCTTCCGTCAGGCGCGCCGGACCTTTCTCGCCGGTGACCGGATCGACATGCAGGTCCTGGCCCGCAGCCTCAACGTCGACCGGGCCACCCTCTACCGCTGGGTCGGCTCCCGTGAGCAACTGCTCACCGAGATCCTCTGGTCGCTGATCCACCCGACCGTCGACAGGCTGCGGAAGGAGCACGGCGGGCCTGCCGCCGCGAACCAGTCGCCGGCCGCGGCCGTCATCGTCGCCACCGTCCGCGGCGTCATCGCCAACCCGGGCATGCAGCGGTTCCTGGACCGCGAAGGAGAGCTGGCCCTGCGCCTGCTGACGACCAGGGCCTCTGACTTCGAAACCCGGCTCATCGCCCTGATCGGCGAATTCGTCTGCGCTGAGGCCGCGGCCGGGCGGCTGAACGCCGCCGTCCCGCAGGACGACCTGCCCTACGTGCTGGTCCGCATCATGGAGTCCTACATCTACCTCGGCCTCATCACCGGCGAGCACCCTGATCCCGACCGGGCCGCCCGGGTCATCAACGCGCTGCTGCCCAGCTCATAGACCCGGCACCAGGTAGCATCGGGGCCCGAGCGCGAGCTGTCTCATCCCGGCCATGTGTCTCACGATGGTACCGGCGCAACAGGTTAGGTTAGCCTAAGCTAAGCTGTCTGCGGCCTGAGCGCGTGATGCTGCGGCGATTACGAGGAAAGGGTAGATGACGAACCGAAGGACAGCGGACCCCGGGGTGGCCTGGGCAATCACCGCCATGTACTCAGGCGCGGCCTCGTGATGCGGTGGCGAGCCGTGCTCGCGGCCGCCATCGCCTGCGGTTCGCTGGGGGCCGGGGTGCTCGCCGGCTGCAGCTCATCGGGATCCAATCCGTCGAACGGGTCGATCACCGTGTACAGCGGCCAGCATGAGCAGACCACCAACGGGCTGGCGGCCGCGTTCGAGAAGCAGACCGGGATCACCGTCAACGTCCGCGATGACGACGAAGGCATGCTCGCCAACCTGATAGCGCTGCAGGGGTCGCATTCACCGGCTGACGTCTTCTACACAGAGAACTCGCCGCCGCTTGAGTTCTTGCAGGAAAAGGGCCTGCTGTCCCCGGTGAGCTCGGGCACGCTGTCCAGCGCCACCGCCAGGTACAACTCCCCGGGCGGGGACTGGGTGGGGGTGTCCGCCAGGGTCAGCGTGCTCATCTATAACCCGTCGCTGATCGCGAAGAGCCAGCTCCCGGCCGGCGTGCTGCAGCTCGCCGACCCGAAGTACAAGGGCAAGCTCGCTCTCGCCGCCGGAGAGACCGACTTCCAGCCGATCGTCACCTCGGTGCTGAAGACCTACGGCCAGGCGGCCGCGCTCAGCTGGCTGGCAGGCATCAAGTCCAACGCCGCGAGCCACAGTGTCCCCGACAACGAAACGATCGCTAATGACGTGAACCGCGGCCAGGTCGCCTTCGGCGTCATCAACGAGTACTACTGGTACCGGCTCAAGGCCGAGATCGGCGCGTCGGCGATGCACTCGCAGATCACCTACTTCGCCCCGCACGACCCGGGATACGTGATCGACGTCTCCGGTGCGGCCGTGCTGAAGTCAGGCAAGCACCAGGCGGCCGCGCAGAAGTTCCTCGCCTTCCTGGTCAGCAAGCAGGGGCAGGAGATTATCGCGCGGGCGTCAGGGAACGAGCAGAGCTATGAGTACCCGCTCGGGTCCGGGGTGACCACGTCGTCGCCGGAGACGCCGTTCAGCCAGCTCCAGCCCAACGCGATCACGATCGCCGACCTCGGCGACGGCTCGGCGGCGATCGCCCTGCTCCAGCAGGCGGGCCTGCTGTGAGCCGCCGGACGGAGGCGAACCGCTGATGGCCGCGGGGACGCTGCCTGACCGCCACGAGGAGAAGGCCGCCTTCGCGCCGAAACGCGCCCGCCGCCCGGTCGCCCTGCTCACGATCGGCTCCCTGGTGGCGGCGGTCCTCGCGCTCCCGCTGGTGTTCTTGCTGATCGAGGCTCAGGGGGCCGGCGTTTCCGAGGTGAGGCACCTCATCTTCCGGTCGCTGACCCGGGTGCTGCTGTGGAACACCATCCGGCTCACCGTCGTGGTCACCGTGGCCTGCGCGGTGATCGGCACCGCGGCCGCCTGGTGCGTGGAGCGGACCGACCTGCCGGGCCGCCGGACGTGGGCCGTGCTGGTGGTGGTGCCGCTGGCGATCCCTGACTTTGTGGTGAGCTTCGGCTGGAATTCGCTGTGGGGCTGGGCCCGCGGCTTCACCGGGGCGGTCATCGTGATGACCCTGGCCGTGTATCCGCTGGTGTACCTGCCGGTGGCGGCCAGCTTGCGCGGAGCCGACCCCGGACAGGAAGAGGTCGCGCGGAGCCTGGGCTGCGGCCGCGTCCGCACCTTCATCCGGATCACGCTGGGCCAGGCCAAGGGCGCCATCGCGGGCGGCTGCCTGCTCGTGGCGCTGGTCTTGCTGGCCGAGTACGGCGCGTTCGATATCCTCGGCTACCAGACGTTCACGACCGAGATCTTCACCGAGCTCAAAGGGTACAGCTTCGCCGCCTCGTGCGCGCTGTCCCTGGTCCTGGTGGTGCTAAGCCTGCTCGTCCTGGCCGGGGAAGGCACCCTCCGCGGCCGCGGCCAGGTCAGCAGGTCCGGCCCGATGACCCAGCGGGTCAACCCGCCCCAGCAGCTCGGCTGGACCCGCTGGCCCGTGCTGGTCCTGTTCACCGCGCTGGCCCTGCTCGCGCTCGGCGTTCCCATCGGGGCGGCCGCGTACTGGATGGCGGACGGCCTTCCCGCGGGGCTCTCAGGCGGGTCTAACGTGTCGCTGCTGGACGCCGCCGGGCACACGGCCGTGTACGGCGGAGCCGCTGCGGCGGTGGCCACGATCATGGCGTTTCCGGTGGCCCTGCTGGCCGTGCGGCACCGCGGCCGGATGCGGCAGCTGCTCGAGCGCAGCACCTACCTGGTCCTGGGCATGCCCGGGGTGGTCATCGCCTTTGCCTTGTCCTACTTCACAGAACGCTACGCGGCCGGATTCGGCTACGGGACATCGATGCTGCTCATCGCCTGCTATGCGATCATGTTTTTTCCGCTGGCGCTGGTCGGGGTCAAGGCCTCGCTGGCCCGGGCGCCGGCCGGCCTGGACGAGGTGGCCAGGTCGCTGGGCCAGCGCCGGCTGGCGGTGCTGTTCCGGGTTACCGTGCGGCTGGCCGGCCCCGGCCTGGTCGCCGCGTTCTGCCTGGTTTTCCTGTCGGTGGTCACCGAGCTCACCGCCACGCTGCTGCTGATCCCGACCGGGACGCAGACGCTGGCCACTCAGTTCTGGGCCTACGAGAGAAACCTCTCGTACAGCCAGGCCGCGCCGTTCGCCCTGGTGATGATCATCGTCGCGGCCGTACCAAGCTACGTCCTGGGGCGATTTTTCAATCGCCCGGCTCAAGCGCGAGGATGAGGGCATGCGGCAACTGGCGGTTACCGGACTGCACAAGTCGTTCGGGTCCCACCCGGTCCTGACCGGGGTGGACCTGGACGTGCCCGCCGGATCGCTGACGGCGATTCTCGGCCCGTCCGGCAGCGGGAAGACCACCCTGCTGCGGCTGATGGCCGGCTTCGACCGCGCGGACGCGGGCACGATCAAGATCGGCGACACCCTGGTCGACGGTCCTGGCGTCCACGTCCGGCCGGAACGGCGCCGCATCGGTTACGTGCCGCAGGAAGGCAGCTTGTTCCCGCACCTGACCATCGCGGCCAACGTCGGGTTCGGGCTCGCCGCCCGGGAACGCCGCGGCGGCAAGGTCGCCGCCATGCTGGAGACGGTGGGCCTGGGCGGACTGGGCAAGCGGTATCCCCATCAGCTGTCCGGCGGCCAGCAGCAGCGGGTCGCGCTGGCCCGGGCGCTGGCGATCGAGCCGGCCGTGGTGCTGCTCGACGAGCCGTTCGCTTCGCTGGACGCGCACCTGCGGGCCAGCGTCCGCGCCGATGTCCAGGAGATCTTCCGCCGGGCCGGCACCACGGCGGTGCTGGTAACCCACGACCAGGACGAGGCGCTTTCTGTCGCCGACCGGGTGGCGGCGCTGCGGGACGGGAAGATCGCGCAGTGCGCGACACCGGAAGACCTCTACTGCCGGCCGGCCGACCCCGAGCTGGCCTGCTTCATCGGGGACGCGAACTTGCTCGAGGGCATACTCGACGAGGGCATGGTCAAGACGCTCCTCGGCAGCCTCCCGCTCGACCCGGCCGCACCCATGTCAGGTCATGCGGGCCAGGTGACGGTCCTGATCCGGCCGGAACAGATCAACATCGAGCCGAACGATGACGGGCTGACCGGCCGCGTATCGGCCTGCGGCTATCACGGCCATGACGCCGTCCTGCACGTCCAGCCCGTGAACGAGGTCGACGGGCCGACGATCGTGGTGCGGATGGCTGGTGGTTCTCAGCTACCTGTGGGCTCGCTGGTGACGCTCCGAGCCCGGGGCCCGGTCTTCGCCTGGCCGAGAGATTAACCCGCGGCGCCTGGCCCCCTCAGGCGGCGCGCTCTGGCATTTCTCCGAGTCTGGCATTTCTCCGAGCCTGGCATTTCTCCGAGCCTGGTTGCCACGGCTGGCCGTAACTGGGAGGCTTGCCGCTGTTGTGTAGCGGCTATGTCATCGGGGGTTTTCTATGGTGCCGCGTGCTCGCCTGATGGTTCGCGCGACCGGCCTTCTCGCCGGATCGGTCCTGATCGCCCTGGCCTTCGCCGTGCCGTCGCCGGCGGCGAGCGCCGCAGCTGGCGTCTCCGGCCCGGGCGGCGTCGGGGCGAAGGCGGCCGCGGTCGAGAACGCGGCCACCGGCAGGCTGCTGTGGAGCCGCGAGGAGAACACCGAACGCCCGATGGCCAGCATCACCAAGGTGATGACCGCCTTCGTGGTGATCAGCGAGGGTCACCTGGACCGGAAGATCACCATCCCGTCCGCCGTGGTCGCGTACGTGCGCGAGTACGACGCCAGCAACGCCGGCCTGCGGCCGGGGGACACGCTGACCGCTGGCCAGCTCCTCTACGCGATGCTGCTCCCGTCCGGCGCCGACGCCGCCTATGCCCTGGCGCAGGCCTACGGTCCGGGCATCCCGGCCTTCATCGCGAAAATGAACGCCGTCGCCCGGCTGCTCGGCATGACCCGGACGCACTTCAGCACCTTCGACGGGCTGCCCTGGCCGACCCCGTACTCGAACTACTCCACCGCCGCGAACCTGCTCACCCTGGGCCGGGCCGCGATGAGATCCGCGGTCTTCCGCTCAGTCGTGGACCAGCGCAGCTACCGGATCGGTGCCGGATCCGGGCACCACGCCTACCTGTGGCGGAACCTCAACCCGCTGTTCGGCCACTATCCGGGCGTGATCGGCATCAAGCCCGGATACACCGGGGCCGCCGGGCAGTGCCTGCTGTTCGAGGCCACCAGGAACGGCTACTCCGTCATCGGCGTCACGCTCGACAGTCCCGGTTCCATCACCGCCGCCAACCGGGCCGATGCCACCCGCATCCTGAACTGGGCCTTCAGCCTTCCCGGCCACTGACCCACCATGTCAGCGAGGGGGCATCACGGAACTAGCAGCAGACTTTTCTTCCAGCCGTTGCCGGCCATCGCGGGCCAGCACATCCAGGAGACGACCAAGCTGCACGTGTCCACTACCGACCTCCCGGTGCAGGGCGGAGGAACCGCGAACACAGCCTTCCTCAGGGGCGCCGCTCAGGGGCCGAACGCGGTCAGCGTGAGCGTCAACGCCACGTTCTGGCTGGAGACGATCGAGGGCAACCCGGCCATTCAGCAGCTGCAGTACGCGCAGACCGTGCTGCTGAACTTCATTCCGGTACCTGACGCGCCGGATAATGCCGGCCACACCGGCCGGCTGGCCGTCCCCTAGGGTCATGGTTATGGCCGAGTTCTTCACCTACGCCGTAGACCGACGGCTCACGCCGTTCTGGCTCCCCTTCGGCCTGCGCCCGGGCCGGGACGGCGTCACCCTCACCGACGACGGGAACTTCCTGGCCAGGTTCGGGTTTCTCAGGCTGGAGACACCGCTCGCCAACATCAGCGAGGCTCACATCACCCGGAACTACCGCTGGTGGACGGCCGTCGGCGCGAGGATGTCACTCGCCGATCATGGCCTGACTTTCGGGTCCAACTCAGCCGCGGGTGTCTGCGTCCACTTCCGTGAGCCCGTGCCCTCGCCGCTGCGGCGCAAGGGTCACCCGGCCCTCACCGTCACCGTCGCCGACGTTGATGGTCTCGCCGCCCGCCTGCAGCCCTGACCAGCGACTGCACTCAGACTTCAGTGGCAGAAAAGGTGGGGTATTCGTCATTGCTGCCATGAGCAGGCCTCGGCAGACTGGGATTCATGCGCACGGTCCTGATCGTCCTGTTCGACGGGGTGCAGGCCCTCGACGTCACCGGACCGCTCGAGGTGTTCGACGGCGCCAACCAGTGGCGGGCTCACCACCGCGCCAGACCCGCGTACGAGATCCGGACCGCGAGCCTCGGCGGTCACATGGTGCGGACCTCGAGCGGCCTACGCCTAGCGCCCGATAGCGACCTGCGCGAGATAGGCCCACCGGATCGAGTCGGCGAGATCGGCCCGGAAATGCTGATCGTTCCCGGGGGAGAGGGCTCGCGGCGCGCGGACCCGGACCTCGTCGCCTGGCTGCGAGCGCACGGCCGGCGTGCCCAGCGCCTGGTCTCTGTGTGCACGGGCGCGTTCCTGCTCGCCGAGGCCGGGTTGCTCGACGGCCGGAAGGTGACGACCCACTGGGCCTACTGTGGCGCGCTGGCCGCCCGGTTTCCCACGCTCACGGTTGACCCGGATCCGATCTTCGTCCGGGATGGCCACGTCGCCACCTCGGCCGGGGTCACCGCCGGAATCGACCTCGCGCTGGCGCTGGCGGAAGAGGACCTCGGGAGGGAGGCGGCCCTCGACATCGCCAGGCAGCTGGTGGTGTTCCTGCGACGGCCGGGAACCCAGGCTCAGTTCAGCGCCCAGCTCGCCGGGCAGCTGGCGAACCGGGAACCGCTACGCGACGTGCAGCAGTGGATCGCGGACCACCCGGCCGCGGATCTGTCGGTGCCGACTCTGGCCAGTCAAGCCAGCCTGTCTCCGCGTCAGTTCGCACGTGCGTTCGCGGCCGAGGTGGGCATGCCGCCCGGGCGCTACGTCGACCGGGTCCGGCTCGAGACGGCCAGGCGGAGGCTGGAGGACACCGCGGACGGGGTGGAGGAGACGGCCCGATCCTGCGGGTACGGCACCGCTGAGGCAATGCGCCGCGCCTTCATCCGCACCCTCGGCGTCAGCCCGGCCGAGTACCGGCGCCGTTTCCACCCGTCCGCTCTTTCCACCGATACGCAACTCTAAGGAGAGTCATGCAGATTGCCATCCTGCTCTTCGACCGCTTCACCGTGCTCGACGCGATCGGTCCCTATCAGGTGCTCAGCGGGCTGCCTGGCGCTGAGGTAGCCTTCGTCGCGGAACGTCCCGGGCTCATCAGGGACGAGCAAGGCAGCCTGATCGTGTCCGCCGGGAGCGCGCTCCTCGACGTGCCGCATCCGGATGTCGTCGTGGTGCCCGGCGGCCCCGGCCAGAACGACCAGATGCACGACGGCCCGGTGCACGAGTGGCTCCGGGCGGCCGACCAGAGCAGCGCGTGGACCACCTCGGTGTGCACCGGGTCGCTCATCCTGGCCGCGGCCGGACTACTGTCCGGCCGCCGTGCCACCTCGCACTGGCTGGCCCTGGACCAGCTCCGCCGTCTCGGCGCGATCCCGGTCACCGAACGGGTGGTGACAGACGGCAAGTACGTGACCGCGGCGGGCGTGTCCGCAGGCATCGATATGGGCCTGACGCTGGCCGGCCTGGTGGCCGGTGACGAGGTGGCCCAGGCCATTCAGCTCATGATCGAGTACGACCCGCAGCCGCCCTACGACGCCGGATCCCCGGACCGGGCGCCGGCGCAGATCGTCGCCAGCCTGCGCGCCCGCAGCCGTTTCCTCCTCACTGCCCGCCCAGCTGACGCCACCCTGTAGGCCTCTGCACCGAGCGTGTACCGCATCGGTGCAGCAGGACGAGACGAAGATTGCCGGTGCGAGAACTTGGCGCTCATGGCTCCGGCTGGATGACCTCGATGTCCGGTCGCGTCGCCCCTGGCCCGCACCCTCAGCCGTCACTCCCGCCACCCACCTCAATCTCCGCACCCCTGACCCACCCGCACCCGCCCGTTAAAAAGATCGTGGAAGATCCGGCTTCCGCGGAAACCTTGGTACCCCCCGACTGCCCCGATCTTCCGCAGAAGCCCGATCTTCCGCGCAAACCGGCCGTTCCGGGCCGCATCATGCCCGGCTGGCCCGGCTGGATCAGGCAAGGGATAAATCCCGCATCACCATACCCAGCAGCCGCCGCATCACCAGGAAGACCGCGGCGGATCCGGGTTCCGCAGTAGATCCGGCATGTCCCCGTGCACCCG
>OBLT010002608.1_pt1 | contig 11139 bp, 10 predicted proteins | sample 1518721 | NCBI WGS metagenome assembly OBLT01 (sample SAMEA3539307, study PRJEB22396) | soil metagenome | biome: tundra; feature: field; material: soil | place: USA | collected 2010-05 | depth 0.15 m | reverse complement strand
TCCACTACTCATCGATTCAGTTGGACGGATACAAAACGCTGAAAGAGGGCGATGACGTCGAGTTCGACATCGTCCAAGGTCAGAAAGGTCCCCAGGCGGATGCAGTGGTCCGCTTCAAGGACACCGCCCATACCGCAGCCTAGCGGCGCGTAAGACCGGGCGTTACCGAAAGACTGCCGCAAGGCGGCATACTTGAAGTGTGCCCGAATCCCTGCCGTCCGTCACAACGCGCTGTTCAGCTCTGAAGGTTTCCTGCTGAGCGTGCGTTGCCATCCGATGGCCGCGAATCCGGATGCGGCCATCTCCTGGCCGGTATCCCCTCCCGATTCCAACCGGGTTCCCTGACCCCTGATCGTTATTCCTTGTTCCGGCTTTGCCCAATAACCCCCAAAATCCCCATTCATTTCTAGGCAACCGCCGAGTCTGCCCAAAAGCTGGGTACGGAGGCTGGCGTTGCCTTCAGGACGATTTGGCTCTGCCTCTCTGCGATCAGGAGGATCGCCGGTGGACTCCAAGCCATCGTTCGAGTGACACGGGGACGGAAAACTCTGCTTTAAAACCGCTGCTTTCCCCTGCCGCCCGTACCACCTGCGCCGCTCCGCTCCCGATCCTATACCAGCCCGCCACATTCCTGGCAGTCCACTTTCGGGTCCCTGGCAATACACTTTTATGTCATGTACACGAGGCCGGTCTGTCCGGCTCACCCCGTATACAGAAGTTTACACTTCGACAAGCCGCTTCATGGCCTATATATTTGTAAGTTATTGATTTATTGGGATGAAAACCGCTTTCAAGTATGGGGCACCACGTGCTATACAAAGGGTTCCCCAGCCTGTCGCTGGGAGATTCCGCCCAGGGAGCGAAGCCAAATGAACAACATGCTTCTCAAGCTGTATGTGAAGTTCCAGAACCTGAAGAACGGCGAAGAAGGTCAGGATCTGGTTGAATATGCCTTGACCGTTGCTCTGATCGCCTTCGGAGCTACCGCCGGCATGAGCAGCCTGGCCGGCGGCATCAACACTGCGTTCTCCACCATCAGTAGCACTCTGTCCGCCGACCTCTAAGAACCTGTCCAAAAACTTCGCTTGAGCGAAGGGTGCGGGGCTTCAGCTCGTACATCGACGGGTATGAGTAGATGGGGCTTTAGCCCCTAAGGGAGGTTCGCGGAGACTGACCCGATGGACAACCCCACCATGGCCCGCCTGCTGGCCGAGACCGCCGATCTGCTGGAGATCGACGGCGGCGACGGCTTCCGTATCCGCAGCTATCGCCGTGCCGCCGAGGCCGCTGAGCAAACCACCCTTGATCTCACCGCCCTGACGGCCACCGCGCCCTCGACCGCCCGCCTGCTCCAGATTCCCGGCATTGGCAAGGGCATGGCCGCCAATCTCCAGGCCATCGCCGCCTCCGGCACGCTGCCGCTGCGCGAGGAGCTGCTGGCCAAGTACGGCGCGGGCCTCCTCGAACTCCTGAAGTTGCCTGGCATGGGCCCCAAGACCGTCGCGCTGCTGTGGTCCGCGGCGCAAATCGCCGGCATCGACCAGCTCGCCGAGGCCATTGAGACCGGCCGCCTGGCCGGCCTGCCCCGCATGGGCGAAAAACAAATAGAAAAGCTGCGCAAGGGCATCGACGACTACCGCCGCAGCGCCGGCCGCTTCCGTATCGATGTGGCCGAGGAGGCAGCCCAGCGCATTGCCGCGTATCTGCTGGCCTTCCCCGGCATTGAGCGCGTGACCCCCGCCGGCTCCCTGCGACGCGGCCGCGAAACCGTCGGCGACCTCGATCTACTGGTCACCGGCCCCGCCTGCGCCCCCGGGCATACCGCCGCCGTGGTCGAATACGTGGCCGCCTACCCCGGCATCCACGACATGATCGCCAGAGGCGAGAACAAGGTGAGCTTCCACCTGAGCGACGGCCTGCAGGTGGACGTGCGCCTGCTTCCTTCCGCCTCCTATGGCGCCGCGCTGCAGTACTTTACCGGCTCCAAGGCACACAACGTGGCCCTCCGCCAGCGAGCCCTCAAGATGGGCTACACGCTGAGCGAGTGGGCGCTGGGCCGCCTCGACGACAGCTCGACCGTGGCCGCTGCCACCGAAGAAGAGATCTACGCCGCGCTGGGCATGGACTGGATTCCGCCCGAGCTGCGCGAGAACCTGGGCGAGATTGAGGCCGCCGCCCGCCACGCGCTGCCCCGGCTCATCGAGACAGCCGACCTGCGCGGCGACCTGCACATGCACACCACGGCCACCGACGGCCACAATTCAATTCGTGAAATGGCCGAGGCTGCCCTGGCTTGCGGATACCGGTACATCGCCATCACCGACCACTCAAAAAACCTGGCCATGACCAACGGCCTGGACGAAAAGCGGGCGCTCGAACAGATCCAGAGCATCCGCGAAGTGGACCGCCAGATGGAGGGCCGCATCCGCGTCCTGACGGGAATTGAAGTGGACATTCTGGCCGACGGCGCGCTCGACCTGGACGACGAGGTGCTGGCGCAAATGGAGGTGGTCATCGCCAGCGTACATACCCGTTTCGAGCAAAGCCGCGAGGAGATGACAACGCGGGTCTTGCGGGCCATCGAAAACCCCTATGTGCGCATCCTGGGCCATCCCACCGGCCGCCTGCTGCTGCGCCGCGAGCCCTTTTCCCTGGACCTGGGAGAGGCGTTGCGCCGGGCGGCCGAGTTGGGCGTAGCCTTGGAACACAACGCTGCCCCCGAACGGCTCGACCTCAACGACCGCGACCTCCGCCTCGCCAAAGAACTGGGCTGCCGCATCGTCATCAACTCGGACTCCCACGACAGCCGCAACCTGGGCAAGATGGACTACGGCATCCGCCAACTGCGCCGCGCCTGGCTGGGGCCGGAAGATGTGCTGAACACGCTGGGGCCTGAGGATTTTCTCGCCGCGCTGAGGCCGCGGCCGTGAGCCGGAGCAAAAAGGCACCGCTTTCAGTGCAGAAGTATGCACTTTCCCGCAACGGCGCATACGAATTCATAGCCTGCTTTGCACTGGTGGAGATAAGATAAGGGCGCGATGAGCCTACTGCAGCAGGATTCCCCGGAAGAATTGGACGATGCCGCCCCAGGTGAGGACTATGCCAAAGGTTCCAGCCACGTGGTTTTGGCCACCGTTATCGCGGCCGTGGTGGTTAGCATCGCCATCGCGATCTACGTGATCGCCGGGCAAAAACCGCCCATGGCCAGCGGAGAAATTGAGCAGGTGTGGGTCCACCCGCAGCACACTGAAACCTCGGGACTCGATGCCAACGGCGCCCCCAGGCCCCAGGAGAGCTTCGACCAGGTGTATGTCTTCGCCCTGGTCAAGCTGCATAACCGGAGCAAGCAGCCGCTCTTTCTGCACAACATCACGGCCAATGCTACGCTCAATGACGGCATCCACTCCAGCTACGCGGCAACGGCGGTCGATTACGACCGGGTGTTTCTCGCCTATCCGGAGATGCCGGCGCCGCACGGCAAGGCGCTGTCCATGGAGACGACCATCGACCCCGGCCAGACTGTGGAGGGGTCCATCGTTTCGGCCTTTCGCCTGACCAGGCAGGAGTGGGATGCGCGCAAAGACCTCAACTTCACCTTTGCCTTTCGCTATCAGCAAAGCCTGGTGCTCGCACCCCCTCCCGCCGCGGTTATTGAGCGGTAGCCGGAACAGGCGCGCTCTTGGGCGTCGTCAGATACCCGGTAACCTGCTTGTTTGAATTGATCGCGTTCACCACGATCTCAAAGAGCACCGGATCCTTGCCGCTGTAAAACTGCAGCGGCTCGAACACTCCCCTGTTGTTCTTGGGAACGGTCTTGTCGTCTGAAGTCACCTCCAGGTTGAAGGTGTTCTTCTTGGCGTCGGCCTTTTTCAGTTCCAGGCTCACCGTGCCCACGGGCTTCTTCTGGCCCTTGGCCAGGGTGAACTCATAGTAGGTGCGGTCGCCCTTGTGCTTGAGCAGCTCCAGCTCGTCGTGATTGCGGGCGATCAGGCTGCTGTGGCCGTTCAAATCCCCCTTCATGGACGTCAACTGGCTGATGGTGGAGGCCAGGTCGCTCTGCGTCTTGGCCACGTCGGTCTTCACTCCGCCCACGTCGGTCTTGACGTTGGATACATCACTGGCGACGGCGGTCACAGCCTGCGCGGTCTCCTTCTGGGCGGTCTCCAGCCGTTTGGCATGGGCCTCGTCGGCCTGCTCGCGGCGAATGATCTCCTGGGCGCGGGTGTCCATCTGCTTCTGCGTCAACCCCAGGGATTGGCCCAGTTCTTCGGTGGCCACCTTGAGGCGCGCATCGGTTTCGCGCAACTTGGCGTCCAGCTTCACGTTCTGCTGGTTCGCATCGGCCAGCGCGGCTTCCTGCTTCGTCAGCCGGCTGTTGAGCGTGTAGCTCCAGATCAGGCCGCCCACCGCGGCCAAAAGAGCCACGGCAAGCACCGCAAGCAATGCGCCGGAGTAGGTTCTCGGGGTATCGTCAACTTCACTCATGTGTTTTGCCTTTCGTCTCTCTCGCGGCCCGTCCAGCGAACCGCTTTTTCGGGCCTGTGCACACAGCCTCAGGCCTTGGTAATGGCGACATTCTGTCCCTATTAGACGCCGTTTCGAGGATTCTTGCTCTGGAACCTCCGCTTCTTCGCGGAAATCCAGCCCTCCCTGTCGAGCGCCGGTATTTCCGCTCGGCGCGCCTCCGGGAGAATCTACAGAATATAGAAAGAATACAGGACGCGTGGGGAAATTGCGCCCAGCCCGCCGGAAGCTCGCCGGCCACGATGCTCCAGCGGCCCTCAGGCCCCTGTTTTTCCCGCGCTCCGTGACAAGTATGGAATCGTTACGATATAAACATCTTTACTGCATTTCGGGCGCCGGGATCCCTTTTCAAGGTTTAGGGGGCCCCAGCGACGGGGGCTCCACGAGCGATTTTTACTCGCTGGGGTGAAGGAACAGGTCTTCGTCGCTGGGGTGGAAGGCCAGGATATCCGCCGTCCGCCGCGGCGGACCAGAAAAACATCGTAAAGGGAGATCCGAAAGCTATGTCGACTGCTATCGCAGGGAAGGGTCTGGAAGGAATTGTTGCGGCCAACTCCGGGATCTGTTGGATCGACGGAGAAGCGGGCGTACTCTCCTATCGGGGAATCGACATTCACGAGCTGGCCGTGCACTCGACCTTCGAGGAGACCACCTATCTGCTCTGGAACGGCATCCTGCCCAACCAGCTGGAGTTGCGCGAGTTCCAGTCGCAACTGGCGCTGGCCCGGTCGCTCGACCAGCGCATCGTCGACATGTTGCGCGCATTCCCCACCTCGGCCACGCCCATGGAAGTGCTGCGCACCGCGGTCTCCGCGCTCAGCTTTTACGATGCCGACGAGAAAGACAACTCCCACGACGCCAACGTGCGCAAAAGCTACAACCTCACCGCGCAGTTGCCCATGCTGGTGGCCATCTACGACCGGCTGCGCAAAGGAAAGGAAATTGTCCCGCCCGACCGCTCGCTCTCCCACGCCGCCAACTTCCTTTGGATGCTGAACGGCGTGATGCCTTCTGAAACGGCGGCCCGCACGCTGGATATCGCCCTGGTCCTGCATGCCGATCACGAACTGAACGCCTCCACTTTTGCCGCCCGCGTCATCGCCGCCACCCTCTCTGACATCCACTCCGCCGTCACCGGCGCCCTCGGCGCCCTCAAAGGGCCGCTCCACGGCGGCGCCAACGAAGCCGTCATGCGCCTGCTCTACGCCATCGATAAAGCCGGCGCCGATCCCGTCGAGTACGTCAAGAATATGCTCGCCGCCCGGCAGAAAATCTCCGGCTTCGGTCACCGCGTCTACAAGACCGAGGACCCCCGCGCCACCCACCTCCGCAAGATGAGCGAGCAGCTCGGCAAGGACGCCGGCATGCCCAAATGGTTCAATTATTCCCGCGCCATCGAGCTCTACATCAACGCCGACAAGAAGCTCAACGCCAATGTGGACTTCTACTCCGCCTCCACCTACGCCACCCTGGGCATCGACATCGATCTCTATACGCCCATCTTCGCCATCAGCCGCATCGCCGGCTGGGCCGCCCACGTGATCGAGCAGTTGGACGACAACCGCCTCATCCGTCCGCGCGCCGAGTACATCGGCCCCCCCTACCCCTCGCCTTACATTCCCATGGAGGAGCGGGGATAGGACAGTTGTCAGTTGTCAGTGGTCAGTGAAGCCGCCGTGGATTCCGATGGAGGAGCGGTCGACAGCGGCAAAAATCCCCGCACCGAAAAACGCGGAAAGCGGTATCATGGAGTTGATATGGCTCACTCCGTAATCATCACGACCCCGTTGCCGACCTTGGACGAGATCGGCAAGCGACTTGGCCTGAGCAACGCCGAGCAGGAGTACATTATTAGCCTGGTCGATGAAAAGCTATCTCGCCAGTCTATGGGTAATGCCCGCTAGCTTCGGTCGGCTACCTCCAAATCGGTCCAAACCGAGGCCGAAAAAGCCGGCGGAGCCGCGAGGAAAAAGACCAATCGTGCCCGCCCTATTGTCTGAACGCTTAAAAATCGCCGTCAATCTCAACATTCGTTGCAATGCCGAGTTCGCCAATTGTAGCTACACAACGGGAAAAATATTTGTAAAGCGCAATCTCCGTCTTACCGTCATGAATCCGGTTGGACTGGAGTAAACGCAAGACATTCTCCGCGGTCCTTTGCTTAATTTGCATTCGTTTGGCATCCTCCGGTTTCCGCACGTGCGGACTAAGCTTTCGAGCCACAAATAAATGTATCTTCTCTGTCGATGAACCAACAGAACTGTAAAGGTAGCTGATGTATTCTAGTTCCCCCGGCGTGTAGCCGATTTCTTCCTGAAGTTCACGAGTGATACTCGATTCTAGATCCTCTCCGGAGTCTACCTTACCCCCTGGACACTCAAGAAGTGTTGTGCCGAGAATCGGACGAAGGTGCTCAACCAAGATGATTTGCCCGTCATCTAAAACCGGTACAGCAATCACAACACATGGTTGCTCTACATACTCAATGGTCTTCTCCACTCCGGCAGTTTCTGGGTCAAAGTGCTCACGAACAACAGAAAAGTTCCTACTCTTTAGAAGCAGCTCTTTCACAATCCACCTCCTGAGAATCATATTGCCAAATAGCATTGAACCATTTCACAAAAAAGTTTGCCAGGTCGCTTGCTGAATCGTCAAACGCTATCTGTGAAGACTCCGTGCCTCGTCTGCCCTCCAAGAAAAAATTGACGACAATCTTTCGGTTATCGACGGCGATCAGGCGGAGTACGGGGTAAACGGTATAAAAGCGGACCTCAATGCTGACTCCATATTTCTCATGATAATGACGAAGCTTATCAACAGTAGCCGCAAGTTCTTGTTTCCAACTAGCGACAGACTCGCGTTCCTCTGCCGCCCGCCGGGTAAAGGCTTCTGAGCTTGGGTCTAGGAGCAGGATCCGCAGCCTGATGCCCGCACCTGCGTGCTTGGATTCAAGAAAACGCTTGAACTGATCATCGCTGAAACTTCGCTTTCCGGTTATGCCCAAGAAGCAGACCTCGGCTCGTGCTTCATCCAACACGCTAGCCAGCGTTAGTTTGTCACTCGACCGAATTTGGCAGCCAGGAATACCGGCCAAGCCGAGGTTACGGCGCAGATTTCTGACCTCAATCATCAAGACGATGGCAGCCCATGCTGTTATCAGGAAGAGAGCGCCAAGAAGCAATGCGGCTATGAAGGAAAAGTCGCCTTTTGTGTGTGCTTCTGAGATTGCATTAGTAAAGAAAATAGCAAGCACAGCAACGGCAAAGGCGATAATCACCGAATCGCGCACAAGTCGAATGCCGACATTGTTAGCTTTCATGGTTGATTGCAATCTCTTGGACCTCCACTCCCGGCCTCCATTCAACCACTGAATCTTTTAATACGATTGTGGAAGGGAGCTTGGCACGCCGAATTATTCGTAGGCACAAATAGTCTAGTGAGGGGTAGTGTCCAGCCTTTTCTATTTCCTTCAGGGATGCGTGGTATGCCAAAAGTCTGGCGAGGCTGATCGTATGACATGCGGCATCTTCGTAAAAAGAACTTTCACCGCCGAATGGCTTAGAGCCTTTGACCAGCTTTAGATCCGCGCTTGCATGCTCAGCAATGGATGCCGCCAACGAATCAGAAGTAAGGGCATGAGGTATAGCGCAACCGGCCACGATGATTTTGTACTTCCCAAGTGCCTGGCTCAGTGAGTCCAGGGTCTTCGGAACTGTGGGAGAGACCAGTCCCCGGTCACTCAGGTTGGATCTCAACGCTCGACTGATAATAAGCGCGGAAATGTCAATTAAGGCACATCCTACTTCATCGAGTTCGGGTTCTGTGCAACCCTCCTGCCGACCCCATTTTATAAACAGCTCACCACCAATTCCGCCTGGCACGAGTACAACGCACTCGTAGTGTTGAAGAAGATGGAGTTCTACGAACCGGCCAAGCGATTGTAGAAAGTCACGATCAATGTGATTAGACTCCCGTGGGTAGATCACATTGCCGCCGGCTTTTAGGACGACCATCCTCATAAACAAGTCACCCCTTGAATCACTTCCGCTCAACCAGCATCATGTGACGTAGTCGGCCAGGCCTGGCTTTCCTTCCTGGGACTTTGGATTCAAATGCTTGGCAATTCCACGAGAGTACTCCCGCTTGTCTCGTCGGTCAAGAGGTTTTTACTCATTTCGATATCTCTGCATGAGGCCCACAGTGGGTTAGGTCCAGCAGACCCGCTGAACCAGAGCACGTGGCATGAGGCCCCACCCCTCTGACTGCACGAAACAGAGGAAGAATTCCTCCCACAAGTCTCTCCACTCAGGAGGGCTGGATGCAGTCAGTTCTGTGTTGTTTATTTCCAGCCCACTCACCCCTGCCGCGCCTTCTACAGCAGATACAGTCCCCACGCCGCCAGCGTGCAGTTATCGCGGACCGTCCCGTTCAGCATCATCTGCTCAAACTCCTCGACGGGGACGGAGCGGACCACCAGGTCGTGTTCCTCGGGGTCGGGTTCTTTTTCCGTGTGTGTCAACCCGGTGGCCAGAAAGACGTGCTGTTTTTGCAGGGTGAAGCCGTAAGCGATCCACAGCGTTCCCAGGTAGGTCATCTGGGCCGCGTCCAGGCCCAGTTCCTCTCTCAGTTCGCCGCGGGCCAGCTCTTCGGGGTTTTCCGCTTCCATCTCCCAGTCGCCCTGGGGCAGCTCCAGCGCCCGCTCCTGGATGGTGTAGCGGAACTGCTCTACCAGCCAGACCTGGCCCCCGCCGATGGGCAGGATGACGGCCGCATCCTCCTTCTCCACCACCCCATAGATGCCCCGTTTCCCATTGGAGCGCAGAATCTCGTCCTCCCGCGCCCGCATCCAGTGGTTGCGATAGACCTCGCGGCTGGCGAGCGTGGTGATGGTGCGGCCGGCGCTGCCTTGAACCGGATTCATAGTGCCTCCTTCGCGCTCGCGGGCATGCTGTGCTGCAACGTCTGGACGTGAAACCCTGGCAGCCGGAACACTTCACTATAGGCCGCCCAGCGGCGCGCATCGATGAAAAGACGCTCAATCCTCCCGCAGCCGATACTGCCTCAGGCGCCCCACGAGCGACGCCGGACCGCTCACAGTGAGCCGGACGAGGTTGCCTTCGTACTCTCGTTTGTGAACCACCATGCCCGCTTCGATGGCCGCCAGCACCCCGCCCTCCTGCTGCGGAACACGCAACTCCGCCTCGATTACAGGATCGGAGTGCAAAGCCCGATCAATGGCCCTGAGCAGCGCGTCCATTCCCTCCCCGGTGCGCGCCGAGACGGCCACCTCGCCCCCGGCCTGAGACCGGACCAGCAGACCATCCCGCTCGTGCTCGTTCAGCAGGTCGACCTTGTTCAGCACCTCGATGCGTGGCTTGTCAAGGGACTCCAACTCGCCCAGAACCTTTTCGACTTGAGTTTTCTGCTCCTCGCCATACGTTGAAGCCGCGTCCCGGATGTGCAGCAGCACCTCGGCCTGCGCCACCTCTTCCAGCGTGGCGCGGAAGCTGGTGACCAGCGTGTGCGGCAGGTTGCGGATGAAGCCGACCGTATCCGACAGCAGAACCTTGCGGCGGCTAGGCAGCTCGATCGCGCGCAGCTTCGGGTCCAGCGTCGCGAACATGCGCGGCGACTGCAGCACCTGAGCGCCGGTCAGCCGGTTGAAGAGCGTGCTCTTGCCGGCGTTGGTGTAGCCCACCAGCGCCACCGTGGGCACCGGAACCGACTCGCGCCGCTGCCGCTGCTGCTTGCGAACGCGACGCACGGCCTCCAGTTCCAGCTTCAAATGGTCGATGCGGCTCTGAATCCGTCGGCGATCCGTCTCTAGTTTGGTTTCGCCTGGACCTCGGGTGCCGATGCCGCCGCCCAACTGCGACATCGCCTTGCCTTTGCCGGTGAGCCGCGGCAGCATGTACTCAAGCTGCGCCAGCTCCACCTGCAACTGCCCCTCGCGGGTCCGCGCGTGACGCGCAAAAATGTCCAGGATCAACTGCGTCCGGTCCAGCACCCGGCAAGGCAGCGCGGCCTCAAGATTGCGCAGTTGCGTAGGCGTGAGGTCGTGGTCGAAGAGCACCAGGTCCGCCTCGGTGGAAGCGGCCACTCCGGCAATCTCTTCCACTTTGCCGGCGCCGACGAGCGTGGCCGGATCGGGCCGCGACCGGTGCTGCATCAGTTCGGCAGCCACCACGCCGCCGGCGCTCGACACCAGCTCGCGAAACTCGGCGAGGGACTCTTCCGCGTCCAGTTCCGTGGACGAACGCGCAGAAGCCGGCCCCGCCGGGGAAATGCCTGAACGCAAGAGATTGGTGAAGACGGCAGATTCCGGCGCACCCTCATCGAGGGCGCCATCGTCCGCGCGCATAGCCGCCTGCCGCGCGCCCGATTGGGCTGCGCGGTTGCCGCGGGAGCGGACCCCGAGGTCCACCCCGACCAGGACCGCCCGCTCCGGCCCTCCATCCCCGCGACGAATGCCCCCGCCGCGGCGGGCCGGGGACCCCGGCCGGATGCCGGAGCCGCCAGTGCTGCTCTCCTCAACGGCCAACTGAGACCGCTCCCCGCCTGCTATCGCTGCTCCCCAACGGCTGACGGCGCGGACGGCACGGCGCCCATCGGCGA
>OBLT010002606.1_pt1 | contig 11145 bp, 7 predicted proteins | sample 1518721 | NCBI WGS metagenome assembly OBLT01 (sample SAMEA3539307, study PRJEB22396) | soil metagenome | biome: tundra; feature: field; material: soil | place: USA | collected 2010-05 | depth 0.15 m | reverse complement strand
GGAGCGTCTCACGCTCGAGCAGGACCTGCGCGCCGGCATCGGTCGCGGAGAGCTCACGCTTCTCTATCAGCCAAAGGTGGATGCGCGCACCGGACGTCTGACCGGCGTCGAGGCGCTGGTCCGTTGGAACCATCCGGTCCGAGGTCTTGTCGCTCCCGATGAGTTCATTCCGATTGCGGAGCAAAGCGGCCTCATCAACGATATCGACACCTGGGTGCTGTTGACGGCGTGTCGGCAGGGTGAGGCGTGGTCGAGGTCCGCGGTCGGCGCAGTGCCCGTGGCAGTGAATGTCTCGGGACGAAACCTAGTCAGCTGCAGCCTGAGCGAGCGAGTTCTCGATGCCCTCGCGCAGAGCGGACTTGACCCGCGGCTCCTTGAACTCGAGATCACCGAGAGCGCCGCCATTCCTCAACAGGGCAGGGCGCTCGACCTGCTGCAAAGCATCCGGGACCTCGGCGTCCGTATCGCGATCGACGATTTCGGCACCGGCTACTCGGTGCTCAGCCGTCTGCAGGGATTCCCCGTCGACACCCTCAAGATCGACCTCTCGTTCGTGCGGGCGATCGTCTCCGAGAACGACTCGGCGCCGATTGTCGACGCCATGATCGCAATGGGTCTGGGCCTCGGCTTGAAGATTGTCGCGGAGGGTGTCGAGACCGAGGTGCAGCGTCGATATCTGGTGAAGCGGCATTGTTCCGAGCTCCAGGGCTATCTGATCAGCCGCCCGATCACACCCGAGGCTCTGGTGGCGCAGTTCCGCGCCATGCCCAGGATCGCCGCAGTCGCCTAGCTCGGGGTCAGGGCATTGACGCCCCGCCGATCGCGAGTCTCAGCGCAGGCGGCGAACCTCGGTCTCGGCGTGCCGTCGCCACGGCGCGAGGCGAATGCGCACGTCAACAGCGACTGCACCCCCTGGAGAGGCAATCAGCGGGTTCAGGTCCATCTCGGCAACTTGTGGAACCTCGTCCGCCAGGAGGGCAACTCGGAGCAGCACCTGCTCCACTGCGGCGATGTCGCAGACGGGCGCGCCTCGGTGACCGAGTAGCAGCGGCGCGCCTCGAATCGAACGCACCATGTCGTGCGCATCCTGATCGGTCAAAGGCAGGATGCGAAGGACTCGATCAGCAAACAGCTCGACAGCAGTGCCGCCACTCCCGAACATCACGACCGGGCCGAACAGTGGGTCGGTGATCACCCCTGCGATGAGCTCGACCCCGCGAAGCATCGGTTGCACGATGGCCCCCTCCATCGCAGCGCCGAGGTGCACAGCCATCGCCTGAAAGGCCCCGGCGACGCCGTCAGGAGAACTCAGCTCGAGGCGCACGCCGCCCACGTCGGATTTGTGCAGGATCGTCTTCCCCACCGCTTTCAGCGCAACCGGGCATCCGAGGTGGGCGGCGGCGGCAGCGGCCTCGGTCGCTGACGAGACCGCGACCTCGCCCGCAGTCGCGATGCCGAAGGCACGAAGCATCGCAACCGCCTCGTTTGCTGACAGCCATCCGCCGTCAGCGTGACCGGCGAGAAAGTCCGTTGCGATTGCGTGCGCAGCGCTGGTGTCCACACCGTCCAGCTGCGGAACCTGGCCCACGGGTCGACTCTTCCAGCTCGAATGCTCGGCGATGCGCCCCAATGCTCGAACAGCGCGCTCAGGAAACGCGTAGCAGGGAATCGCCACTCTCCCCTCGCTCAGAGCTGCCGGGGCTGCGCTTTTGCCAAGGTGCACGAAGACTATCGGACGCCCACCTGCGTCGATCGCGGCGACCGCCCTGGCGACTTCTTCTGCGTCGGCGGTTGCGACAGGAGCCAGGATCATGACCGCGCCGTCGATAGCGGGCGAGCGCAGGGCTGCTCGCAGCGCATCCTCAAAGAGCTTCGGCGTTGCACCCGCGCCCAGATCGAGCGGGTTGCTGACACCAGCATTCGGTCCAGCGATCTCGCGGATGGCTGACTGGGTTGCGGCGTCGAACTCGGGCACGCTGAGACCAGCCGCTTCGCATGCATCGGCCGCAAGCACCGCCGCGCCACCGGCGTTGCCGACGATGGCCAGGCGGTGTCCGGCCAGCGCAGGCTGACTCGCCAGCAACTGGCCGCAGTCGAGCAACTCCTCGAGGGTGTCGACTCGGATCACGCCCGCCTGACGGAAGAGTGCGTCGACAACCGTGTCGGGGCTGGCCAGGGCGGCAGTGTGGGATGCGGCAGCGCGTGTTCCGGCCGAGCTTCGGCCCGACTTGACGACCACGATCGGCGTTGTGCGCGAGACGACGGGCGCAACTCGGGCGAAGGCTCGAGGATTGCCGAACGACTCCAGGTAGAGCAGGATGGCTCGCGTCGCACCGTCCTGGTTCCAGTATCTGAGCAGATCGTTGCTGCTGACGTCGCTTTTATTCCCCATGCTCACGAAGCTCGAGAGACCAAGTCCTGAGCTGAGCGACTGCTCGAGGATGGCGACGCCGAGTGCGCCCGACTGCGACGCGAAAGCGATGCCGCCGTGGACCGGTGATCGCGAGGCGAACGTGGCGTTCAGGCCCACGTCGGGTGCGGTGTTGATCACACCGAAACAGTTGGGCCCGACGACGCGCATGCCGCCCCGATGCGCGCGCAGCACCAGCTCGCGTTGCAGTTCCACGCCTTCGGCGCCAACCTCGGCGAAGCCCGCTGAGATGACCACCAGCCCCTTCACGCCTTTGCGCCCACAGGCATCGACCGCCTCGATGCACTGTCCGGCGGGGATGGCGAGCACCGCCAGGTCGACCGGACCCTCGATCGCCTGGACGTCCGGCGAGCACCTCAGGCCGAGAAGTGTGTCGACGTTTGGATTGACCGGATAGATTGATCCCTTGAAGCCTCCGTCGATGAGGTTGCGCACGACCGAGTGCCCAATGCCGTCCGGTTTGCGTCCCGCGCCGATGACGGCGACGGAATGCGGCTGCAGGATCCTCGCGATGCTGTGCACGCCCGCGGTCCAGGCGCGCCGCTCGCTCGCCGCCAGCGAGCCTCCCGTGGGCTCGATGTCGAAGGCGAGATGTACCACGCCATATTCGATGGATCGGCGCTCACGCCGAAACCCGGCTGCTTGAAAGACTTCGAGCATTCGCCGGTTGTCCATCAGCGTATCGGCGGCGAAACGCGTGATGCCGTCGCCGCCGGCATACGTCGCGAGATATTCGAGCAGGAGTGGCGCAAGTCCGCGTCCCTGATGTTCGTCGGCAACCGCAAACGCGACCTCAGCCTCGTCGCGGCCGGCAAGACGTTCGTAGCGACCGACGGCAATCATGTCCTCGCGAAGGAATGCGACGAAGGCCATGCGGTCGTGGTAGTCGACCGTCGTGAAATGCGTGACCTCGCGATCGGTCAGCTCCATCCTGGGACCGAAAAACCGGAAGTACACGCTTTGCTCGGATTGGCGCGCGAAAAAGGCGCGATGCGCGTCAGCGTCGTCGGGCCGGATCGGGCGAACGTGGACCGTGCCGCCATCTGCCAGGACGGCATCGACCGCCCACGCAGACGGGTAGCCAGGGGGCAGCGTTTCACTCACGAGCCGATCATCTCGTCATGGCCGCCGGCCACCGATTGTCTCCTGCTCACACCCCACTGTCCACCTCGCCGGCCGTCCCGGTAGCATGGGTCGGACTCGCGAATCCGACAGGAGGAGCCGCCATGGACAGCGAACGTCAAACGAGGGTGCACGAACTCAGCAATGCCGAAGCACTCGAGTTGTTGCAGCTTCACGCGTACGTGGGCAGACTTGGCTTCATCGTTGACGGCCGGCCCCTGATCCTGCCGGTCAACTACCTGGCCGACGAGGTCTCGATCGTGTTCTGCACCCAACCCGGCAGCAAGCTCAGTGCTGTCGGCGGCGGCGCGCCGGTTGCGTTCGAGGTGGATGACAGCCGTGCGCTCTACCACGCCGGTTGGAGCGTGGTCGTCAGGGGAAACGCGCGCGAGGTCACCGATCACGATGAGCTGGACGAACTTCGTCGTGGGCCGCTGCACTCGTGGGCGACGCAATCGACCGAGCACTGGGTGCGCATCGACATCGAAGAGATCACCGGGCGGCGGATACCCGAATCCTGAGTCAGCTGACTGCGACCGGTACCGGCTCCGGCGCGGTCAGGCCGGTGGCTGCGAGGATCGCGGCCTCGTCGAGCGTGTCGTGTTCAAGCAGGGCGTGGACGAGCGCGTCCAGCTTGTCTCGATTGCTCGTGAGCAGAGCAACTCCCTGACGCAGACACTCCTCAGAGATGCGCCGCACCTCCTCGTCCACGATCGCGGCAGTCGCCTCGCTGTACGGTCGTGACAGGGTCAGCGACTGGCCTGCGTTGTCGTCGTCGGCAAGGCTGAGCACACCGACTTTGGGGCTCATGCCGTAGCGGACCACCATCTGACGCGCGATCGCGGTCACCTGGCGAAGGTCGCTCTCGGCGCCGGTGGTGACGACGCCGTACACCAGCTGCTCGGCAGCCCTGCCGCCGAGCGCTCCGGTGATGCGGCCGCGCAGGTAGTCCTCGCCGTAGTTGAAGCGGTCGTCGACAGGGCTCTGCACGGTGACTCCCAGCGACTGACCACGCGGGATGATCGAGACCCGGCGCACCGGGTCGGCTCCCGGCTGGAGAAGGCCCAGCAGTGCGTGGCCGGCCTCGTGGTATGCGATCCGCTCACGGTCCATGGCGCTGAGCGAGAGCTTGCGCTCGGACCCAAGCTCGACCTTCTCCAGCGCGTTGCTGAAGTCGATCTGCGCGACCACCGAAGCGTCACGACGCGCCGCGGCGAGGGCGGCCTCATTGGCGAGGTTCCGCAGGTCGGCACCGACCATGCCCGCGGTGAGCGACGCAATCACGCCCAGGTCGATGTCCGGTCCGAGCGGAATGTGTCTCGTGTGGATCTTGAGGATCTCGAGCCGGCCGCGACGGTCCGGAAATGGCACCGTGACCCGGCGGTCGAACCTACCAGGACGGAGCAATGCGGCATCGAGGACGTCAGCGCGGTTGGTTGCGGCGAGCACGATCACACCCTGCTGAGGATCAAAACCATCCATCTCGGTGAGGATCTGGTTCAGGGTCTGCTCCTGCTCCTCGTTGCCCCCAAGACGGGCGCCGGTCGAACGAGACCGGCCGACCGCGTCCAGCTCGTCGATGAAGACGATCGCCGGCGCTGCGCTGCGCGCTTTCTGGAAGAGGTCCCGTACCCGAGCAGCGCCGACTCCGACGATCGCCTCGATGAACTCCGACGCCGAGATCGAGAAGAACGGCACCGCCGCCTCGCCGGCGACCGCGCGCGCAAGCAGCGTCTTGCCGGTACCCGGCGCTCCGATGAGCAGCACACCCTTGGGAACGGTGCCGCCAAGACGCTGGTATTTCTCGGGTTTCTTCAGGAAGTCGACGATCTCCACCAACTCGGCCTTGACCTCGTCGATCCCGGCAACGTCGGCGAAGGTCGTGTCCGGGCGCTCGGCGTTGTAGAGGCGGGCGTTGCTCTGACCGAACCGTCCGAGGATGCCGCCCGCGCCACCGCCCGCGAGCGCCGCGCTCCGCCGCATCAAATAGATGAGCCCGAAGACAAACAGCAACGAGGGTCCGAAGCTGAGCAGGAGCGTTTCCCACAGCGGTGGGGGCGGGTTGGGAGGCTCGGCGAGAATGCTCACCTTGTTCTTGAGCAGCGCAGCCTCGAGATTGTCGGACGCGAATGTTGGACGCTGAGTCGAGAAGGACTTGGCACTCGGCTGTCCTGATCCGGCACTGACCGCCGTCTTGGCCGTGCCAATGATCGAATCACCGGTCGCGGTGATGTTCAGCACGTTACCGGCGTCGACCTGGGCGATGAAGACGTTGTACGGGATGGTCACCGATGGCGCCTGCGTGGCGGACTCGATGATGCTGGTGATCACGATGTTGAGCAGGAGCAGCGCCCCGAGAACCAGCCAGTAGCGTCGCCAGTTCATCGGGTTGTAGCCGGGGACGTTCGGCCCCCGCGAGGTCGGCGCCGTTCGCTTGTTGCCCTGGGCAGGGTCCACCGCTGGCATCGCGCAAGCTTAGGTCTATGGAGGCTGGGGCAATCGCCGGCGACCGCCACGACGAGACGGAGAGGCGGCGGACTGGACCCTACCGTTCGGGGATGACGTGGACGGCGGCGTCCTCAGCGGACTCGTCGTCGTCCTCATCCACGGCATCGAAGAGATCCGGCTCACCGCGCTGCAGCGCGATGTCGTCGTCGCCCGACTCGGGTGCCTGAAGCTCACCTGCTTCCGGCCCCTGAGAGCGCGCCGCCCGGTCCGGCTCCTCCTCGCTGAGACGCTCGTCGAGGGTCTCGCGGCGGTATTCGTCGACGTCATGCAGCCGCCCCGCCAGCGAGGCATCCTCGATCGCGGGATCGTCCTCGTCGCCGACCACCTCGGCGGGGTCGGGTTCCCCACTGCCAAGTGGCGCGTCTGAGTCAGCCGGGGCGTCGTTCCAGGGCAGGTCTTCAGGATGCTCGGTCATACCATTCATGATGAAACAAGGTCCAAGGTCGCTGCGCCGCGCCACGACCATCGCGGGCAACGCTCCCCCGTCCCGTGTCGCGACAATGGGCACGCGATGACCAGCGCCGAATTGCTCGCCGAATCCTTCGGACGGATACGTGACATCGTCCATCGCGTCGCTAATGGTCTGAGCCGCAGCGAGCTGGCGGACCGCCTCGATCGCGAGGCGAACTCCATCGGGTGGTTGATCTGGCACCTGGCCCGTATTCAGGACGACCACATCGCAGCGGTCGCCGGGACCGAGCAGGTCTGGACATCCTCCGGCTGGGAAGAACGATTCGGACTCACTCTCGAGGCCGCCGAAACCGGCTTCGGACATACGCCTGACCAGGTAGCGGCGGTGATCGTCGATGCCGAGCCGCTTCGAGAGTATTACGACGCCGTCCACGCCGCGACACTCGATTACGTTGCCCACCTGACCGATGCCGACCTCGACCGGATCGTGGACGAGCGCTGGGATCCCCCGGTGACCCTCGGCGTTCGCCTGGTCAGCATCATCGTCGACGACCTGCAGCACGCCGGGCAGGCCGCGTACATCCGCGGGATCCTCGAGCGCAGGTGATCTTGCTCCGCTAGCCTCCGGCGACCGCGGCTTCTCCCGCCTCCGCTTCAGTCGAATACAGGCTCTCGATCTCGGCGGCGAAGTGATCGGCGACAACCTTCCGGCGGACCTTGAACGTCGGGGTCAGCTCCACGCCGACGGTGAATTCCCGTGGAAGAAGGAGCCAGCGCCGCACCTTCTCGACGTTGGCGAGATTGCTGTTGACCGCCTCCACCCGCCTGCGTATCTCGTCGAGCACGTTTGGATGGCGCACCAGCTCTTCGGTGTTGGTGGGGAGTCCATGCCGCCTGGCGAAGCTCGTGAGCGCCGAGGTGTCGAGGGTGAGCAGCGCGACGATGTACGGGCGGCGATCGCCGATCACCACCGGGTTGGCGATCAGCTCGCTGCGCAATGCGTCCTCGATGTTCGACGGAGCGACGTTCTTCCCGCCTGCGGTGATGATCAGATCCTTCTTGCGATCGGTGATCCGCAGGTATCCGTCGCGGTCGAGCTCGCCGATGTCACCGGTGTGCAGCCAGCCGTCGACAACCGCCTCGGCCGTCGCCGCCGGGTCCTTGTAGTAGCCGGCAAACAAGACATCGCCACGCATGCAGATCTCGCCGTCATCGGCGATGCGGAGCTCGACGCCCGGGACGACCTGTCCGACCGTCCCCAGGCGCGCATGTCCCCGCCGGTTGACGGTCGTCACCGTCATGTTCTCGCTCATCCCATAACCCTCGAGGACCTCCAGTCCAAGGGCATGAAAGAAGCGCAGCACGTGCACTGCGATCGGTGCCGCGCCGGTGATCAGCGTGTGCGCCTGGTCGAGACCGGTCTGCTCACGAATGCGGCGAAGCACCAGGCGATCCGCAACACGACGGCGCAACCGCTGCGCAGCGGTCGGGAGCTCGCCACGCTGACCACGATCGACCGCCTCTTCCCCGACGGCGATCGCCCACCGCGCAATGCGGCGGCGCCACGCGGGAAGTGCATCGATGGCCGCATTGATGGTCGCCGCTATCTTCTCCCAGACACGCGGCACGCCGACGAAGCAGGTCGGCCGGAGATCGCGCACCTCGGCGGGCATCTCCGCGATCGACGCCGCGAACCAGAGCGCGTTGCCGGCGCTGTAGAGGCGCACCTCACTGTTGAGACGCTCGAGGATGTGCGCGAGCGGGAGATAGCTCAGCACGCGATCCCCGGCCGACAGGTCGACGATGGGTCCGAGAGCGTTGATGGCAGCGATCAGGTTCCCGTGGGTCGCCATCACCGCCTTGGGCGGTCCCGTGGTCCCACTGGTGTACACGAGGGTTGCGACATCTGTCGGTTGCACCGCGTTGCTGCGCTCGTCCAACTCGGCAGCCACTCCCTGCAGCACTTCGCTTCCGCGCCGCATCGCCTCCGCCCAGGACATCACGAAGGCTCGGTCACCCTGCGGGGCTGTCCCCTCGATCAGCACGATGCATCGCAGCGCCGGCAACCGATCCCGCACGTCGAGCACCCTGGCGAGGAGTTCCTCGTTCTCGACGACGGCGACCGCCGCGTCCGAATGCCCGAGAACGTACGCCGCTTCCTGAGCGCTCAGGGTCTGGTAGAGCGGCGCCGTGCACGCTCCAGCGAGCATCGTGGCAGCGCTGGTGATGATGAATTCCGGCCGGTTGAAGGACCAGATTGCGACGTGCTCCCCTTCCCGTAAGTCCTGGCTGATGAACAACGCCGCCAGCCGGCGTGCGTGCTGCCCGTAGTCTTCCCAACTGATGGGCACCCACTGATCACCCGCACGGTGGAACATCGCCGGGTTGCCGGCCCGCGACGCGACCTGGCGCCGGAACACCTCGACGAGGCTGCGTTCCTGAATCGGCGCGATCAGCTGCGCGGTGTCTGACCGCTCAGAATGCCGGTCGCGCGCCCGATGCGGCGCTGGGGTCGCCGTTGCCATCGATTCTCGCCTCGATCCGGCGAGCTTTCGCAAGCCGCTGGTGAACCCCGAGTATGAGCCCAGAGAAACCGCAGATCCGCGGATTGCTCACGCGACAGCCTGGGGGCAGGCCGGGACGGCGTCGAGACACTCGTCGATGATCGCGTGGACGAGGCGGTCGACACGTTGCGGCCCAAGCCGTGGCGCCCGCCGGGACACGCGGTCGACGATCTCGTGTTCGCGTTCGAGGTCCCGCTCGGGCAGCATCTCGGCGAGCTTGCGCTGCTGCACCGCTTCGACGATTGCCGCCCGATACTCGAGCAGGTGGAACACCGCGTCGTCGATCGTGTCGATCACTGCGCGACATCCTGAGACCGAGTCGGCGACGGCGGGGCGCGTCATCGCGCACAGCGCCAGGGACGTCTGCACGATCCTCCCCAGCACCTCTGGAGTGATCGCCTGCGCGGCGTCACACAGCGACTCCGATGGATTCGGGTGACACTCGATGAGCAACGCGTCAGCACCGGCCGCCAGCGCCGCCACCGCGAGGGAGGGGACCCACCTCGCAGTGCCGGCTGCATGGCTGGGATCGACGGCGATCGGGAGGTCGGTCATCTCGCGGAGTACCGCGATCGCGCTCACGTCCAGGGTGTTGCGCGTCGCCGTCCCGAAGGTCCGGATGCCGCGCTCGCACAGAATGACCTGACGGTTGCCTTCGGCGGTGACGTAATCGGCGGCCGCGAGCCACTCGTCGTAGGTCGCCGACATCCCGCGCTTCAGGATGACTGTCATGCCGCTCTGTCCGGCGGCGCGCAGCAGCGGGGTGTTGTGCATCGAGCGGGCTCCGATGAGAAGCGCGTCCACGTGGCCGCGGAGCATCTCGATGTCGTCGCCGGCGAGTGGTTCCGCGATCACGGGCAGCCCGGTGATGCGCCGCGCCTCGTCGAGCAGCGGTAGCCCGGCGCTCCCGAGACCCTGGAAGGATCCTGGGCGCGTGCGTGGCTTCAAAACGCATCCCCGCAGGGCTGACGCGCCCGCACGATGTGCAGCCAGCGCGTGCTTAACGTATCCAGGTTCGACGGCGCATGGCCCGGCGATGACCGGCACCGTGTCACCGCCGACTTCGACAGCGCCGATCTTGACCTGGTGTGTGTCCTGTCGTCGTGTTGCGCTGAGCAACAGCGGCTCGATGATCACTGTGTGGCGCCTCCGTGTGGTGATGGGCCACCACACGGGATCCGGGGCTGACCCATCTCTGATGAACCAGCCCTGGTAACGACTGCGCGGTCGGGTTAGAAGCCCCCCGGCAGCCTTACGGCTGGCGGGCCAAAGTATCGACGCGCAGTTGCGGCCATTGACGAAAACCCTAGCACAGGAGTGGTGCCTCGACGCGCACCTTGATCTGATCGCCCGAGCATGTAGGCTATACACGTATCGGCGAACAGTTAGGCGGACAGCCCCCGAATCGAGGTCTGTTCGACCCTGCCGTCGAACACGATGCCTGCGGCGTGGCGTTCGTCGCCCGGATCGCCGGTGGTCCCGCCCATTCGGTGGTAGCGCAGGGCATCCAGGCGCTGGTCAACCTGGGCCACCGTGGCGCCTCCGGTGCCGAGCCCGACAGCGGCGACGGCGCCGGGATCCTCCTGCAGTTGCCCGACGCCTTCCTCCGTGAGATCTCCGGCCTGTCGCTGCCGGCGCGCGGCGCATACGGGGTCGGCATGGCGATGCTCCCCCAGGACCCGGACGAACGGGAACGATGCGAGGACATCACCCTGCGCGCGTGCCGAGCCGAAGGATTGCGCCTGCTCGGCTGGCGCGACGTGCCAGTGGCCGCAGGATCCCTCGGGCGATCGGCCCGGATGGCCCTGCCGGCGCTGCGCCAGCTCTTCGTCGCCGCCATCGGTCTCGACGGAACGGCGCTGGAGGGACGTCTCCTCGTCCTCCGGCGAATCATCGAGCGCGACGCTCTGGCAGCGGGAATCGGCCGTGATCGATTCCACTGGGCCAGCCTGTCCAGCCGCACCCTCGTCTACAAGGGCATGCTGACCGCGGCACAGCTCGCGGGCTTCTACCCGGACCTGCTCGATGAGCGCATGACCTCGATGCTGGCCCTGGTCCACGCGCGCTTCTCCACCAATGTGCTGCCCCGCTGGGACCTGGACCAGCCCT
>OBLT010002605.1_pt1 | contig 11147 bp, 10 predicted proteins | sample 1518721 | NCBI WGS metagenome assembly OBLT01 (sample SAMEA3539307, study PRJEB22396) | soil metagenome | biome: tundra; feature: field; material: soil | place: USA | collected 2010-05 | depth 0.15 m | reverse complement strand
AAGAGACACGCAGCCCCGATGAGTGACGCCTTTCCAATCCCGGACCTATCCCCGCCCCCCGCGCCGCGAGGATCCAAACCCGCCTATCACGCGATGGTGAAACCCATCGGCGCGATCTGCAACATCGACTGCACCTACTGCTATTACCTTCACAAGAAGGAACTGCTGGGCAGCGAAAGCAAGTTTCGCATCACCGACGAAATCCTCGAAGAGCACATCAAGCAGTACATCGAAGGGCAGAGCCGCGACGAGGTGGTTTTCTCGTGGCAGGGCGGAGAGCCAACGCTGCTGGGGCTGGAGTTCTTCCACAAAGTGGTGGAGCTGGAGCAAAAATACAAGAAGCCGCACCAGCGCGTTGAAAACGATTTGCAAACCAATGGCACGTTGCTGACTGACGAGTGGGGAGCGTTTCTCAAGCAGCATGGTTTTCTGGTCGGACTCAGCATCGATGGCCCCAAAGAACTGCACGACGTCTATCGCGTCACGCATGACGGCAAGCCGACCTTCGATAAGGTGTTTGCGGCGGCGCAAATGCTGCATCGTCATGGTGTGCCATTCAACACGCTGACGGTGGTGAACCGGGTCAATGCCAAAAAGCCGCTGGATGTGTATCGCTTCCTGAAGAACGAAATCCGGCCGCGGCAGATGCAGTTCATCCCGTGTGTCGAGCCCAAGGTCTTCCACAATGTCGCGCCGCAGATGTGGGACCCCGAGACGTTACCTCTGTTCGACTCGCCTGCCGCGCATCCCGGAAATCCGGAGTCGGTGGTGACGGATTGGTCGATCGATCCGGATGACTGGGGCTATTTTCTTTGCAAGGTGTGGGACGACTGGTACCGGCGCGATATGGGCAAGGCGTTCGTCAACCTGTTCGAGACGGCGGTCGGGCAGTGGATGGGCAAGGAATCGCAGCTCTGCATTTACCACGAGTTCTGCGGCAAAGGCGTGGCCATGGAACACGATGGCAGCCTGTATTCGTGCGATCACTATGTATATCCGGAATACAAGCTGGGTAACATCATGGAAACGTCGAGTTCGCGCATGGTCTTCTCCGACCGGCAGAAAGAATTCGGCTTTGCCAAGTTCAGCGCGCTGCCCACGCGTTGTCGCGAGTGCAAGTACCTGTTTGCCTGCAATGGGGAGTGTCCAAAGAACCGGCTGATCCGTACTCCCGAGGGCGATCCGGGGCTGAACTACCTGTGCGGCGGCTTGCAGAAGTTTTGGCACCACATCGATGGAGATGTGCAGGACATCTGCCGCCGCATCGCGCGAGGAGAGCCGCTCAAAGCCCGTTAAGCGCGTACGCGCTCATTTGGCTGTCGCCGCTTCGGGTGCAGAAATTGCCCGCGACACTGGCGTTCGCAGACGAATTACCGCAATCACCGCGATGAGTGCGCTAGCGGAAGCCAGGAAGACCGGCCACTTGTAATCGTGGGTGACGTCCACCATGATTCCGGCAAGCGGTGGCCCCACCAGGCAGGCGATGCCTTTGCTGGTCATGAGAAAGCCCAGCAACTCGCCCAGACCTTCAATGCCAAACATGCCCGCCGCGACTGCCGGCGTCATGGCGACAAGGCCGCCGTAGCCCACCCCCATCACCAGTCCAAAGGCGACGAGTGCCAGGTAGTTATGACTCGTCAACCAGAAGTAGCTGCTGAAAAGCAGAATCAGGAAACTCAGCTTGTACATCTTGAGCAGCCCGAAGCGCGGCGCAAGCGCCAGCAGGCCCAGGCGTCCGATGACGCTGGAGGCACCGATGTAGCTGATCAGCGCGGCCCCGGCAACACGGCCGACGCCGACGTCGGTGGCAAATGCAGGCAGGAAGACGAATGCGATGTAAACCGCAATTCCGGAGAACAGGAGTGCAACGTACATTACCGCGAATGTGCGGGTGCGCATCAAGCCCGCCACATTGGCTTTGTCTTTGGCGCGAAGCATAGGCGGTCGCGAGACCAAAGCAGCGCAGGCCAACAGGACGATGGTGCTGGTCCATCCGAAAATCTCGAAGGCGGTGCGCCAGCCGAAGCGCTCGGTCAGGGTAGCAGCCAGCGGCGCCGCTGCGAGCGTACCACAGCCAATGCCACTGACAGCGATGCCGAGCGCGATGTCGCGGTGCAGCTTGAACCATTCGCCAACGGCAGCGACCACGGGAACGTAGACGCACGCGACCGCCGCGCCCACGCATACCCCGTAGGTCACGAACAACAGCGGGAACCAGTGGATGTGGGCCGTCAAAAGCAGGCCGGTTCCCATCAGAACCGCGCCGGCTCCGACCACGTAGCGCGGCCCGATGCGGTCGGAGAGATCTCCGGTGATGGGCGCCAGGAAAAACGACAACGCGGTCAAGGTCGAGAATATAGCGGTCATCGGGGCGTGACCGACGCCGAAGGTCTCGCCCATCGGCTTCAGGAAGACCCCGAAGCTGTAGGTGACACCAAAAGCGACAAACGATGCGAAGAAGGCGGCGAAGACGATCAGCCAGGCGCGGGGAGAATCGACTCCGGAATTCGAGGCTGCAGGCATAAGTAATCTAATAGCTCCGGGCCGTCAGTGCGTACGGATCTTCGGTGGCGAAAGGATACTGCGCATATCGGATTGTGCAATGAAATTTTGCCGACAAGGAAGGCAGTTCATTCGGAGTGCCCGCGGATACTAGCTGAGATAGATGATGACTTCGCCGCAATAACGGCGCAGTGGTGGGAAGCGCAGAAGTTGCGCGTCCAGCGACTTGACCGCTTGCCAGAACGGGCGGGGAGTGACCGGCAAACTCGGATCGGGGTGCGGAAGCTTGGCCAAGCGCTTCAACATATAGAGCAGATTTCGTTTCTCGAGTCTGATATGACTGAAGTCCCGGCAGAATTCGCGAATATTTTTGTCGGTGAGATGCGCGTCCCCGGCATCAACATGTTCGCTGGTGAAGCGCCGCACGAAGTTGATCATCGGATTGTCCCACAGTGTTTCATGGAAAACCGCGCGGCCACCCGGGGCCAGGACACGGTAGAGCTCGGCGCCTGCGCGGGGATACTTGATGACATGGTGCAGTACGCCGAAGCCTACGACGAGATCGAAGGAAGCGTCAGCATAGCGGAGTTCTTCGGCATCCATCTGTTCAAATTGGGTTGAGAGTCCGTAGCGGCGCGCGGCCAAGTTGGCGGTCTCGATGGCCGCACCGGAAAGGTCAAATCCATAGACCTGCGCCCCACAAAGCGACATGTACAAGCCAAGCCTGCCAAAGCCGCAGCCGTAATCGAGCACGCGCAGGCCGCGCACATCGGCAATGGAGTCGAGGGCTTCGCGGCGGAGATCGGCCCACCAATTCCATCCGCCATCGCAGAATGACGTGAGTTCTACGAGCTGAAAAAGTCTCCTGAAATCTTCCAGGGTTTCCGGATGTGCCATCGACGCATGCGCCGTGAAAAAGGCATCATGCCAGTCGCGCTCCGCCTGCTTGACGGAGCTCGGGCTGCCGGATGCAGGCGCGTCGCTACCAGAGGGAGCTGGTGTTGCATCGGGGGAAGTGCCAGTCACATCAGGAGCCGTCGAAGACATGCGAATTTGAGACTACCTTTTTGACCTATGAAATGGCAAAGTGCCGAGTTGGAGTCGGGCAACGGTTTATCCCACGGTCCGGATCGCCTGACATGCCACTTGCCCACCTCTCACATCTCTGAGTGACAGCCCTCACAGTCAGATGGGTTGCCATCCGAACATACTAATCGTGGTATCCCAAGTGAGCGTTGGCCTGTGGCAAGCGCGGTTGCGTCGGGTGTCAGATCGTGGATCCTCCGGTGTCCGGGCTGCCTTTCATTTCCCGCACATGTGCGAACTACGATCGGGCCTCGCCCTAGAATCCACGCCGCCGATCGGTGCTTGCTGACGCGACGCGCGCATGCATCGGTTCCCGGCGAGATTACGACTGCCTGGGCCAGACGAATGTGAGACAAGGATGGACGTATGAGCGACAAGACCGCAACGGTCACCGATGAACGGATTGTCTACCTGGAAGGACTATTGCGTCAGGCCAAGACGGCCGCCGCCGTGTTTACGCAATACACCCAGGAAGATGTCGATCGCATTGTGAAACCGATGGTTCTGGCTGGACTTGAGCAAGCACAATATCTCGCCCGCCTGGCTATTGAAGAAACCAAGCTCGGAGTGATGGAAGACAAGGCCATCAAAAACATGGTGGCCACGGAGTTTGTCTATAACTACGTGAAAGACAAACGTACGGTCGGCCAGATTGCCGAGTACCCGGAACGCAATCTAGTGGAAATGGCGGAGCCCATCGGGGTCATCTTCTCGCTGCTGCCGATTACGAATCCGACTTCGACCGTGCTCTTCAAATGCATCATGGCGATCAAGACGCGGAACGCAGTGATTTTCAGTCCGCACCCGGCCGCAGGACACTGCTGCTACGAAGCCGTGCGCATCATGTACGAGACGGCGGTCAAGCACGGCGCACCCGAAGGCGTGTTTACCTGCCTCGAATCGCACAACCTGCAGGATAACGCTTACATGATGCATCACAAGGATGTTGGCCTGATCGATGCCACGGGCGGACCGGGCATGGTGAAAGCGGCCTACAGCTCCGGAAAACCCGCGCTGGGCGTGGGGCCGGGCAACACGCCGGTGTATCTCGAGAAGTCGGCCGACCTCGACATGGCGGTGGTGGACATCATCACCTCGAAGACCTTCGATAACGGAACGATTTGCGCGTCTGAGCAGACGGTGGTGATCGACGATGAGATTTATGACATCGTGCTGGAGAAATTTGCGGAGCTAGGCTCGCACATCTGCGACGAGAAAGAGACGGAGTTGCTCGGTCGCACGGTGATCGATCCCAAGACGGGATTCATGCAGCCCATGGCAGTCGGGCAAAAAGCCACAACCATCGCGCGCATGATCGGCCTCAAGGTGAAGCCGCATACCAAACTGCTGATCGCACCGATTTCAGGCGTTGGGCGAGGATATCCGCTGTCGGTCGAGAAGTTGTTTCCGGTGCTTGCGGTCTATCGCGCGAAGTCCGTCGATGAGGCGCTCAAGGTGTGCATCGACGTGAATCATGCTGGAGGGCTGGGGCATACAGCGGTGGTTTTCTCGCGCAATGATGACGTCATCCGCAAATTCGGTGAGGTGATCAACGCGGGCCGCGTTATTGTGAACTCACCGGGATCAATCGGGGCGCTGGGCGGCGTGTACAACGACATGGTGCCGACCTTCTCGTTCGGTTGCGGGACCGGCGGTGGCAACAGCACCACCGATAACGTAAACGTCTTTCATTACCTCAACATTAAACGCGTGGCGAGGAGGACACAAGCGCATATGTGGTTCCGTGTTCCGAACCAGATTTACTTCAACATGAATGCGGTGGAAAATCTGCGGCAATTCCCGTCGCGCTCCACCATCATTATTACCAACCCGGCCATGGAGCAGATCGGCCATGTGGACATCGTCCGCCGCAACATTCCCAAAGACACGCTAGTGCACGTCTCGGTAATTCCTGATGCGGAGCCTGAAGTCAAGGTGATCATGCAGGGAGTGGAGGCGCTCAAGTTCTACCGTGTCGACCAGATCATCGCACTGGGCGGCGGATCCGTGATCGACGCCGCCAAGATCATGAAGCTCAAGTACGAGTCGCCGGAAGCTGACTTGGAGGAACTCGCCGCGCCGTTCCTGGATCTCCGCAAGCGCGTGGTTCAGTACCCCACTAAGAAGATCAATCCCTCGAGGTTGATTGCCATCTCAACGACCAGTGGAACGGGTAGCGAAGTCACTCCATTCGCCGTGCTGACCGACAAAGAGCACGGGCGCAAGGTGACACTCGCCGACTACTCGCTCAGTCCGGATGTGGCCATCGTCGATCCACAGTTCGTGATGTCCATGCCGAAATGGCTTACTGCCGATACCGGCATCGATTGCCTGACCCACGCGCTCGAAGCCGGCGTGTCGATATTCGCTTCGCCCTACACCGACTCCAACGCCTTCCAGGCGGCCCGCTTGGTGTTCCGCTACCTGCCTATCGCCTATGATCAGCCCAACGATGAGGAGGCGCGAACCATGATGCACAATGCAGCGTGCATTGCGGCGATTGCGTTCTCCAATGCCTCGGTGGGTGTGAACCACGCGCTGGCGCATGCCTTCGGCGCACGCTTCCACGTCGCCCACGGCCGGGCGAATGCGTTGATGCTGCCGCATGTCATTGCCTACAACGCGGGGGTGCCCACTAAGTTCATGCCGTCACCGAACCAGCGCGGCTACATCGCGCACAAGAAATACGCCATGGTGGCGGATTTGCTGGGACTGGGCGGCACTACGGTTGAAGAAAAGGTACAAAACCTGGTAACAGCGACGGAACAGTTGCTCGACCAGTTGGCGATTCCCCGTTCGATCGCCGAACTCGGGATCTCGAAGGAAGAATTCGAGCGCGCGATGCCCGAGTTGGTCAAGATTGCCTTTGACGATCCTTCGTGGCGCTCGAATCCGCGCATGCCGCTGTTGAGTGAGTTGGTCGAACTGTTCTGGAGCGCATATCGAGGCCGCGGACTGGCGAAGGTTGAAGAAAGACCCCAGAAACCGCGTGCAGACAAGGTGCTGGTATGACAATGATTGATGTGTGGTTGGAAGTTGATGGAAGTCGGGTGGCCCAAGTGCTGACCGAGGCCGCTGAAAAGTTGGCCAGCGCCGATGGCGATGTGTTTTTGGACTTCTCTGGCGTGCGCCGTATCGATCCCAGCGGACTGCGGGCGTTGGAAGATTTCGCGGGAGCGGCTGACGGGAAGACGGTCAAGGCCACCCTGCGCGGCGTCAATGTCGATGTGTACAAAGTCCTCAAGCTGGCGAGGCTGTCGTCGCGATTTTCGTTCGTGAATTGAGATTGTTGGGTTCACCGGCGCGCCGAGTCGCTGTACCCACCAGGCGCGAATCGGGAAACGAACGTGAAAATTCTCGTCCGGCGTGTAACTCACACCGGCGATTCGGCATAGACTTGAGTCGGAACACGGCGCGTATCGACTGATCGCCGGTTGCATCGCGCCGCGCGTTATTGCCATCGTTGACGGGAGAAACGCTATGGAACTCCGGTTGACCGACCCCGAAAAGCAGTTGTTGCTGGAAATTCTGCAGGAACGCCACTCTAGCCTGATTCACGAGATTGCCCGCACCGATCACCGCGACTACAAACACGAATTGCAGCAGCGGTGCTCGGAGATCGAGGGCATCCTGAAGAAGGTTCAGGTTGAGGAACTCGTTTCTGTATGAACCGGGTCGCACCCGTGACTACCCGAGTTAAGAACTGCGAGAGATTTTTGCGCCTGTCCTACCGTTTGTAGCCGAATTTGCGCAGCAGGTCGTGCCGCCCGGCAACGTCCTCCGGCCCTTCGACGCCTTTCGGTGACGCGCCGTCCACGACTCCCATCACTCCGCTGCCCTGTTCTGTGCAAGCGACGATAATCTCCACTGGATTGGCAGTTGCACAGAAGATCGAGCACACCTCGGACAAGTTACGAATCGCGTTCAGAACATTGATCGGGTAGGCCACGGCCAGCACCAGCACGAAGATATGTCCGCAGGCCAGTGCTTGGGCATTCTTGATGGCCGTCTGCCGCAACGCCTCATCGTTTCCGTCAGAGCGTATCAGGCATGCGCCGGAAGCTTCATTGAAGGCCAGACCAAATTTTGCGTGGGGCGCTGTAGAGACGATTGCTTCGTACAGGTCTTCCACGGTTTTGATGAAGTGCGACTGGCCGACAATGATGTTGGAATCGGCAGGAAATTCCATGCGCACCGCTGTGAGTTCGAGCATCATGATTCCTCCACATGCGCCTCTAGGATAACTCCGGCTTCGTTGTCAGTCCTTTCGTTCGCATGAAGGCTGGTAATCCTCGTCACTGACAACCAGATGTATGACGTGGTCCAATGTATTCGTAGCGTACCCACGAGATTTCCTCCCTGGAAAGGAGGATGCCATGCAACTCCATCTGGAAACCGACGAACTCGATCTGCTGGCAAACGTCCTGATGCAGCGAATCGGCGAGATGACGGCCCAGGTTGTTCGAGACGGCCCGTCTTCGCCCGTCATCGGCCTGGCGCCAGACCCACTGCGGTACGACAAGCTGCTGGATAAGGTCCTGGCCCGCGATTTGAAATTCGATTCCGATGAACTGGAATATGTGACTGATCTGCTCACCAGCCAGAAGCGCAGCCTCTGTGCTGAGGGTGCACGCCAGACGAGCGTCGCGTTGAAGGCTGAAACGCAGAAGAACCTCGCGCTGCTGGAACGCGTGCTGGAGCACGTCGAAGAAGCCTGCATCATGATTTAAGCGGATCGCCACGGCCAGCCGGGATTGCTAAAGGAGAGTCAAGGGCGGTCCCGCGGCGGTGACAAAGAACTGGCTATTGCGAATGGCAGAGTGCGACCCATGTTCGTAAGCTTCGCGCCAGCGGCTTGCGAATTTCGCCGCTTCGTCGCGCGACACCAGCGCCCATACACTGCCACCGAATCCTGCACCAAATGCCGATGCCGCGAACGCCCCAAGCGAGCGCGCCTGTTTTGCCAGCGCTATCGTTTCGGGGACTTGGTTGCCCAGAAGCTTGTCTGCCGCAGCTTGCGAATCATCGACCAGCTTGCCGAAAGTTCCGAGGTCCCCGCTTGCAAGTGCATCGCAGGCTTGCGGGACAATGACTTCCGACTCCAGCCTGAATTGTTCGAAGCGATTGGGCAGCCATTCGGAATCAGTACTGCCGCCAGCTTGTCGAAGCGCGGTACGCAGGCGGCCTAGCGAGTCGGGTGAGTTGCGCGCAACTGCAGCGAGCGTCGCATCGTTCGTTCCGGAGACGGAGCGCCAAAACTCGAGAATCGTTCGTGTACCTTGCGACGCGCGGTTGTACTGCGCGCGGGCGGCGCCAGTTTTGCTGGCCACCACGCCGCTGACAGCGATGACGAACGTGCACTCGCCCGGCAACTTGACGCGTCGTTCCAAGCGCACCGGGCAGAAGGCGTATTGCTTGAGGTGTCCCGGCTGCGAGGCGAGGATGGCGGTATGGTCCTCGCTGCCCCCGAAGGTTCCCACTCCTCCATCGCCAGTCAGCGCCTGGTACGTTTGGCCGTTTTCGATACAGCCCAGGTAGCCCGCGAGGTCCTCAACGCGTTGAATGTTGGCGGCATATTCCTCGCGCTCCGAGATCCGATTGACGGCGCTGAGCACCGCGAACATAGCGACCACTAGGGCGCTGGAACTGCTCATCCCGGCGGCGGAGGGCAGATCGCTGGCCAAGGCAATGTCTGCGCCCCGCAGCGCACCGTGGAAGTTGCGGGCGAGTCGCCGCGCAACTACGGCGGGGTACACAGTCCAGCCGTAGCGCGGGATCTCTAGATCAGGAGACATCGTGAACTCAAAGCTCTGCCGCCGGATCAAGTCGTTGATGCGGATCAGCGAGTCGGTGCGCGGAGTTGCCGCCACGCAGAAGCCGCGCTCCGCCGTGCACAGCAGACTGCGTCCGCCGCCGTAGTCGGTATGCTTGCCCAGCACCTCGATCCTTCCCGGCACAAACCAACGCATGACCTGCGCGCCATCCGTCGGCGACATTTGCTGTTCTACGGAGTTGAAGAGTTGAGCTTTTTTGTGCGCCTCGTGTTCGCTCAGTCCGGCGTTGAAGAGAGACTCTGCCGTGCTGGCGCTCATAGCTCCGCCTGCACTTCTCGCAGATGGTCAGCAATAGCGGCGATGTCGGAGCGTCGCGAGAGATCGAGCACGCCCACCCGGCAGGTTGCAGACTTGAACTTCAATCCTCGTTGGATCGCCAGTTTCACCGCTAATGGCAACTCATATTCGCCCCTCGGCGACTGTGGGACTTCACGGCAGACGGGAAAGATGCCAGGGCTAAATCTCCAGCAATTCATGCTGACAAGTTTCGGGCCAGCAATTGTTGCAGCAGTTTCGGCTTCGGGCTTTTCCACCAAGTCAGCCAGGAAGCCTTCCGCATCAATCACTGCATAGGCATACTCTCGGACGCGCTCAGGTGGGACGTTGCTCTCGCGCACCAGTGCTTCAGCTTCGAACAGGACGGTCCCCGGCTGTCCGAGTTCCCGCAACGCCTCCAGAACTTCGACGGGATAGTAGTTGTCGCCGTTGATGGTCAGAAACTCATCGGCCCCGGCGAACTCCTCCGCGGCCAGCACGGCGTTGGCGGTCCCTAACGCGTGGGCCTGCACCGCGAATGTGACTTCGATGCGATTGGTGCGTGCGCTTGTGTAGTACTCGCGCACCAGGTTATGTTCGGGACCAATCACCAGGCACGCCTGCCGGAATCCCGCATTAGCGAGGGCGCTGAGAACATAGTCCAGGAACGGACGTCCGACGGGAATCATCGCCTTGAGGCCAGACGATGCCATGGACGACTGCTCCGTATTCAGCGACGTGCCTGCTTCGCCGCTCTTCATGCGGGTACCGAGGCCGCGCGCGAGAATCACGCACTTGCTGATGGATTGAAAGACGCTCATCGCTTGTCACCCAGTCTAAAGCAGCCAGCGGATTTCCCGTCGCCCCAAAACCCCATGAATTACAATCACGGCGACCATGAATGCCTGGTACTACTTCTGGATGGCGAACTTCCTGTTGGCCGGATCGGCGTTCGCCGTCATCACCGTGATCGTCCTGTTTCGAGGACTGCGTGATCTGCGCGAGATGTTCGCCAATTTGCGGGTTGAGGCGCGGCGGCCGCGATGATCGCCACGCATTTCTCCACTCTCGACTGGGTCATCGTCATTACTTATCTCGGGGCGACGATGGCGACCGGACTCTATGGCCGCAAGTTCGTGGGCGGCATTGCCGATTTCCTGCTCGCGGGACGCGAGTTGGGAACGTTTCTCGCTGTTGCCACTCTGGCTGCCACCGAGATCGGCACCATCACGTTCATGTACTACGCCGAACTCGGCTACAAAACGGGCTATGCCTCGTTCGTCAACGGACTGATCGCCGGCCTGGTCATGATTTTTCTGGGACGCACCGGCTTCATCGTCAAGCGCCTCCGTGCCATGCGGCTGATGACGGTCCCCGAATTCTTTCAGGTCAAGTTCAGCCGTAACCTGCGCGTGTTCGTTGGGATTCTGGTGGCCACCGGGGGCATCCTCAATATGGGCGGGTTCCTGA
>OBLT010002602.1_pt1 | contig 11151 bp, 10 predicted proteins | sample 1518721 | NCBI WGS metagenome assembly OBLT01 (sample SAMEA3539307, study PRJEB22396) | soil metagenome | biome: tundra; feature: field; material: soil | place: USA | collected 2010-05 | depth 0.15 m | reverse complement strand
CGAGATTACAAGGTGACTGGAGTTCAGACGTGTGCTCTTCCGATCTCATCAACTGTGCCGCCATCCCCGAAACGCTGCTGGAAAGCGAGCTGTTCGGCTATGAAAAGGGAGCGTTTACGGACGCGCGCTCGCAGAAGCGGGGGATTTTCGAGCTGGCCGACAAGGGCACGCTGTTTCTGGATGAGATCGGCGAAATCCCGCTGATGCTCCAGGCCAAGCTGTTGCGGGTGCTGGAGGACCAGACCTTCCGGCGGCTGGGCGGGCTGAAGGACATCAAGCTCGACCTGCGGGTAGTGGCGGCGACCAATAAGAACCTGCGGGAAGCCGTGAAGGAAGGGGCATTCCGCCAAGACCTCTATTTCCGCCTGAACGTGATTCAGATTCTGATTCCACCTTTGCGGGAGCGGACCGAGGATATTGTGCCGTTGACGCGGTTCTTCATCGAGCATTACAACCGCAAGTTCAAGCGCAACATCGAAGGCGTGACCGACGCCGCGGCCAAGTTGCTGCTCTACCACGACTGGCCCGGCAACGTGCGCGAGCTACGCAATGCCATCGAACGGGCGATGATCCTGGAGGACTCGGCGCTCATCACCCCGCTCAGCCTGCCGATTGCCATCTCACGCCCGGATCCCAGCGCGCCGATGGCGATCCCGATGAACACGGAGATGCCCCCCGACGGACTTTCCCTGGAAGACAACGAGCGCGGCCTGCTGGTCCGCGCCCTGGAAAAGACCAACGGCAACCAGACACAGGCCGCGCGCCTGCTGCGCGTCACGCGCGACACGTTGCGTTACAAGATGAAAAAGTTCAATTTACGGTGAAAAGCTGTCGGCCGTCAGCTAAGAGCTAGCGAGGCTCGGCCAACGAGAACTATCAGCAAACCGCGGAGCCGCAGATATCGCCCGAGAAAGCGCGGAGAGCACCGGTGGTTCTCTGCGGCCTCCGCTTTCCCTGCCCCCACCAAGAGGGTGAAGCCGTTTGCAGACCAAAACGCCGGGCCACGAGTGGAACGCAGAGAAAGCGGGGTCTCGGAGTTTCACCGATCTCCGCGATTCTTCGGCGGCTCCGCGGTTGGTCGGAATTCGGCGCATTTGCATCGAACTGAAAGTACCTGGCTGATGGCTGCTTCCTTCCTTAGCCTTTGAGAATCCCGCCGAGTTCGGTGGCCGCCACGCGCAGGCCGACGTAGAAAGTCCCAAAGAGCGCGTAGACGGCGCTTACGTGGTCGAAACGCATCTCGTAGATCAGCTTCTTGAAAACCAGCGGGTTGTCGGCGAAAAGATCGACCCCCCATTCCCAATCGTCGAATCCGATGGAGCCCGTGATGATTTGCCGCACCTCGCCGGCGTACCGGCGACCCACCAATCCATGCTCTTTCATCATGCGCTGGCGGTCCGCCATGGGTTCGGTATACCAGTTGACGGACTCACCGCGGCGCCGGTCCATAGGATAGAAACAGATATACTTCGCAGGTGGGATCTCCGGCCAGAGCCGGGGCGCCATGGCCTGCCGCTGGCGGTCGAGTACCGCTTCAATCTCGCGCTTCCACTCCTGGGAATGCGGTTCGACCCCTTTGGCGGCCAAGTCGCCATAGACGAGGGAGGTGGATTCGTAGAGGCCCAGCTCGATCACCGAAAGATAGGAGGTGGCGGGCTCCAGGTAGTCGCTGAGCCGCAGGCGCGCCAATTCCAGTTGTGCCTGATTGAGTTCCTCGAAGCTACGCCGGAAATGCACAAACAGCAGGTCGCCTTTATGGCCGAGCATGGAGTAAAGCCCGGTTTGCCGGCCATCGGCCGGAATCCCCATGGCCGACAGGCAGTGCGCGGCCTCCTCCAGGACTTGCGCACGGGTCTCGGGGGAGAGGGCGCGCCACGCGGGCCAACGAAAGCGCATCATCTGGTGCAGTACGCTGGCGCCTTCGACCGTCAAGGGAACAGCAGGCAAGGCGACATCGGCAAGGGTCTCAGGGGTCATGACCTCCATTATAGGGGAAGGGGCGCTTACGCCCGGCGGCGCTTCCATTTCGCCAGATACGCTTCCGAAGCCAGAGCCTCCAGCTCCTTGTCCCGCTCCTCGCACCACTCCGCCAGCCGGCGCTCCCTCAGACGCTCCAACAACCGCAACCGCCGTCTGGCCTCCAGCATGACGCTCTCCCGCCGGCCCAGTTCTTTCCGGCATTCGGCCTTCGGCACGGCGAGCTCGGTCTCCTTGAGTTTCACGTGAAGCCGGAAACTGCCCAGGGCGGCGAGTTCCCCACCCGCAACCGGGTTCCACCCGCGTACTTGCCGCTCCGCCGTGCTTCCCGCGGCACTCAATTGGGCGCTGGCGCGGTCCAGATCGGCCATCGCCGCGGACTGCTGGCGGAACCGGACCTCTTCCAGTTCGAGCTGGGTTCGCCGCCAATCGAGGACTTTCTGTAGAGGAAATCGGAAGGCGTTCATTTTCTTGGTTGGGCTTGGTTTGCGGGGACCATCTCGGCCGCCGGCTCGAGTCTTGCCGCCAGGCTCTCCATCCGGGACAGGGTCTCCTCCAGAGGAGTGGTGGCAGTGTGGTTCTGTTGCAGGAAATCCATCAATTCGGGACGAAGGCGGATACTGGTGTCCAAAAGCGGGTTCGAACCTGACACGTAGGCCCCCAATTGGATCAAGTCTTCGGCGTCGCGATAGGCGGCAAGCGCCCGCCGCATCTTGGTTGCCGCGAGTTTCTGGCGCGGCGTGGCGATGGCCGACGTGAGCCGGCTCACCGAGTGCAGAATGTCGATAGCCGGGTAGTGGCCCTGGGCGGCCAGTTGGCGCGAGAGGATGAAATGGCCGTCGAGGATGCCGCGGACGGCGTCGCAGATCGGCTCGTTGAAGTCGTCGCCTTCCACCAAGACCGTGAAGAAGCCGGTGATGGATCCGCGGCGGAAGTTACCGGCGCGTTCCAGCACCTTCGGAAGCAGGTTAAAAACCGACGGCGTATATCCCTTCTGGCTGGGCGGCTCCCCAGCCGCCAGACCGATCTCGCGCTGCGCCATGGCGAGGCGCGTCACCGAATCCATCACCAGCAGCACGTTGGCACCTTGGTCACGGAAGTATTCGGCGACCGCCAGCGCCACAAAACAGGCGCGCACGCGCAAGGGCGCCGGCCGTTCCGAAGTAGCACATACCACTACCGAGCGCTTGCGGCCCTCCGGGCCCAGTTCGTTCTCGAGAAAGCCGCGGACTTCCCGGTTGCGTTCGCCGATCATGCCGATCACCGTGACATCCGCCGAGTTATGCCGGGACATGGATCCGAGCAGCGTACTCTTGCCGACGCCGCTGCCGCCGAAGATCCCGATCCGCTGCCCCTTCCCGCAGGGCAGCAGGCTATCGATGGCGCGGATTCCCGTGACCAGAGGCTGGGTGATGTGCTCCCGTTCCAGCGGATTGGTGGGCAGGCCGTAGAGGCCGTATGCGTCGTGGGCCTCGATCGGCGGCCCGCCGTCCATAGGCTTCCCAAATCCGTCGATGACCCGCCCGAGCAGCCCCGGCCCCACTTCCACGCGGGCGTCCCCGCTGCGAGCCGCCACCGGATCGCCCAGTTGCAGCCCGTCGATCTCTTCGAGCGGCATGGAAAGCACGCGGCCGTCGCGGAACCCGATCACCTGGGTGCGGATGAGCCGTCCCGCGGAGGTTCTCACCTCACAGAAGTCTCCGATGGCCACGTGCGGGCCGCAGGATTCGATCAACAGGCCGACCACTTCGGTCACCTGTCCTGTCCACTGGAATGGGGAAACCCGGTCGAGTTCGGCGAAATAGGGAGCGAATGAGATGGTTTCCGTCATGAGCGTTTCCGTAAGCAGTCCACCAGACCGCGTTCGATTTCGCGGAGTTGCGAGTCCAGGGAGGCATCCAGGTTGCCCCGCTGGGTTTCGAATATGACTGTGCCCGGCTCGCGCGAAGGGTCCGGGATGACCTCGATGGCATTCCCGGTGACCGATTTTTGAAGACAGGATTTGACTAGTGCGGCGTGCGACGGATGGACCTTGACGCGGCAGAGCTCCTGGCCCTGCAGCTTTTCGAGGGCCGCCATAACGAGGCCGTGCAGGGCTTCCGGATCGACCGCCAGTTCGCGCCGGAGGACCCGGCGGGCAATTGCCAGCGACAGTTTGACCATGTCGGTCTCGGCGTCTTTGCGAAGGTGGGCCCGCATTTGGGACAGTTCGTCGATGGTGCGCGACAGACGTTCGATTACCGGCTGGAGCTCGCCGGCAGCGCGGTTCCGGCCCGCCGCCTCCCCTTCGCGCACTCCCGCGGCATGCGCCTCCTGGAGGCGTAGCTGGTGCTGCTGCTCGATTTGGGCGACCTGGGCGGCGAAGCGCTCTTGCGGCTCGGCTCCGCCTCCGCCTCCGGGGCAAGCCTGGCCAGGCCGCAGCACCTGCCGCAACGTCATGGGCGTAACCGGCCGTGGATCGTCGGGCCGCAGTACCTTAGACGACATACTGCTCACCCACCGTACCCTTCAGGCTCAGGACTCCCTCCGCTTCGAGCTTGCGGACAACGGAGATGATCTGCTGTTGGGAGGCCTGCACTTCCTTGATTTTGATCGGACCGAGCGCATCCATGTCCTCTCTCAGCATGTCCGCACCGCGCTGGGACATGCAGGTCAGAACCTGGTTCCTCAACTGCTCGCTGGTGCCCTTGAGGGCAACCGTCAGCACTTTGCGGTCGATTTTGGCGAGGACCTCCTTGAGGCCCATCGGGTCGATCAACAGGAGATCTTCAAAGGTGAACATCAGGTGACGGATGGTCTCCACCAGGTTGGCATCCTGCTGTTGGATATCGTCCAGGATCTCGTGACTCGATCCGGAATCCAGGCGGTTCAACATCTCCGCGACGGCGCGCACGCCGCCGTAGGATTCCCGGCTGAATTCACCCAGGGCCATCAGCTTCGACCCGATCACGCCGGCAATCTTGAGGATGATTTCGGGAGAGATCTGGTCGAGGCTGGCCATGCGCAGCGAGACATCGGATCGCAGATTGGCGGGCAGGGAGGTGAGCAGGGCGGCAGCCTGGCTGGGATTGAGATGCGACAGCACCAGGGCAATAGTCTGAGGATGTTCGTTATGGATGAACTTGGCCAGTTGCTGCGGATCGGCCTTCTGAATGGCATCGAAAGAGGCGGCCTCGGTGCCCAGCGCTTTGGAAAGCCGGTCGAGCAGCCGCTTGGCCGTCTCCGGACTGAAGGCCCGCATCAACAATTTGCGCGCATAGTCAATTCCGCCGCGGGCCACATAACTGCCAGCCGTGGTGATCTGATGGAAATCGTTCAACACAACTTCGGCCTGTTCCGCCGAAATCGCCGTGATCCTTGCCACCTCGCGGCTGACCTTTTGAACATCGTCTTCAGACAGATGTTGCATCATGTCCGCGCTGGCCTGCTCGCCCAGGACGATCAGCAGCATCGCGGCCTTGCGCAGGCCGGATATGGTCTCGGTCTCGGACTTGGTGGTGTTGAGGATCATACGACCCGCTCCTGGCTAGAGAACCGGCCTCCTGGAAGGCGACGCGCATGAGTCAAATTCTTTTCACCGCCGAGACGCCGAGACGCCGAGGAAAAAACAAGAAAACGGCGGGTTCTGCGGCGGCGACAGTCGCGTTTTGGGCCGGGTTGGTGCGCCGAGGGGGCAGAGAGCGCGGAGACCGAGAGCACTGAGGAAAGCAATGCGCTCTTTTCTCCGCGTCTCGGCGCCTCCGCGGCGATCCTGTTCGTGCCGGCATGAAGCATCCTCTCGCTCGGCATCAACTTTCTTCCTCGCGGATCCAGGTGCGCAGGATTTGTGCGGACATCTCGGACTCTTTGGAGATTTTGTCGCGGAGGTGTTTGGAGAGCACCTCCGCCGCCTTCGTAATCACGGGCGCGATCTTGAGCGCGCTCAGCGCCTGCGCGTCCAGCTTCTGCTGAAGCGCATCGCGCTCCGCCAGTTTGGATTCCATCTGCTGCTCGACGGGCTCGTTCAGAGATGCGTGGGAAGATGCTTCCCCGGCAGACAGGGCGGCCGGGCCGGTAACGTCGGCGGAATGCGCCTTCTTCCGGCTGCGCAAGAGAAAGACGGCGACGAATAACAGTAGCAGAACAGCCCCGGCTGCGCCGCCCAGGATGAGCTGCATTTTCCGATCCAACTTCAGAACGGACGAGAGCGGCGAGGCCGGCGTCGAAGGAGCAGCCGGAGCCCCGGGCGGCTGCGGGGGTTCCAACAGGAGGGTGGTTTCGAATGGCAGGGTATCGATGACGAGCTGATCGCCGCGCTCCGCCGTGAATCCGGTGATGCCCGCTACCAGATCCCGGATGACCTTCAGTTTCTCGGCCGAAGGTGGAACCAGCACGCGCTTAAAGCCGTTCTTTTCCGGCTCCCAGGTGACCTCCTGATCCACCAGCACGGCCAGCGACATCTTCTTCAACCCGCCCGCCGGAATGCGAGTTTTCTTTACCGTGCGGCTGGATTGGTAGGTGATGTTCTCGGTCATCCGTGACACGTTCTTGGAACTGCTGCCCGGCCGTGAGGTGGGCCGCGGCAGCGTCGAGGATGTTCCAGGGACACCGTTTGCTCCCCCGGAGCCGGAACTATCTTCGGTCCGCTGCGAACTGGCCATCACGGAACGGGCCGGGTCGAAAACCTCCTCGCTTTGTTCTCCTCCCGTAAAATCGCACTCCACCGACACGCCCGCGCGGAACTTGTTCTCCCCCAGCAGCGGTCCCAGGGTGGAATTGATCTTCGCCAGGAGGTCCGCCTCGATCTTGTGCCGGTAGTCCAGACCGGCCTCGGACGCTTCGGGCCCATCCAGCGTTCCCTGAGCCCGGGGGCGGCCCAGCAGGTTGCCGTTCATATCCAGGACGGAGACGGCATCCGGTGAGAGCCCCTCCACGGCGCTGGCCACCAGGTGGTTAATGGCCACCACGTTTTGAGGAGCCAGGCGCGATCCGGGTCTTATTTTCACCAGAACGCTGGCTTTGGCGGGTTGCTGCGCATCCAGGAATACCGAGTCTTTGGGGAAGGTGAGATGCACGCGCGCCTGCTCGACCTCCGCCAGGGACATTACCGAGCGTTCCAGCTCCCCTTCGAGCGCCCGGCGGTAGTTCACGTGCTCGGTGAACTCGGTGGCCCCCAGGTTGGGCTTGTCGAACAGTTCGAAGCCGATTTGTCCACTCTTCGGCAGTCCGATGGCGGCCATGGCGATTCTCAACTCCGCAAGCCGCCCAGACGGCACCAGCACCGCACCGCCAGCCTCGGGCAGGCGGTAATCCACACCCGTCTCTTTGAGCTTCTGAACGATTCCCGCGGCGTCTTCCGCGGCGAGCCCCGTAAACAGAGGCTTGAAATCGCCTTCCCGCTGATATCGGACCAGCGCGTACAGACCCGCGCCGGCCAGTACAGCTACCACCACAATGCTGATCCGCTGCGCGGTGGAGAGATTGGCCAGGAGTTTTTTCATGGCGCTTCGTTATGTCGCCTTGCAGAATAGATCGGCAGAATGCGCCGAAAACCTGAGGCCCTACATTTGCATTCGCATGATCTCCTGGTAGGCGCTTACGACCTTGTTGCGGACCTGGAGGAACATGTCGAAGGACAGCTCAGCCCGCTGGGCCGCCATGATCGTCGTGTGGAGTTCCTCGCCCTCTCCGGAGAGGAATCGTTGGGCCGAAGCTGTGGCATCCTGCCCGAAGGCCTCCACGGATTGGATGGCACTGGCGAAAACGTCTTGAAACGCGCCACCCCCTTGAGATTGCCCAGCCGGGCTAATCGTGTTCGGAAGAGGGGCGCCGGAAATCGGAAGAATGGGTGCGGACATTGGGATCCTCAGCGGAAGAGATCGAAGGAACGCTGAATCATGTCTTTAACCGCGCCGATGGCGGCGACGTTGGCCTCATAACTGCGTGCCGTGCCCATCAGATCGACCATATCCTCGGCGGGATTGACCTTCGGGAAGGCCACATAGCCGTCTTTATCCGCATCCGGATGACCGGGCAGATAGCGCATTTCCGGATCGCTCATGTCGGTGACGATCTCGGAGACCGCCACACCACCGGGAGCCTGCACCTGGGCGTCGAAGACCGACGAGAACGGCGATACCGCGGCAGTAGTCTCGAATACGACGTCCTTACGCCGGTAGGGACCGCCTTCGGGCGTGCGCGTGGTCTCCGCGTTGGCGAGATTCTCGGTCAGCATTTCGGCGCGCACGCGCTGCGCAGCCATTCCCGACGCGCCGATGGAAAGAACGGAAAAAAGGCTCATGAGCCTTGACCCCCTTGTATGGCCGATTTGACGATGCGAATCTGGGAGCGCAGCAGATTCGAAGCCAACTGGAATCGTAGGGCATTCTCCGCCAGAAGCCGCGATTCGCGGTCGAGGCTGACGTCGTTGCCGTCATTCTTTACCGGCAAATCCGGGACCCCCACGATCCGCGGCGCTCCTCCCGCGGCGTTCAGAAACTCCGACTGAAAATTGATGTCCTCGGTGTGGTAGCCAGGTGTGTCGACATTCGCAATGTTCGACGCCACCAGCTTCTGCCTCGCACTCAGGAGGTCCATGTATCGTTCGAGTTGTCCGGCAAGCCGATCCAGCATAGCGATGTGTGATTGCAGCTTGGTAGCCAACGTGGAACCCTCTTGCAATCAATACGGAGGGGGTGGGAAGAGGCGGCGGCTTTTTGGCGCGTGGCAATTTCTTGTCACCGGAAGCTGGCGCCATTTCGTGACGCATCCCAACCGCGGCGTCGTAAACGCGGCGCGGTGTCAATCTCCGCGACGATCAGATCGTCGCTTAGCGGTCGAGCCGACTGCACCACCATCCCGTCCGGATCAACGATCCCGTAGGACACCAACTCGTCCGTGCGACCAGCGACGTCGGCGCGGATGACCCACATGCTGTTCTCGACGGCCCGGGCGATGTCAACGCTCCTCGCCTGAGCAACAAGCTCCGCGCGGGCCCTTACCGGAGGGAGGCCGTTGTTTGTTGGCACGAAGAGGGCCGTCGCACCGTGAGCGGCCATGAGTCTCGCCGGCTCGAAATAGTTGGAGTCGTTGCAAATTACGATACCGAGCGTGAGTTCTCCAACCTGGAAGACTGGAACCTTGCGGCCAGCCCCATAGACCGACCGATTGATGGCCGGATACAGCTTGCGATACAAGCCGACGACCGACCCTCGCTGGAAGATGGCCGCGGAGTTGTAGAGCCGGCCCCCATCTGCCAGCTCTGTGAATCCAACTATGGTCGTGACGGTGTCGCTCGTGAGGGGCGCAAGCGCGGAGTCGAGCCGGCGGGCGTCCGCGGCGATCGCGAACTGGGCGGGATGTCCACCGTAGTCCGCCAGACCGCCCAGGATAGCCTCCGGGCCTAGGGGGTAATATCGAAGGCATCCACCCAAACCCAGCTCCCAGCGGACGCCGCGCCGTGGGCTCCGGCAACCTCAATCGCCAACGAGTGGACCCCGCTGGCTAAGCCGGTCGCCGTGTACAGCACGGCTTGCCCTTGGGAAGGAGAAGCATAGGTATCAATTGTGGCTTTCAAGACTCCGTCTACGTATACGCGGGCGGTGCCCGACCACTCGTCCCGATAACCGATCCACTTTACGCTTGTGCCGGTAAAGGTCAGCGTGGCACGGGCGTTCGCGTCCGTCGAGAGAGCCGCCGACCCGCCGCTGCTGGGAGCCGTGGTGTTCGTAAACCACGTGCCTCCGCTATAAACGACGGCGGGAGCGTTCTGCTCGGTCCGAGTCGGCGTCGACGATACCGTCGAGGTTGCCGGCGGCGGCGGCGTGGTCGAGTTCGTCGAAGTAGTGGACACATCAAAGGCGTCGACCCAGATCCATGCCCCGCCGGACTTCGCATTGCGTGTCCCGGTGACCACGAGCGTCAGGTTATGGCTGGCATTGCTGAGGCCTCTCAAGGAGTAGACCACGGCCTGGTCCTGCTCATTAGCGGAGTACGCGTCGATCGTTCCCTTTAGCGTGCCATCCAGATAGACCTGCGCGATGCCCGACCACGGATCGCGGAAGCCGATCCAGTTCACGCCAGTTCCGGTGAAGGTGAACTTGGCCTGGCTGCCCTGGTCCATTGCCAAAATGGCCGAACCCCCGCTGTTGAATGCGCCGTTATTCGGGAACCATGTCCCCGTGGTTTGGACCGCAGGATTGTTCTGCTCGGAGCGAACCACCGCGGTTGCGGGAGCAGGTGTGGGAGTGGGAGCAGGAGCCGTTCCGGACGCGGGAGGCGGCGTCGAAGTGGATGGGCTGCCGACAACGATCAGGTAGACGTCGTTGTAGTCAGCCGTATATCCGTCGATCGTCTGTAAATCGTAGTCGCTGCCGTAGATCACCCGGCTGCCGTCCCGGCTGGTGGACATCTTCGGCTGCCAATTGTAGGTGTTGGTTTGAAATGGGCGGCTGCGGTGATGGGCCAGCCGAAGCACCTGCGAACCGTCGAGCTTGATCTGCAGCAACTCGTTCGTATATGCCGCCCATCCACTCGGTGGGTTAGGATTGCTTGGGGCGTAGGTTTCCACATAGACAAAGCCGCTGTTGTCCGGTGCGGAAATGTGCACCGCGAGACTCCAATCGAACGATGCCAGGCAGGTTTGTTGTCCGTCGGCAAGCCGGATCTTCACGATGCCGTTGTTGCAGATCGGCTGCGGGTCATTGGAATTGGTCCAGACCAGAACTTCATCGCCATTGGTGTCCAGAGTGACGTCCTTGTGGCCATCGGCACGGCCAACCTGCCTCAAGAAGTTCATGTTCGCATCGAACAACTCCTGGCCGGTGTAGCGGACGGTCCCGCTCTGTATCCAGGAAACAATCACATTATTGTAGGGCGTGATATAGAGGCTATCGAGACCGTTCCCACCCGTATCAAATACGGGAGATTTCGTGTCGGTACTGATCCGATACTCGAAGACGTACCGGCCGTCCCCGGCGAAAACAAAGTGGTCCCCATCGAAAGAGATGTCGGATTCGCCCTTGCCGCTAATGGCGCCGTATTCGCTGAACGCGTGCACGATGTTTATGGCGCCGCTGGAGATGTCATAGCTCTTGAACTGGTTGCCGTGAACGTAGTAAATTGTGCGATTATCCTTCCTCGACCACCTCGGCTCGCTGGAGGCGTTGATCTCGAGCGGAAGATCCCGAATATAGA
>OBLT010002601.1_pt1 | contig 11151 bp, 9 predicted proteins | sample 1518721 | NCBI WGS metagenome assembly OBLT01 (sample SAMEA3539307, study PRJEB22396) | soil metagenome | biome: tundra; feature: field; material: soil | place: USA | collected 2010-05 | depth 0.15 m | reverse complement strand
CTGCGCTCCCGCCTCCTTCACCGTCAGTGGAGTGTCTCGCATCGGAACAAGGGCCGACGTCGAGCCTATTCGCCCCGTCTGTGACAATTTTCGACTCATCGCCCCCTGTCATAGGTCGGCCCCGGGATACCGTGCGGCCAGGCCCGGTGACCCCAGATCCTCTGCCCACTACGAGGGCACGGGAGAGTCGGAAGGAAAGCGCGGCCTGGAATAGTCGGCGATTCGGGCGCATACCTGGGCTGCCGCTCATAGTAATACTCACTGTCCAGGTTGTCTTGTCTTTGCGGCTAGTGTGGAGCGACACGGCATTTCCTGACGAGGCACTGTACCTGTGGGCTGGTCACCTCCAGTGGGCGAACTGGCTGCACGGAACGCCGACGCCTGCATTTGCGACCTTTTTCTCGGGCGCCCCATCCATCTATCCGCCGCTTGGCGCAATTGCCGACAGCATTGGCGGTCTTGCAGGCGCACGGCTCTTGTCTCTCTGCTTCATGCTCGGCGCGACAGTGTTCCTACATGGTGCCACTCGTCGAATTTTTGACGGGCGTTCGGCAGTCTTCGCAGCCGCGCTGTTCGCCGGGCTGAGCGCTACCCAGTACCTCGGGGCCTTCGCCACCTATGACGGATTGGCCCTGTTGCTGCTTGCACTCGCTACATGGCTCGGCGTGCGAGCCGTCTCGTGCCGACCGACCGTACAGCTGACCTTGATGGTCGCTACCGCAGCCGTGCTTACGCTCGCCGATGCCACCAAGTACGCCGCCGCATTGTTCAATCCCGTCGTTATCGCCGTAGCAGGACTAGCCGTGTGGCGCTCCAGCGGCCGGAGACGGGGTGTCGTCGCGATGATGGCTGGATCGTACACGCTATGCGTACTCCTGTTCTCGGCGATCCATCTCGGCGGCCATACTTACTGGCAAGGCATCACCACAACGACGCTGACCCGGGCTTCAGGCGATTACCCAGCGTCTTTCTTGTTGCTGGTCAGCGGAAAGTGGATCGGCATAGTTGTTATCCTGGCGATCCTCGGCACGATCGCAGCAGCAAGCAACCGGCTAGGGCGCATCGCGACGGTGCTGGCTGGCGTCCTCACAATGGCCGCGTTCCTGGTGCCAGCGGAGCAAGTTCGTATCCACACCTACACTTCGCTTTTCAAGCACCTCGGCTTCGGGGCGTGGTTTGCGTGCATCCCCGCCGGATACGCGGTCGCTGGCCTCTCACGGGCCGTCCCGCTCTCCAAGGCTGCGCAGGCCACCCGGGTCGGGGCTGCGGCGGTATGCCTAGCCGCATTGCCAAGCATCCCGTGGGCAGCCTCACATTTCGGCTGGCCGGACTTGTCTCAGGTGATCCCCGAGATGCGTGCAGCACTTGCTTCCACGCATGGGCCCGTGCTCGCCGATGATCGCGGGAATGTCCTGAACTACTACTTGCCGAGCGAGACCGCTCACCGACAGGTGCTGGGCACGTTCTTCTTTACATACGACGATCCGGCCACCGGGCAAAAACTAAGCGGATTGCCCGCTTACGCTGCTGCGATCCACGCGCGCTACTTCTCTGTCATAATGCTTGAGTTCTGGGACACCGCCCAGACCGACGATGACATACTACGTGACCTCGAGTCCAACGCCGACTATCAACTTGCCGCGACCATTCCCTATAGGGCTACGGGGCAACACGGAAACATCCTGATCTGGATCCGTCAGGGTCGGCAATGATCAGCACGACAGCGAGTTCAAAAGGACGTCACCGGTCCGGCAATCTAGTTCTGCCGGCCCCTCCTGACGGCGATGAGAAGTGCTCCTACGCCTGGCGGTCGCTGCCGTTCCTCGCCGTGGCTCTGTGTGTGAGCACAGTTTGCCTCATCGTGGCGCAGGCTTGGATGGAAATTCGCGACCCGATGCTGCTTGCCTTCGCTGGCTATACGGCGCTGTACATCGCTTACCAGGCCGTGAGCCTGCCGGTGAACTTTGCCGGCCGCAGCTTTGATCTCGCCGCGCACGAGGCCCATATCAGGGCCTGGCGCCCGCGCCACCACCCCAGCGTGGACATCTTCCTGCCAATCTGCGGCGAGCCTGTCGAAGTACTGCGCAATACCTGGACGGGCGTCTTCGAGCTGCTCCGGGCGTATCCCGGTAATGCCTACGCGTACGTCTTGGATGATGGGCCGAGCGACGAGGCCATGGTCCTTGCCCCGTCTTTCGGCTTCGTGTATGTGCGCCGTCCGAATCTGCGCGAGCACAAGAAGGCTGGCAACCTTAACTATGCCTTCGAGCGCACTAACGGCGAGCACATCGTGATCTTTGATGCCGACTTCCGGCCGCGGGCGGACTTTCTTGCGGAAACACTGCCCTACATGGCTGACCCGGATACCGGAATTGTGCAGACTCCCCAATTTTTCCGGGTGAGCTCACGGCAAACCTGGGTCGAGCGGGCCGCAAGCTCCACGCTGGAAGTCTTCTACCGTGCCGTGCAGGTTTCTCGCGACAGGTTCGGGTCGGCGCTATGCGTCGGCTCCAACGCCGTCTACCGCCGAGCCGCGCTCGAACCCATGGGCGGGTTCACTGAGATCCCCTACGCAGAGGATTCGCACACTGGGCTCGATATGCGTTACCACGGCTTCCAGCTTAGGTATCTCCCCGTCCCCCTGGCAGCCGGGATCTGCCCAGCCACTCTCGAGGCCTTTATGCGCCAGCAGTACCGGTGGTGCTGCGGCGCCACCTCGCTGGTCTGGACAAACCATCTGTGGCGAGTCCAGATCTCGTGGAAGGCCCGGTTGCCGTATATCGCCGGCTGGCTCTGGAACCTTACCACTGGGCTGCGAACCCTGATCGTGCCGCTGATCCCGGTTACCCTGCTTGCGTTCCTTCCCGGCGAGATCCATCTGCGCAATGCGCTCCTCCTGCTTCCTGCCGTTATTACCGGCACGGTACTATATCCGTTGTGGCACAACGCGCCGTACAGTCCCAGGATCTGGCCACTGGCCCTCGCCGTGGGATGGGCGCAGATTCTCGCTATCTGGGACTACTCGCGCGGCAAGGTCATGTCCTGGCAGCCATCACGTGGCCCCGGCGATGCTAGTCGCCGGTTCTGGTGGGGCGTGACCCTTTGGAACGGCCCGCTCGCCGTTGCGTGGCTGAGTCTTGCCACTTGGCGCATCGAGCAGACCGGCTCCTTGAGGTTCGGCGTCGTTGCCGCGTTTGGCCTCGTCAACGCGCTCATCGTAGGCCGACTTATCTTCCCGGGAAGGACGGCCGAGTTATGATGCCGGAATCAGAACCGTCCGCGCCTGCGCCCGAGGGCCGCTGCGGTCGGGAGAGCGCCGAGGCCGGGAAATTGGCGACTCCGTGAGAACTCTTATCCGGCAGCTCAAGGGCATCTTTCGTGGCGCCGGTGCTGTGCTCGCCGGGGCGGCCGTGATCGCGTCGGTTGCAGCAGTCACAGTGGGCGTGATCGAAGTTGCCAAACCGATTGGGTCAGCAAAGCTACCGGCAGCGAGCGGCACACCTGCGATCGGAACATACAGCAGCCATCATGTGATTGTTACCCTTCCTGCCAATCCGGCGTCGTATCTAGGCGCTTTCGTTAGAGGTGTTCCCGGCAGCTACGAGCCCATTACATCCTTCGTCAGTGCAACCGGTGTGCGGCCTAACGTGGCGCTTTACTACAGCGGCTGGAATGAGAAGTTCAAATCTGTATTCGCCATCGAGGCAAAAGATAACGGTGCCGTACCGTTCATCCAAATAGAACCGTCGAGAGTCAACCTTACAGCGATCGTCGCCGGCCAGTACGACACCTACCTCGAGTCTTTCGCTACCGACGTGGCTAGCTACGGTGCGCAGACCGGCCACGGCGTCATCATCGGCTTCGGCCACGAGATGAATGGCAGCTGGTACCCCTGGGGTTACCGGCACACATCCCCGGCCGTATTCGTCGCCGCTTGGCGGCACATCGTGACTGTGTTCCGGCAGCAGGGTGCCGACGACGTGACGTGGCTGTGGACAGTCAATATCATCGCTCCGGATGGCGGCATCCCCGCGCCAGCACCCTGGTGGCCCGGCAGCTCGTACGTTAATTGGGTAGGGATCGACGGCTATTACTACCAACCGTCCTGGACGTTCGCTTCCTTGTTCGGGCCCACCATCAAGGCCGTGCGGGCGCTGACCCTCGACCCGATCCTCATCTCCGAGACAGGGGCGGCGCCTGCGGCTGGCCAGCCGGGAAAGATCGCCGACTTGTTCGCTGGTGTTCGCGGTTACGGGCTGCTTGGGCTCGTGTGGTTCGACGCAAACGGAGTCAGGAACTGGCGCCTCAGCAGCCCTGCAGCATTCGCCGCGTTCCGCCAGGGCGCTCAGACGTACAAAAGGCCTTTCTCATGAATGATCGCCTTCCTCGGGGCGATGTGGGTACTGTGGGAGATCGTCGGTGCTGACGGCGTACCAACTCGCGGTGCCCGCGTGGGTCGCGCCCTGCTTCGTGAAGTCTTGCCCCCGAAGGATATCTGAGCGCTCATCGCCCGGGACCGGAACGTCCCGGGCCTGGCTGCACGGCCTGATGACGGGCGGAACTGTTGGGTGCTTGGCGTGGCAACGGACCCAGGAGAATGGAGGCGCTCAGTAGTGAGGCGACGTATCACGGTAGGGGGCACTCCGGATCTCGCTGACGCTCAGACCACTGGGGTGCATCGGAGAACCCAGCCGCGACCTCGCGCCTCGGCCCATGAGTACCGGCTGGCGATCTTTAAGCGACGTACGGGCGATGGAGCCCGTGCCGGGCCGCAACTACGCCAGGGCTGGGGAAGGAGGGGACAGATGAGACCGACGCGGATCGTGCCCATCGGCGTGGCGCTCCTTGCCGTGATCGCGATCAGCCTCGCTGTCGGCCTCGGCGGCAAGCCGGCAGCCAGCCTCCCGCGCATGCCCGAGGCCTACCTCGGGATGTTTGCGGCCCCCTCACCTCAGTCATACGCCGGAGTGACAGCCTTCACCGCTACCACTGGGGTCAGTCCCAGCGTGGTCCTGTACTACAGCGGATGGCTGGAGGCGTTCAAGACCAGCTTCGCGGCGGCTGCAGTCAAGCACGACGCGGTGCCGCTCGTGCAGATCGACCCGAATCACATTAGCCTCGGCGCGATCGTGGCCGGACAGTATGACGCATACCTGCGCTCCTATGCCACCTCGGTCAGGGCGTTCGGTGCCCGGGTGATCCTCTCCTTCGGTCATGAGATGAATGGCACCTGGTACTCGTGGGGCTGCGGGCACACGTCCCCGGCGGTGTTCGTAGCTGCCTGGCGGCACATCGTGACTGTGTTCCGGCAGCAGGGCGCCGACAACGTCACCTGGATGTGGACGGTCAACGTCATGCGCAAGCGCGGCAATATCCCGTCCCCGGCGCCCTGGTGGCCTGGCAGCTCCTATGTGAACTGGGTGGGGATTGACGGCTATTACACCAAGCCATCCTGGGCATTCGCCCCGTTGTTCGGACCAACCATCAAGGCCGTGCGCGCGCTGACCATCGACCCCATACTCATCTCTGAAACAGGAGTGACGCCTGCCGCAGGCCAGCCCGACAAAATAGCCGACCTATTCGCTGGTGTTCACGCTTACGGGCTGCTGGGGTTTGTGTGGTTCGACGTCCGGGGCTGGCGCCTGAGCAGCCCCGCGGCCATCGCCGCTTACCGTCAAGGCGCCAACACCTACAAGAGGCCCGCGTTATGAGCGATCGGCTGCGCCGCGATTAAGACCATCGGGTTTGAGCTGGCATGACTTGCACAGGCCGCTCGAGTCAGGCGCCACCGTTCAGCCACGTCAGTGTGGCTTCGAGCACGCCGCCGCCGATAGCGAGGGCCTTGTCGGAGATCTGCCGCCAGTCGGTGTCGGCCCGCGGGTCCACGTCACCGATCTTCAGTCCCGCAGGAACGTCGCTTCCGTCGGCCACCAGCCCGCGCACCAGGCCGGCGAACGGGGCGCGCACCTCGATGCCGTCCACCGTCCCGAGGACGGTCCCGGCCGCTACCACGTCCCCGATGCGGGCTTGCCATCTTGCCTTCCCTGCGGCGGGGGCCCGCAGCACCCGCTCGGCGCCACGGCCGCCGATCTCACCAGGCGTCCCGGTGTTGGGCGTTGCCGAGCCGCTCCAGAGCACCCGGCCAAGCTGCGGGCCGCGCATGGTCTCGATGACCGCGTGACAGTCGCGGCCCGCCGTGAACCCTGGGCCGAGCGCCACGACGAGCGGCGCGTCCTCGATGGTCGTGTCGAGCAGGCGCTTGGCCATCCGCGCGTCGACCACCACGTCGGCTCCGAGCGGCGGCAGCCCGGGGGAGATGATGACGGGCACCAGATCAGACCGGGCCAGGCTGGCCGCCTCGGCGACAGTCGCGTGAACCGCCCTGATCCCCTCCACGATCACCGAGCCGTCGCTGACGGCAGTCGAAAAGGCGACGGAGCGCCGGACGGTGAGCGGCCACGCCAGCTCGCACACCGCCACGCCAAACCCGGCTCGCTTGAGCCGCCAGGCCGCGCCGGTGGATAGATCGCCGCCACCGCGCAGGAGGACCAGCGCGTCAGCCACGGATCCGGTCATGGCCGGATCGATGCGGCAGTGCCGCCACGCTGCAGGGCTACGACTTCGGCCAGGATGGCGAGAGCGATCTCGCGCGGAGTTTCCGCGCCCAGGCTGAGCCCGACGGGCGTCCTGACCCTGCTGAGCTGCTCCTCGGGAACGCCGCGCTTCAGCAGCTCCGCCTGGGTGGCTTCCCAGCGCCGACTGCTGCCAAGGACGCCGATCGAGCGGGCGGCCCCGGCGAGCAGCTTCGGCAGCACCGCCGCGTCCACCTGCACCCCGCGGGTGGTCAGCACCAGATGCGCGTCCGCGATGCCGGGGACCGCGGCCAGGGCGTCCTCGACCGGACCCGGCAGCAGCAGGTCGGCTCCGGGCAGTAGCTCCTTGGTGACAAGGTCGGCGCGGTCGTCGGTGGCCACTACCTGGAATCCCAGCCAGTGGGCGAGTTCCACCACGGCCTGGCCGATGTTGCCGCACCCGATGACGAGCACGGTCGGCGCCGGCCGGTGCGGCTCCAGGTACACGGTCATCTCGCCGCCGCAGGTGCCTGGCTCGCCGTTGCGGGGATCGAGGAGGTCATAGCGGACGAGCCGGGCCCGTCCTTCGGCCAGGGCGCTCAGCGCGTCGGCTGCCACACGCGTCTCGATCGCGCCGCCGCCGATGCTTCCGCAGTGGCGGCCGTCACTGTATACGAGCATCTTCGAGCCGGCGTGGCGGGGCACCGACCGGCACGTGCCGACGACGGTCGCGAGCACGACCGGCTCACCGTCGTCGACGGCTGCCACCAGCTGGTGCAGCAGCGACGTCGTTCCGCCATCAGTCCCGTCAATCATGGCCGGCCGGTCCGGATCGCAGCGCGCGCCAGACCCGCTCAGGCGTGAGCGGGATCGAATTGATCGCCACGCCGGTGGCGTCGAGGATGGCGTTGCGGACCGCTGGGGCGACGCCGTCCATCGGGATTTCGCCCACTGCCTTGGCGCCGAACGGCCCGGACGGCTCCATCGTCTGCACGAGGAAGACCTCGGTCGCCGGCACGTCGTCGGCCCGGAAGACCCAGTACGGCCCGAACCGCGGATTCACCAGGCGGCCCGTGGCGTCGATCACGAGCTCCTCGGAGACTGCGTAGCCGAGCGCCTGGACCATGCCGCCCTCCACCTGGCCGCTCGCCATGACCGGATTGATGGCGACGCCGCAATCGACAGCCATGACGAGTTTCGTCACGGTGACCTCGCCGGTCTGGCAGTCCACCTCCACCTCGGCGAACTGCGCCGCGAACGGCGCCGGTGAGTCGCTCGCGACGTGCGACGCGACGCCGGTGATCTGCTCCTGGTCCTGCGTGTGCAGGGCGTCCAGGGCTACATCCGCGAGGAACACGCAGCGGCCGTCGGGTGCCCAGGCGCGGCGATCGCGAAGCTCGACCTCTGCCGCGTCGCCGAGCTCCAGCAGCCGGGCCGCCCGCGTCACGATCTGGCGCCGGGCGGCCTCGGCCGCCTTCTTTACCGCCATGCCCGAGATGTAGGTGGTGCTGGAGGCGTAGGCGCCAGCGTCGAACGGAGTGATGTCGGTGTCGGACGCGTACACGAGAATGTCGTCGGCGTGCACCCCGAGCACCTCGGCGGCGATCTGGGCGAGCACCGTGTCGGCCCCGGTGCCCAGGTCGGTGGCGCCTACCAGCATGTTGAACGACCCGTCGTCGTTCATCTTGATCGCGGCGGCGCCCATGTCGATGAACGGGATGCCGGAGGCGTGCATGCACAGGGCGAACCCGATGCCCCGCCGGGCGTTCGGCCTGCCGGGCACCAGCCGCCGCGCCGGATCGGCGCGCCGGCTCCATCCGACGGCCCGGCCCGCCTGCGCCACGCATTCCTCCGTCCCGCAGCTGGTTACCCTGGGCAGGTCCGCGGGCGCGATGTCCTCGGTAGCGCCACGTTCGCTGAGCCGGGGCGCGATGTCCAGCGGGTCGCCGACACCGACCCAGTTCCGCCGCCTGAACTCAATGGGATCCAGGTCCAGGGCCCGTGCGATGTCGTCCATGTGTGACTCGAGCGCGAAAAGCGCCTGCGGCGCCCCGTACCCGCGGAACGCCCCCGCCACCGGCCCGTTCGTGTAGACGACGTCGCAGCTGTAGGACTTGGCCGGGCAGTTGTAGGAAGAGAGGCCCCGCATGCCGGTCACGGACTGCACGGTGAAGCCGTGCACCCCGTAGGGTCCGGTGTTGGCTATCACCCGCAGGTCTTGTGCCACCAGCTTGCCGTGCCGGTCCACCCCGGTGCGGAACGTGATGGTCTGCGCGTGGCGGGTGCGCGAGGACGTGAACTCTTCCTCCCTGGTGAGTTCCAGGCGCACCGGCCGGCGGGTGGCCAGCACCAGGCGACCCACGATGTCTTCGATGAGCATTTCCTGCTTGACGCCGAACCCGCCGCCGATCCGGGGCTTGATCACCCGGATGCGCTTCACCGGCAGGCCGAGCAGCGGCCCCAGCATCCGGCGGACGTGGAACGGCACCTGTGTCGACGAGCGGATCACCAGCCGCTCGTCCTCGTCGAGCCAGCCGATCGCTATGTGCGGCTCGATCGGGCAGGCCTGGACCTGCTGGACTCCGAAGGTCTGCTCGAAGACCCGGTCGGCGCCGGCCAGGGCCGCCTCGATGTCGCGCACGGTCGCGCCCTCGACGTGCGCGGCGATGTTGCGGGCCGGGTCGCGGATGCCGATGGAATCTGTCTCGTCATGGATGACGGGCGCGCCTTCGGCGAGCGCTTCGGATTCGTCGAAGACGGCCGGCAGCACCTCGTAGGTCACCCTGATCAGGCGGCATGCCTCCTGCGCGAGCTCCGGGGTCTCGGCGGCGACCGCAGCCACCCGGTCGCCGACATGGCGGACCTTGTCGTCGAAGCTCACCTGATCCCATGGATAGGGATTGGGCCAGGTCTGCCCGCCCGATGCGTACTTCACCCGCGGCGTGTTGCCATAGTGCAGCACGGCGTGCACCCCAGGCAGTGCGCTGGCCGCTGAGTCGTCGATCGCGACAATGCGCGCGTGGGCGTGCGGGCTGCGCAGCACTTTGACGTGCAGCATCCCCCGGAGCTCCACGTCGTCGGTGAAGGCAGGATTGCCCTTGACCAGCCGCACCGCGTCCACCTTGTGCTCGGGCTTGCCCACCACGATGGTGTCCTTGACGTCGGTGGAGAGCACGAGGCGCGGTACCGCCGGGGGCGCATCGGCGGCCGCAGGCGCAGGGCCGGGGATCTCCTCGCCGCAGCCGGTGAGGCGCGCGACGATCAGCGGGGTCAGCGGCTCGGGTTTCTCGCCCCGCAGTGCCGCGGCGGCCCGGCGGACTGCCTCGACCACTTTCACGTAGCCGGTCTCGCGATCGATGATCCCCGAGAGCGCGTCGCGGATCTCGGCGTCGCAGGGATCGGGGTTGCCGTCGAGGAGGGCCTTGGCGGCCAGCACCATGGCGCCGGCCGAATACCCCGATTGCAGCGCGCCCGCGTCGACGAACGCTTCCTGGATGGGATGCAGCTCGCCGGTGGTCACGTTGAGGCTTTCCACCGTGGTCACTTCGTGGCCATCGGCTTGCGCGGCCAGCAGCACGTCGGCGCTGACCAGCCGGCCATCGACAAGGACGGCCGCCGCCCCGGTCTCGCCGGTGCCGGAGCCGTAGCGGACGCTGAAGCAGCCCTCGCGGCGGAGGACTGCCAGGAGTGTGTCGCCCGGGGCGCAGCTGATTCGCTGGCTGGCACCGTTAAGAATGAGGTTGATGTCCATCAGCAGGCCCCCGTTACGAGATCGCCTCTAGGGCGCGGGCCATGAGGATGGCGGCCAGGGCACGCCGGTACTCGCTCGACCCGCGGAAGTCAGCCGGCGGATCAAGCCGGTCCGCGCCGTCAACCAGGACTGGGGTTGCCGCCACCCCGGCGAGAGCCAGCCGCCTCGTCCCGTCCGCCATGACCCGGGCTGCCGCGGCCACGATGGGCCGGTCGGCGCGGGTGCGGGCGGTCCGTGCGGCACCGGACCGGCCCCCGGTGCTGATGGTGACGGCCGTGAGTATGCCACCGGTGCAGCGCGGGAGATCAGCGAGCAACTGCTGCAGGGTGAGCTCGGCTGTTCCTGCGGGCCCGGTGATACTTGCCACGGCATCGTGGACCAGCAGGGTCGCCAGGAGTTCGCTGTCGAAGTCTCCCGTCATGACGCATCCGCCGACGGTGGCCTGGTTCCTGAGCGTGCTCGGCTGCTCCCGCCGCGCGGCCTCGCGGACGATGTCAGGAACAACCGCGCTGTCCGCGAGTTGCTGGAGCGTTACGGTCGCGCCGATCGCTGCCGCCTCGCGGTCGAGCTCGTGGATCTGGTCGAGGCGAAGGTCCTGCAGGTCTACCACCTCGACGGGCCCCGGGCTCGCGGCTGCCTTCGGCTTTGTCCCGCCGCCCACAAGGACGGCGTTCTCGTGGGCAAGACACGCCAGGGCCCCTTCGATGGTGGCCGGGCGCTGATAGGCGCAGATGATCGCCATGAGCCAACTCTCTCCTGCGGCCGGCCTCGCTCAAAGATGCTATGTGAGGGGGACCTCCCCGGCGTCAGTCGTAGCAGTATCTACGA
>OBLT010002600.1_pt1 | contig 11153 bp, 10 predicted proteins | sample 1518721 | NCBI WGS metagenome assembly OBLT01 (sample SAMEA3539307, study PRJEB22396) | soil metagenome | biome: tundra; feature: field; material: soil | place: USA | collected 2010-05 | depth 0.15 m | reverse complement strand
GTCAGTTCCCCCTCCTGCCACTCCGGATGCGCCCCGAACAGCGCCTCGCCGACCACCAGTCCCAGCACCGCGTCGCCCAGAAACTCCAGGCGCTCATTGTCGCCCGCGCCATTGGCCTCTTCCTTCCCGTTCTCAAGCGCCTGCTCGTTGGCCGCCCGCTCGTTCGCCAACGACCGATGAGTCAGTGCGCGCACCAGCAACTCCCGGTTGGCAAAGCCATGCCCGAGTGCCGTTTCCAGTTCAGCCAGAACTGCTTCCACAAGCGCCTCGATCGTTTCGGTTCGGTTCGATTCCTCTTGACTCATTTTGGGGACGGCGCAGCGGCCCAGGGATTCCGGCCTGCCTCCGCCCAATGTGATTATTAGACGCCACGCGGGGGTGGGCGAATCTGCCTGCCGCGGATTATTGCGGCTTCTGCGTCCCGGTTTGCCCCGCAGATCCAGCTTCCGGCTTAGCCGGCCCGGCGGCGGGCGTCGAGTCCTCCGCATCCTCGTCGCAACTGTGGCCCCTTACGGCATAAGCCGCCTTCACGCCCCGCTCGGCGGCCAGCCGGGTATCCTGCTGCCCATCGCGCACCGTGAGCGCCGTCTTGTACTCCGCAACGGCCTTGTCGCGCTTGCAATCCAGGTCCAGCATCCGGCCCAGGTAAATGTGCGACCACGCCAGCAGCCGCGGCTCTTTGCCGGTGGCCAGCGTCTTCTGGAAATCGTCGATCGCATCCTCCGGATGGCCGGTCAGGATCGCCGCTCTGGCCAGGATGAAGTTGGCCCGGGCGCTGTCCGCCACCGATTCGAGGGTATCGGCATGCACCGTCAGCGCCTGCCGCGCCATGGCGCTGGCCGTGGCCGCGTCCCCGGCCGCCAGGCGCGCCTCCGCCAAATCCAGGCCGGTCAGCTTGCGCGGCTTGCTGCGCCCCAGCACCTCGCCATCCGCCTCTTTGTCGAAGTCGATATTGCGGGCGCGATGCACCTGCTGATCCATATCCATGCTGTAAACCATCTCGCCGATCGTGTCCTTCAGGCTGGCCGGGTCCTTCTCGAACTGCATCAACTGCTCATAAAAGTACTGCGTGAGCACGAATCCCTGGGTCATATCGTGCCGCACTGTTGCCAGGCGGATGACGTCCACCTTTTGCTGGTAGACCTGCCGCTCATGCTCATAACGCGGCAACTCCGACCGGTCGGCGTTGGCCGGGATTTTGTACACCGGAACACCTGTATCCATGGTCCGCGCCTCGATGGCCTTGATCAGGCACTCGATCGTCAACGGCACCGTGTCGGAGCGGTAGCGGAACTCCAGGGGAGCGTCCCGCACCTCCTTGAGAATCGGCAGCATCCGGTCCACGGCAGTGGCTCGTGCCAGAAGCAGCGGCTCGATCACATAGTGCAGGTAGGTGTGGCGCACATCGCCCATGCGAATCTGCCCGTTCACCGGCGAAACCACCACCACGTAGTCCGTCCCGTAGATGCGGGCATTCACCGTGTGCGGCGAGAGCAGCGGCTCGATCACCACCACAAAGCGCCGTCCGCTGTATGTCTCGGCGGGCAGCTTGAGATAGAGATTGGTCTCGACGATCATGTTCGACAGCGGATCGTGCAGCCGGTCGGCCTCTTCGTCGTAGGTGCGGTGTACCGCAAGCCAGATCCCGTGCAGATCCACCGCGGTCACAAAGTCCTTGAGCAGCGGCACGATCTCCACCACCTGCGTCGAGTCCGGCGGCATCTCCGACAGTTCCGCCGAGGTCTCAAGCTCCGGCGGCGGCGTCAGATACAGAGCCAGCGAGATGTACTGCGAAATGTCCTTAACAGAACCCGTCATCCGGTGCTGGGCAATGAAAAGGCAGACGCGGTCGCGCTTGTCGCGGGCATCCTCGCTCCTGGCCAGCGCCTGGTTGATCTCGTCGCGGACCCGCTTACGCACCGGCGCGCTCTCGTCCAGGCCCTCGTCGTAGCCGCAGGCGTTCAGCGTCGCGGCCATCAGGAACAACGGCTCCGAGTTGACCAGGGAGATGGTCGGCCCCGCCGGATCGACCAGCGACGGCGCCTTTTCCTGCTGAATCGGTTGCGAAGACGAACTCTGGCCCTTGGATGAATTGTTGGCGGAGCTGCTATCGGAGGATTGGGCGCGTGCCATGGCGGGCGTAAGACCCGCCATCAGGCAAAAAAACGCGGCGGAAAGAGCCGCGGACCATCGAAATCGATACAACTTCATGATGAGACCCTGCCTGCAAGTCTAGTTAGACGCACCGGCAGGGTCAAACGGGAGGGTTGCGGCGTTGCAACTTTACAATTCGCGGACAAACTCGTTCGGACGGGGCATGATGTTTCCCTGATCGACGATCTCCGATCTCCGATCCCTGTTTTACCCGCGCACTGAAACGCCGGAGAACGAGATCACCGCCAGCCCGCGCACCGGCTGGCCAAAGAACCGCGCCGGCTCGAAGACGCTGGTCAGCAGCAGGTTTTCGACCTGCGCGCGGGTCGCCTCGTCGGTGGGGCCACTGACGATGCGATAGTCGTACATCTGGCCCGCGCCGTTGATATAGACTTCCACGACCACCGGACCGGAAAGGGCGCCGATCTGGTTGTTGCCCGCGCCGCTGGAGAGACTCACCAGACGGGGCGCGGTGGGATTCCCCAGCGGCTCGTCCTTGGTGGCCTGCGCCATCTCCGGCTGGGTAAACATGGTCACCAGCACAATCACCGTGCCCAGCAGCAGCACCGCGCTGGCAAAGCCGGCCGAGGCCTGCAGCAGGAAGGGCCCCACCGTATTTTTCCAGGCCAGATTCCAGGCGTCGAAGGGACTCTTCCGGCTGCGCGCCCGCTCCTGGCTCACCGCCACGTGAATCCGCAGCAGCAGGTCTTTGGGCTCCGGCGCCGGACCCAACTCGGCAAGCGACGCCTGCGCATGGCGCAACGATGCCCACTCCTGGGCACACTCCCGGCAATCTTCCAGGTGGGCGGCAACGCGCTGCATCTCCCGTCCCGTCAACTGGCCGTCCAGATACTCCGTAAACCTTGCCTGCACTTGATCGCAACCGCTCATCGCGCCTCCTCTCCCAGAGTGACTTCAAATCCCGTGCTCGCCGGGGTGCGGGCGCCGCCCGCCTGAGCCGTAAGCAGCGCCTTTAAACAGGTCCGCCCACGCACCAGCCGCGACTTGACCGTCCCCAGATTCACGCCCTGCATCTCCGCCACTTCCTCGTAGACAAATCCCTCGATGTCGCGCAGAATCAGCGTGGTCCGGAATGGTTCAGGCACCTGTTTCAACGCCGCCTCCACCCGCGCCCGGTTCTCCGCGTGCACCGCAATCTCATAAGGCCCCTCGGCCGGATCCACCAGCATATCTTTCAGCCGCGCCGGAGTCCCGCATTCCCCCTCCGTCATCTCCTGCTCGATGGGGATCTCCTGCTGCTTGTGCCGCATCCACCACCGCCGCTGGTTCGAGGCCTCGTGCAGGGCGATCCGGTAAATCCACGTCCGCAACGACGACTCGCCGTGAAAGTTGCCCACTCCCCGGAAAACCTTGACGAAGACCTCCTGGGTCAGGTCGGCGGCGTCGGCGCGGTCCTGCACGGCGCGCGCCAGCAGGGAGTAGATCGGTTGGTGGAAGCGCGCGATCAGCCACGCAAAGGCTTCCTCCGAGCCGGCTCGAAGTTCCGCGATCAGAGCCGCTTCTTCGGATTGCAGCGTCAGCGCGCTGGCAAGATTGCCCATGGTGAGGTCCGCCTGCATTCAGTGTCCTCCCACCTTACCGCAACTCAAGCATTCTTGGCATCTGCCAATTCTGCGCCGGACCCATCGCCCGGTTTCTGGTTGCGGCCACTCCGCTCTACGGCCCCAAATCATGCCGCCGGCTCGCCGCGGCGAGCGATGCTGCCATGGAGCCCTGTCCTGGAGTGCGCGGGAAACGAAACACCTGTAAAAAACCGGATGCCCCGCGCCCTCTATTGTCTTAGACACCGGACCCCACCCAAAGTGTTCCCGGTCACGGAAGTTTTGTTTTTCCCCAGGCGGTTCCGGGGGCCGGCTGCCGCCCATCCTGGAACCGGGCTGAGCCCGTCCCTCCGATTTCGGACCGGTTCGATCCCCTTGAATCCCACGCTCAAGCCCCGATTCAACAGAGCCCGATTCCGGATGCGGCCAGTGTTTGACGAATCCCGCCCCAGCGGAGACAATAGGAGAGTTGCATCCCTCCGCATGTGGGCCTGTGGCGCAGTTTGGGAGCGCGCTTCCATGGCATGGAAGAGGTCGTCGGTTCGATCCCGACCAGGTCCACCAAATACATCAATAACTTACGGAAATTCCATCCCCCGACTTGGTAGCATTTGGTAGCAAATTCCCAAAACCTATTTCCAAGACCGGCGCAGACACCGTTGATTTTCCTCCTCTCTCCCGGCCTGCGACAGGAGCTTTTACGGCGGCAACCTGGGCAGCGGCCGATCCAGTTCTCGCGGTGATCGGCGCACGAGTTCTGCGCTTCGCCACCGAGGTTTCTGCTCCGTCACCGGCCAGAGACTTCGTAGCTGGTCTGCCGGAAGCTTTTGGCCCGTTCAGGAAAGCGTCAAGCCAGGATTGCAGAAAGTCCAACCTCGCAGGTCTCTATTATTTGCAAAGGAGAAGAGAGCCTTTCAGGAGCCATTCTTACAGCTTCCCTGACGGAATCGTTGACATCCCCAAGAAGCGCCGTTGGCGCAGCTTCAATCGAACGCCGTGCTTTGGGAGAGAGAAGCGGCCGTACGGTCCCTTGCCAGAGCTTCCTCAACTCTGGAAGCGCATCGCCAAAGGCCTCAATGGTGTCGTGTATGTAGAGCAGATCCTTTGCCCGGTCGGCAGGCTCCCGCCTGTCATGAATCAAAAGTTTCTGCACGAGAAACGCTACCGGATTTGGGATTTGAACAAGATGCCGCTCAGTTGTCGGATACCCAGTTGCCGGGCCGACCTCAACCTTCCAGGGCGCGGCCAGAAGCAATTCAAGATACCGCAACTTTTGTGCGGACACACCGGCAATGGAAGCAGTCGCATCGCGCCTGCCGCGCTTGTTCATCCTGCCGATGAGCGGCGTCAGGAACTCTGCATAAAACCCAGCGTTACCAGCAGTCAAGCGATAATGAACCGCCGGAGGCCGCGTGTCCCCGGGAAATTCCTCTTCAAATCCGCTCGCAGCCAGGCGGGCTCGCATACTCTCAGTTTGTTGCGGCAATTCGGCAGGCATCGCAACATCCGTATCGAATGTCGACAAAGGATCATAGTCGAGTGGCTGCGCTAACGGATGAATTCGGTAGAGACGATGCGCCCAGCCTCCGATAATGACGACCTGATCCAGCCACTGTGCAAGCGCGTCCACCAACCGCGCAAAGCTCCGCACATCGTCTTTATGGATGCCTTCGTCCGGCATTACCGCGCCTCCTTAAAGAGTGGTGCAAGCACTCGACTCCGCAACTCATCGGCTTGCGCTGCTCCCCGTGCCGGAAATGCCGACGTGTCGAGCCACACCTGCAAAATGTCTGCAACGGGCACTCCATCGCATTCTACTGCCGCGCGGAAGAGAGACTCCCGGAAGAGCGGAACGCGCACCAGTACATCGGGAGCGTGCTCTGCTCCTTCGATCGATAGGCCCAGTCTCTTGAGGGCTTCCGGATTCAGCTTTTCGACATAGAGATGTGGTTTCACGCCATGCACGAAGCCCCTGCCCAGCGCGTCCGCAGCGGCAAACAGACCGAGACAAGCACGGGATTTACTGCCTCCAGTATTCGCGCGCTGAGCGCGTACTGCATCCGCAAGCCGACGGGGAGAACTACCGCGCACAATCCAGCGGGCAGGAAGATCGACGACCGAACGTAGGTACACTGCCTGCCACCGGCGCATCAACTCCTGGCGCCGCACAACGCGCAGCATCTCGTCGTCATCGTCCAGAAAGCCTTCCTGCTTCATCTGGCGGAGGAAGCGAAAGGCGCTCATCAGAGAAACCTGAGCAGCCTCTGCCAGCTGCGAGGCATTGCGGTACTCGCCACGCGGCGCAGCCAGCATCTCCGCCGGAATCTCCGGGGCCAGCAAGACTTTCAACATCCACTGATTCAGGTCAGAGAACAACTGTCCGGAGTCTGGTGGCGTAATCTTCTTGAGGTGCGAACGCTTTCGGGGACGCTGATTCATCTCTTCGAGGCCCGGCCCGAGGAATCGCTGAAGTCCCTGTTTGTCCACAAAGCCCGCAGCGGCATTCGGCGCGTTCTCGGCAAGGAAACGTTCCAGATGGACAATCACGGCAGGCGCAATGCGCGGCGCTGCAACAACGGCCAGCACAGAGACGGGTTTCTTCGATCCTTTCGCAATGGCCTGAACTTCCAGTATTGCCTGTGCAAGCAATGGAACCAGGCGATTGCGACGGCCTTCTGAGGCAGCCTTCAACTCAACCAAATAACGGTTGCCATTCTTCGAGATGGCGAGGTCGGCGCGACGGCTTCCAATGCGCGGATTCTCATCGACACGCCACCCCTTGCGTCGAAAGGTTTCTTGCAGCCGCTCGGCGTACTGGACCTCCGCATCGGAAGAAATGATCGAATTTGAGGACCTCATGAATCCACCCTGGCCACGATAATTACCATGGCTCTGTTTATTATCATGACCACTATGGTTGCTTTTGTCAATTGACTATTCTTATTGATCCGGCCCCATTGGAATGCAACAGCGAAACCCACCCGAGCCGCAAAAACAAAGGCGCGGCGAGAGTGGGGCACCCAGTTTTGTTTCACTCGTTATGGGCCGGATCAATAAGCCGGTTCCCCGGCTGAATTCTTGACAGGTTATACAGCAGCGGGAAATCCCTGCGTATTTCAGCTACACGCCGCAGCAGGCGAAGTGTCCCCGCCACCGAATGACGGATAAGCGCTTTCCTTGGGGCGGCTGTAGGCGCCCAGTGGCTTGTTCGATGTTGAGATTCTCGGGCCGCCGAGCGGGCGCCTGGGTTAGCACGAAACGGAGCTAGCATTTCAGACCGGGTTGAAACAGGCGCATCGATCAATGGGATGCCTTGTGGATCAGAATTGCACCGGTCTTCTTGTGAGGTGTATGCCAGGACTCAACTCATAGGCCGTGCTAGACTTGCAGTGTATGAGTATTCTGCAGGCACGAGGGGAAAACATCAACTGTCGTGCCAGTTTTGTTCGCCATTGGTCCGTATCGTGCGAGGGCACGATCCTGCGGATTACCGTACTCTTCCCGATCTCAGCGCTTGAAGGACCTCCGTAACGATGACAAGTGTCAGGAACACCATCCTCGTCACAGGCGGTGCGGGGTTTATCGGCTCCAACTTTGTGCTGCAGTGGATCAAGAATGCCGGCGCCGCCGTGGTCAATCTCGATCTGCTCACTTATGCCGGTAATCCGGCAAATCTCGCGGCTCTTGAGGGCGATTCCCGGCACCAGCTGGTGCGCGGCGATATTTGCAATGGGGAGCTGGTGGCCGCATTGTTGCGCGAGCACCGGCCCGGGGTCATCGTCCATTTCGCTGCGGAAAGCCACGTGGACCGCTCGATTGTCGATCCCGGCGCCTTTATTCGCACCAACGTACAGGGAACCTTCACGCTGCTTGAACAGGCCAGGCTCTTTTGGTCGGAGCTGGACGAGGCCGGCCGGCGAGCCTTCCGCTTCCTGCACGTCTCTACCGACGAGGTCTATGGATCTCTGGGGCCGGAAGATCCGGCTTTTTCCGAGATCACGGCCTATGCGCCCAACAGCCCCTATGCGGCATCGAAGGCGGCCTCCGATCATCTGGCGCGGGCCTACCACCACACCTACGGCTTGCCGGTGCTCACGACTAATTGCTCGAACAACTACGGGCCGTTCCAGTTCCCTGAAAAGCTGATTCCGCTGATGATTCTGAATGCCCTTGAAGGCAAGCAACTGCCCGTCTATGGCGACGGCCGTAACGTGCGCGACTGGCTGTTTGTGGAAGATCACTGCTCGGCTATCCGCACGGTACTCGACCGAGGTCGCGTGGGAGAAACGTACAACATCGGCGGCAACAGCGAACGAAAGAACCTGGATGTAGTAACCGCAATCTGCGATCTTGTGGACGAACTCCGCCCTGATGCTGCGCTCAGGCCACGCAGGAAGCTCATCAATTTCGTGACCGACCGCCCCGGGCATGACCGCCGCTACGCCATCGACGCATCGAAAATCAGTCGCGAGCTTGGGTGGCGGCCGGCCGAGGAGTTTGAAAGCGGGCTGCGTAAAACGGTGGCGTGGTATTTGGAGCACGGCGCCTGGATCGAGAATGTCCGCACTGGCGCGTATATGGATTGGATTCGGCAGAATTATCAGGAGAGGATTCCACAATGAAGGGAATCGTTCTTGCGGGCGGGTCGGGAACCCGGCTATACCCGGTGACGCATGTCGTTTCAAAGCAGCTATTGCCGGTGTATGACAAGCCGATGATCTACTATCCGCTGACCACGCTGATGTTAGCGGGACTGCGCGATATTCTTATCATCTCCACTCCGCAGGACACCGCGCACTTTGCGGAGTTGCTGGGCGATGGCAACCGGTGGGGCATTAACCTGAGTTATGCCGTGCAGCCCAGCCCCGACGGCCTGGCGCAGGCGTTTCTGATTGGGCGCGATTTTATCGCCGGAGATACGAGTGCGTTGATTCTAGGCGATAACATCTTCTACGGACAATCGTTCTCGGCACATTTACAACGCGCGGCGGCGTTGAAGCATGGAGCGATCGTTTTCGCATATCCCGTGCAGGATCCGGAACGCTACGGCGTTGTGGAATTCGATAAACTCGGCCATGCGATCAGCATCGAAGAGAAGCCAAAATCTCCCAAGTCCCGTTATGCCGTCACCGGTCTCTATTTCTACGACAACCAAGTGGTGAACCTCGCCGCTTCGCTCAAGCCGTCAGCGCGCGGCGAACTGGAGATAACCGACCTGAACAGGCTTTATCTGGAAGCCGGCAGCCTGAAGGTGCAGGTAATGAGCCGAGGCATGGCGTGGCTCGATACCGGAACACATGATTCACTTCTCGATGCCGGACTTTTTGTTCAGACCATCGAGCGGCGCCAAGGGTTGAAGATTGCCTGCCCGGAAGAGATAGCTTATCGTCTCGGTTACATCACCCTCGGCCAGCTCGAAGTGCTGGCCCAGCCGGTGTGCAAGAGCGGATATGGACAGTATCTGCTTGCCCTCAAAAACGAGCCGCGATTTACGATAGAGGCGGACGAGCTATGAAGATTGCTGAAACCTCGCTGCCCGGCGTTCTGGTGCTTACGCCGAACACCTACCGGGATGGCCGCGGCGCATTCTGGGAGACATGGAATCAGCGCAGCATGGCTGAGGCGGGACTGCCGTCAACCTGGGTACAGGATAACTTCTCCGTCTCAAAGAAGAATGTAGTTCGGGGCATTCACTACCAGGTGATCCAGCCCCAGGGAAAGCTGGTGCGGGTTACGCATGGTGCGGCGCTCGATGTAGCTGTGGACCTGCGCCGCAGCTCTCCCGCGTTTGCAAAGCATGTTGCGGTGGAACTCACCGGAGAGAACGGCCAGATGCTATGGATTCCTGAAGGCTTCGGTCACGCCTTTCTTTCACTCACCGATGTCGTCGGCTTTGCCTACAAGGTGACGGACTACTACTCTCCTACAGGTGAACGAACCATCTTGTGGAACGATTCTGATCTTGGAATTCTTTGGCCGGTTTGCCCCGAAAACGCCATCGTCTCAGAGAAGGATAGCAAAGGCGCGATCCTGCGCGAAGCGGAGGTCTTTGCGTGAACAGCCGACCGCGCATCCTCATTGTTGGCGCCTATGGACAGGTTGGCCGGGAGCTGCAGCGCAGCTTCGCCGATGCCGGTGAAATCATCACCCGCGACCGCGACACAGTGGACTTGGCCGCGCCGGATCAGGTACGCGCAATGGTTCGCAGCGCCGCGCCCGCCATCATCCTCAACGCCGCCGCATACACCGCCGTGGACCGCGCCGAATCCGAACCGGAACAGGCATTGGCGGTCAACCCACGGGCTCCCGGCATCCTGGCCGAAGAGGCTCTGCGCGCAGGCGCGCTGCTGGTGCACTACTCCACCGACTATGTCTTTGACGGCTCGAAGGCAGGTCCGTGGGTAGAGACAGACGAGCCGAATCCGCTGAATGTCTATGGAGCGAGCAAGCTGGCCGGGGAAGAAGCCATACAACAGGCCGGGGGCAAATATCTGATTTTCCGGACAAGCTGGGTCTACGGTCCCCACGGGCAGAATTTTCTGCTCACCATGCTGCGCCTTGGCCGGGAACGCGAGAGCCTTGACATCGTGGATGACCAGTTTGGCGCACCGACAACCTCCATCGAACTAGCCGACGCCACGCACACAATTGTCGACGGCGTTCTGGCCGGACAATACGGCTCAACTGAAAACTGGGCCAGTCTCTACCATATGACCTGCTCCGGATCTGTTTCCTGGTGCGACTTTGCGCGCGCCATCTTCAAGCGCGCGCAGGCGCTGCTGGATGGAAAGATGCCCACGGTGAATCCAATTCCCTCAAGCGAGTACCCTACTCCTGCCAGACGTCCTCAGAACTCGGTCCTTTCCAATGAGAAGTTGCGCACACGCTTCGGGCTCCGTCTCGCTCCATGGGAGTCCGCCCTGGATGAGGTATTGCTCAAGCGCACCATGCCGCAACAGCAGGCCTGACGGTTACGGGTCGCGTTGCGCAGTGGCTGGGAATGTTCGTGTGATCTTGAACATGGGCTGCCACAACCAGCCTGCACCACTCAAGAGCGCAGTGCCTGCTCCAGCAGCGCCACATACCTGGAAATAATATCTGGCCAACGATAATTTGCGCGGGCGCGCGACCTGGAAGTCTCTATGAGGCGATCCAGTTCGGCTTCTTCCTGCTCTGCACGGTCAATGGCCTGTGTAAGTTTTCGGGCCATTTGCGAAATAGAACCCGCAAGGCCCCAGTGTCTCACGGTTAAAGGCGTTATCGTGCGCAAAAATGAGGTTGCCGCATCCCATCGCTTCGAGCAGCGACGGGGGCGTTCCCCCGACGCTGTGACCGTGCATACATCACCTCAACAAATCCGACGCTTGCCTACGCTCTTCAAGTCTAATTCTGTGTCCTATGCTTTCCTCACCACGCGGGATGGCGCCCCTGGACCTT
>OBLT010002599.1_pt1 | contig 11154 bp, 7 predicted proteins | sample 1518721 | NCBI WGS metagenome assembly OBLT01 (sample SAMEA3539307, study PRJEB22396) | soil metagenome | biome: tundra; feature: field; material: soil | place: USA | collected 2010-05 | depth 0.15 m | reverse complement strand
ACCGGCCAGCGCTCTTCGGGGACGTCAGCCGCTTGCGGGAGCTGACCCGGCTGTTGCTGCTCAGCGCGGCCGGGTGCGTCCTGCTCGTGGTGACAGCGGTAGCAGCAGGGACGGCTGCCCATCGGCCGCCATCGGTGGCCGCCACCGCGGCCGCGTTCGTTGCCCTGGTCGCGGTTGTCTGCGCGGTCACGGGCACTGTGCGCCAGGTGGCGCTGAACCGCCTTCACCGGGCAGGATCGCTGCGGCGGCTGTGGGTGACCAGGCGGATCGCAATGCTCGAGGAGCAGCAGGACTGCGAGTACGTGGTGTACCGCAGGTCCCCGCCAGAAGAACCTCCCGGGAAAGCAGACCCTGACTGGCTGTACCAGCCAGTGCCGTTCACCGGCGCCGGGAAGCTGGTGCACCGCTGGCTTCCCCCGCTGGGGATTCAGCTGCTGCGCCCCGGCCAGGGGCGTATGGAAGAGCGGGAACACGCGGCTGCGCCGTTCCAGGCGCATGAGCTGGTGGAGCATCTGAAGACGGCGATGGAGCCCATCGGCGTGGCGGCTGACCCATCGCGGATGCGGGGATTCCAGGCCTGCGACCGCCTTTACATCGCGGAGGAGGACGTTGCAGGAGACCGTGACTTCCTGCAGGGTCCCCGCAAAGCCGAGGAGATCGACGGGATCATCGACGATCCCCACGCCACTGCCCAGCATTTCATCGAGATGCGGGTCAGCGCCTCGGGCGAGGTCGTGACTACGGTCTTCGTGAGGGTAACTGTGCGGGGCCGTGCTCTGAGTATCGACTTCACCACCTGCGCGCTGACCCGGACACCGGACCGGTACGGCAAGCTCGATGAGTTCAGGGAGAGCGGGACGGGTGCGGTGATCCGCGCTGCGCTGCGGGAGATGCGTGACGTGCCAACCACGCTGGGCCGGTTGTGGAGGCTGCCGGAAATCCCATGGGTGCTCGCGGGCGCGTCGTGGGCCAGGAAAGACCGGACCATCACTCCGCGGCGCGGGAAAAAGATTGGAACCCTGATCAGTGTCCGCGAGAATGCCGCATGCGCCTGGGCTGACGCTGGCCACGACCGGGTCGCCATATACGACGATACGAAGATCATTGAGAAGCGACTCCTGAAGGCCACTGAGGATTTCCTGGAAGCCCGGGACGTTGACACCTCCATGTTCAAGAGGCTGACGTTCAGCATCATCAATTCTGGATTTCTCAACATGGGACAGTTCCGCGTGGGCCAGGGAGCTTTCGGGGAGGGAGCTCAGTTCCACGACCACGCAGACGGGCAAGCTGACGGCGCGGACGGGCCCGACGGCACGGAAGGAGACTGATCATGGCAGAAAACGGCTCCAACAGCGGCTTCGTGAACACCGGCGATATGAATGTGGGCTCGGGTGCTTTCGGGGCCGGCGCGGTCTATGTCAACGCCCCGGCAGCGCAGCGTGCGGAAGTCCCGCCAAAACCGGGGGAGACCGACGTGGGCGTCATCACGGTTCTCAGCGAGGAAGCCCGCGCGATCCGCGACGAACTCGGCCTGGACCCTGGCCACACCGGGAGCCCGGGCTTCGAACTCGGATGCATTGCCGCCGGCGGGCGATCGTTCACGGTAGCCGCGGTACGCGCACTCGACCAGGGAGAAGGCCCGGCCATCTCTGCTTTCCATCACCTGCGGGAACACCACAAGCCCCGGCTTGTCGTCCTGGCCGGCATCGCCGGCGGCATCCCCCGCCGGATCCACATCGGGGATGTGGTCATCTCTACCCGCGTCATCTACTACGACCTGCGGAAAGAAACACCTGACGGCACCGTGCGCCGTGGGCAGGAACGGCAGGCACCCGCCTGGGTAGGCCACGCCATCAACAGGTTCTTCACCGACCACGGCGAGCCGGCCCGCTTCCGCGGCCAGCGCCGCAGCTTCCAGGTACTGTCCGGCCCGATCGGCTCCGGTAACGTCGTCATCGCCGACCGCGACTCCGAGATCCTCCAATACCTGGCCCGGTACAACGACAAGATCCTCGCCGTCGACATGGAAGCAGGCGGCCTCAGCCAGGCCTGCCATGACCAGCCCGCGACCACACGACACACCCAGGGATGGGTCATCGTACGCGGGATCTCCGACGATGCCAGCCAGGACAAAAACGACGACCACCACCACGCCGCCGCACGACACGCCGCTATCGTCGTAGGCGAACTCCTCCCATACCTCCTCCCCGGCCCCGTATGACAGGAACAGGTGGCTCTGTGCGCTGCGGCATTCGGAACAGCAGGCGATCAGGTCCCCACTGCCGTACAGTGCCGGAGGCCTGGAGCAGAACACCGAAGAGCAGGGATAACAGGGCAATGCCTACCCATGACGATGGCACTGAGATCACTTACCACGGCCACCGGCTGGAATCGGGCAGCGTGACCATCACAGTGGAGACAGCGGACGGAAAGAGGATCGGCCCGCTGCCGCACGTCGTACGGCACAGCCCATCGGGCATGAACTGGGGTTACCGTGGCTCAGGGCCCTGCGACACTGCTCTGAGCCTGTTGCTCGCCGCCCTAGGCGACACCGCTGTCTGCCCGTTATGCCAGGGCACGGGCCGGGTCGTCTACACCAGCGAAGGCCAGGAAACGCGCGCCGAGCCCTTCGATCCAGGACGCCACCCCTGGACCCGACAGGGGTGGCATTGCACCTGCGACGCCGGATTCCAGAAAGTCCCCTACATGCAGTTCACCGACATGGTTGCCAGCTGGGGCCCCGAATGGAAGATCAGCCGCGCGTACATCCTGGCCTGGCTGCAGGAAATCAGAAATACCGGCAACTTGTGAACAAGTCCAGTCAACGAGTGGACCCGCAGCCCGCGGCACTGCTCTAACCTGCAAGAGTCAGCGCAAATTCCGCCTTAACTAACATGCACACCTCCCGCAGTGTGGATTTGCGAATAAGGTGCCAGTCCCGATGCCTCGATCCCACTGGATAACCGAAGCAAATGGCAGCGCTTCAAGAAGGAATTCCTGCGCATCATTCGCTGCAAGCATGGTAAGGAGAAGGTCTACGGTTCGATTCCGTAAGGGGGCTCCACGAAATCCCAGGTCAGGCCCGTGTCCCCGGACAGCTGGCAGAGCCTCGAAGATCATCTGACCGTCATCTGACCGTCGTTCTGGACGTGGATCCGCGGCACTCCGTGGCACGGACTGCTCCGCGATGGCAGGACGATCAAGATCGTCGGGGCAAGCCGTTGAACACTCTGACGGCGGCCCGGTGCCGCATCCGGCGGAGCTGGCCCGGAACGGGCTGTCCCTTCTCACGCCTTCTGCTCGGATCTCAATCAAGTTGCTCCGGACTGAACGTCTCGCCCTCAGACACCAGCGAGAACTCTGGACTGGCCGCCGAACGGCTCCGCAATCTAGGCCTCCACCCATCACCATCTCGCCGTCATCAAGCCATACGCCGAGCGGCACACTATCGCCACCGCCAGGCGACGCTTGCCCAGCAAGGCCGTCGCCGTCACCTCCCGGCGCGTCATGTTCGACGAGTGCCTAGCCGGAGACATCCTGGCTGACCGAATCCCGTCCCATCTGGCCGACGAGGCCCTCCGCCTGGAGGTCCACGCCGCCACTGGCCTCATCGATCCCGGCAAGTCAGTTCCGGACTACATCCTCGGTGCTGTCGCGCCGTCTAATAAGCAAAGTTTCCATTACCAGGTCTCCTCAGCAAGAGGCGCGCGGTTGAGGGTGTCGCGCCTGGTGCGCCAGTCGGGCAGCAGGGAGTCTATGAGCTTGGTGAAACGCTCACCGTGGCCGCGTTCCAGCAGGTGGGCCATCTCGTGGACGACGACGTACTCAAGGCAGGCGGGGTCTTTCTTGGCCAGTTCGAGGTTGAGCCAGATGCGGGCCGCCTCGCGGTTGCAGGAGCCCCACTTGGTTTTCATCCTCCTGATGCCCCAGAAGGTCACCTGACGGCCGATCTCCTTCTCCCACCGGGCGATGAGCGGCGGCACGGCGCGGCGCAGTTCCTCGCGCTGCCACCGCTGGAGGACTTGGAGGCGAGTTGCCGTGTCGGTGCCCTGTGGCACGTAGAGCAGGAGGCGGCGGTGGTCGATCTCGACATGAGCACGGCCCGGTCGCTGGATGACGCTGAGCCGCCTGCGCCGTCCCCAGACGTAATGGGATTCTCCGGTGACCATCTCGCGTTCGGGCTGGCGGGCCGCGTCCTGGAACTGCTTCTGCTGCTGCTTGATCCACGACAGGCGCTGGATGACAGCGAGCCGCACCCGGTCCTCGCTGAGGTGCCTGGGAGCGGAGACACGGACCCGGCCGGATGGCGGGTAGACGCCGATGTGCAGGTTCTTGATGTCCTTGTAGACAATCGCGATGTCGATCCCGCGGACGGCTAGGTGGCCCTTAACGGTACTCATCTCTCGCCTTGATCAGCTCGAACAGCTCGTCAAGCCGCTCGTAGCTCGCAGGAAGCACCTGGCGGATCGCGTTGTAGACCCGCCGCTCCTTCATCCGGCTCCTGACCCAACTGTCAGGCTTGTTGTCCACGACGGCCTGGTCAACGGCGACAGCCTGCTCCTCAGGCAGCCCGAAGTCAATGAGGGCACGCCGGGCGCCGTTGCTGGCCCATGCAGGATAAACGGTGTCCGATTCCTCGGTGGCCACCTGCGATGCGAGTTCGAGCAGTTTCTCCAGGTATTCCTTGTAGCTGATCGCTTCTATCTGGCGCTGCCGGATCAAGTCGTCGAGGAGGGCGGACATCTTGTCGTAGTACTTCGGGTTCATGGCGTGCTCGTCGATGATGACCCGGCGCACGTTGTTGGCGATGGTCTCGGCGACCGCATCGGGGTTATCCCGGATCCCCTTGGGCAGCCTGGCGAGGGCGGCGTCGCCCATCTGGGCGATGAGCTGCACCAGGCCGGCGTCCGCGAAATCGGTGAGCACCTTGGAGGCGTCCGCTTGGACGTAGGTGTCCAGCAGGAAGCGCATGCCGGCCTCATATTGCTTGAAGTCGATGTTCTCGCCCGCGCCGAGCCTGACCTCATCCCGGACCGCGACGTAATGGGCGACCTCATCCCTGATCGCTGCGGCCTCGGCGGCCGTGTACCCGGCGGCTTCCATCTCGTTGGCGATGTTGCCGTAGCAGCGCGTCAGGGCGGACACCGCCTTGTACAGGTCGACGCGCTTCTGCTCGTTCTCCTTCAGCTGCCGGGCGTTGCCGGGCTCGGCGGCGCAGAAGAACTGCTGGTACTGGACTGTCCCCTTGGGCGGGGCGACAGGCTCGCAGAGTGCCCGGACAGTCTCCAGCGCCTCGTCCAGGTCCTCCTTCGCACGCTCCAGCCGGTCCGACAGCAGTCCCTCGACGTCATCCTTGTCGTAGCCGCCGAGCGCGTCGCCGGTGTAGTCGGTGATGGCGCTGCGCAGGGAGTTGAACAGGTCCTGGTAGTCGATGACGTACCCGTAGTCCTTATCATCGCCGTCGAGCCGGTTCACCCGGCAGATCGCCTGGAACAGCCCGTGGTCGCGCATCTTCTTATCGATGTACAGGTACGTCGCGGGCGGGGCGTCGAAGCCGGTCAGCAGCTTGTCGACCACGATCAGAAGGCGCATCTGCCCGGGGTGATCGATGAACAGTTTCTTGACGTCCTGCTCGAACTTCTCGGTCTTGTACATCGCCATGTCGGCGGGCTCGCCGAAGTGATCGGACAGCATCCGCCGGTAGATCTCGTACTGACGTAGCCGCTCGGTCAGGCCCTCGCCGGCGTTCTCCTTCGAGATGTTGGCGGGATGCGGCTGGTAGCTGGTGACAATGGCGCACTTGCCCCGCAGTTCGGTCCGGGAGAACAGATCATAGAACGTGCAGGCCTGGTAGATGCTGGCGCAGACCAGGATGGCGTTGCCCCGGCCGTTCATCAGCCGGGGCCTGGTCTCCATGTCCATCAGGATGTCGTTCACGATCTGCCGCGTCCGCGGCTCGGCGCTGATGACCCGCTGCATCGTGCCCCACCGCTTCTTCAGCGCGGCACGCGACAGGTCGGTCATGCCCTTGGTTTTGGCATCGAACCACTTGTCGACCTGGGCGGGCGAGGTCAGGTGCTGGTCGATGCTGCGGGCCTCGTACCGCAGGTCAAGCACCACGCCGTCCTCGACCGCCTCGTCGTACTTGTAGGTGTGGATGAAGCCGCCGAACTTCTCCAGGGTCGTTTTCTTGTCCGTCTTCAGCAGGGGCGTGCCGGTGAAGCCGATGAACATCGCACCTGGTAGCAGTTCCTTCATCGCGTCGTGCATGACGCCGGACTGCGTCCGGTGCGCCTCATCGACGAACACGAAGATGTTGCCCTTGGGAGCGAAGTCCTTCGGGATCGCGGCCATCAGCTCGCGGATGAACGCCTCCATAGCCACGGACGCGTTACGTTCCGCCCCGGAAGCGCGGAACTTATAAATGAGAGAGCAGATCAGCCACTCGATCTCCGCGTTCAGCGTGCCGAACAGGTCCGCGCCGCTGCTGGTCCGGTAGATGGCCTCGTGCACGCCCTTGAATACGCCCTCGATCTGCTCGTCCAGTTCGGTCCGGTCGGTGATAAGCAGCACGCGGGCATCCAGGTGCTCGCGCAGCCACTTCGCGAGCCACACCATGGTGAGCGACTTTCCCGAGCCCTGGGTATGCCAGATGATGCCGCCCTCACGCCGCCGTACGCGCTCCTGCGCGGCCTTGACCCCGAAGTACTGGTTGTGGCGGCAGGTCTTCCGTATCCCCTTGTCGAAGACCGTGAAGTCGTGGACGATCTCCAGCAGCCGGTCCCTGGCGCACAGCTGGGACAGCGATCTGTCCAGCGGGTTTTCGACCGGGGAGGCTTCCTTCCACGCCATCCAGTACTTCTCCGGCGTGTCGATGACTGCGTAGCGCAGGCCCTCAACGTCGTTGCCCGCCATGACGAGCTGTGCGGTCGTGAAGAACGAGCGAATGAAATCCGGCTGCTGGTTACCGATGGTCTGCCGGATACCCTCCGAGACCGCCACCACAGAGCGCTTCAACTCCAGCGTCACCACGGCAATGCCGTTGACGTATAGCACAACATCCGGGCGCTTGACGTGCTGGCCGACCACCGTGACTTCCTCAGCCACCGCGAAATCGTTGGCCTGCGGGTCGTCCCAGTCGATGAACTTGACCGTCGCGTGCGACTCGCCGACGCCGCGCGTAACCTTTGCCCCGTAACGAAGCAGATCGTACACGGCATAGTTCGCCTCGTAGAGATCCCGCCCGGCCCCGATGGCCGCCGCTCTCTTGAGCTGCGCGACCGCCTTGTTGATCAGAACGTCGTCATAACCCCGGGCACGCAGGTTCCGGGTCAGCAGCTCCACCTCGATATTCGAGGTGCCGACACGATCCTTCCAGTTACCCAGATAGTCATAGCCCAGCTGCTGTAGCAGCCGCACCACGCGGTCCTGCGTCTCACGCTCACGTTGTCCGACGTCGCTCATGCGGTGCCTCCTAAACGGGCAGGCGGGTACGACCAGTAAGCAACTGTTGCATCATGCCCTGCTTAATCGCTCGCGCCTTTGCGAGCCGTTGACGGAGAGAAGAAAGCTCTCGATCGGCATCGAGGATTACAGAAGCAATCGCATCCTGCTCATCCTGTTCTGGCAGATCGGCCAGTATTGCGCCAAGTGCATGACTATTGATATGAACGACAGCATCGCCCTGCCCAGCTCGAGCCTTCTGGCTTGCGACAATAGGCGTATTCATGAGGAGCGCGATATAAACTGAATTGAAGCCATCGCCTCGCAGGACTATTAGATCGCCACCAGCGACTGCGGAGGCATCACCGACATAGGCGATGCACTTACCGATGTCTTCGCGTGTTTCACCAGACCCGGCGAACAACAAATCACCCGTTCGCAGCGGCAAGGCTGTAGAGGCCACCTCCGGGGTAACGAACGACCTAGCCTCGGAGGTGTAGTCATTGAACGCCGTGTAGAGTTCACCATAGCGAATGCACGGAATTCCAATCCCCCGAACATCGTCACGTTTGATTCCTCGACCCTTGAGAAATATTCCAAGCGTCCCGAGTGGTACGCTTGACCACGGCCTACTGAATCCAGGCAAACGGGTACGGCCCATAAGAAGCTGTTGCATCACGCCTTGCTTGATCGCCTGCTTTTTGGAGACGATCCGCTCCAGTGATGCGATCATCCCATCAACGTCCGACAGTGCTTCCGCGATACGGTGCTGCTCTTCCACCGACTCCGGCCATGCCACCTGAATGTCACGAAGGATCGACTGCGTGATCAGCGGAAGGTCGTTGTAATTCCGGGCATCGTTGAGACGCGCAGCTTCCAGCGCGAGCGCAAAAAACTGAACATCTACTAGCCGTCTGAACTGTCGCGCGTACAGAGCGTTGTCGGTGATCCACGCCGGACCATGGTTCCGATATACTACACCGCATTTCTGGCCTACGCGCCCGAGAATCACCGTCGGTTCAGAGATGGTTGCAGACGAGGTGTAGCCAGCGATTCCGTTTCCACCAAAAACGGGGATACGAGAGCCTGCCGATCGTTCGGACAGCCGTGCAACACTTATAAGATCTCCAGACCCAAAGTCCGCGATCTCGGAGATCGGCAGCTTCAGCCAGCTATCACCTGCCACCGCACTCACTTGATTCCCATTTTCACGAGATGCGCGAAAGCCTTCGCCTCAAGCGTCTTGAGTTCGGAGTCGAGTGCATCGAGAGTTGCCGCGTACCGATCGCCGAGTTCTTCGACGCGCGCAACGAGCCCGAAGCTTAGCGCTTCAACCTCGCTCGATATCCTCGCAACGAGCGTCGCCTGCCACTTGTCGTCCAGGACGAGGGTCTTCACATCGTCCTCGGTCAACTTTCCGTACTGCTTGAGCGTGTCGAGGTCGAGCTCCGCTTGGGCTTCCTTGACTGCTCTCCTTGCGCCGGCCTCAGCTTCGTACAGCTTCAGCAGGTGTTGGAGAGCGCCGACCTCCTCGGGATCGGTGCCTTCGTACCTGGCTTTCTTCAACCTGTCCGTTGCCAATGTCCTGGAGATCTTGTCTCCGTCCATGGCCTCGGACAAGGGGCCGTCTTCGCCGCTGTGTTCCTCGATGTATTCCTCTACGGCGCGGCTGGCTTCCTCGGCTGCGGCGGCGAGTTCATCGACCCTGGCCTGCTCACTCGGGAAATAGCGGGCCACGACGAGGGCCGGAGGGATGAGGTCCATCTTGTACTTGGCAGCGCCGCGGCCGGAGCCGATCACGAGGTCCGGTGTCTCGGTGAGCTTGCGGTCCTTGTCGTTGATGGCCTTGCGCGGCTTGGCCGCTTCTAGCCAGCCGTCGTTCATGACGAGGAACAAGTCGTCGTTCATGACGTCTTGCCAGTACTCCATGAGCTGCTCGTACACGTCGTACTCGTCGAGCAGCGCGACCGGCTTGAACCGGGCGAGCAGATCATCGCCGATGGCGTCGATGAGGTCGCCGGGCCTGGTGTCGGCGTGAATGCCCGCCAGGGTCACGCGGTGGGCGGCGAACCACTCGGCCGCGAGGCTGCGGGTGGCGCTCGCGAACTGCTGGAACTCAGATGAGTCGAGGATGGCCTGCTGTACCTGGCCGACGTCCAAAGTGAGATCGCTGTAGGCCGGGCGGTTTGGCTTGAACAGTTGGCTGCGGAGCTGGGGGAAAGCTTCCCAGTAGGGGCTGAGCAGGTCGAGGTCGCGGTCAGGGATACCGCCGTGCAGGTGCGCGGAAAGATCCTGCACGTCCTCGGGTTCAGACGAGTCGATGTAGCGCGGGATGTTGAGGTTGTAGTCGTTCCTACCGCTGGCGATCTCCGCCAGTGGCACCATGCGGGAGTACCGGTCCAGCGCGATGCGCCGGTTGAAGGTGTCGACGATCTTGTGGATGTCCTGCGGGCGGAGACGGTTCTTGTTGCCGTCCTTCATGAATCCTCTGGACGCGTCGATCATGAAGACTCCGGTGCGCCCGGCGGCGTTCTCCTTGTCCATGACCACAATGCAGGCCGGGATGCCGGTGCCGTAGAAGAGATTCTGCGGCAGTCCGATGATTCCCTTGATGTAGCCGCGGGTCAGGAGCTGCCTGCGGATGTCGGCCTCGGCGTGGCCACGGAAGAGCACGCCGTGCGGCAGGATGATCGCTGCCTTGCCCGTACTCTTCAGGGACTTGAGGGTATGCAGCAGGAATACGTAGTCGCCGTTCTTCTGCGGCGGGCGGCCGAACTCGAACCGGCCGTAGTCGTACTCAAGGCCGTTACTCCAGGACTTCAGGGAGAACGGGGGGTTCATGACCGCGAAGTCGAACGTCCGCAACTGATGGCCGATCGTGAACTCCGGGCTGGTGATGGTGTCGCCCTTGGCGATCTCGGCGTCCTCGTTGTCATGCAGGATCATGTTCATCCTGGCCAGCGCCCAGGTGGCGTTATCCTTCTCCTGGCCATAGATGGACATACCACGTGGCGCCTCGGCCGCCGCCTTCAACAGCAGCGAGCCAGAGCCGCACGCCGGATCGTAGACCGTCTGGCTCCGCTTCGTGCCCTTGCCGATCCCAACGATCTTGGCGATGACGCGGGATACTTCGGCCGGGGTGTAGAACTGGCCCTTGCTCTTGCCTGATTCGGTGGCGAAGTGGCGCATCAGGTACTCGTAGGCGTCGCCGAGCAGGTCGTCGCCCTCGGCGCGGGACCGCCGGAAGTCCAGCCCGTTGAAGATCGAGATCAGCTTGGAGAGGCGCTCCTGCATCTCCTTGCCGGTACCGAGCTTCTCCGGGTCGTTGAAGTCGGCCAGGTCGATTACGTTGACCAGTTCGTTGGTCTCGGCCAGCTTGCCGATGATCTCCTCGAACCGCTCGCCGATGTTCGGCTTTCCCCGGGCGACGAGCATGTCGTCGAACGAGCCGCCCTCGGGCACAACGATGAGGCTGTCCCGAACGGTCTTCGCCTTGTCCGAGACGTACTTCATGAATAGCAGAGTCAGGATGTAGTCCTTGTACTGGGAAGCGTCCATACCGCCGCGAAGCTCGTCACAGCTCTTCCACAGCGAGCTGTACAGGTCCGACTTCTTCAGCGCCATGTGCTACCGCTCCCGACTATGTCTCCGGCGTTCTAGGAGGCTGAGACGAGTTCGCCGGACAGTCGTCTAGCCAGGCTCTACTGCTGC
>OBLT010002593.1_pt1 | contig 11169 bp, 9 predicted proteins | sample 1518721 | NCBI WGS metagenome assembly OBLT01 (sample SAMEA3539307, study PRJEB22396) | soil metagenome | biome: tundra; feature: field; material: soil | place: USA | collected 2010-05 | depth 0.15 m | reverse complement strand
CGGTCTTGCCGGAAATGCCAAAAGGGAGGGGGGTTACATTCTTAAGTCCATGCCGTTCGACATTTCTGGTGAGCAGCCTAAAATTGATCGGATCCGGCTCGAACGAATACACCTTACCTCCAGGGACGCACTTCGACAGGTGATAGGCCGTGACCCCGCAGTACGCGCCAATGTCAAAAATCAGGTCGTCTGGCTTCGGCTTATACCAGTGAAAGTACTCTTCGATCACTTCAAGCTCTTCAGGAAACGATGACAGTTCGAATTCGAGTCCGTTCTTATAGCGTTGCAGCTTCGGTCCGGAGTAGTCGACCAGCAGCCCGGCGCCACCGTTCTCTGGAACTACCTGATTAAAGTACAAGTCAAAATGCTCTGCCATGTCGAGGGCGTATGGGAAATGCTTCGCTGCGAGGCGGATCGTTCTGGCGTCCTTCGAGACATCGATATGATCGTTCTCGAATTTCAGCACGAGGGGACGGCAGAGAATGCGCATCATTGCTCGAACCACTGGATTGTTCGGTCCGGCTTTTATGGCGAGCGTACTGGCTGTGTTGCGGAGTAGCCCGCTGATCATGGCCGCCTCATTTCGAACTGCGCGACAGTCTCAGGTTGCTGTTGCTTGCCCGGTTCCGTTTCCTGGGTTAGGGTCACTTGTTCACTCCGATTTTAATTTTCTCATCGAACTTTTGCACGGGCAAAATGCCCCACGAATTGCGAGCATGCTTAGGCCGCGATCTTCAGCTGCAGTCGATTTGCTGGAATGGCGTAGCATACTAAATCAAATCCGTCGCTGTAATGCGGGCGCAGGAACAAACGGTAGTCTTCCACTAGTGACTGGATGAACAGAGGTATGCGCCACAGGTCGTCTTGCTTGTGGTAAGCGCAGATGGAAAGAATCGGGCGGTGAGTGCGGATCGAGCGGCTGGCACCTTCCAGCGCGTCGAGTTCGGCGCCTTCGATATCCATCTTGATGAAGGTTGGCGCGGATTCGAATAGTAGGTCATCGATCGGAATGCACTCCACCACTACATTGCCATCGGCTGCCAGGCGGGCGCCGTCGCCTCCGTTGGCTCGAAAGCGGAGGTTGCCGCGCTGGGCGCCCACGGCTGCGTTGAGCGCGCTGATCCTGGAGGCGACGGGCGCTTCGAGGGTCGCGATCCACTTGGTGAGACGGTCGAAGTTCTCGGGGTCGGCCTCGAAAGCGATCACCTTGCGAAAGCCGCTGCCGGGCTGGGAAATGCCGGGCTGGGAAATAAGCGATTGGATGGTGTCTCCAGTGTAGGAGCCGCAATCGACGAAGCACTCGTCGGCGGTCAGGGAGAACAATCCGGGAAAATATTGGTCGCCGGGGAACGGAGTGCCGATGCAAGCAAAATCGGCGCGCAATCGTAGTTGGATTTGTTCGACAAACGACTGGCGCGAGAGGTCGTCGTACAGCAGTTCGAAGGCGGCTGCGACGTCGTGGCGCTGCTCAAGGAGGTTCTCGGGCAGATCCCATAAGAAGTAAGGAAGGAAAGTGCTGGAGTGACGCCAAAAAAGCAAGGGAAAGGGGACGGCGTGGCAACCGAGATTCCGCAATTGATCGAGCAGCGCAGACATGAGCTGAGCTCGGCTCGGATGCCAGACGGCAACGACGAAGGCAGCGTTTTGCGAGTACCTGTTGGCGGCGTCCTGGGGCGAGAGCACGAGAAGTCCATCGATCGTTGTAAACCAGGTGCGAGGGTTATTGTCCGCGAAGGCAACGGGTTCGAGATCCGTGCCGGAGAGGCCCCGTAGCACCGAGCGGCCTAGGTTGCCCGCTCCGAAAATGACGATCTGGCGCCGGCCGGCAACGGCATCGTCGAAGGCGTTCTGGCGGCGAATGCGGGCCGCTGCCGGCGTCTCTCGGAGGAGCGATTCGAGTTGTTGGGAGGAGGTTTTCATGAAAAGGGGAATCCAGTTGGCTCAGTGGTCTCCGGTGTTGCCGGTTTTGGCGGCGCTAGCCAATGGGGGGTGGGCAGGCAGACCGCGGTTGTAGATGGCGTCCTTGAGGGAGGGGATGCTGGCATAAGGGGTGTCGATGGCGTCGATGGTGATGGGCTGATCTTTGGGGACGGCTTTGAGGATGACTTCGCCGCGCATGAGTTCGCGGCAGGAGATCTGGCCCTGCTGGAGGGGAACGGCGAGATAGATGTCTTCGTCCTGGAGCACGTGGCCTACGGGGAGATCGTGGGTGGCATAGACTCCGCGGACGAGGGCGTCGAGATAGGCGATCTCATTTTGGGGAGGGAGACGCTTCTGGGTGCCGGGGGCTCCGCACATGCTCTTGGCGCGGTGGAAGGCTTTGAACCAGGTGTCGACCTGCTCGGGGAGGGAGCAGTAGGGAGAAACGGTCATGCCGTCGGTCTGGATGTCGACGTGGCGCTCGAAGGTGCGCGCGCCTTTGGCGTAGGCCATTAGCATGGAGGAAGTCCAGTCGTGATACTCGTGGGTGGAGAATCCGATGGTGTGATTGGGATAGCGATTGCGGAGAAAGTCGATCTGATTGAGTTCGAGGTCGCGATCCTCGGTGGGATAGAGCGAGACGCAGTGGTTGATGGCGAGGGGGATATGACGATTGTCGAAAAAGGTGACCAGGTCGTCGATGTCCTTGAGGGACGAGCCGCCGGTGGAGACGATCATGGGCTTTTTGGTTTTCGCCATCTTCTCGATCAGAACCCAGTCGTTGCAGTCGGAACTGGCGATTTTCAGGATGGGGATGCCTACCTCGCTGCAGAATTCTACCGAAGTCTCATCGAAGGGAGTTGCCATGGGGATGCAGCTGGCGGCGCGGATGGCTTGGACTAGCTTGGCATAATCCGCTGCATGGAGGCGCGTGTCGAGGGTTTTCTTGATGTAACGGATATCGTCGCGGTGGCGGAAGTCCTGATGGATGAAGCTGTCGACGTCGCGCAATTGCAGCTTGATGGCAGCGCGGATGTTATTGAAGCGCACCACTTGCGCGCACGCAGCGATGATTTTCAGGCCGCGCTCTACGTTTCCCAGATGGTTGTTGGCCAGCTCCAGGACAAACAACTCATCGAAAATATCCGCACCGGTCATGACTCATTCTCCCTGCTTGCTGTCTTCCGCTAGTTATCCTTGATGATATTCGATGCCAGTTCGTCGGCGTCGAGGAAGGGATACATATCCTCGAGTGGCGGCGTAACAATCTTTCCGTCGGGCATCTGCTTCGACTTGGTGCGTGGTTCGAACTCTTGTTTCGGGTCCAGCATGACTTCGATGAGCGCTGGGCCGGGCTGGTCTAGGGCGGCCTGCACTTGGGGCATGTCTGCCGCGCGATCAATGCGCACGCTGGGAATTCCGTAGGCGCAGCCAACTTTCACGAAGTCGGGGAAGGAAACACCGCTGGAGGGGCCTGCGCCGGTGAAGCGTCCGAAGAAATTGGATTGGGTGGCGCGCATGGAGAGGTAGCCGCCGTTGTTGAGCACAAAAAGTTTGACCGGAAGTTGATGGTGCTTGATGGTTTGCAGCTCCTGAATATTTAACTGGAGGCTGCCGTCTCCGGCCATGCAGATGACCCTGGCCCCGTTGCGTGCCACGGCCGCGCCGACCGCGGCCGGCAGATCGTATCCCATGGATGCCGAGCCGGAATTCGAGATAAGGCGCTGGCCTTTGCGGATTTGCATCACCTGAAAAGTAACGATGCAGGCGGTTGCGTCTCCGCAGATCACTACATCATCTTCCGCCAGCAGACTGGAGAGTTGTTCCATGAACTGGTAGGGATCGAGCGGAGACACCGATTTCCGCTGGTGATCCTTCATGACGGGATAGCGCGCCACGCGCTCGCGGCACCACTCCAGCCATTGCTGATGGCGGGGCGCATAGGTGGAGCGGTCGCTGGCTGCGGCTAGTTCTTTGAGAAAGAATTTCAGATCGGAGTTAATGGCGAGATCGGGGCGAACTAATGGTTTGTGGAGCTCGGATGCATCTATATCGACCTGAATCTTGAAGGCACGCGGCGCGAAAGACTGCCAGTTGTAGCTGACCTGACGAACATTCAGCCTTGAACCCAGCACCAATACCAGGTCCGCATTTTGTACGGTGAAGTTTCCGGCGCGGTCGCCGATGGTTCCGGGGCGGCCACAAAACAGCTTGTCGTTGCTGGCGATCAAATCGTGGGTCCAGGCGGTGGTAACGGGGATTTGCAGCTTCTGGACGAGCTGGTGGAATTCGTCCAACGCATCTGCGATCCTTACGCCCGTTCCGGCGAGAATTACCGGTCTTTTTGCGGCGCGAATTCGCTCCAGCACCTGGCTACATTGCTTCCTGACTTCAGGCTCGCTCCAGAGAGGAGCATCCTCGGCGGGATCGTACGCGCGCAAGGTGGCCTTATCGACTTGGGCGGATTGAACATCGACGGGAATGTCTAGCCAGCAAGGTCCGGGCCTGCCGGATTTTGCCAAATGCCAGGCACGCTCGAGGTGATATCGGATGGAGAGAGGATCATCGATCATCACCGCGTACTTGGTGATGTTCGCGATCATGGCGACGATGTCGATTTCCTGGTCTCCGAGTTGGCGCAGGCCGGTGATGCCCTGGGCGCGCATGCAGGTCTCGCGCTTGACCTGGCCGGAGACTACGAGCATGGGGATGGAATCGGTCCAGGCTCCGAAGACGCCGTTGAGGGCGTTGATGCCGCCGGGGCCGGTGGTGACGTTGACCACGCCGGGCTGTCCGCTGATGCGGGCGTACGCTTCGGCGGCCATGGCGGAGGCTTGTTCGTGGTGATTGCAAATGTAGTGAATACGCGGCTCCTTGCCGATGGAGTCGTTGAGGTGCATGGCACCACCGCCGGTGACCAGGAAGATGTGGCGCACTCCCCAATCCGCGAGTTGGCCGACGATGTAGTCGGAAAGCTTCATGCGCGGCGGACCTTCATGAGCCACCCTTGGAGCTTTGCTGCGACATCAGCGAGTGCCCCTTTAACGCAATTTCATTTATCGTTTCCAGAACGTAATCCAACATCGGCGGCGTGAGTCCGGGATATACGCCAATCCAGAAGGCCTGATTCATCACGCGGTCACTCGCTCGGAGATCACCCACTACACGATAGTTGAGATCCGCATAGGCGGGTTGACGGACCAAGTTGCCGCCGAAGAGCTGGCGGGTGCCGATCTTTCTCTCATACAAGAAATCAATTAGCGCGTTACGCGAGAATGGAGCTGTCTCCCTTACCAGCAGCGGGAACCCAAACCAACTCGGGTCGGAATTCGGAGTTGCTTCGGGCAGGACGAAGTGCTCCTGCGCGTCTTTGAGTCCCGACTTCAAATACGCAAAATTTCGCTTTCTTGCCTCAATGAATGCCGGCAGTTTCTTCAACTGCGCGACTCCCACGGCAGCTTGCATGTCAGTGGCTTTGAGATTATAGCCCACATGCGAATAGATGTATTTGTGATCGTAGCCGTGCGGCAATTCACCCAACTGCCAGTCGAAACGCTTGCCGCAGGTGTTCTCTTTACCGGGGGCACACCAGCAATCCCGGCCCCAGTCGCGAAAGGATTCGACGAGGGTGCGCAGCAGGGGCTTTTCCGTCAAGACGCATCCGCCTTCGCCCATGGTGATGTGGTGCGCGGGATAAAAGCTTACGGTGGCGAGATCGCCGAAGGTTCCTACTTTCTCGCCGCGATAGGTCGAGCCGAGCGCGTCACAGCAGTCTTCGATCAGCCACAAGCCGTGCTTCTTTGTGAACGCCGTCACGGCATCGAGATCGAACGGGTTCCCCAGCGTGTGCGCAAAGAAGACGGCGCGCGTGCGGTCGGATAGCGCCGTTTCGAGATAACTGACATCCACGTTGAAGGTGGGAAGGCTAACATCGACGAAGACGGGAACCAGTCCGTTCTGCAAGATCGGATTAACCGTCGTGGGGAATCCCGCAGCCAGGGTGATGACCTCGTCTCCGGGCCGCAGACGGCGATCGCCCAATTTCTGCGAAGTCAGGGCTGCGACCGCCAACAGGTTGGCCGACGAGCCCGAGTTCACCAGCACGGCCTCACGCACACCGACGAATTTGGCGAATTCACGTTCGAACTGTTCGGCGAAGCGTCCGGTGGTTAGCCAGAAATCGAGCGAGGACTCGACCAGGAGTTCGAGTTCTTGTTCGTCGAAGACACGGCCGGAGATGGGCACAGGGGACGATCCCGGCACGAAGTCGCGGGCAGGGAAGGCCTCATGGTAGTACTCGCCCACGAGGGCGCGGATGCGGTCGCGCAACTCGTCAGCTTGCACCTCGTTCGCTCGCAACTCGTCTGCTCGTGACACTACTGAAGCGCCTCCCGGTACCATGCGATGGTCTTTTCCAATCCTTCATCGAGATTGAACATGGGCTTCCAGTCTAATTCAGTGCGTGCCCGCTCGGCGCTTAGGTACTGATGGCGGATTTCATTCGATGCCTGGTTCTGAATCTCGGGCTTCAAATTCGATGCCATTTTCTCGAGGATCGCATTCACCAGCTCAAGCACGCTGATCTGCGCTTCATTCGAAAAGTTATAGGCCGCGCCGCAAAACTTCGAATTCTGCAGGAGCCGCTCTGCCAGCAGCATGTAGGCCGCGGCGCCATCTTCCACGTAGAAGTAATCGCGCACGAATTTACCGTCGGAGCGAATAATGGGGCGGTCGCCACGAACCACGGAGCGGATGGTGCCGGGCACGACGCGGTCCCAGTTCAGGTCTCCGCCGCCGTAAAAATTGCCGCAGCGCGTGATCGCCACAGGGACGCGAAAAGTGTACGCGTAGGACTGCGCAATCAAGTCCGCGCAGGACTTGCTTACATCGTAGGGATGCTTCCCGAGCAACGGCATATCTTCTTTATAAGGAAGCACCGCCTGATCGCCGTAAGCTTTGTCCGAGGAAGCGAGGACGACCGACTTCACCTTTGGCGAACGCCGGCAAGCATCTAGAAGATCCCACGTTCCGCGGATGTTGCTCTCGAAGGTTGAAAGTGGATTGCGGTTGGCGATTTGCACCTGCGTCTGGGCGGCGAGATGAAAGACGACTTCGATCTCGTACTCGCCCAGCGCGCGTTCCAGCAGATAGGAACTGCTCAGATCGCCGCGCACCACGTTGACGCGGTCGGCCAGCCCCTGGCGCACAAATTCGCTGGCGGGAACCCAGTCGCGTACCAGCGTCGTCACGGACGCACCCTGCCCCAGCAGGCGTTTTGTCAGCCATCCGCCCACCAGTCCCGTGGCGCCAGTGATAAAGACGGGGCGGTCACGCCAGAAGCCGTTCTTCATTATTGTTTCAGCCAAATTATTCCTGCCAAACCTTTCTTATTCCTGCCAAACCTTCCATGGCGCCTGATTCGCGCTCCATAACTGGTTCAAGTACTCGTACTCGCGATACGTATCCATGGCGTAGAAGAAGCCGTTATGCTGATAAGCCATCAACTGCCCGTCGTCGGCAAGGCGCTCCAGCGGTTCCTTTTCGAAGATGCAATCGTCGCCCCCGAGATAATCGAACGCAAGGCGATCGAGGACGAAAAAGCCTGCGCTGGCGCGGCCGCTGATCTTCGCCTTTTCCTTAAACCTGGTCACGCGACCTGTCGCGTCTGTGTCGATGACTCCGAAGCGGGAGCTCGGCGTGATGGTCGTGACCGTGGCCAGCTTGCCATGGCTTTTGTGGAACTCAAGCAGCTCTCGGATGTTTACATCACCTACGCCATCGCCATAGGTCAGCATGAAGAGATCGTCACTAACGTACTTCTCAATCCTCTTCACCCGTCCGCCGGTCATCGTGGTTTGTCCGGTATCGACGAGGGTGACCTGAAAGTCTTGTTCGCGATGGACGTTTTGGTATTCAATCTTGGAGTTCCGGCCGAGGCAGACGGAAAAATCGTTGTTCATCGCCTCGTAGTTCAGGAAATATTCCTTGATCATGTTGCCGCGGTATCCGAGGCAGAACACAAAATCGGTAAAACCATTGTGCGCATACAACTTCATAATATGCCACAGGATCGGACGACCGCCGATTTCCACCATGGGCTTGGGCCGATACTCGGTTTCCTCGCGCAAACGGGTGCCGAGCCCTCCGCACAGCATCACTACTTTCACGAGATTCTCCTGGCAGGCGCTAATGCTAGTTTCCCGGATTTTATTCATTATTCAGGCGTTAGACAAGGGAAGGACCCTGAGGCGATTGGCATCAGCGTCGAAGGAAAAAGATTCTATTAGCCCAGTCCCAATTCCCAGTTTGTCTTGCCAGTCTGGTCAAGGCCCAGACCAAACCGCCGATATCCGCGGGCGAAATTGTTCTTTCATCCACAAAAATCACGCCGCCGTGCGTTCGATCTTCTTCCGCCCAGGCTTTGAGCAGGGGAGGAATCGTCCTCCGGTCATAGGTTACAAGCGTTAACCCCTGGGCGGCGGCTTCTCGCAAACAAGCGGAGTCCTCCTGTCCCAGGAAATACCCATTTTCCCATTCCACCATATAGCGAACTTCTATCGCGCGATTGCGGCGACGCAGACCATTCGCTACGTCCGGTGAGATGTGCTCATCGAGAAGAAGCTTGAGCATTTCCGTTTTTCGCCGCTTTCTTGGGGACGAATTCGGCGGCCTGAGGCAACATGCGCTGCAGCGCTTCAAAATCCGTCGCCTCATTCTCAGCCATTGCCTCATTGACTTCTTCGGGGAAAGCCCCCGCATAATTGACCGCTGCTTGGACTTTCACTTCTGGCCACTTGAGATGTCGCGCTACTGCCGACACATCTTTCTTATAGCTGTGGACGAGCAGCATGACCTCCCATACGGCGAGCGTGCTCCCTTGCAGGCAGGCTTGCCGGCCCGCAGGCGAATCTCGAAAGTCGATGAATCCAAATTCCGACCGGCGCAAGCCTTCCTCCACCAGGCGCGCACTGGCGTCGCTGGGGGTCCATCCATGCCGATTCGCCATGCGTTTGAGACGCTTTCCGCTCTCCGCCGGGAGGCGCATGCTGATGACCATCGAACGGGTTGATCTCATGGTAATCTCCAACTTGTAACTCTTGTAAGCATTGTAGCATTGCCGGAGGACATGGCGGGTTTCTGACACGCTACACTAGGATTAAAGGATTGTATTCATTGAAGAAAGCGGACTAATTGTGCTGCTTAGCGAGCTGCTCTTGTGCGACTTGGAGTGCCTGTCGCGCCGAAGGGTTTCCTGGGTTGAGCCGCAGCTCGGTGCTGAATTCCCGGACGGCAGTCTCCGAGTCACCTTGCGCCAAGCGCACTCCGCCCAGCAGCAAGTGCGCTCCTGGTTCTTCGGGATTAATCGCAATTGCCTGCCGCACGGCCCATTCTGCCTCCGGTAGCTTGCCCAAGTTGAATTTAGCGCTCGCCAAAATGACCCACCAATTGGAGTGTGATTCGAGCGCTACCGCCTTCTGGACGTAGCTCTCAGTGGCAGCGGCATCATTGTTGTTCCAAGCGACGTTTCCGAGGTCAAATAGCGCAAAAGCATTGTCGGGCTGGATTTCCAGAGAGCGTTTGAGCAACGCGGTACCTTCTGGGTAGTTCCCCTGCTGCAATTTGGCTACGCCAAGATTGACCAGCGCGCGGGCATTGCGTGGGGTGAGCGCAACGCCACGCTGGAACAGGTGAGTGTCGTCCTGCCACACGCCTTGGTAGGAAATCGTCTCCACTGCTGAGGCAGTCACCAGCACAGCGGTCGCGATAGCCAGATAGTTTGCGGCGTGGCGTTCGTGAGTTGTACCAGCAGGAGTTGCATCAGAGAGTTTCTTCAGTCCGGCGGCCAGCGCTACTCCGAGGGCAATTGTGGGGAGATAAAGGTAACGGTCGTGAACCAATTCGAAGTCGGGAAATAGCTTGAGGTAGAGCGGTGCAATCAGAGGAGCAAGAACCCACACCGTGCAGAACCAGAAGAGCCGCTGATCGGAGAGGCGCTGAAGCAGCCATCCCAACATTGCCAGGAGTGCAGCCAACAGCAGTAAGGGCACCACAAAAGCCTCACTTCGCGGGTCGGAAACAAAAGCCAGCGGATAGAATGGGCCCAGTCCTACGGGGAATAACAGGTGCGAGAGGTAGAACCACAGAGCCGCAGGCAGGGTCAGCGCCATCTCATGGTCTCGCGCGGTTGAGAGTGGGTGGGCAAAGCCGTGGAGAATTTGGCTGCGTAGAACGAGGAAAATGCACGAAGAGAGGATGAACGAAAACCCTGTCAAGAGGATTGCGGGCCGGCTCACCCTGCTCTCGACGCTGAACGCCAGCACCAGCAGCAGAGCTGGCATTAGAACACCGGTCTCTTTCACAAAACAGCAAGCGGTAGCCAGCAGCCAGGACGCGATCCACCATCCTGGGCTGCCGCTCTTCAGCCAGCGCAGCAGGGCCAGCGCGGATAACAATAGAACGGCTGCCATCAGCGGATCGGCTGCATCCGAAACCCAGGTCACGGCCTCCACGTGCGTAGGGTGAAGGGCAAACACGGCCGCCGCGAGCGCCGCGTATCCCCGATCGTCCAGTAACTTGCAGGCCAGACGAAAGACCAGCACCACGCACAATAGATGCAGCAGTATCGCGCTGAAGTGCCATGCTGTGGGATTCGTTCCGGCCAGCCTGCCCACAAGGGCTTGCCATAGCAGCGCAAGTGGACGGTAAAAGTTCGACCTGTGACTGTTGATCAAGTCCTGGCTGAAAAGCCTTGGAACATCCTTCCAGCTCAGAACCCAGGGATTGTCGATCATAGGGTGATCGTCGTAGACGAACCCCATGCTCAGACTGCGGGCATAGACAAGTAGCGTGAGCAGGACCAGGAAGAATTCGGGCAAGCCGGGGCGCTCCAGGCATTCGCGCCATTTGCTGCCGAGCGCTCCAAGCCTAAGGGAGCCGCTGGTTAATTCCATGTGCTGTTTGACCGCGCCCAAGGTGGCAGCTAGCTTTTCTTAACTTAATTCAGACTATTCGTACACTTATCATTATCCCACGCTACTACGATTTCTTGCCCGGCGAACCGTATTAGGCTTTCCTCGAAGACCTTCGGCAAGGGAAGGACTTTAGCAGGCTGCGGAAAAACTCATAGCGGGCGCAAAGAGCACACCTCGGGCGCTAAAGCGCAAACTATTTTAAAGGACTTATCGGCACGACTGAAGAGGCTGCGGAAAAAGTCGCATTGCGGGTCGCGGCTGCCCTCAGCGGCTAAAG
>OBLT010002591.1_pt1 | contig 11173 bp, 9 predicted proteins | sample 1518721 | NCBI WGS metagenome assembly OBLT01 (sample SAMEA3539307, study PRJEB22396) | soil metagenome | biome: tundra; feature: field; material: soil | place: USA | collected 2010-05 | depth 0.15 m | reverse complement strand
CTGTTCGCGCACATCGTGCTCGCCCGCATCGTGTTCGCCCACATCGTGTTCGCCCACATCGTGTTCGCCCGGGCCGATCCGGGCGATCCTCATGGCGTAACCACCTCCTGCATCCAATCGGTTTCTGGCACCGGTGCGGCGAGCCAGTCCACCGCCGACCGGACGTGCCCGGGCGATCCCAGTCCCGCGACCACGCAGGCGACCGCCTTGTGCAGGAGCGGGAACCGCAGTGCCGCCTGCGGCAGGGTGATGCCGTGCTGCTCACTCAGGAGCGCCAGCATCCGGGCATTCTCCAGGATGCCGGCCGGAGCGGGCGCGTAGTTGAAATGGGCGTCATCCGGTGGCCACGCCCGGGCCAGCAGGCCGGAGTTGAACGGACCCGCGGCCAGTACCGACACATTGCGGTCGGCGCACGCCTCGAGCAGCGGCGCGCCGCTGCGATCCGCCAGCGTCCACCGGCCGGCCAGCATCACCACGTCCAGGTCGGTCTCCTGGACCGCCCGGAGGGGCACCTGCCACTGATTCATGCCGAGGCCGACCGCCCCGATCACGCCCTGCTCGCGTAGCTCGATCAGCGCGGGCAGCGCCTCGGTCACGGCCTGGTCGGCATGGTCGTCCGGGTCGTGCACGAGGACAATGTCGACCCGGTCCAGGCCAAGCCGCAGCAAGCTGGCGTCAAGGCTGCGGCGCACCCCGTCCGCGCTGTAGTCGAGGACCCGGACCAGGTCGTCGGGAACCGCGAAGCCGCCCGCCCCGAGGTCCGAGCCGGTCGGCGCCGGGTTGGCCGCGAGCAGCCGGCCCACCTTCGTGGACAGCACATACTCCTCGCGCGGCCTCCCCCGAAGTGCCTCGCCCAGGCGGCGCTCGGACATCCCGAGCCCGTAGTGGGGCGCGGTGTCGAAGTAACGGATGCCCGCATCCCACGCCGCGTCCACCGCAGCCCGCGCCACATCGGCGGACGAGGGCTTGAAGAGCCCCCCAATCGCCGCCCCGCCGAAGCCGAGTTCGGTGACGCTGAGCCCAGTGAGGCCAACCTGCCGCCGGTTCATGAGCACAAGTCCTTGCCAGAGCAGCGTGACGTCCCAGGTGCCCGCGCGTCTCGCAGCCGGCTTCGCCACCACGACAAAACATCTGATGTATCTACACCCGCGATCGTGGCATGAGCCCCTGCCGCACCACAAGCGCTCAGACGAGAGTCGGATGCTCGCAGCCGGCCGGGCAGCGGCGACCGGCCTTCGGGGAACCGTGCGGCAGGCAACCATGCCGCCCGGACTCCAACAGCCGTGAGAACACACCCCGGCCCCCGTGGGCGTGGCAGTCGCTCGCGGACAGTCGCGGCCGTTTCGCATGCTGAAACGAGTCCGGGACCAAGTCTGTGCGCCCGGCGGCGCCGCAACGAGCGTTCTGTTACCTTTCGGACAAAGTCGGACGGATCCAGCGTGAGCCGGCTCGACGGATCCAGCGCGGTCCTTACAGATTCAGGCAACATTGTGAACGCACGGGGACATCCGGGAGTCATCAAGACAGGGGCCGGCGGGCGCGCCACGCAAACGGGGCGGGAAAGGCGTGGCCGGCGGGGATTTCCGGAATGAGCCATGCCAGGGGGACCAATGGCTGATGACCCGAACGATCTTGACAAAGACCCGCACAATCGTGACGAAGACCCGCGTGACGGCATCGACGGCCCGGCGGATCAGGACGAGCAACCCGACCCCCGGCGCGCCGCCACCCAGCAGGACTTCGGCCGCGAACTCACTCGCGCCAGGCAGCGCGCCGGGCTGAGCGTCCGGGAGGTTGCGAAGGCGGCCGGGATTCCGACCAGCACGGCCGGCGACTATTTCTCCAGCCGCCACCTGCCGCCGCCGACCCAGCCAGAGTCGCTGCCCAGGATCCTCGCCGCCTGCGGCGAGACCGACCCGGCGCGGCTGCGCGAGTGGGGCAGCGCGCTCGCCAGGGCCCGCAGGGTACCGGGCCGCCGGGCCGCCGGCACCACCGCGCCCTACCGGGGCCTGGCGAGCTTCGAACCGGAGGATGCCGAGTGGTTCTTCGGCCGTGAATACCTCACCCGGCAACTGCTGATCCGCGCGACCGCTGACGCCGGCAGCACTCCCGGCTCCGGCAGCACTCCCGGCTCCGGCCCCACTCCCGGCTCCGGCAGTGCTGCCGGGGTTCCGCTGGTGGTGATCGGATCCTCCGGCTCGGGCAAGTCCTCGTTGCTGCGCGCCGGGCTGATCCCCGGCCTGCTCACCGGCGATGCCCCGCGACCGCTGGCGCTGTTCACCCCGGGCGCCTCCCCGCTGACCGAACTGGCCAGGCAACTGGTCGCAGCGATCGCGGCGGCCGAACCCGGAACACTTTCCGGGGCGACCGCCAGCGAGATTGAGGCGGCCCTGAGATCTGATCCCGACCGTTTCGCATGCCTGACCAGCCGCATCACCGTAGCCGGGCAGCCAGGTGAAGCGGGCCGGATCAAGCCGGTCATCGTCGTGGACCAGCTCGAAGAGGTTTTCACCATCTGCCCGGACTCCGGCGAGCGGCGGGCCTTCATCACGGCACTGTGCGCGCTCTCCGGTCCCGCCGTGGTCGTGCTGGCCCTGCGCGCCGATTTCTACGATCGCGCGCTGCGCCACTCCGGCCTGTCCCGGGCGCTCCAGGAACGGCAGGTTGTCGTCGGGCCGATGACCTGGGACCAGGTGCGCCGGGCCATCGTGGAGCCGGCCCGCAAGGCCCGGCTCCTGGTGGACGAGGGACTGGTCGAGCTGCTGCTGCGCGATCTCACTCCAATGGCTGGCGCGGGAAGCGCATCCAGCGCCGGGCCCGAGCCAGGAGTCCTGCCGCTGCTCTCCCATGCCTTGCTCGCCACCTGGCGCAGCGGCAACCGCGGCAGCCTGACGGTAGCGGGCTACCAGGCCAGCGGCGGCATCCGGGACGCGATCGCGCGGACCGCCGAGGCCGCCTACGAGGGGCTGTCGGAAGACCAGCGCGACGTAGCGCGGCGGCTGTTCCTGCGCCTCGTGCACGTCGTGGACGGGGCACCGGAGACCCGCAGCACCGCGGCGCTCACCGAGTTGCGGGAATGCCCGCTCGGCGCCGCGTCCGCCGATGATGCGCTGGCCAGGTTCGTCGACCAGCGCCTGATCACGCTGGACGCGGACACGGCGCGGATCACCCACGAAGCGCTGATCACAGCGTGGCCCCGGCTGCGAGCCTGGATAGACGCCGACCGCGAGGGCCTGCGGGCCCGGCGACGCATCACCGAGGCGGCCCAGGCCTGGGACGAGGCCGGCCGGGACAGCGCGGCCCTGCTCCGCGGCGGCCTGCTGGTGACGGCCAGGGCCTGGGCCGCCGATCCGGTCAACCGGGTCAGCCTGACCCCGCTGGCGCAGGAGTTCGTCGACTCAGGTACCGCCCAGGAGAAGATCCACCAGGAAGCTGAGCGAAAGCGCACCCGCAGACTGCGCCGCCTGGTGGCCACCCTCACCGCGGCGGTGCTCGCGGCCGTCACCCTCGCGGGGTACGCCTTCCAGCAGCGCGAGGCGGCCGCGACCGCCCGCGACGATTCGGACTCGCGCGAGGTGGCCATCCAGGCGAGCCAGATCCGCGGCCAGTCGGTTTCCCTCGCCGCGCAGCTCAGCCTGGCGGCCTACCGGATCTCGCCGACCGCTCAGGCCCGCGCCGCGTTGCTGGAATCGTCCGGCACCCCGGCCGCGGCGCGGCTGGTCGACTCCACGGACGTGGTGCAGGCGGTGAGCCTCAGCCCGGACCGCCGGGTCCTCGCGGTGGCCGCCGCGGACGGGACGTTGCGGCTGTGGGACGTGGCCCATCCCGGGCGGCCGGTCCCGCTCGGCCCGCCGCTGGTGGCGGCGAACCGGAACCCGCTGTACACGACGGCATTCAGCCCGGACGGGCGGCTGCTCGCAGCCGCAGGTGCTGCGAAGACGGTGCAGTTGTGGGACGTGAGTGACCCTGCCCATCCCGTTGCGCTGAAGATTGTTCTGACCGGGCCGGCCAACACCGTGTACTCCGTCGCGTTCAGTCCCAGCGGGGACGTCCTGGCCGGGGGCAGCGCCGATGACACAGTCCGGCTCTGGAGCGTGACCGGCGGGGGGCAGGCCCGGCCGATCGCGACATTGGCCGGCGCCGCCGGGTACGTCGAGTCCGTCGCGTTCAGCCCGGACGGCAGGACCCTCGCGGCGGGCAGCGCGGACCGGACAGTCCGGCTCTGGGACGTTACCGACCCGCGCCGCCCCACGCTGCTCGGCCTGCCTCTGGCCGGGCCAGCGGCGCTGGTCACCTCGGTGGCGTTCAGCCCGGACGGGACCATGCTCGCGGCCGGAAGCCAGGACGACAAGGTATGGCTGTGGAACATCAGCCAGCCGGCCCGGCGGGTGCGGGCCGCCCCGCTGACCGGCGCCACGGACTGGGTGAACACGGTCGCGTTCAGCCCGGACGGGACCAGCCTCGCGGCCGGCAGCAGCGACGACCACGTCCTGGTCTGGCACCTGGCCACCCGCGCGGCGGCCGCGTCGCTTCCGCACCCGCAGCCGGTCACCTCCCTCGCCTGGGACGGCGGGCGGCTGATCACCGGCGACGCGGATGGCACCGTCCGGAACTGGGCCCTGCCCACACCGGTCCTGATGGCCGACGGACCGGTGAACAGCGTCGCGTTCAGCCCGGGCGGGGGGATGCTCGCCGTCGGAAGCCAGGACCTTGAGCTGTGGAATCCCGGCCGGCGCACCATGACAGCCGCCGCGCCGGCGCCGGGCACGTTCATCAACGCCGTCGCATTCCAGCCCGGCGCCCGCGCGCCCGGCGGGTGGGCCCTCGCGGCCGGATACGGCGACGGGAAGGTGCAGCTGTGGCAGGTGACCAGTGGCGGCGCTGAGACACCGCTCGGCCAGCCGATGCTCGCGTCCACCACCGGCCAGGCCGAGTTCGTCACGTTCAGCCGCAACGGACGGCTCCTGGCCAGTGCCGGCGACGACGGGACCGTGCGGGTCTGGTCGGTCAGTGATCCGCGGCGGCCCCGCCTGCTCGGCACGCTGCATGACTCCGTCAACAACGTGTTCTCGGTCGCGTTCAGCCCGGACGGGCGGACGCTGGCCGCGGCCAGCGGTGACAACCTCACCCGGCTCTGGGACATCGCGAATCCGGCCCGGCCGGTCCCGCTCGGCAGGCCACTGGCCGGCCCGACCAGCTATGCGATCTCGGTGGCCTTCAGCCCAGACGGGCGCACCCTGGCGGTCGGCAGCGCAGACAAGACAGTGCGGCTATGGGATGTCAGCCAGCCCGCCCGGCCCGTGCCGCTGGGCGCGCCGCTGACCGGGCCGGCTGGGTACGTCTACTCGGTCGCATTCAGCGGGAACGGGCAGACCCTGGCGGCGGGCGCCACCGACGGCACGGTGTGGCTGTGGAACGTCACGCATCGCGCAGCGCCGGCCCTGGTCGCCGACCTGGCCGGGCCGGCCGGCCAGGTGTACAGCGTGGCGTTCGGCCGCGCGGACCGTACCCTCGCCGCGGGAGGCGCGGATGGCATGGTCCGGATCTGGGACACTTCGCCGGCCGCCGCGGCCGCCGCCGTGTGCGCCGACGCAGGCCAGCCGATCACCAGGCCCGAATGGGCCAGCGACATCCCCGGCCGCCGCTATGACCCGCCCTGTTAACCGAGGGTCACTGTTAACCGAGGGTCACTGTTAACCGAGGGTCACTGTTAACCGAGGGTCACTGGCCCGCCAGCCGCCAGGTACACGCCCTCGGCCGCGATGACTCCCAGCCCGGCCAGCGCGACGAACAGGAGGGGGGGCGACGAACCAGCGCTCCGGGCGGGTGCCGGTGGTGAATGCGAGCGGCTCCGGCAGCACCCGGAAAGGCGATGGCCGCATCAAATCAGGCCGGGCCGACATTTCCGGGGTGCTGGCCAGGGACATGCCGATAGCGTTCCAGGGTGCATCCGGCGTTGCCCGGCTGGGTCCGGTTCGTGCCCCGCCGCTATCCCAGTTCCAACCTGGTGCTGCTCACCGGGGCGACCCCGGTCATGCTCGATTCGGGCTACGGCAGTGACGCCGCTGCCCTGGGCGAGCTGATCGGCGCTGCTGGTCTCGCGGTCTCCGAGCTGGCCCTGCTGCTCAATTCGCACTGGCACAGTGACCATTCCGGCGGCAACGCCTGGGTTCAGGCCCACGGAGTGCCTGTCGCGGCGGCCCAGGTGGACGGGGAGGCGGTCAACCGCCGTGACCCTTCCGCGTGCGAGGCCGAATGGCTGGACCAGCCGGTCGAGCAGTACCGCGTGGACGTGCTGCTGAACGGCGGCGACCGGCTCCGGGCCGGGGAGGCGGACTGGCAAGTGCTGGCGACACCCGGCCACACCCCGCACCACCTGAGCTTTTACCAGCCGGACGAGCAGGTGCTGCTGCTCGGTGACGCCCTGCACGCAGACGACGTCGGCTGGATCAACCTCGTACTGGACGGACCCGGCGCCATCGGGGTCGCGCTGCAGAGCGTGGAGCGCCTGGCCGCCCTGCCGACCCGCTGCTGCCTGTCCGGCCACGGTCCGTACATCACTGACCCGCCGGCTGCGTTCGCGCAAGCCCGCAGCCGCTACGAGCGGATGCTCGCCGACCCCTCCCGGGCAGCCTGGCACGGCATGAAGAGAATCTTCGCCTACGCATTGATGATCAATGACGGAATGCCACTGGACAGCCTGGGCGGCTACCTGACATCCAGGGCGTGGCTGATCGACTACGCGACCCGGGTGCTGAACGTGACCCCGGAAGCGCTCGCCGAAAATCTGCTGGCCGAGATGCGCCGCGCCCGGGCCGTGGTCGAGCGTGACGGCATGCTGTACCCGGCGACGCCGTACACGGCCCCCGCACCGGGCTGGCACAACCGTCCTGGCGCGCCCCGCGACTGGGCCTGACGCCACTGAGGGGCGATCATGTATCCATGACCGACTTCCCGGGCTGCTACATGGTCCCGCCTGGCGCTGGCGTGGCCGGTGACGATCCAAGCCTGAAAGCGTCGCAGCGCTCCACGGGAGGGGCATTGAGCGTCTTTGAGACCAGCATCGAAGCTGGGCCACCGCTGCATGTCCATGACCGGGAGGACGAGTGCCTCTACGTACTCGACGGCGGACTGTCCGTCCGCTGCGGCGGTGACGTCTTCGACGCCCCGGCGGGCAGCTTCGTATTCCTGCCCCGCGGCCGACCACACCGGTTCTGGGCCAGGGACCAGCCGGCCAGGCTGCTCCTGATCGCCGTTCCAGGTGGCGTCGAAGACTACTTCCGCCAGATCAACAATGCCTCAACCAGCGAAGAGCGTCATCGGATCGGTGAGCTGCACGGCATTCGTGTCGTAGCTGAATGAGCCGTCATGCGGACCAACGACGAGGTCGCCGCGCTGCTCGAGGAGTACGCCGATCGGCACCGCGCAGCGCGGCTGGCTCACCCCGGGCGACGTCATCAACACCTGGCCGCTGGACCGGCTGACCGCCTTCCTGCGCAAGCCCAGCTGACGCTGGGCAACCCCGAGGCGGCCCGCTGCTGGTTCACGCGCCGCCCGATGCTGGCAGGAAGAACTCCACCAGCACGGGGGCAAGCGCGGAGGGCGCCACGTCGTGAGTCTGCCCCTCGAGGGTCTCCGTCACGTGACTCAACAGTGCTCATGTGATCCCTTTCGCTGTGGTGCCAAGGTCCGGTGCGCGAGATCATCGCTGCCCGGCGAGCATGGCGACGTATACGCCGAAGCGGTCGAGGCTGGTCAGGAAGCCTTCCTGCGCCTCGGGACGGCGGGACATGGCGGGCACGTTGGTCTGGTGCGTGACGACTTCCGTCCGGCCGTCGCCGAGCTCGACGAATGTGATCGTCGTGGTCATGCCGCCCTCGACGTCGGGTTCGGCCCACACCAGCTTGCCGGGCCGCTGCACCTCGACGTAGACGGCACGCATCGTGTACTGGCTGCCGTCGGCATCGCTGACCATCACCGTCTCGAATACGCCGCCAGGCCGCAGGTCGACGGTGACGCCGTCGATCGGCGTCGTGGTCCCGGCTGGACCCCAGAAGTGCGTCAGGTGCTCGGGGGTCGTCATGCAGTCGAAGAGCAGTTCCCGTGGGGCGTCATGGACGCGCCGGTAGGTCAGCTCGCCGCGATCGGCCATGTCGTTCATGCGGGTCGCTCCTGTTGCGTGGGCTCCTGTTGCGTGGGCTCCTGCTGCGTGGGCTCCTGCTGAGTGGGTTCCTGCTGGCTGGGGCCCTGCTGGCTGGGTCGGCGGAGGGTGGCGAGGTGCTCGTCGAGCCGGTCGTACCGTTCCTCCCACTGTCGCCGGTGGCGGCCGATCCACTCGGCCGCGGCATCGAGGTGCTCGGTTTCGATCTGGCAGGGCCTGCGCTGGGCAGCGCGGGTGCGCGAGATGAGTCCTGCCCGCTCCAGGATCTTGAGGTGCTTGGAGATCGCTTGCTGCGTCATGGCGAAGGGCTCGGCGAGCTGGTTCACCGTCGCCTCACCGCCGGCCAGCCGCGACAGGATGGCCCGCCTCGTCGGATCGGCGAGCGCCGCGAACGTGAGGCTCAGGTCCTCGTCGACGATCGTCATCGGACTGCTCCGCCCGCCTCCGGGGAAGCACCTTCGCCGCTGAAGGCGCCCGGCCGGACGCGCCGCCCGGTGAGCAGGAGCGCCAGATCCTGGGCCCGCCCGAGCAGCTGCGCGCCGCTCCCGCGCGACCAGTCGAGGTCTACAGCCCGCAGCTCCAGGCCGCCGGTATCCACACCGAAGTACCTTCGGCTCTTCGGGCCGGCGACCGTGTCGAGCACCGTCCTCATCGGCTCGGCCGGGATATGACGCTCGATCCCCAGCGGGCAGGTGATGTCGAGACTGTGGATCACGTCATGAGTCAGTGCCCCTTCGTAACCGCCGCCCGGCGGCTTCCACGGGTGCTCCGCGTTGTCGCGGAGGGCCGCGATCAGCTCCTCCCTCGGCCGGGTCACATCCCGGCGGGCGACGGTGTCGGACATCCGCTGAAACCGGCCGCCCGCCTTCGCGAGCTCGAGCAGGAACCGGGGCGCTGAGTACCGCAGCGGCATCGTGAGGTGAGCCACCACGTGCCCGACGGTCCAGCCGGCACACAACGACGGCGCGTCCCACTGGTCCGCGCTGAGCCCGTCCAGCAGCGCCGCCAGTTCGCGGCGCTCCGCGGCAATCCAGTCTGTGATCACAGCTCTCCCTCAACAACCTTTTAATTGTACAACTATATGTTTGTTATAGCTGGCCACGCTGGTACACGTCAAGCGGTTCGTCTCGTGGATCTCTCATCAGTTGCCGATGGATGGCATGAGGCGAGGCCCCGGCGCGACCTCGCTCGGCCACGGCCCGAGGTGATCCGGCCGCGGGACACGACCTGGTTCAGCCGCGCGGCAAGGGCCTTGCGCGGTCGAGGAGGGTCCGCACGTCACGGCGTGAGGTGACGCGGCTGAACCGGAGGTGCGCCCAGGCCGGGTCGAGGGCCGCTGCGGCGTAGCGCTGCTGGTAGACGGCGTGCTGATGCCAGGCCCAAGCGATGATCGACGTCTGGGGATCCCGGCGGACCAGGTTCTGCCAGGGTTCCCGGTTGCCGTTCCACAACTCGGTGCGGCTGATCACGCGCCGGATGGTGCGCCAAATGAGCCTGCGCATCACGACGCGGCGGGGCGGGTCGAGCCAGATGACCGTGTCCGCGCGGGCCCAGATCAGCGGGCGGACCGCGCTGTAGTTGCCGTCGATGACCCAGCCGTCCCCGGCTGCGGCCGCGCCGACGCGGCGGACGAACTCCTCCCCCGCCAGCGGGATCCAGCCCGGCTGATGGTAGATCCCGTCGAGTTCCACATGCGGGACACCGAGCCGTGCCGCGAGGGCCCGGGCGAGGGCGGACTTGCCCGACCCGGCGTTCCCGATGACCGACACGCGCCTCACGCAGGCCAGGCTCTCATGATCACGGAGCCCTGGTGGCCCGGGGGCCACCCCGCACCCCCGGGCATAGCCCTTTCCGTGAGATCACGGAGCTCTGCTGGCCCGGGGGACCACCCCCGGACCCCCAGGCATGACCCTTCCGTGACATATGACCGGCAGCTCCGTGATACATGACCGGCAGCCGCGAGACACGCAGACCGCATACGGCCGACGGATGCAGCCGCCATTCACGAATTTTTTCGTTGACACCACCGGCCCAGCGGCGGGAAGCTTCGGCACGGTGTCCTTTGTACGAAGTGACGGCCCGAGCAGGCGCTCTGACCGGTTCGCACATTTTCGCCCAGCCAGAGGGTTCCAATGAGGGAACCGGAGGTTCCAATGCGGGGATTGGCGCAGGTAGGCCCGCGCCGGCCACGGGGATTGGCGCAGGCAGGCCCGCGCCGGCCACGGAAATCGGCCGGCCCAGCCAGGCGCAGGCTGCGCCGGCTGGTCCCACCGGCGGTCGCCGTCTGCATGCTCTCCTTCGCGGTGGCCGCAGCCGGGCCAGCCGGTGCGACCAGCACCGCCGCCGGGCTGCCCGCCGTGGCCGCGCCCGGTGGCCCAGGCACGATGTCGTACTTCGACCTGGCCCGCAAGGACTGCCTCGGCACCGCGCGCAACACCACGTCCAAGGTCTGGTACACGGTCGCTGGCGGCGTGCTCTCCGACGTGTACGAGCCGACGATCGACAACACGGACGTGCAGACGCTGCAGTACATCGTCACCGACGGCTCGACCTTCACCGATCTGCAGACCCGCGACATGACCTACACCGTGGCGGCCGACCCCTCCGGCATGGCCTGCACGGTGACCGCGACCAGCGCTAGCCATGGGTACAAGCTGGTCACCACCTACATCACCGATCCTGCGCGGGACACCGTGCTGATGGACACCCGGCTGGACGCCACGCCGGGCTCGCACACTGCGATCAGCAAGCTGCACCTGTACGCGAGGCTGGACGCGCACGTCAACGGGGACGGCGGCGGTGGCACCCCGAACGCGGGCGGCAACACCGGGACGATCGACACCTCGACCGGCTCCCCCGTTCCCGTGGTCTACAGCACCAACACCGTGACCCAGGCGGCCAACCGCAGCTACGCGGTGCCCACGTACATGGCGCTTCGCCCGAGCAGCCCATCGGCCGCGGCCAGCGTCGGCTACGCCGGGACGGCGAGCGACGGCCTCACCCAGCTCGCCG
>OBLT010002589.1_pt1 | contig 11176 bp, 11 predicted proteins | sample 1518721 | NCBI WGS metagenome assembly OBLT01 (sample SAMEA3539307, study PRJEB22396) | soil metagenome | biome: tundra; feature: field; material: soil | place: USA | collected 2010-05 | depth 0.15 m | reverse complement strand
GCCGCCGACGGCGTTGCAATAACAGATCGGCCGCTGATAGGTCCGCGCCAATGCGCCCACCATTTCGTGACGGACCGCTGGTTTATGCAAACCAAATGGCGACGCGCTCAAGTTTACGATAATTTCCGCGCCGTTTTCAATCAGACCGCGAACAGGTTCGACATCGTAAAGCGGTCGCGGAAGATAATGCTCAGTCCAGATATCTTCGCAGATAGTCACGCCGACTTTTTTCCCGCAAACGACAAACGGCTTGGCGCCGCGACCGGGTTCAAAATAGCGATCCTCATCGAAAACATCGTAGGTCGGGAGCAGCGATTTGTAGGTCTTGCGAATCGGTTGACCGGATTCCAGCAAAGCGGCGGCGTTGTGAAATGGTTTGCCGCGTCCCTCGTTTCGATCGACGAAGCCAACGAGCAACGGTGCCTTCGAGACTCGTGCGTGCAGTCTTTCGAGCGTCGCCAGAGTTTCGGGAACGAAGCGTGATTTGAAAACCAGGTCCTGCGGCGGATAACCGGTGATTGCCAATTCCGGAGTAAGAACAAGGTCCGCGCCTGCGGCGACGAGTCGATCGTACGCGCTCGCGATCTTCTCAAAATTGCCGCGCAGATCCCCAACGGTTGGATTAAGCTGGGCTAAGCCGATCTTCATGCTGGACTACGCAGAGTATGCGCAGCGCAGCACTCAGCAATCCTCTTTTGTCAGGCTTAGGGCTTTGACGGCCCCATCACGGAATGATGTTCGTATCCTTTGTTCAAGGCGTCATCAGCTCCTTCGATAAACACCTTGCCCCATTGAAAGAGACTCGCGGCCAGAAAACCCGCGAACATACAGATCAACACCTTTTGAATAAACGTCGCGTGCACCCCCCTGTAGCAGCAGCCGCGATGCCAGACCGCGCCTCGTTTACCAGAATCCCCACTGTCGGGTCTGCATAATCCAAAGTCCGAGAAGCAGATTCGTACCGGCGTGGGTCAAAATGCAGGAGGAGAGACTCTTCGTCCGGTAAGCCACCAGATTATAAAGCGCCCCCGTAATCACCGCCGCCGCCCAATCCGCCTGCGAATGTGACAACGCAAAAAGCGCGGTCACCGCAGCGAATGAGAGCCAGGAAAATTTCCCGAACGGAACGTGATCAAAGTCTTCGGCAATCAGATAACGAAGCAAAAAGCCGCGCCAGAAAATCTCCTCGATCAATGGGACTACCACCACAAGCCGCAGAAAACGAAACGCGACCGTGGACCAATAAATTGCTGACTGGCTTCCAAAGACTCCCGGATCGAAACCCTCAGTGCGCGGCGAAAATCCGAGAAAAATTTGCGGCGAAATCCAAAGAACAAAAACCACGACGGCAACCGCGATTGCGAAACCGGCGCGCGACAACCGATGCCATTGATATTCGCGGCGAAACCAAAATACCAAACTGCCGCACAAAATCGTTTGCAACGGGTAGATCCAATATTCAGCCGAGCTTAGCCAAAAGCGATTGTCGATCTTCTTGAGCAGACCGTTCAGCGCGAGCAGCGCGATGAACGACAACATCGGCAGCGCATAAGCGGCTAATTTTCTCCGGTTCGGCATATTACTTGCAGTGTTTTTCAACGATGCACGCTGATATTAGCAAGCCCGAAACCATAGAACAGGATCCCGAAGCACTCCTTCGTCTTCTTGATTTGGAATTGCGGCAGAAACGCGCGTTGTGGCAACGGGCCGCCGCGCGCCATCGCACTTCGCGGATGGTAGGGCTCTTTTCCATCTTCATCGTAATCGCAGCGGCCTTCCTTGCCCTTTTCTTTCTCTTTTCCCAGGCGAACGAGGAAAGAACTAATCCCCGGAGCCCGACGATTTCGAATAGCGCCGGCCGTTGATCGCAATAAGCGCCTTACCCAAGCGAGCAAGGCCTTCGGTGAGAGTGGCTGTTTCACAGCCGATTCCGATTCTAAAGTGCTGCGGCATATCGAAGAATTTTCCGGGCACAATGGAAGTCTCGTATTTCTCCGCAAGCAGGGTGCACAAACTATCCACGTTTCCCTTTTTCAAACGCGGGAACGAAACCGTGCCGAACTTGTGCGGCGTCCAATCGAGATCGTCGCGCGATTTAAAGAAAGCGTTAAGCAGATGCTTGTTCGTTTCGAGCAAACGGCGCGCATGAGCGGCGATTTCATCAAGGTTCTCTAATGCAATGCAACTCAAGCGCTCGGCTGCGTGGGCCGGAATAACGCCGAAAAGATCGTTGAGATACCATATCTTTTTCGCCAGTGAAGGCTCCGCTAGGATCCATCCGCAACGCAGCCCGCTCAGGCCGTAAACCTTCGTCAAACTGTTCGTCGTGATGAACTCCTCTCCAAGATGGAAGGCCGTCGCCGGCGCGTCTTCAAAGAGCGCATCAAGATAAACTTCATCGACGAGAACCAGGGCTCCGACTCGTCGCGCAATCTCCCCAACTTGTTTGAGCGTTTCATTCTGGACCAGCGCGCTCGAAGGATTGTGCAAATTGGTCAAGACGATCAAACGCGTGCGCGTGCTTGTCTGGCGCGCGATTTCGTCTGGATCGAGTCGAAAACCGTTATCGAACGACCGCACGAATCTCCTCACATCCGCGCCGAGATACTGCGCCGTCGATGCGAGCAATTCGTAGGCCGGCTGTTCGATGAGCACTTCGTCGCCATGCTTGAGCGTGGCCGCCATCGCCAGATGATTCGCCATCGCAGTGCCCGCCGCGGCGACGACACAATCCGACGACACATCGCATTTTTTCGCCAGGGCCTTCTGCAAAGGCTCGTAGCCATAGAAGCTCGGGCCCGTTAGTTCGAGGTCTTCAATCTTAACGGGAAGTTTGGCGAGCGGATAAGGCTCGAGTCCGCTCGATGCGAGATTGAATCGCGCCTGCAAGTGGGTCTTGGCCCACTGCATGTAACCGGAACTCATCACGCGATCTGTCATTTGCGTCCCCACCAACGCCAGAAAAAATAAGCAGGAATTCCGGCTACGACGATCCCTATTCCGATGGCGCTGTTATGCGGATACTTGTAAATCGTGCTCAACACAGTCAACGCACAGGCCGCGACGAACAATCCGGTGGTTACAGGATGTCCCGGTACGCGAAAACCGCCGCTCACCAAATTCGTTTCGCGATTCAACGTTCGACTTCGGAAGACGAAGAGAGAGGCTGCGGTCAATCCGAACCAGATAAAATCAACCGAGACCACGTAATTAAGTATCTGCTCATATCTTCCCGAAACGGCAATCACAACCGCCAGCACTCCCTGTAGAGCAATCGCCAGCACCGGCACCCGCGTGCGCGGGTCGAGCCACGCGACGCTCTTGAAAAAAAGACCGTCTTTGGCCATCGCAAAATAAACTCGCGGCGCGGTCAGCATTCCCTGACTCAAAAAACCGAGCGTCGAAATGGCGACGCCCAGTGCGATCAACGTCGCCCCGCGTTCACCGAACGCCAGACGCATCACAGACGAAGCGGGCGTCTCAGTCGCCGCCAGTTCGCGTGGGCCCAACGCGTAGAGATACACGAAATTAACGGCCAGATACAACACCACGACGCCGCAGACCCCTATCAACAATCCGCGCGCCAGATCGCGGCGCGGCTCGCGCATCTCGCCTGCCACGAAGCTCGCCGTCTGCCATCCGCCATAAGCGAACATCACGGGCGTCATCGCCGCGCCCATCGCCGTGAGTAAACTCAAAGAGAACGGCTGGTCCAACGCCGGACCTATAACGCCATGCGGGGCTCCGACGAAAAAAATGCCGCACCCAACGAGCGCCGTAATCGCCACAATCTTGAGCGCCATCAACGTGTTTTGCACGCTGGTTCCGGCGCGGACTCCCAAGCAATTGACGATCGTCAACAATCCCAGCGCAAGCGTAGCGACAGCGGGGGCAGACCATGGAGCATGCGTGATTTCCAGAAAGTAACGCGAAAAGGTGATCGCGACGGCGGCCATCCCCCCCGTCTGGATCACGAGCAACAAAGCCCAGCCGTAGATGAAAGCGATTGAAGGGTGATACGCCTCGCGCAAATAAGCATACTGGCCGCCAACATTCGGGTACCGGTCCGCAAGCTCCGCGTAAATGAAGGCGCCCAGGAGCGCAACCGCGCCGCCGGCGAGCCACGCGCCCAAAATCAGAAACGGCGTGTGAACTTGTCGGGCTACGACGTAAGAATTGATAAAGATGCCGGACCCAACGATTCCGCCCATCACGATCATCGTGGCGTCAAAGACTCCTAACTGCCGCGCGAGCCTAGGATCTTTGCTCGCCATGGCGTTATCCGCGCGTTTCACTTGCCGTAACTCACGCGCCAGATGGTTTCATTGCCATCTTCGCTAAACAGAAGGCTTCCGTCTTTGGCAACAGTGATTCCGACGGGACGTCCCCAAACACTTCCATCCGGCGTTACAAAGCCAGTCATGAAATCTTCCTACTCCCCGAGTGCTTTGCCGCTCGCCATGGCGCGCGTTTAGCGAATTCAGATTGAATATCCATGGTCAATTGGCCGGTCTTACACACGGAAAATCAATCCCACTGTGCCTAGGGAGACGTGCAAAAACAACCCGGGACCCAAAGGATCCTTATCGCGCCAGCGGCGTAAAGGCGCCGCGCTTCACTTCGGCAACCGGATGAGCGGATTTGCGATCGTTGATCACAAAAGTGTTATTGTCGCCAAATCGAGACCACGGGCCGTGCGGCACTTCACTGAACTCGACAAACTTCCAGTCCGTCACGTCGGTCTCTCGCAGTCCGAGGCAATCGCGCACCGCCGGCGAAACATCCAGACCGGCGCCTCTGTTTAGATTTGGTTTCGGACGCTCGTTCCCAAAGACATATTGCCAGTGGTCGGTCCGAAACGGTCCGGCATCCTCCCATTGCGCGTAAACTGTCTTGTTCCCTTTTCGAATCGCGACCCAACGGCCCTTGCACGTGGAAACCGCTGGACCCTGATACGCTTCCTTGAACCATGGCACGACCTCCGGCGCTTCCGGCCGATGACCGGTGGACGCCTTGTCGTTGTAGGGAAGCGCGCAGTAAAACGGATTTTGGCGCGGCGTGAAACCGAGCGGGATATAATTGCTCCTATTCGCTGGGTTCGGATCGTCGAAACCGCCGTAGTTCTTCGTCCAATCTTTGTCCCAGGAACTCGACCGATTCGGCGTCGGATTGTTCCCGCTTGGTTTCTCACCGATCCAAAAGATAGTGGTCACGATATCCTTCTTCCAGGAATAGCGTTCTCCGGCTTTCGCTGGACCGGATTTCAAATGCCGTGGCGCAAACGCCAGCGAATCGACGCTGACTCGTCCATCATCCGATGATTTGTTATCCGTAGATTTTTTGCTCAGCTTCATTTTGACCGTGGCTGGAGCAGTTGGGGCTGCCGCCGAAAACAATGAAGTGACCGATGAAAGTAAAACAGCGATCGTGTGAGTGATAGTTCCAGGTTTCATTTTTAAATAGCCGCAATGCGATCCACCAAAATTAGACGTGATCTCTCTTTAATTAATTCGTTCATGGACACGCGAATGCGCGTAAACCGCAAAAGACTTGAAGCGGTAGCAAGATGTCCCGCACTTTTCCTTCGATTGCCAATTAGTCAACCGTTTTTACTCGGAATGAATTAAGGCCTAGTCGAAAATCATACGATGTCGCGAAAATTCTGTTCCCTCCTCTTGGTCATCGCGGCGTTTATCGCCGAACCAAATTCCTGGTCTTCTCCGGTTACGACTGATTCGTCGCCGCACAGCGTCACCGTCGCATTCTGGAACATCCAATGGTTTCCCGGCCGAAGGCCAAATGCGACGCGCGGTGAAGAATCTCGCCAGATCAAAGCCGTTCATAGCGACGTCGTGCAGTTCAACGCCGATATTATCGGCATGGAAGAAGTGCGCGATTTTGCGCACGCCAGCATTGCCGTTGCGCCTCTCGCCGGGTTCAAGGTCGATGTTTGTGCGAATTTTTCTCCGCGTGAAGGCCAGAGCGAGACGCAACAGATCGCAATCGCCAGCCGGCTTCAACCGTTGAGCGCATGGGCTGAAGAATGGAAATCGGCCGGAGCCATGACGCCGCCGCGCGGTTTCGCCTTTGCCGCCTACGAATGCGCGCCGCGGCAATTACTGCTCGTTTACGCGGTACACTTGAAGAGCAATCGCGGCGATATTCGGGAAGACGTTCCCATTCGCCAGGAATCGATCCGCCAATTGCGTTCTCATATGGACGCTATGCAAGCCGCATATGGACAACTCGGCGCGATTGCCTGGGTGGTCGGAGGCGATTTTAACACTTCACTGGATGACAATCGGTTTGCACGCGAGGCAACTCTCCGAGCTTTGATCAACAACGGCTTCTCGTGGGCGTGGCAAAACATACCGGCTACCTCCCGCGCAACATTGCCTCCGGGGAGAGACTTTCCTGCTGCGTGCTTCGATCACATTTTTTATCGCGGCGCGACACTGCGCCGGGCTTGGATGGCAAATACCAGTGCACAATCGAGCGATCACCATGCGATCGCCGCGACTCTCGATCTTCCAGCGGCGCAATAAGCGGAATTAATCCAAGAATTTTCCCGGATTCAAAATCCCATCCGGATCGAGAATCTTTTTGATCTTGCGATGCAGATCGCGCGCCACTTCGCTCGTCGCCTCCGGCCACCAGTGCTTTTTGGCTAGGCCGATCCCATGTTCGCCAGTAATCACCCCGCCCCACGCCAAGACTTGCTCGAATAGATCGTCGAGTGCTCGATCAACCTGCTCGCGTATTTTTGGATCGGCGTAATCTTTTGCCATGAGGTTGACGTGAATGTTTCCATCACCGGCGTGACCAAAACACGCAATCGGAAATCCATGCTTCGCCTGAAGCCTTTCCGCGAACTCGATCAGATCGACAATGTGACTACGCGGCACGACCACATCTTCATTCAATTTCGTCAGACCGGTTGCGCGCAGTGAATTGCTGAACTCGCGACGCAACGCCCAAAGTTTTTCGCAATCCGTTTCGCCGGTCGCCATTTCCAGCGTGTTCGGTTTTTTCTTCGCCAACAATTCCCGGATTGCGGCCGCTTCGCTCCGCACGCTTTCCTCTTGTCCATCAAGATCGACCAGCAGATGTGCACTTCCCGGTGGGACAATCGCTTTTCCCATTTTCTCTCGCGCTGCTTCCAAAGTAAGACTGTCGGCAATTTCCAGCGATGATGGCAGAAATCCTGCCGCGAAAATTTCCTGCACTGCCGCGGCCGCTTGCGACATCTTGGCAAACGCGGCTGACAAAGTCGCGCGCGCCGGCGGCAGCGGGAGCAAGCGCAAAGTAATTTCTGTTACGACGCCGAGCATTCCTTCCGAGCCGACGAACAATCCGATCAAGTCGAAACCGGTTTTGTTTTTGTGCACGCGTCCGCCGGTTCGCAAAATTTCGCCGTTCGCCAGCACAACTTCCAGACCGGTTACATAGTTTCGCGTCACGCCATATTTCAAACAACGTGGTCCACCCGCGTTCGTCGCGATATTTCCGCCAAGGCTGCAATCTTTCATGCTCGCCGGATCGGGCGGATAAAATAATTTCTTGGCGCGCGCGGCCGCTTTCAGGTCGGCGGTGATCACTCCTGGTTCAACAATCGCAATCGCGTCTTCGAAGTTAACTTCTTTGATGCGATTCATGCGCATCAGCGAAAGCGCGATTCCTTTCCGCACCGGCACGCAGCCGCCGACATAGCCGTAACCAGCGCCACGCGCGGTCACTGGAATCTTCTCGCGCGATGCGAATTTCAGCAGGTTGCTGACATCGTTTGGTGATTTTGCAAAAACAACAACTTCCGGCGTTTGCGCCGCAATCCATTTATCGCCGCTGTGCGCCGCAAGAATTTCGGGATCGTCGCTTACGCAATCCCTTCCTAATAACTCGGTGAGTTGGTTTTTCAGGCCGTCACCTTTTTCTTTCCGCAATCCGCCATCTGCAATCCGAAATTGCTAGAGCCCCATGATCTGATAGCCGCCATCGACATAAATGACCTGGCCGGTGATCGCCGCCGCGCCATCGCTGGCCAGGAAAACGCCGGTCGCGCCCAGTTCGGACGGATCACAACTTCGCTTCAACGGCGCTCGTTCTTGATAATGTTTTAACATCAAACTGAAGCCGCTAATTCCGCGCGCGGCCAGCGTGTTGACCGGTCCCGCGGAAATGCAATTCACTCGAATTTTTTTCGGCCCGAGATCGTAGGCAAGATAACGCGTGCTCGCTTCGAGACTCGCTTTAGCTACGCCCATCACGTTGTAGTGCGGCACAACTTTTTCGGCGCCATAGTAAGTCATTGCGACGATGCTGCCGCCGTTGGTCATCATCGGCGCAGCCTCACGCGCCAGCGCAACGAGCGAGTAAGCGCTGATGTCGTGCGCGGTGCGAAATGCTTCGCGCGTTGTGCTTAAGAAATCGCCTTCCAGCGCTTCCTTCGGCGCGAAGGCGAGCGAGTGGAGCATAAGATCGACATGGTCAGTTTCGCCTTTCACTTTCTCGAAGAAAGTTTTGATCTCGTCGTCTTTGGAAACATCGCAGGGAAAAAACGGCGTCTTGTCGCCGAATTCACCGACGAGTTCTTCAACGTTCTCTTTTATTCGTTCCGCCTGATAATTGAAAATCAGGCGCGCGCCCGCTTCTTTCCACGCCTTCGCAATCGCCCACGCGATGCTGCGCTTATTCGCCACGCCAAAAACGAGACCCGTTTTTCCTGCCAAAACTTGTTGCTGCATAACTGTTCCGACAATACGCAGGATTAGCGTGCGGCAAAGCCGTCTGGTGTAGTGGCGCGTGTCCCCACGCGCAGACTTTAGTTCTGCGGCTGAGGACAGCCGCCTCTACACCTCAGCACGCGATCGCGTGCCGCCGGCAAACGCCAGAGAGCATTTCCCAAAGCGCGTCGAGCACGCGATTCACAGATGCTTTCACCGAATCGAAGTTGCGATCGTCGACGTAACCAGAAAGCATTTTGCGCTCGGCGGCCGAATGCTCACGGTCAGCTTCGATATGAACACTGAAATAACGATAATGTTCCGGATCGTTAAAGCCGTAATGCTTCTTCAATCCATCGATCTTCGATTCACAGATTGGCGGAATCTGGCTCTCATAAGCATAGAGCGCGGCCAAACCTTCCGCGGTCGATCCTTCGCCACAAACGGATCGAAATGTTCCGATCAAATTCTTTGTCTCCGGCTCTTTCTCCGCGCTCCGGACATCAACATCGGAAACGCCAAGGCCTTCGGCGAACTTCACCCACAAATCCGGGTGATTCGGTGAGCCAGCTTCTTCATCGACCAAATTGTCGAGCAACTGTTTCCGCGTTGGTTGATCGTCGCACTTTGCGTGCACGGCCGATAGATACGTCGGGAACGCCGCCACATGATGATAGTATTGCCGCGCATAATCCGTCAGCGCCTCCTTGCTAAGTTCCCCGCGCGTCCACGCCAGATAAAACGGATGCTTTAATAGATTTTTGCCTGCGATGTCGCTGTCGATTTTGTCAAGATGTTGATTCATAATCTTTTCCGAATTTGAAGCTGTTTATAAACGCGAGTTCGCGTGCCGCCAACCTTTAATCTGGCAATTTGTTTCTCTCACTTTGCGAACCAATTCTCCAGCGATAGGGAATTCCAAATCCGCCTCGGATAAACTCCGCGGTGAAAATGTCTCCTTCACTCAGCGAATTATATTTCTGGGGCGGAATGATGAACGTAACCATGTGCGCGGTTGACGAATCCAATACATCAATCTGGTAAGACTTTCCTCTTCCCTGAAGAATCCATTTTCTCTGATGTAGGCCATCCGGTCGCCTGTGCTCGTGGCCGCATTCAAGGCCATCACATAAGGCTAAGTCAGCAGGAGCGACACGGGGTACCATGCAAGCGCAGCTAACCATGTCTTCCAGCGACTTTGCATTGCGTAAAAAAAACGACGGTTAAGCCATGTGAACCCAAAGATCAAAAGAGCTAACGGGAACCAAAGAATCCGAACTGAAAAACTTAGTCCTCCGTTGAAGACTGATTCTATCGCAATCAGGAAGAAGCCCGCGCCAACTAAATAAAAAGCAATCAGCCAAACTCGATGTCGATACACAAAAGAGAACATTCGCCTTAGCGTCCTACGCCGAGCGCAAAATATGTTTGATCCCGCGGATGGGGATGACGACCCAGTCGGGGCGATGGTTTAATTCGTAGCCGATTTCGTAAACGGCTTTGTCGAGCAGGTATGCTTCGAGCAGGACTTGGAGGTCTTCTTCATTTTGCGGGACGAAGATCGCGCCGGACGTTGTCACCAAGTAACTCTGCAGGAAAACGCTGCTCATCTGGCAATACCAAAGATCGGCCCACCGTTCGAGAAATGGCACATCTTCGCTGCGCATGGCCGGCTGCCAGAGCGCGCTGTAAGCGGCGTATTGGAATGAGCGCATCATGGCGGCGACATCGCGCAAGGCCGAGCGTTTTAGTTTTCGCTCGTTCAACGCGCGCGCCGGTTCGCCTTCAAAATCGAGAATGATAAAATCTTTTCCGGTGTAGAGGGCCTGGCCGAGATGATAATCGCCGTGGATCCGGATTTTCGCGGCTCCGGAACGGCGATCGAGAATCAACTTCTCCTGGGCGAGAATCTTTTTCTCGGAGCCGAGAACTTCTCTGACTTCTTCGCGAAAAGCTTCGGGCAGATCCGGCAATTTCTTTTGCAGCAACGTGAAGGCGCGTCGCAAAGAAGCACGCATGTTTTGATAGACGGAGCGCTGCGCCATGGCATTGAACGGCTCGGGCGCGAAAGCGCGATCATCCGTGTCCGAGGCGAGTGCGCGATGCAGCTCGCCGGTACGCTGTCCAAGCAACTTCGCTTTCTCGGGGTAAATGCCGCCGATCAATTCATCGAGCAGCGTCGCCTCGGGCGTGATTTGATTTTGCAAATCGCCTTTCTTGGCCAGGACGCGCTCGTAATAGCGGCCGACGGAATCGAGCGTCAGTTTCCAAGCGTCGCATTCGGCTGCAACCGCGCTTTGCAGCAAACAAACAACCGTCGGTTCGTTATTGGGGGCTCGGCGATATTCAATCGCGCCGCCAAACGCCGGAACATTCTGGAAAGTTGAGCGCTCGGTAAGAAAACGAGTGACTTCCACATCGGGGTTCACGCCATCCTCCAGTTTGCGATAAAGTTT
>OBLT010002588.1_pt1 | contig 11179 bp, 10 predicted proteins | sample 1518721 | NCBI WGS metagenome assembly OBLT01 (sample SAMEA3539307, study PRJEB22396) | soil metagenome | biome: tundra; feature: field; material: soil | place: USA | collected 2010-05 | depth 0.15 m | reverse complement strand
GCCCGGCGCGGCGCGCCCGGGGCCACCACTGAGCAGTGCCAGTCAGCGCGGCTTATTCGCTAGTCGGCAGATCGGGCTGAACAGGTAGACGGCATGTACTAGCACGCGAGTTAGTCGGCTCCTATCGCCTTCATCAGCTGCGGTAGGTCGAGTATTGCACGTCGAATTGCTCGATAATCGTCCTTAGGAACCTGAACATCACCGTAAAACGCAGCCATGGCCACGTCGTCCTGCGTAGCATCCTCGCCGAAGAGAAATTGTGGTGCGCTCTGAGTCCCGAGAAGACCCACGTAGCAGCCATAATCTATCTCCAGCACATCGAATCTAGCGCCGGGGTCATCCTTACTCGAATATCCCCTCTTTATAATGTGCAGGATTCTGTCGTCAACCAACTGTTGAATCAGCGGATTACTTGTATGCTCCTGCGCCAGCAAAAAGGCGCGTGCTTTTCTACTAGACAGGACATCATCAAGTAGCGCGTCTAGGAGCTGGCGTGACTGTGGGGCTGCGTTGAGCTGAGCAGCTTTCGTCGTCTGGTACAGCTGTGCAGCGGAATCGCGAATGTGTGACGTGCTTATTTTGGAAGTTCCAGCCCGTAGGGCTGCGCGGCTTACGATATTTAGAGCGTCACGAGGAACGCCCTCTGCGGCACGAATCATTTCCTGCATAGCGGTAATCTGGGTGAAGAGCAGACTCACGAGTTGGTCTGGAGACTCGGGGCGCTCCATCCCTAGGTTCTCCAGGGACTGGCCGATGTGACGGAAAAGCAGGTCCTTGAAAAAGCTAACGGACCTCTTCGTTTGCTCTTCGCGATTTCTTGCGGGGAAAACAACGAATTCGTCGAGGTCTAGGATGGGAAAGATCTCCGCTCCCAGCTCCAAGCCAACATAGTCTCCCCGCGCGCCAGAAATTCGCCACTCGGTTCGGTGCGGAATAGCTGCTATGCGGACAGTAACTTTCGGAATACCGAAGAAAAGACGTCGGAGCATTTCGGCTAGATACGGTTGGAGATCAATCGGGATTCCGCTCCACTCGTCGAGCAAGATCCAGCAGCGCCCTGCCTCGTGCTCGCGCATCACTTGGCGCAACAGATCGCCGAGTGCACCAAAATGTATGCGATGCCTGATCGCGCCAGATACTTTGTATCTGTCGTCCTCAGAAGTGGCATCACGATCCGCGTCCTCTAGAGACAGTCCCGACTGCCCACGCCCAAGCGTTAGTCCGACTCGAGATGACAGCTCCGATTCGTGTCCAGTAGCGATTTCTCTTTCGGCGGCCGACACGATCATGACCTCGCCGAAATGATCGAGCGCCCGATCCAATACGTCGATCTGCGTCTTCGATCGACCGGCAAAAGCATCTTCAAGGAGTCGGTCATGTATTATACTAAGAACATCGACGACTAGGCGCGTTGCGCGTTCAGCAATAGATAGGCTTTGATCTACATATCTGCCTTCGGTGGAACCGGTATCCTGTTCCATATCAATATAGACGACGAAGTTTCCTTTAGCGCGTTCAGTTTCACCGAGATACTTCAGTGCATGAGTCTTTCCAGTGCCGCGACGTCCGTAGATGATGCCGTTGTCACGCGTCGATAGAGCGTTAACAAGGGCGCCAGCGTCGACATACGTAGCCAGTACGTGTTCGTCGCTAACCCGTTCAGCGCGTTTTTCGATCTCCTGGAGCGCCTTAAGAAGGTCCGCGGTCTCCATCGTCTCCCTCGTCTGGTGAGCAGCCCGGCGCTAGAGCATACCAAGTATGGAGACTTGTTGAGACGAATGCAGGGTTCATAAAGTCCGCTTAGTCCGTTATGTCAACAAATCATTGTAATGGACTCCGCAGGTTAAGCTTTTGGCATCCGCTCTTAGGCGGGTGGACTCTTCGTCCTCCTGGCCGCTCGATGATCTTGGCCGGGCAGCTACGAGGAGGACCCGGAGAGGGAGAGGGAGAGGGAGAGGGAAGGGCACGCAGCGACCCGGAACCGCCGCAACTCGGCCATGATCGTCGGGGCCATTAGCGTGCCTGGCCAGGGTGGCGAGGGGTCAACCACGGCCACTCGGGACCGCCAGGGACGCCAGATCAGCGCCCTAGCAGCCGTAATCTCTGCGCTTCCCAAGCTGACAAGTTCTAATTCGATCCTTTTAAGAACATGAAGATTACTTGCTATTTAACTAGAACAAGGTTCGATTTTATGGATTCATAATTGTCAGGCTGCATCTGTTCGACAGCCGCAATCATGACTTTAACATGGGTTGAGAGCGCATCAATACCCGCCTGTGTCCGAATGATATTGTAAGGGTCCTCCTCAGTATTGACAAAATATTGCCGTACCGGCCTCACAACGGCCTCCACGAGCTTCACGAGGATCGAATCTGCCCGTTCGGCGTCTAGCAGTACGTCGTCGATCAGTGTCACCCGCCGACGATAACGTCGTTCTTTGCCTTCCAACCACAGACCGATGACCGTGGCGGTTAGATGCAGTAAGACCAGGGAAAAGGCGCCATAGCGGAAGTAGTCGTAGATTGCCGAGTCATCGTCGGAGGCCGATCCTGAGTCAATCTTCTCTTTGAACGCGGACTTCACGGTCTGCACCGAATTACCGAGCTGATAGACAAAAAGTAGATTCCGAACATGAGTATCGTCGTCGAACAGATTACGATACTTTTTCTCGCTCTCGAAGAGATCAGCTTTGTTCCTGTGCGCGGCGGACGGATCTCCATAGAAAGCCGCGAGATAGGGACCTAGTCTTTCGTAATGGACGTCAGAGTGTCGCCGCCGAGATTGGCTGCGCCGAACCTGATACGTGATTCCGATATCACTAAACTCACTAACGAGCCTTTTCTGGATGGAGTCAACAACACGAAGTTCCCATGCCTTGATTGGATTTTGTGTGTTGTTGTAACGAATAACCCTTTCGATTAGGTTTGGATTGTTGCACTTAATTACTCGGACAAGGACGGCCGCAGAGTCCAGATGTGCCGACTTATCCGTTGCCGCCTGGGCTAGGCTTCCAGTCGTTTGCGCCCCATTAATTATAGCCACCCCCTGAAGCGTGGCGCCGACGTCATCTGAATCTATTCCGTGGGTCAGCAAGGTGATTCCGTTGTTGAATACCAAAAAATTATCGGGCTCATTTTTAACGGTCTGTTCAATTTGCCGGTTAATATTTCTAGTTTGTTGCCTGCTTCCCAAATAGTCTCGAACGTTGGCGCTGGAGAGCTCATCGCCGTATTTTTCGCGGAGCCGGATCAGCTCCTCCACGGGTACGATCATTACGACAGCGTGCCATTCAGCGGTTTGATAGACTTGAGGCTCAGTAAGAGAACGCAGCTTAATAACATCCTGTACTGAGATAGCTTCGTGCTGCGATCTGCGCCAGTCCTCAACGACATCTCGTGATACTTCTCTTACGAGACATTCTGGGACGACTTGGCCGTCGCGACTGTATTTTAATAGCAATCGCTCAGCTGCTCTTTTGACAGTTGTTAGTTCGAGTTCTACATTCTTGGACGACTTTAAATTGTGAACGTAAAAAACGTCTATCTTGGATATCTCGCCCGAATCAAGACCTTCTCTTAGTTCGCGAGCCGCCGCGCGAATAGCTGTCCGCGGTATGTCCGTTAGGGCACTCTCAAGGAGCCAGTTTAGAGCTATTCCTAGATCCGCAGCTTTGTTGGAAGAAGCCTCACCTCGATTCCAGTTCTTCGCGAAGTAACTTTGCGCGATAGTTGCAGTTCCTGATTCTAGGTCGATATTAACAAAATCAATCTTCTTGTCATCGCGGCCATCTACCAGGCAGTCTGTTTCCAGGGCGTCATAATCAAGAGTTCTGAGTCGGAGGCCCATGGCATACAGAAGATAGGGCTCGCGAACTCCCTGGTGCACCATCTCACGCAAATCGGCCTGAATAGCACTATATCCACTCATCTCGGCCTTCTCTCGCTCTTGCTGTATGGGATGATGATACTTCCGGCCTGCGGCGCTTAGCGATCATCCACATGGGACTGCGACAAGCCTCGGCAATCGGCGTCCAAGATCCCGGCATAGAGGCGGTTGCAGGTTAGGTCTGGTTTGCCATGGCGGGCGGCTAGGCGACAGACGGGCTTGAGGCGACAGGCGATCGTCGGGGCACAGGACTGTCGCACTGCGCGCACGCGCGTCAGGCTTCTCTCGGGACAAAGGTAATCAGCTGCTCATGGGTGTCGCGCCTCCGCACCCGCACCTCGTACTCGCCCAGCTCGTGCTTCTGCCAGCTACGGTCGCGCCGGACCGCCTCGGCTCCCAGCTTCCGCATGTCGTCCATGTCCCCGGGGTCGGCGATGACGGCGTACCATCGCCCAACGGTTCCGCCTCGCCGACGTAACTGCACCTCGACCCATTCGGCCGCCATCGCGTGTCACTCCCATCACCTGCCGGGTACTTGGAACCATCTCAGCCGAAGGCGATCCACGAAAAGCCACATTCCCATCACCTTCAGCCAGTCCTCACCCATAACGCGCCAACATGGATGCGCCGACGGCTGTGAGGGAGGATCGGTACCGCGCCGGGGTCGCAGCGGCTCTAGGAGTGGTGCGGCGTAACGTGGATAGCAGAGCACCCCCAACATCTCGCCCGCCCTCCCAACCTGCCCGTGCCGTGCCCGATCGGACAGTGATCAGCGGTGATCACGGTCGCTAGGTACACGCCGCATCGGCGCTGACCTGCGATCTGCCAGGCCAGGGAGGCCTGTCCAAGGCCTCCTAGCAGGTCGCGGGTTGGAGTTCTAACGGGGCACACTGTCGCACGCGCCTCTATGTCCTGGGTTGCGCCCGTACACCTAGCCATGCGCCACGCTGGGCCGGAAACTGACTGGTGGATGCCCGGTCAGCGCATACTTTCGCATGCGATTGAAGACCCCAGGTGACCTACAGGCGGCTATCGATAACGTCGATTTGCTCGCTCGGGAACTGGCAGACTGCTTGAAGATACCCCAGCCTAACGCGCAGCACGTCCGTGAGGCGTGGCTGAAGTGGTGGGCGGGCGCCGACATGAAGCTCCGTGAGCTCTTCGCCGAGGATGACCTGCTAGTCCCGCTGGCTCAGACGGCGACAGAGATTCGGAACCTGGACCTACCTGCACCCGCCTATGAAGCTCCCATGCTGTCATTTATAGTCCGTGAGCGGGATGTATGGGTGGATCGGCTGGACAATGCGGTATGGAAACTGAAGCAGCTTAAGGACTTCGTCATGCGGCCCGGCCGGGTCGCGGTGCTGGACACGTCAGCCTTCCATGAATTTGACCGGTTCTGGCTGGCAGACTGGGCGAAGGTCGCTGAGGCGGACTCGCCGTACGAGAGCATGGCCTGTTTGCCTATCCGCTTGGTGGTCCCGCTGGTCGTCGTGGAAGAGCTGGACGCTCAGAAGCGCCACCCCAGCGGGAAGGTGAGGGCGGCTGCCCGGGACATTCTCAGGAACTTGCGGGACTTGCAGCGGGTGTATACCGACGCGTTCGCCGATGTGCTGCGCTTGGACGACCGGGTGACGGTGGAGATCTTGCTTGATGATCCGGCGCATGTTCGGCTGCCCGTGAATGACGCGGAGATCATTGACCGTGCGGTGTATCTGCGGAGCCTGTTTCCGACGTCCCGCCGCGTGATCCTGGTGTCCAGCGATGTGGCGATGGAATTCCGTGCTGAGGGCGCGGGCCTGGAGACGAGGCATGTGGCCCGAGACGTAAGCGGCGACGCGAAGGCGCAGGAGGACTAGCCGCCCCGCCGCGCAGGAAACTGGCTGAGGGCGCCCGGTCAGCGGCATTCTGACCGGACGTGGGATTGAAGCGACTGGTTGTGTAAACGAATCTGTAAACGGGACGCCGCAGGGATCAGGCGGCTTGAGCGAGTGCGCAGACCTTACCTTCTCGCAGCTCACCGCCGCATCGGCGCTGTGCGTCAGAGCACTACCGCCGCAGGCAGCCAGCCCGAGAGTTACGGCGGGCGAAAATGCGAGGACGGAGACACCTGTAAGCCGTCACAGCGAGCCGGGGCAGTGGCACGTCGCCTCCCGCAACGCGGCGCTGCCCGCCGAGACGTTCTTACGCGATGATGCGCCTGACCTTGCGGCGGTCAATGTTGAGTTCGCGGGCGATCGCGCGCTGGCTGTGACCGGCGGTGTGCCAGGCACGTACCGTCTGCTCCAGGCTTGGTGCTTCCGTCCATGAGCGCGATGCGTCCTGTTCCACGACCGACACGGGCTGGTTCGTGGGCGTGGAACGGGATGGGGCCGCACTCGCCCGGTGTCCCGTCCTGACCAGCGTCATCAAGAGTTCAAACGAACCGGCCAGCGCCAAGGCGGGCCAGGCGCTGACCAGGGCACCGATGGGGCCGTGCCCCAGGCCGTGCGCCAGGTTGGCCCCGATGGTGGCGACGATCCCGGCACCAAGGCACCAGCGCGCCAGTGGTGGTGCGGACTGGTTCCGCCTACTGGCATCGAGTATGAGCATGCTCGCGGCCAGGATGAGCCCGTCCACGGTGAACGGCACGAGCCGGGCGGTCAGTCCCGACTCGCCGTGCGAGCTAACGAGTTCGTAGGCGTGCCGGTAAGAGATGACTGCCGCCACCGCGGCGACCGTCGCCACGGCCAGAGCGGTTGTGAGCCTGATGAGCTGGTCGGTCACTTGGCTAGCTCCTCTCGCCAGACGGCCACGCACGGCGCGTCGGCGCTGCGCCCGGACAAGAGCCACTCAGCGAGCGTCAGCGCCGTTATCGCCTCGTTCCGAGTCAGCAGCCTGGGCCATCCAGTCACCCGCCACAGGTTGTCCAGGCGGACGGCGGCTTTGACCGTCGCGCCATCGATCTCTACCGACATCGAGTCGTCGTTGATGTGCAGAGCCATGGGTCACACCTCCACGAGCCGGGTCTCGGCGCTAGGGCCGAGACCTCTCACGGCCGTCTCACAGACTGGGGAGACAGCACCGGACTCGGGCGTCCTCACTGGACGCCCCGTGGACCCTGACCTGCGAGAACGGACTCCGAAGCACTAGCCGGATGCCCGGCAGGCGTCTGGGGGTCAAGGGGTCGCGGGTTCAAATCCCGCCGTCCCGGCGCAGTATGAGCAGCTCAGAGGCCACTTCACGAAGTGCTGTGGGGTGGCCTCAAGATCTTTTGACCGCAGTTTGACCGCAGGGTTTCGCGGCATTCTGCGGCATCCTGTGTTCAACCAGGGTGGCAGACGTCGTCCCCGTCTGTATACCACTTCCCCGCTCGCTTCCGCACGAACCGACGGTTGTCCACAACAGCCCGGCGTCCATGACCTGACCGTAACCGTACCGGAACAAACCGGCCAGATGGGGTGCAGGCAACGCGCAGGCAGGCTGGCTGGCGCTCCGCTCCGCGGCACCGCATCGACATTGTGCTCGCGGTGACCGATCTGGGAGATAACGAGCCGGAACCGCATTTCCTCGCCCACATCACATTCCCACTCCCGTCGCAGGTCAATGATGCCAACCAAGGTGACCACGTCCGTGAACGCCAGCACAACCGCGACCCCTGACCGGCAACCTCGGCTTCCTCAAATCCGAACTGACTCAGAGCACCGACTGCGCGGAGAAGACGTTCCTCCTTGGGCTCGGCGAGGGACAGAGCAGTCAGAATGGCACCTCCGCGCCACCTCCAGCGAGGAGGGGATCAGGGTCTCCATCGAGCAAATCGCGGATGCAGTGCGCCTACTAATTCATCGACCACCCGGGCTGTCAACCGCCACCAGCTCACCGATATCGTGACCGACGCAGCCCGGCTCATGGACACGATCTGCGGAAAGCCCCGGGGCAGGCCGGGGAAACAAGACCGTAACTGCCGGTCTATTACAAGCCCGTGCAGCTCTCTTCCAGGACGTCGGCACCAATTAGCGGTTCAGGGCCATCTTCAGGAAGATCCCATCGCGAAGCTCGCCGCGATCACTACAGCGCAGACCACAAGCTAGTCCGCTTCTAGCGCCGCCGACATCGCATTGAAGCCACTCGGGCAGCGCCTGGCTGCCACACCTGAGCGGCCTTGCCTTCATAGCAACCTGGTGCACGGCGGGGCGTGTGACGTATCTAATTAGCAGTAAAGATACATAATACTGGCCAGTTCTACCTTCTCGACTATCCCTCCACGTATTCGAGGGGAAGCGAGCGGTATCCCTCGACTTCCGCTGGAATTTGCAGAGCCTGTGCCTTGGCTGACGCGACCAGGGAATTAATCAGGCTGGTCAGGGCCTTAGCGAGGGCCTCCCGGTTGTTCGATCCTTCCTCCGCTACGAACGCGGCGACATTGGCAATCGTGGCCAGTACCTGCTCCTGGGCGCCGCCAAATCCGTACGTGATGATGTTGGGATGGGGCTTCCAGTTCTGATCGGTCAGGTCGCTGAGACTGTCCCGCCAGTCATTCTTGTCGGTCGGATTCCCGTCCGTCAGCAGGAACACCACGGGCCGCAGCACCCTGATTCCCTTGCCAACCATAAAGGGAATGTCCTCGTCAATCCTTTCCCGTATGAGTTGGAACATGGGCCCGAAGTTGGTCAGGCCCTCGCAGGTGACCATCGGAACATTCTCAACATCATCCAGGTCGGTCATCGCGGTGACGAGGTGTGGCTGCGTATTGAATGAGATTATCGATAGATGAACGAACTCCGAGATCTGCGGGGACGTGTCGATCGTGTCATAGATGTGCATCATCGTGTCGTTGAGCTTTTGCTCATGCGGTTCCATGGAGCCCGACGTGTCGAGCACAAGGTAGGTCGGCAGGCCCTTCTGGCGGAATCCGTCGGGCGCCGAAACTGACTCACTCATGGGCATCCTTTCGATCAGAACAGGAGATACATAAGGCCTATGATCCCGATGACCACAGCCAGCACTATCAGCCCTATGAGGCAGCCGCCGGACATTCCGCTGGCCGGTGATCCGCCGCTCACCGATCGGCTGGCCGCGGCCGGTCGCGGCCGGGGACTAGTGGCAGCGGGCTGCGTGAACCAGGCCGCCGCGGGCGGCACGGGGCTGGCGGGCCTGGGCGCGGTACGCCTGGGTGGGGGCCGGGGAGCCGGGGTTGCCCGGGGAACCGTCGGGCGTGGTGGCGGCGAGCCGGTAGCCGGGCGGCCTCCTGCCCTCCGTACCGGCCGGTAGCCGGTAACGTTGCCCGGCTGCGACGTGCTGCGCTGGGGCCCGCCCTGCGATGGGATCCCGTACCACGTACCGATGAGAGCCCGCAGCAGCTGATCAGCTGTCGGGCGGTCCGCGGCGGATGCGGCCGTCAGTGACTTCTTCACCAAGCTCCCGAAATCGCTGCCTTTGAATCTGGGCGGCAGCGACTCGAATGCCTGCCGGGGATCCCCACGGTCAGCCGTGATGCACCGGATCGCCAGAACGGCCAACTTGTAGCGGTCGCTGTAGCAATTCACCGGCATTCTGGTGCTGGACGGAAAAAGTGGATCTTCCCATCCCATAGATTCAATCCACTGCCGTTGCCCCAGCCTGCACGAGTCCATGTCGAGAAGGAATATCTGTTTATCCCCGGCACCCCAGAGTGAGTTCTGGTAAGACCAGTCACCATATACAACATTATGGCGCTCTAGGAGATCGCCCAGGGCAAGCAGTTCCTGGAGGATCTGGCATCGGTCGCCGAGGCTGGGAACCGGGATATTCTGATAGACCAGCTTCTCGGCCTTGCCGATCAGCCAGTCGATAATCAGCAGCTTCGACCGGTCTACCCGATCGCCCCGCAGCTTGAGATCCACCAGGAAATCGTCGGGGGCTTTGGCCATCATGACCCCCACTGTGTGATCGAATTCCGTGACGCGCGCCACCGGCCAGGCCGTCTGCCTGTTTACGTGATCAAGATCTGCGGCAGCGAGGTTCCCCGGCAGCTGGATAATGGCAGCCAGGCCGTGCGCATCATCGGCCGTGAGTGAGCTCTTGTAGAGCTTGACCGCCCAGCCGGGGTACCCGGCGGGCTCATAAACAATCTTTGATTCGCCGCCGTTCACCCCCAGGACGCGGCCCTGGGCCGCTACCTCTCTGATATCCACCACCTCGACGAAGGGACGCTCCGACCACGTCCTCACGTGCCCGCCATTTCGTCCATGCACCAGACCAGGACGGCGGTGCGATCGTCGTTGAACTGACTCGCCTCGTATCCGACGTCGCTCACGAAAGAGGTCAGGCGCCGCGGCTTCTGCCACTGGCAGGAGAACCATTCGGCGGCACCAGGCACCATGCTGAAGGCGTCGGCTATCCCATCTGTCGTGACGGCCATAACGTCGGCCGGGCCGAGCCTAATGACCCGGCTGGAGGAATCCTTCGGGTGGAACGGGAGATAGCGCGTCAACCGCCCTGCGTCCAGCCCGTCTTTGACATCGCCGAGCAGCGGCTCCCATCCAACTGGGCGCCGCCGCCAGGCGCTCACATCGGCGAGGCAGGCCAGCCAGACGGGCCGTGTCCCGTCCCGATCGGCCTCGGCCAGGATCACCGCCAAGGCGATGGCCGCGCGGACGTCGTCCTCGGGCCAGCCGCGCTGTCGGGCGGCGCCACTCATCTGACGCGCAGCGGTCAGGAAGATGTCATCCGCGTCAAGATCGAGGTTCCCTGTCCCCTCGTCCAACTGCTCGCGGATCCGCCCGACAACAGCCGCGACGGCTACGTTCGCGCCCACCTCGGAGTGCTTGCTGTCCGACATGCCGTCGGCCACGGCGATGATGAGATGTTGGCCCGCGGCATCCTGGCCGAGGCGGTAAGCGTCCTGGCGCGGGAGCGCGGGCCTGACGGACCGATGCGCGGGGCCGACCAGGGACGCCGCCCGGATCTCCAGGCTCCCGATCCGTGCCTGATCCGCGGCCAGCCCGGACGGTGACGGCAGGGACGGGAGGCGCCACGGCTCGGTCGCGACCCGCGAGGGCAGATACAGTACGGGAAACTCGGCCGATTCTCCGGCCAGGGCCGGGATCATGTCGCCGCGCGTGGCGACGTCCGCGGTCGGGACCGTGTCGCCCCGGTCTCTACCGGGCGGGGCAGCATCGTCATAGACCCCACGGGATTCCGAGGCGCGACTGCCGCCGGGCGGGATGCGGCCGTCCGGAACGTGGTGGCTGTTCGGGGTGGTATGGCGGCGCGGGGCAGGTGCCGCGCCGGGCCTCAGGGGTGGGGGCGACCCGGGGCGCGGGGCAATGGCGCC
>OBLT010002587.1_pt1 | contig 11185 bp, 10 predicted proteins | sample 1518721 | NCBI WGS metagenome assembly OBLT01 (sample SAMEA3539307, study PRJEB22396) | soil metagenome | biome: tundra; feature: field; material: soil | place: USA | collected 2010-05 | depth 0.15 m | reverse complement strand
GACTTCCTCGGAAACAGCGGTAGCTCGGACCAGTTCGGCCTGAAGGCGAGCGGTCCTCTCGGCATCTGCGCGAGCACGCTCCTGATAGCGATATGTCAGGAAGCCCCCCACGACGGTCGTGAGAATGAAACCCAATACAAGAAGCGCGAAATCCGTATAGGGACCAAGCAACTTGTCGGAACGTGACTGACTCATCTTCTCCCAAATGCCAGAGGTTTACCGGCGCGACCCGTGCTGCGAGACAGTGGCTGCGGAGACATCTCCTTAGGAGATCACCTGTCGTAGGAAGGCGTTTTGCGAACCTTGATTGGTACAGAACGGGCAGCAGCTTCAGGCCAGGCGTCTAACGGTTGGCCTTCGTGCAATTCCACGCTTGGATGGGCAAGCAGAAGAAGTTCATACTCTTGGTAGTGTCGCCCCGCCTCGCCAAAACGTGCCTCGCCTCTTATCGTTCCGTCACCCAGGACAAGGGCTCTTGACTGTACCCAATAGCCACTACCGATCGGATGAACCACGCCCCAAATCTGCCCGCAGGCGTCTGGTCTGGAGATCGTTCCCCTGTATGAAACCACCGTAGGAACTTCCTGACCGTCCTTGGGTTCTGTAAGCGTGATGACGCAATTGCAAACGCAAGGTTCACACGGAGCTGGACGCTGGTAGGAGAAGAGAGCAACCGCATTCTGGCCGAACAAGACAGACCCTACGAGCAAGAGCCCAATGAGGATGTACGGGTGACTCTTCTTCTTCAAAAGTTGGGGCGGCAGTGGGGGTTGGCCGGCCTGGGCCTCCGATGATTGGGGCGGCAGCGGAGGTTGGTTAGGCTGCGGTGGTTGGATGGTCCATCGCCCCTTCTTCCACTCTCGAATCGCCGTGACGATGGCGGCTCCGGCCGATATCAGCGCGGCAATAGCCTGAAGAATAGGCAAGATCAGAGCAAGGCTACCCATGGCAGATTTTGTCCTCCACTGCGAACAGTTGTCCGAACCGTGATGAACTCTATTTCGCTATTGCAGGGGGGCATATCAACGCCCCCGTCAGGGTCGCGGAACCATTGCCCGTTCCCAGATCCCAGACACCCCAAGGCTTCGGTCCCCCGTGAACCGAGATCTGGGTGATCCGCGAGTACGCCTTTCCTAATGTCACTTCAACGATGCGTTTGCCGGAGGCGTTCTGCGGGGTAGGGATAACTCCCTTGTTCGAGTCGGGACTCTCCCCCTGTCCAAGCAATCTCACCAAGAACTTGCGAGCCTTGCCCCCGATCGTTAGTTGCAGCTTCGTTCCGGCAGCGAAGTCCTTTGGCGCCTCCAGGTCTATCCACCCAGAGCCCCATTTGGGGGAGGCGCCGAACGTGCCGACAAGTTCCACACAAGCATTTGGTGCCTTGGCTTGTGCAACCGCTGGCTTTTGATCCAACACTCCCAAGGTTGTGAAGAGGATCGCCCCGAAGCAACACAGCCAAATCGTGGTCCCGTGTCGGTACATGCCCGCATCCTTCCTTTCCACAGCGAACCGGGTGGTAGAGGTACAGCAGGATCTACCGGTTCGCTTCGGGTTGGTTTCTACCCGCAACTCGAAAAATGCACAATCCCTGGTCCCTACGAACGGTATTCAGGTAGCCCAATACGACTGCTTTCGTTTATCCGAGGGAAACGAAACGCCGCGACCTCATTTGAATCGGCGAGGAGCCTGCGCGATCACCAGACCAACCTCGGCCCCATCGCCCGCAGCCGCCGCTTCCGTTCCTCGTAGTCCGGCATGATTCGGCCTAGGGCGGCCCAGAAGGCGCGGCTGTGGTCTTCGTGGATGAGGTGAACCAGCTCGTGGGCGAGCACGTAGTCGACGAGGGACACGGGGCACTGGAGGACGCGCCAGTTGATGCGGACGTTTCCGTTCTTGGTGGTGCTGCCCCAGCGTTTGGGTGGTTCCGCGACCACGATCCGTGGTTCGGGCAGGCCTAGCCTTAGCGCCCACTGGGCGGCCCGTCGGGAAAGGTACACCCGCGCCTTGGCCCGATACCATTCGACCAGGGCTTGGCGCGCGCGTGGGGCTCGCTGGGATGCTGGGAGGGCCTTATCCAGGATTAGGCTTAGATATGAACCGTGAAGGCGGACCTGGCCGCCTGGCGCACCCGCCTGAACGCGTAGCCGGTACTGGCGGCCCAGGTACTTGAAGGTCTCGCCCGAGACAAATTCTCGCTCTGGCAGAGCCGGTGGCAACCCGTCTTGGTGCTTGAGCCTCTGGGCAATCCACGCGCCCTTCCGGCGGACCAGCACATCGAGCCGCGCCGTGGTGGCCTTCGCTGGCGCCGTGACCACCAGACCTTCCTTGGGCACCACCGCGATCGACACGGTGGATCGCCGCTGGCTTCGCCTGATCTGGTAGGCAAGTAGGGTCCGGCCGAACTGGACCGACGACGACTCGCCCGCGCTGGCGAAAGCGTTCATGCCCGCCCTTGCCTTCGCTTCAAGAGGTCCACCACCTGCTCGGCCAGGGCGTCGAGCTTGTCCTCGGGCGTGTGGGCTGCGCGGAGCTGCCGCTTTACGAGGCGCCGCATGTCCTTCTGCACGTCCTCGCGGCCCGCCCAATCCACGATTCCGACGTGGGGTGCAACGGCCTCTTCCAAGATCGTCGCCAGCGCCACCTTCGCTTCGTCCGGCTTGCCGCCGTAGCTCGGCGCCGCCCCATCGGACGCCAGCGACGCCTTGCCCTCGTGAAGCAGGCCGTAGAGGGCGAACCCCGTCGAGGACAGCCCGAGCTTTCCGGCTTGCTCAGTCGGCCCCTTCAGGTCTTTGACGAGGGCTTGCAGGAGCTCAAGCTGCTTGGCCGCGTCGATTCGCCGGGCCTTGCGCGATTCTATGATCTCTTCCAAGCGTTGCCGAAGTGACAGGTAGTACGCCGGATCCTCGTCGAGCTTGACGTGGATCTCGTTCTTGATCGCGTGCTCCATCTCCGAGGCCTTCGCCTCGTCGCTCTTTAGCGCCTTCAGCTTCTCGTCGAACTCGGGCGTGAACAGGCTCACCCTCTGCACCAAGATTTGGATGCCCTCGGCCACGATGGCGTCCTCGATGAGCTTCCGCACCTTGGGAGCGCAATCCGAGATGTCGAGGCTGGGATCCTGGAACCGGGCCGAGGCCGCCTTGCGAATCTTGCCCAGCCAGCGGAAGTCCCGCAGGTAGGGCAGCCCCGTCGGATCGGGGAGGATCATGTCCAGGCTCTGCGCGAATCGGCGGAACGCCTCGGCGAACTCGGCGCGCACGTCCTCGGGAAGAAGCACGTTTATGCAGCCATTGAGATCGTCCCGGTCCTTCACGCGCAGGAAGAAGCGCAACGCCGCCTGGTGCCGCGTCTGGAGCCTGGGCAGCTCGTCCGACTTGGGCGTCATGGCGCCCTTCACATCCCCAGGCGAGAAGATGGCCAGCGCCTCTTGCAGCGCCTCGGAAACGCCCCAGTAGTCGACGATAAGGCCGTAGGTCTTCTTGTCGTCGAAGACGCGGTTCACGCGCGCGATGGCTTGCAGCAGGGTGTGCTCCTTGAGCGGCGAATCGAGGTACATCACCTGTTCGATGGGAGCGTCGAAGCCCGTGATCAGCATGTCGCAGACAATCAGGATGGAGAGCGGATCGGTCGTCTTGAGGAACCGCTCGACGAGCCGTTTGCGCTGCTCCTTGTCGGTGTGGTGCTTGACCAGGTGGACTTCGTCGTCGTTGGTGCCCGAGATGATGATGGCCGACTCGGGCGCGTTGAGGCGATCCAAGGTCTCCTTGTAGAGAACCGCCGCGTCCCGGCTGCACGCCACCACCTGTGCCTTGTAGCCGTTGGGCTGGATGAACTTCGTGAAGTGGTCCACCAGGTCCAGGCAAACCGCCTCGATGCGCTTGGGCGCCTCGGCGATGGCCGATTCCGTGGCGTACTTCTGCTTGATGGCCTCGCGCTGCTCTTTGGAGCGATCAGCGAAGACGCGGTCGAAGATGGCGTCGAGGGAATTGCCCACGATGCGCAGCTCCGGCAGCCGGGACTCGTAGAAGATCGGCACCGTGGCCCCGTCCTTCACCGACTGCTCGATGGTGTAGGTGTCGATGTATGGCCCGAAGGTTTGCAGCGTCGAGCGATCCTTCTTGTCGATGGGCGTGCCGGTGAAGCCGAAGAAGGCCGCATTGGGCAGCGCCTTGCGCATGTTGGCCGCCAGGCTGCCGTATTGGGTTCGGTGGGCCTCGTCGGTCAGGACGAAGACATTGCGGGCCTCGGTCAGCGTAGGGAACTCGCTCCTTTTGCCCTTGATGGCCAGATCTTGGAACTTGTGAACCGTGGTCAGGATCGTTCCCCCGCCCGGCCCGCGCAAAAGGTCGCGCAACTCGCGCACCGACTCGGCCCGCTGGGGGTTGGGAAAGCCGCACGCCTGGAAGGTCTTGGCGATCTGTTCGTCGAGATCCACGCGATCCGTGACCAGGACCAGCGTGGGGTTCTCGTGCGCCTCGTCCCGCCGCAGCTTGATGGCCAGCCAAAGCATGGTCAGGCTCTTGCCCGAGCCCTGGGTATGCCAAACGATACCGCCCCGCTCTGTCGGGCGCTTGGCATTTCCCGCACGCGCGACGGCCTTCGAGACCGCGCCGTACTGTTGGTAGCGCGGGATCTTTCGGATGGTCTTGCCGGTCTTGTCGTCGCGCTCGAAGACCGTGAAGTTGCGAAAAACATCGAGCAAGATCTCAGGGGCAAGCAGGCCCGCGAGGAGCGTGTCCTGGGCCGTGGGCGGTCGCTTGACCAGGCTCTCCACGTCGCCTTCGCTCCTTGGGTAGGCGCTCTTCCACTCGGCGAAGAACCTCGGCGGTGTGGTCACCGTTCCAAAGCTGGCCGCCTGCCCGCACGTGGCCACCAGGACCTGGACCGTCTCGAAAAGCCGAGGCATGCCAAGCTCGCGGTAGTGCTCGCCGATCTCTTGGTAGCGCAAGAGCTGCTCGATGGCCTCCCCCCGCCACTTGTCGCTCAGGGTCGGGCTCTTGCACTCGATCACCGCCAGGGGAATGCCGTTCACGATCACCACCACGTCAGGGACGATCTGCTTCTTCACGCCTTGAAGCCGGTACTGGCGCGTGACCACCAGCTCGTTCTTGCTGGGGTCATCGAAGTCGAAGAAGCGAACCGTCTGCCCTTGCTTGCCGTGGCCGAGATCTTGTTCGGGCGAGATGCCGTAGGTCAGGATTGTGTGTGCCTTCTCCGAGGCGTCGAGAAGACTGGCCGCTTGGACCGTCGTCACCGCGCGAATGGCCTTGTGGGTGTTGTCGTCGGACAGCCAGGGATTGAGCTTCTTGAGCGCCCTGCCCAGCCGCCCGGTGAGGATGTTCCCCTTGAGGGATTCACGCTCGGCTTCGAGCACCTCGGGCGCGACGTAGGTGTAGCCAAGCGCCTCAAGAACCTCGACGGCGGGATCTTCCGACAGGTGCAGCTCGTTCCAGTCTTGGCCGGGCGTCATGGGTTGCCATGGCATTGTAGCCTCGCACGCAACTTTTTGCGCGCCGGTACGAAACGGGCGGCGCACAAATCCACAGCCCGAAACTCAGCAAGCGGCCAGTTGCACGGCCAGGCCCGCGGAAATACACTTCATCTCATGACTCTCAACTTCCGCGGACAGGTTCAGGGCGGCCGGCTTGTGGTGAACGAGCCCATCGATATGCCCGACGGCTGCGAGGTCGTGCTTTCCGTCGTCGAAGATAGTGATGACCTGGACGATGAGGACCGCGCCCATCTGCATGACGCCATTCGCGCCGGTCAGGCGGAGATGGACGCTGGCAAAGGCATCCCAGCTGCCGACGTCATTGCCAGGCTGCGCGCGAACAGCCGCTGATGCTGCGCTACGAGGTTCACGTCGCTCCGCGGGCGCAGTCGCAGATTGACGAAGTGACCGCTTGGTGGCGGGGCAACCGACCGGCTGCCTCCACGCTGGTTGCGGACGAGCTTGAGGCCGCCGTAGCGCGACTGACGAGCGCGCCCTTCAGTGGCGTGGTCTACGGCCGTGGTGATTTTCGCTCGATTCGGCGATTGCTCCTGCCGCGAATTCGCTACCACGCTTATTACGAAGTCGACGAGGCCACACAAATCGTGCGCGTCGTGGCCTTCTGGCACGCGGCAAGACGGCGCGGACCGCGGCTGTGAGGCACTGCTTCGACGTCAACAGATGGCCGGACTGAGCGTTCCCGGTCGGCAACTGGCCTCGGGCTTTCCCGGGGCCTTTTGTTATTCATGGGAGACGGATCCGGGCCGATGCCACCGGATATGCGTGCGGTATGCGCATGCGGTACATGGAGAAAATCCCAGAATTTCAGGGGTCTCAAAGAGCCCGCCGCATAACCGGCCAATTTACGCGCATATCCGCTCATAACCAGCGCCTTGCACCAATGGCGCCCAACCCGCCGGCCATTCCCGCCCCGGCCATTCCCGCCTCTCCCCGCCTGGGGGAGGCCGGCGCGGGTCATTTGGGCCATTCTTTGGGCCATTCGGGCCATTCCAGTTATCTGCGCAGCCAGGTCGGGCCGGGTCACAAAGATCGCGCTGTGGTTTCATGCAGCCACCTCCTCGTCCACGCGCACGCGGACCTCGCCGGTGAGGAGGACGGACATAAGGGCGGACTTGGTGCCCTGGAGCTGCGAGAGGAACTGGCGCTCAACGCCCAAGCGGTGTTCAAGCTCCTGTCCGGCGGCGGAGATCGCTTGCTGCTCCGGCAATGCAGGGACAGGAAGGCGCAACTCTCGCAGGGTGCTCGACGAGATTACCGGGCGTCCGGCATTCCCTGCGACCATCTCGACTTGTCGCAAAACACTCGGCGCAGTCGTGATGAGGTACATGAGGAATCGCGCGTCGGCTTTCTCAGGGTCCAGCCGAATCCGCGAAAGATTGGGTGAGATGAGCCATCCGGCTTCGTCTTCGGAAATCGCAGCACACCGTCCAATGTCTGCGACCCGCGAAAACACCACATCATTCGGCCGTACTTTGTACTCGGCCAATTCACGGGCCTTCTCATCGCCGACGTAGAACAGTCCCTCTCGCAGCAGCTCGCCGTGACCAAGCGACTGGATCGTCAGAACTGGGACTCCCGAGCGCACAAAATCCTTGGTCTTCATCGACGATCCAAACGGGCCGGATCGCACCGTTGATTCCGCGTCCGTGCCGAGGGAATCGATAGAGCAGACCTCCCACTCCACCGAAACTTCGCCGATTTCGGTTTGTTTGAATTTCTTGTGGCGGCCGGGGATTCCTCGGGTGAGGAGATCGGCCATCATGGCTTTCTTCACGACCTGGAGTTGGTCGATGACGGCCTGGGTGCCCTCGATGGCTTCATCCACCGACGAGAGAATGGCAGCGATCTTGCGCTGCTCGGGGAGAGGTGGAAGAGGTAACCCAAATTGCTCGAACTTGCCCTTGCTGACAATTGACACAGCCGTGGCACCGGCAAGGCGCTGAAGCTCGGCTGTGCGATAGCATAGGCCGTAGTAAATGTACTCGGGCCACGCCGATTCGTTGCAAACCACGGCGTTGATCTGCTGGTTAGTGCAGCAGCTTGTGCTGGCCAATGCGTTCTTACCTATCGAAGCAATGCATGTCACAAGCACGCTCCGTGGAGGAAGCAGTCTGGCTCTTGCAGCACCCTCGTTGGATAGGGTCCGGCCAGTGCTCGACACGACTGCTGAGTGACCAAGGTCGGTTGGTGTAACGAATGGAATCGAGCCGCCCCACAAGGCTGGCTCGCTGGTGAGTGGAGTGTTTCCCGTGACAATCTTCCCAATGTCTTGAAGCACCCGCCAGGACCATTCGCGCGGCAGCACCTCAGGCGTCATACCCCAGCTCCTTCAAGAACCCGTTCATCCTCACCTCGGCCTCGCCGCGCTTCTTCTCCAACTCGCGCAGCTTTGTGATCGCCGCTGCCACGTCCACCTTCTCAGCAGCGTCGGTGGTTTCGACGTAGCGGGAAATGTTCAGGTTCCAATCGTTCTTCGCAATCTCCTCGACGCTCACCACGCGGGCGTATTTGTCCACGTCCTTGAACGCGTGGACGGTGGCAGCGATCTTCTTCACGTCCTCGTCTCGCAAGTAGTTCTGGGCCGAGCCCTCCTTGAACTCGCGCGATGCCTCAACGAAAAGCACCTTCTTCCGGCGCGCGGCCTTCTTGTCCCGATTCATCACCAAGATCGCCGCTGGGATGCCGGTGCCATAGAAGAGGTTCGGCGGTAGGCCGATGACGGCCTCGACTAAATCCTCTTTCAGGATGCCTTCGCGGATCTCGCCCTCGGCGGCGCCTCGGAAGAGGACGCCGTGGGGCATGACCACGCCGACCATGCCGGTCTTGTTGGTGGTGGCGATCATGTGCTGGACGAAGGCCAGGTCGCCCTTGGTCTTGGGCGGGGTGCCGAAGCGGAAACGGCCCAAGGGGTCGCGCTCGGCCACTTCGCGGCCCCAGTCGTCGAGGGAGAAAGGCGGATTGGCGATCACGCGGTCGAAGAGCATCAGCTCGCCGCCTTCGAGCAGGCGCGGATCGCGGATGGTGTCGCCCTTCTCGATGCGCGCGCCGGGGAGGTTGTGCAGAAGCAGGTTCATCTTGCTGAGCGCCCAGGTGCCGAGGTTCTTTTCCTGGCCGAAGAGGCCGAGGTTCTTCGGGTTGCCGCCGTGGTCCTCGATGTAGTGGGCGCACGCGATGAGCATGCCCGCCGAGCCCGCGGTGGGGTCGCAGATGCGCATGCCCGCCTGGGGCGCCAAGATAGCGACGATCAGCTCCACGACCTTCTTGGGCGTGTAGAACTCGCCCCCCTTCTTGCCGGCGTCGTCGGCGAACTTCTCGATCAGGTATTCGTAGGCGCGCCCCAGCAGGTCGGGCTCGGACAGGTTCGCGTTGCGCAGGTTCACGCGTGAGAAATGCTGAACCAGGCGGCTGAGGACGTTGTCGCGGTTGCGGTTGTCACCCAGCTTGCGCTCGTCGTTGTAGTCGATGCCCGCCAGTACGCCTTCCAGGGTCTTCGGGTTGGCGTCTTCCAGGGCCGAGCAAGCCTTGTTCAAGGCCTCGCCGATGTTGGTGGCGGTCTTCTGCAGCTCGGCCCAGCGGGCGCGCTTGGGCACGAAGAAGTCGTGCTCGTCGGGATCTTCCGGGTTGGCGTTCCGGTTGCCCTTGAGCGCCTCGCATTCTTCCTCGAAACGATCCGACAGCCGCTTGAGGAACAGCAGGCCCAGGATGTAGTTCTTGTAGTCGCTCGAATCGATGCTGCCACGAAGGATGTCGGCCGCTGACCACAGGTAGCCCTCCAGCTTCTCGCGGGTGAGCTTTTCGCCGGGCGCAATGTCGACCGCTTGGGCCGACGCCGCCTTGCCGTTCCGCTTGGCCACGGCCTCGGGCTTGGGCGCTTCGGCGGCCTTGCCGGTGCCCACCAGCCGCTCGATCAGGATGGCTTTCTCCCGCCCGCCGTCGTCAAGGCCCAGGGCCGAGCACAGCTCCTTGAGTCGTTCCCGGCCAAGATCGGGCAGGACCTCGGCCAAGGTCGCCTTCTTCGATGCCGCCACCGCTTCGAGGAGGTCGTCCTTCTTCCTGCGATCGGCAACCTCCAGCCCGAACTTCTCGACGACGAAAGCCAGCTCTTCACGCGAGAGCAGCGACAGGACATCACGCTTGGGCGGCATCGTGGGGCAGATTACAGCAAGGTGCCGCCAGGGCGCCAGCTCCCGGCCTGTCGGCGAAAGTTGGGGACAAGTAGCTCGAAGCCGTGTCGTCGGCCAGCTATTCGCCGACGACCGGCATACCGAGAGAGCGCGCAGCGGTGGCGAGAGCCGCGTCGTGCGTCGCCATGGTAAGTTCGGCCGCGGTTCGTTCGCGCCAGAGTTGCGCGGTGGCGAGATGAATGGCATCCAGCGTACCCAGCGCGGTGGGAAGTGGCTGCGCCGCTCGATCGAGGATCGCACCGGCAACTTCCACTACCGACAGTGTGGCGAGAATCCCGAAAATGGCTTCGCGTCGGCTCGCCAAAGCATCGTCCGGGATGCGCTCGACAATACGCAGGCGGTCCAAGGTGCGCAGGCATTCCACCTGGGTCAAGGCACTGGTGACGCCTTCCTCCACTGAAGACCATTCCTTCAAGGCACCCGGTTGCCGGAGCACGAGTCGCAGCAGCACCGAGGAATCGACGTACACGATCATCGCTCGCGCCTGTCGGCCAGCAACAGGGCCACGACATCCCCACGCAGCGCCAGTGGTTCGGGCAGTCGAAAATCCTTGGGCTTGCCGATGCCAGGCTTGGGCTGCCGTACGGCCAAGTTGGCGGGTTCGGCCCGAAACGGCAGGATCTGCGCGATCGGCGTGTCGCGATCCATCACCGCGATGGGATGGCCACGACGAACCGATCGCAGATGCTCGCTCAGATGCGCCTTCAGATCGGCTACGCGTACGGACTTCATGACCATAAGATAGTCATAAATGGACATGATGGCAATAGAAACAGGGCCTGGCGGTTCGGGGCGCCCTCATCTCGCTATCTATGGAGCTCGCATCACTGCGGAACGCGAAGGGTAGCCCATCCGTGGGCAGGAACGTCGAACTGGTACAGTGTCTGGGAGAGTGCGCTGCCCACCCCAACCGTCGTCTTCGTCGCCGAGGCGTTCTTGTTGTAGACCTGTATGATGATGCTGCCGTCAGGGTTCTTGAAGGCGAGGGCGTTGACGCCGTCGTAGGCGGTCGTGCCGTTGCTACCATAGGTCGTCTTGTTGGCGCCCTTGTAGGCGTCGCTGCCAGCGGTGGTCCCAATGCGCGTCGCACCCACGGCGATGTAGTAGGAGAAATGGCGGAAGACATAGTAGGCCGGGGTCACGATTAGCTTCTTTGCCGACCGGTCCACCACCAAGAGCGCGTTCTGGGGCCAGGGGGTCGCGTCCAGGTTCTTGCCAAAGGTATCGAGCACCATGTTCCAAGCGCTGTACGAGTTCACCCCGGCGACAATCCAATCCCGGATAATCTGCCAGCTTTCCTCACCGTAGAGATGATCGTTCTGCGGTTGGGTCGCGCTGTACCGACTCTGGTCCCAATAAGGACTGGCGAAGTTGTAGTTGCCACACCTGTGCTCCGTCTGCATGACGGTACCCTTCTTCACCAAGGTGGCTACTGCGTCATGCAGGTTCCACTGTACGCCGAAGCCCTTGACGTACTTCATGGCGTCCGCAT
>OBLT010002586.1_pt1 | contig 11188 bp, 9 predicted proteins | sample 1518721 | NCBI WGS metagenome assembly OBLT01 (sample SAMEA3539307, study PRJEB22396) | soil metagenome | biome: tundra; feature: field; material: soil | place: USA | collected 2010-05 | depth 0.15 m | reverse complement strand
CTGTCAAACTTCTACTGCCTCCCCGGCAGAGCCGGGGGGTCTCTCATCGGACTAGCAAGACCGCCGCGGTCGAATTGAGCGTCGGCGTCAACACCATTTCGTTCACATGCGCCGCATCTACGACAAGCTGCACGTGCACACGAAATCGGAAGCGGTGGCCAAGGCGCTGCGCAACCAGATTATTGTGTGAGGAAGGATCTCTTTGCGAGCGCGTTGCCACCTACGTAGGTGGTGACGGCTTGCCCGGATAGCCTCATACTCAGGTGCACAGGCGAGGTAACCAGGACCACACGACAAAGGGGAGAGCCGGGGGGAACTGCATCCCGTATCGCCGGCCAAACCGGCCGGGACCAGCGCGCAGTGGCGGATTCTGTTGGCAAATCGAGAGGAGATACTTTCATGTCGTTAAACGAGAAATCGACGAACAAAGATGTACCCGCAATGCTCGGCGAAAACACCGCGGGCGGCTTCGGTGTGTTCGGAAAGAGCGACCTGGGTACGGGAGTGCATGGCGAAAATGGTGGTGGCAATATTGCACCCGACCGCGGTGTCGGGGTGTGGGGGGAGTCCCAATTCGGCTTTGGCCTCTTCGGCAGTAGCGACAACAACGAGGGCATCAAGGGAGTCAGTAAGGCGGGAGTCGGCGTTCGTGGAACGAACGGCGCACCGGCGGCCATTCAACCCGACCGCGGCTGCGGAGTCATCGGGGAGTCGATTGAAGGATTCGGCGTCTTCGGGAGCAGCGACAACCATTTCGGCATCAAGGCTGTCAGCAAAAATGGCGTTGGCTTGAGCGCAGAAGGGGCCACTCTAGCGGCATTTTTTAGAGGAGTCGTGGAAGTCACCGGCGACATTCGAATGACGGTTGGCCAAGACTGCGCGGAAGATTTCGACGTAGCTGGCACAGAGACAATTGAGGCGGGAACCGTGATGGTCATCGACCAGGTGGGCACGCTGCAGCAGAGCGAGAAGGCTTACGACAAGAGAGTCGCCGGGGTTGTTTCAGGCGCGGGCGACTTCAAGCCGGCGATTCTTCTGGGCACACAGATAGCCGGAACAAACAGAACGCCGATCGCATTATTGGGTAAGGTCTACTGCAAAGTAGACGCCCGGTATGCGCCTGTCGAAGTCGGTGATTTGTTGACTACATCGCCCACCGCCGGGCATGCCATGAAGGCCGATGATCCGTTCAAGGCGTTCGGGGCTGTGATCGGCAAAGCCTTGCGCCCTTTGGCCGCGGGGCAGGAGATGATTCCCATTCTCATTGCCTTGCAGTAGGCCAACTGACCTGGCCTTTGACAACCCATGAATATCTGCATTTCGAGTAGAGAGCTAAGGAGAGTCTGATGCCGTCCTACACATTCAGCATCGACAGTATGCATGTGAACTTTCAGCGCAGCAGCATAGACGATTCGGATAGCGACTGGCTGGTGTTTTCAATAAAGTCCGGGCTGCTTACCCGTCACTTCGACGACCAGGTTGGAACCGGGATCGTCAGCAATACCAAACTGACTCCCATCGACCCACAGAGGCCCTGGTTAGTCGATTTTGGCGACATTAATCTGGAGGATTCCGACTCGGTGTTGATCACTTTGGTGATGAACAATTTCAGTCATTCGGATACACGGCAGCAACAGGCGGAAGCCCTCAAGATTGTCGGTGCTGTGGGGTCCGCCCTCAAGGGTGTTATCAACACGAATGTGGATTTGAGCCGGATTCCCGGTTTTGGTGGAGAAATACCTGGTATATCCGCCGCATCGCTTTTGATCGGCGAGGCTCTTGGCGTTGTGACCGAGTTAGGACCCGTGATTGCGGCGATAGGCGAGTTGCTTGGGGGGACGGATACCCCCGATTGTAATGGGCTCGTCTTTGAGGAGTACTTCACGCTGTCCGGGAAACAACTCCGCGAACTGACTAGAAACTCCACCGTGGTATTCACGGAAACCAAAACGTTTGCAGATCAACAGTCGCCCCATAAATGTGGCGCCCCGCCCATAACAGAGGTCGTGATGTCCATTGTGCCAAACCCGGGAGGCTTCGATTTGAATCGATTCTTACGGGCGAAGGGGTTTGATCCGAGCAAGGGGATCCGGCAGGTACTGCCTAATGTCCCAAGTTTCTCTGTCAAAGATGATTTCATAAACGATCATTGAACGCATTCGTTCTGGTCGCAGGCCATTGTGCGGAGGCCGAACCATTTGCGAACGGCCTCCCCCCTTCTGCACCTACTCCGGCAGCGCGAACAGGTAAGTCGTCAAATTGTCCAGGTCCCTGGGCGACAGCTTGTACGCCGGCATGAACGAGCCCGGCGACAACTTTTGCGGGTCGGCGAAATGGTCCTCCACCCAACTCCGGCTCTGCCGTTTGGAGAGACCGTTGAGCGGCGGCCCGATCTTCATCCCCACCCCGTTCACCAGGTGGCAGGTGCCACAGTGGTTCGTGAGGTAGATCAGGGCCCCCTGCGTGGCGAACTCCGGAGCATTCTCAAGCGCGGTGGCGTTGTTCGGATTGAGCTTCAGCAGGAAGGCCGCCAGCGCATTCAACTGCGCGTCGCTGAGCTGAATGGGCGGCATGGACGAGCCTGGCCGCATCGCCGAGGGGCGTTTGAAATGCTGGATCATCCAGGCGGCGTCCTTGTGAATCGAAGTCGCGGTGAGGTCCGGCCCCACTTTGTTGCCCTTCTCCCCAATCACGTGGCAACTGATGCAGTTCTCCTCGCGGAAGTACGCCACACCAGCCATCTCCTCGGGCGAAAGCTGCATCCAGTCGGTGGGAGCGGAGTAGTCGACTTCCACCTCGGTCGCCGGATGAGGTGTGGTCATCACTGCCGTCGCGGTGAGCGCGGTCCACCCTACAGCCGCCAGCACAACAAAGGAGGCGGCCACGATCCGTTTGGTAACCTTGACCATCTGGCTGCGGTCGATGAACGGCACCAGGAACAGCGCCAGAATCGCCAACCCAGGCAGCACCACACTCCCCACGATCTCGAGTGGGCCGGAGAACAGTTTCAACGTCTGGAACAGGAACAGGAAATACCATTCCGGCCGGGGGATGTAGGAGGTATCGGTGGGGTCGGCCAATTGCTCCAGCGGCACACGGACCGCCACGGCCATGACGAACAGCACCGCGAAGGCGACGAAGATCGCGACCGTATCCACAAACACCTGGTGCGGATAGAACTGCTTCTTCGGCAAGATCTCGTCACCCGGCACCGGCGCCACGCCATGCTTGCGGACCAGGAAAACGTGCAGCGCGATCAGGAAGAGGGTGAACGGCGGCAGCAACAGCACATGCAACCCGTAGAAGCGCGCGAACGTGACCACTCCAATGGCGCCCCCGCCGCCCAGAAAGCGCGTCAAATACGGGCCGATCACCGGCGCCTGTCCCGCGATCTGCGTGGTCACCACCGTCCCCCAATAGGCGCGGTTGTCCCAGGGGAGCAGGTAACCGGTCAACCCGTAGGCCAGGGTGATGAGCAACAGCACCACGCCTACCATCCAGGTGGCCTCGCGCGGCTTCTTGTACGCGCCGTAGAGAAACACCTGCACCATGTGGAGCACCACCACCACGATCATCATGCTGGCGCCCCAATGGTGCAATCCGCGGATGAGGCGGCCGCCCGTAAGCTCGGTCAGGATGTAGCGCAGGCTGTTGTAGGCGTCCCCCGGCGTCGGCGCGTAGTTGAAGGCCAGAAGTGCTCCGGTGAATGCCTGGACCAGGAACAGGAAGACCGCCACGCTGCCGAAGACCTGGTGCCAGCCGCTGGAGGCGGGGATCTCTTCGTAAAGGAACTGGCGGACCGCCGTCTGAATGCCGGTGCGGTGGTCCAGCCAGGAGGTCGCATTGTCCCAACGGCGTTTCATGCGGTCTGCTCCGGGGACTGGTGCAACTCACCAATCAGCAGCTTGGTGCCCTGAACCTTGGTTTCGAAGCGGTCGAGCGGACGAGGCGCCGGACCCGAAACCACCTTTCCGTCCATCGAAAACAGTGAGGAGTGGCAGGGGCACAGGAATTCGTTCTTGCCCTCCTCCCAGTGGTAGGCACATCCCAGGTGCGTACACTGCGGGCCGAATGCCACCACCTGGTTGTCCGGTTGCTTCACCACCCAGGCGGTGCTCTTTTCGCTCAGGATCTTCCACCCGTCCACGCGGTTCCGGCGAAACGTCATTTCCATGGGCGCATTCGGCGCGAGCTTGCTAACGTCGCCAATTTCAACCCAATTGTTCTCCTGCCTGGCTTTGGGCGGCAAGAACAGGTAGAAGATCGACGGCAGCCCCAACGCGGCCGTGATGATCCCCCAAATCCCGTAAATGGCGCCGACGTAGAAACTCCGGCGGCTGGTACCTTCCACTTCTCGCTCTTCCACTGTCCGCACGTCATCCATCGTAGAGGAGATTCCCCCGGAGTTTGTCGCTTATATGTATAGAGTTTGCAAAATTCAAGAACGTTACGCAGCGATTACCTCTTCGCCCGGCCCTCAACCCCAGCCCGCGAGGGACGCGAGCTGGGGTATGATTCTCTGAAACGGGGGCGTTGCCGATGAGATCGTCGCTTGGATGCTGCGTAGTGGGCCTGTTGGCAGTCATGCTCTGCCAACCCGAACAAAGAGGCGGACTCGGAACTGGCCCCCCGACTGGCCCTCAGAACCCGGACAGCATTCACCTCTCCCCGAACCAGTCTCAGGACAGGGACCTCCAGTGGTTTCATGAGCAGAACCTGGAGGATACCAGCAGGCTGGTCAAACTCTCGCAGGAGCTGAAGTGGGACTTGGCAATCCACGACCGCGAGGTACTGAACCTGGCGACCGTCAAAAAGATGGACGAAATCGAACGCCTCATCAAGAAAATCCGCGCCCGCGTGGGGAAGAAGTAACAAACCCACACACTCTCCCAGCCAAGACCGGCAACGGGCGAAAACCAGACTCCAACATCCTCCTGAAAAACGTAGGATCAGGGTATCGCGCTTTCAATCCCACGCCGGACTGACGCTGAAATCCTGGGCGGCCCGGGGCGCCACTTCTCCTTCTTTGTATATAAACTGGCCGCTCTTCATGGTCATGTGCACCATGTTCATGCCGAAGTTATTGGTGAGGCCGCGATAATCGGAGGTGTTGAGAATCACGAGGTCAGCCGCTTTCCCCACTTCCAGCGACCCCACCTGCTTGGCGCGCCCCAGCGCGTAGGCGCCGTTGATGGTAGCGGCGGAAATGGCTTCGGCGGGAGTCATTCCCAACTGCAGACAAGCCAGCGACACCACAGTCTGCATGCTCAGCGTGGGAGCGTAGTGGGGATTGAAATCCGTGGCCAGCGCAACCGCCACTCCGGCATCGATCAACGCTCGCGCGGGCGCGTTCCGGCCGCCGTTATAGAAGGATGTACACGGCAGCAGGGTCGCCAGTGTGCCGGTGCCCGCCAGCAGCGCCGCATCGTCCGGTGTGGCATTCTCGAGATGGTCGATAGTGGCCGCGAAGTGCCGGATCGCCATGGCAATCGCGGCGGCCGGGTCACCCTGTTGGGCATGGATCTTGCACGGCAGACCCAGCTTCCGTGCCGCATCCAGATATCGGATAAAGAACGCCTGCCCGGACGGATCGTCGTCCCAAGCCAGGTCCGCGAAATGCGCGAAACGGCGGCGGTGGATCTTCGGGAGAAACTCGGCAAGAAACCCCTCCACCGGGGACCGGACGCCGTCGTCGCCGGTGGGGCCGGATTGCGGCAGACGAAAGAGGAAGGTGGGGACCACGTAGAGCGGGTCGTTCTTCAGCGCGGCCAGCACACGGAGCAGCTTGGTTTCGGCGCTCCCATCGGGCCCACAGCCAGTCTTGGCTTCCACCGTGGTGGTGCCGTGACGCGCCATCGCTTCCAGATAGGCTTGCGTTCGGATTTGCAGCCGCTGACCGGTGCCGGCACGCACGGCGCGGGCGGCTGCCTCCATCTCCTCGACCGGGGTGGAGGGCGGGGGAAACACCAGGTGTGTGTGACTATCGACAAATCCCGGCATCACCACGCGCCCGACGGCGCTGATTTCGACGGCGCCGCGCGCGGCCGCCAGGTTTTCGACGCGTCGGGTGGGCCCCACTTGGTCGATGACGCCGTCCTTGATCAGGAGCGACCCGTCGGAAATGATGCCCAATTCCTTGAGTTCGGCCCCACGGCGGGGTACCTTGGAGCCACGCATGGTTATCAATTGGCGTGCGCCCCGGATCAGAATGTGGCCCGTTGGATTTATTCCCTCCTACAGGGTTTACCCTATTTACTGTACCATTAAGGCCAGTACCGTATAGCATAGGTGTCCCATGCCCAAGAGATTTACACCATCCAGGGGGCTCCAGGCCAAAACCACGGAGCGACGGCTAAAGACCTTGGAAAGAGTGCTTTCCAAGGCTGGACTGGGATCCCGGACGGACGCCCGGAGCTGGATTGGCGCCGGGCGAGTCCGCGTGGGCGGCAAAATCGTGCTGAACCCGGACCATTGGGTGGACCTGGACCGGGATCGCGTCACGTTGGATGGAAAGCCGCTTCGAACGGCGGCCCGGATCTACATACTCCTGTACAAACCGAAGGGCTATCTCACGACTTATCGCGACCCGGAGGGCCGTCCGACGGTCTACGATCTGACCAGCGGCGTGGGCGCCTGGCTTTCACCCGTGGGGCGCCTGGACCTGGACACCAGCGGTCTCCTGGTGATGACCAACGACACGGATTTCGCCGAACGCCTGACCAATCCCGAGCACCAGGTACCGAAGACCTACCAGTTGAAGGCGTCCATGCTGCTGAGCGACGAGCAGATCGGGCAGTTGCGCCGTGGCGTGGAACTGAGTGACGGGCCGACGCGCCCGGCGTTGGTGAAGCGGCTACGGGATCATGTCAAATATACGCATCTGGAAGTGACCATCACGGAAGGCCGAAACCGGCAAGTTCGCAGGATGGTGGAAGCCTTCGGAAGCAAGGTGCTGAAACTGGTGCGCACGGCCATCGGGCCGATTCGCATTGGGGATCTGCCCATCGGGACGTGGCGCGAACTGACCAAGGAAGAGATCAAGTCATTGACCAAATCAAAAGAAGTATTAGCCACAGATAAACACTGATGAACACGGATAAGACCCTTGTTCTTCTTATCTGCGTTCATCGGTGTTCATCTGTGGCTCAATGTCTTGGCCTGTTTCAGCAGCCTGCTTCACGCGAAGGGCACCCTGCCCCGCCTCAGTAACGGTCCGCTTCCTGGCGACAACCAACTGCTGAGTCAGAAACAGCGGCCATAAGGTCTTCTGGTACATCACGTCACCCGATTCCCGAACGGTCGCAATCACTTCCTCCGGTTCCAGCGGTCGCTCGTCGAAAAATCTCCACATCCCAGCCATTTCGATCAGCCCCCTGGTGATCCGATACAGAAGTGTGGGCCTCGGGAAGGTAAGGATCGCAATACCGCCGGGCCGCAATGCCCGGAAGTGCGCCAGGATGGCCTCGCGGGTCTTGCCGGGGTCGAAGTGCTCGATCAGGCCGACGCTGAACACCAGGTCTGCGGGCGTGTCGAGGTGCAGTGCCAGCACACTTTGTTGGTGCAATCGCACGACGTCGCTGAGTCCGGCGCGCTGCGCGAGCAGAGAGAGACCATATTGATTGGTGTCCACCACGTCATAGGAGCCGCACGGTACATCCGCCAGTATCCGATCCACGAAGCAACTGTTGGCGCCGCCGATCTCGACAATGGAGATGCGCCCGGTTGGAGAGGCCGGAGTCACGTAGCGCCGGATGGCGTCTAACAACCGGGCCGTAGTATAGCGGCGCGTCAGCTTGGCGGTAGCGGGAACGCTGGTGTAATAACTGTCCCAGTCCGTGGCAGATGGGGACGTCTCGCGTCGCGTGAAAACAAAGTCCCGCTGGATGGCGAAGTTCGCGATGAACAGGAGCCCTTCAGCGAGCAGTTTTGCGGCGATGGTGCCGGCTCCCAGGCGGTCGTGCAGCAAGCGGATGAGCGCATACGAGAGAAACCCATTGCAAACCACCAGCAGGACGTACTTCGGCAGAACCACCGCCTGCGGTTGGCGCGAATGAAACACCAGCCGGCGCGCTCCCGCATAGTTGAAGATCATGGCCAGCAGCCGGGCGGCGGCCTGCGATTTTGCGATGCTCCCGGTCGCCCCAAGGGTCAGGACAAAGGCGACATTATCGATCGCCGCGGTAAGCAGGGAGAGCATGCTGAAGCGGAGCAGGAGAAAATAGATGCGCATCGAATCGAGGATCGGGTGAAAATGAGAATGCCGGTTGCCTTCCAGGTAAATGGTGCGGATCGGCTCCTCCCAAATCCGATAGCCCTGATGCTTGCAGGCGATCAGCATATCCAGCTCGAATTCATAGCCGGTTGATGCCACTCGCAGCAGGTGAGGAATCAGCCGGGCTGGTATGCCCCGCAAGCCCGTCTGGGTATCGGAGAGCTTCTGCCCCACCATCAGGCGCATCAGGACACGCGTGGCCTGGTTCCCAACCAGGCTCCTTAAAGGTACGTCGCTGCCGAAGGTTCGTACCCCCATGATCAGGGAGCCGGGATTTTCCCGCAGCCTCTGGGCGACGCGTACCACGTCTTCGGGATGATGTTGGCCATCCGCGTCGGCCGTTACCACGCCCGAACAGTCCGGGAATCGAACCAGCGCATAGTTCATACCGGTCTTGAGCGCCGCGCCCTTCCCGAGATTCACCGCATGATGAAGGATCTGCACGCGGTCCGATCCGGCGATCCTGTCCAGATACTCCTGAGACTCGGGGCCGCTGCCGTCATCGATCACGACGATCGCTTCAACGCCAAGGTCGAGCAGAGCCTCCACAAGGGATACCAGTGCGTCTCCCGGCTGGTACGCCGGGATCAGAATCGGCACTTCCGAAATCGGAGATCTGTCCGTTGTGTTCACTCGATGGAGGCTACCCACGTCCTCTTTCCAGTTTCGCATGGTGGGGCAGGCGCTTTCGCCTGCCAACCTTAAACCCGCTTATGGCAAACTGGATAAGCCGGAGGGGCGCCTAACCAATGCTGACAGATGAACAGATTCTGGAGTTGCGATCCCACTTCCCCATCCTCCGCGAAAAAACATACCTGTATAACTGCTCACAGGGCGCCCTGTCGGACGTGGTCGAATCCGGCATGCGGGAATACGCCCAGAGTTGGCGCACGTCGTCCGATCCCTGGGGCGAATGGGTCGAGGCCTATGAGACGCTACGGGCCGCATTCGCCCGCTTCATCAACGCCCAACCGGACGAAGTGGCCATCGTGACCAGTGCCTCGGCCGGGATCAATCCGATCGCCAACGCCCTCCAGTTCGACGAACGCAACAAAGTGGTGATGGGCGAATACGAGTTCCCCACCATGGGCCACATCTGGCTCGCCCAGCGTCCCCGCGGGGCCTCGATCAAGTTTCTGGACGGGGTCGACAACGCGATCCCGACCGAGCGCTACGAGCGTGCCATCGACGAGCGCACCCGCATCGTGCCGTTGACGCACATCTCTTTCGTCAACGGATTCCGCTCCGATGTGGCCGCCATTGTCCGGATTGCCCACGCTAAGGGCGCGCTCGTGTTCCTCGACGGCTATCAGGACTGCGGTACGCGCCCCCTCGATGTCAAGGCGCTGGACGTGGACTTCTTCGTGACCGGCACGCTGAAGTACCTGCTGGGGCCGCCGGGCCTCGCATTCCTCTACGTGCGGCGGGACCTGATCGAAACTCTGACCCCCACCATAACCAGTTGGATGGCGCAGCGGGACGTCTTCGCCTTCCGCACCAAACACCTGGACCCTGCGCCCGCGGCACGCCGGTTCGAAACCGGCACGCCCGCCATTCCCAATATCTACATGGCGCGGCCGGCCCTGGATTTTCTGGCTCGCGTGGGGCTGGAGAACGTCGCCCGGCAGATCGAGCGGTTGACGCGGGCCTTCCAGCACGGTGCCCGCGATCTGGGCATCGAGAGTAAGACTCCGGCCGCCAGCGTTGGCCCGCTGGTGGTGCTGCGCGCCACCGACGCGCCGGCCATGATTGCCAGGCTCACGGCGCGCGGTATCGTAGCTTCGGCCCGTCACGACGGTGTGCGCTTCGCCTTCCACGTTTACAATACGTTGGAGGATGTCCATACGGCCTTGTCGGCGTTGGCGGATAACTTGGAGTTGATGGTGCGGTCATGAGGTTTTTTTCGGCGGGAATGTCGATCTCGAGTGGGCCCAATCGACATTACGTTGTGGAACGAAACTTGTAGCGCCGGCGGTCTTGCCGCCGGTTCCGTGAGAGGAACTCTGGAGGAAAGAATGAGCAAAGTACGAGTATTGGTCGGCACACGGAAGGGCGCGTTTATCCTGACGTCGGACGCCAGGCGTGAACAGTGGGACGTCAGCGGCCCCCACTTTGGAGGCTGGGAGATCTACCACGTCAAAGGATCGCCGGTCGACTCGAATCGGCTGTATGCATCCCAGTCGAGCGGCTGGTTCGGGCAACTGATCCAGCGCTCGGGCGACGGTGGCAAGACCTGGGAACCGGTGGGTAACGAGTTTGTGTACGATGGCGTTCCCGGTACCCACCAGTGGTACGACGGCACGCCCCACCCCTGGGAGTTCAAGCGCGTCTGGCACCTGGAACCGTCGCTGACCGATCCGGATACAATCTACGCCGGAGCGGAGGACGCCGCCTTGTTCCGCTCCGCCGACGGTGGGCAGACGTGGCAGGAACTCTCCGGACTGCGCGGCCACGGCTCCGGGCCCCGCTGGCAGCCCGGCGCCGGCGGGATGTGCCTGCACACCATCGTCCTGGACCCGGGCAACCCCCAGCGGATCTTCATCGCCATCTCGGCAGCCGGCGCCTTCCGGACCGACGATGGCGGCGCGACGTGGCAGCCGATCAACCAAGGACTGCACTCCCTGCACATCCCCGACCCTACTGCCGAGGTCGGCCACTGCGTTCATCGCATCGCGATGCACCGGTCGCGTCCCAACGTGCTGTTCATGCAGAAGCACTGGGACGTCATGCGCAGCGATAACGCCGGCGATTCGTGGCACGAGGTCAGCGGGAACCTGCCGACCGACTTCGGGTTCGTCATCGACGTTCACGCACACGAGCCCGAGACCATCTACGTGGTGCCGATCACGAGCGACTCGTTGCACTATCCGCCGGAGGGAAAGCTGCGCGTGTACCGCAGCCGCACCGGCGGACAGG
>OBLT010002585.1_pt1 | contig 11188 bp, 9 predicted proteins | sample 1518721 | NCBI WGS metagenome assembly OBLT01 (sample SAMEA3539307, study PRJEB22396) | soil metagenome | biome: tundra; feature: field; material: soil | place: USA | collected 2010-05 | depth 0.15 m | reverse complement strand
GGCCGCGCGGGCCGGGCATGCCCGGCCCCTACACCGCAGGCGTTGTAGGGGCGAGCCACTGCCTCGCCCGCCACGCGCCCACGGGTCTTCGGATGCGAACCATACCAAACGGTCGCTGCACCAGGAGTAGAGCGAGGACATGAAGAACTTCCACCTGCCCCTGGCGGAACGGACCTACCTTCAACTGAGGGCGGAGGCCGAGCGGGCACGGGTGCCCGCGACCAGCCTTGCGCGTGAAGCGATCAATCTGTGGTGCCATAATTCAATGGCAAAGCCGCGGTGGAAACCTCTTGACAACCTGGCCGCCCCGGTTTAGTATTTAGATGGTTAGCTAAATATAAAAAGATGCCCAAGGACGAACTCTTCAAGGCGTTGGCCGATCCTACGCGCCGCGGCATCCTCAGGTTCCTGGGGAAAGGGGAAATGACGGCTGGGGAGATCGCCGCGAAGTTCCAGATCTCGGCGCCCTCCATGTCGCACCATTTCACCGTGCTCAAGGGCGCGGATCTGATCTTCGCGCGCCGCGAGGGTCAGCAGATCTTCTACTCGTTGAACACGACGGCGTTGGAAGACCTGATGACGGTCCTGCTGGACATCTTTCGATCCCCAAATGGGAAGAGGAGCAAGTCATGACCACCAAAGCGGCTGCAATCGTGATTCTGCTGATGATGGCCGGCGCCCTGGCCGGGTCGCTCGCACTGTATTCCGAGCTCCCCGGCCGGCTGCCGATGCACTGGAATCTGAATGGCGAAGTGGACGGCTGGGGCGGGAAGGCGTTTGGCGCGTTCTTCGGCCCGGGCATTATGCTGTGCCTCCTGGCATGGCTGTTGGCCGGAGAATGGGTGTCTCCCGTGCGCTACAAGATCGCGCCGTTTCAGCGCACGTACAACCTGGTCTTCGCGTTCGTGGCGGCGTTGTTGCTTTACCTGCAAGTGGTCATGCTGGCGGCCGGCCTGCATCCCGGGCGAAGTTATGGCCGTTGGCTGGTGAGCGGCATTTTTCTATTCTTCGCTTGCCTCGGAAACCTGCTGGGTAAGACGCGCCCGAACTTCATCGTGGGGATCCGCGTGCCCTGGACGCTCGCCGACGAGCGCGTCTGGGTCGCCACCCATCGTTTCGCCGCGCGGTTGTTGTGCGCCGTGGGCGTACTGGGAGCGATCTGCGTCTGGCTGGGCGTACCGCTCGGCGTTTGCTTTGGATTGCTGGCCGCCGGATTGGCTGTTCCCGTGGCGTATTCGTTTGTCCTGAGCAAGCGTCTCGAAAGAAGCGGCAGCGTCTGACGCGCGCCCTATCCGCCCACGGTCACCACGCCGCCATCGCCATCCACGGCGATGCGCTGGCCGCTCCGAATCCGTTCGGTCGCCACGCCGGTCCCCAGCACCGCGGGAATGCGATACTCGCGCGCGACGATGGAGCCGTGGCTAAGCGGGCCGCCCACGTCGGTGACCACGCCGGAGGCCAGCGCAAACAGCGGCGTCCACGCGGGCGTCGTGATTTTGGCGACCAGAATGTCTCCGTGGCGCATTTGCTTGAACTCGTCCGGTCCGTGAATTACCCGCGCGACGCCCGCGACGCGCCCCGGACTCGCGCCGATGCCCTTGATCGTGTCTCCGGCGGCTTGGCTGGTGCGCGCGGGCATCCAACGGGTAAAGTCGATTCCCAGGAAGCGGCCGCCGCCTTTGACGGGCAGCACCACCGGCGGCGTGACCGCGCGCTCGCGCTCCCCCGTCGCCCGCCGCCCGGCTACTGCACTGCGATAATCCTGCGGGGGCTGCGCGGCATCCAGGGCCCGCGCCGCCTCGTCCGCTTCGTCCAGTTTCAACCAGAACACGTCGTCGCACGTGGCGATGGCGCCCGCCGCCGCCAGCCGCCGCCCCAATTCGCGCAGCATGCGGCGTAGCAGGGGCCAGCCCAGTCCCACATCCGCCAGCGCGTTTTCGCGGAGCGGCGCGAAGCGTTGCGCCATCGGGAGGATCCACCGGAAAAAACGCAGCCGTATTCCTTTCAACCGCGCGAGAAGCGCCTCGGTGGCCCGCTCCCGCGCGGCGGCCCCCTCCGCCTGACGGTCGTGCGGGTTGCGCGCCTGCCCCGAGAGGAAGTACTTGAGCGCTTCGAGCAGCGGCGCGGGGTCGTCTGCCGCCAGACTCTTGGCGAAATCCAAATCGTAGATCGAGTGGCCGAAGCGATTCAGATGCTCCGCCAGCCCGCGGGTGAACTCGCGCCAACCTTCGGCATCCGCGATTGGCGCGTCAGCCGGCTGGCACGCCGCGACAATCTCCTGGCTGGACGTTTGCGTCAGATATTCGGCCAGCGCCGGCTGCGTGCGCGCCCACATTGCCAGGTCGTACAACGACTTTTCGGATTGAATCGGCGCGCTGTCGAACCCCAGCACGAACGTCAGCGCGGGCGGGTCGCCCTTGCGCTTGGCCAGGAGGGTGTAGGCGCTCGTGAATAGCGTCTCGCTGACGTAAGCGGCTGGCAGAACGCCGCTCTGGACCACCAGGTAGTGCTCCGCGGCCGCCTTTGCAATCTCGCGCGCCGCGGCCAGCAATTGCGCGGCGGGAATCGCCATCGGGTCGCGCGCGGCCCATTCGGCCACCACCGCGGCGTAGCGCGGACGCGCCTCGTCCTCCCAACGCGTCCGCGCGCGGCGTATCAGGGCGAATCCGCGCCGCATCAGCCGTGGAACGGCCAATAGCCACCGCGCCACCTTGGACACGCTGAATCTGAAATTGAAATCGTAGTAGGCGTAGTCGTTGATGGTCAGGAGCAACTGCTCCGGGCACAGATCCCCGGACCCGAGGGACTGGAACAGGTCGCGCGACGCCTCGTTCCACATCGGCAGGCCGAGGGTCGCGAACAAGGGCGAAAGCGGCTCGGGCAGTAGTTCGATCACGCTGGAGCGCCAGTAGCTCCCGTTTGCCCTTGGCAGTTTCCATTCGAGCGCCGGCCGCGCCTCGGGAAGCGACGTGATGGGACGCGCCTGAAGGATGAATATCTTCCCGTCGCGCATGGCCCATTCGATGTCCATTGGCTGCCCATAGAGTTCTTCGATCCGCGCGCCGAGGCGGGCCAGTTCGGCAACCTGCGGCGCTTGCAACGCGCTCTGCCTGCGTCGATCCGCGGGAACGGGCTCCTCGCGCGTGCCTTCGGCCAACCGCACGGTCATGACCTCTTTATCGGCGATCTGTTGCGATAGAATCGCGCCGGTCCGCTTGTCGACCGTAAAGCTGTCGGGCGTGACATGCCCGCCAACGATTGCCTCGCCCAAGCCGAACGCCGCGTCGATCGTCATCTGGTCCCGCGCTCCCGTCAACGGATTCGCGGTGAACAGAATGCCCGCCACATCCGCGGCGACCAGCTCCTGCACGACCACCGCAATCCCGATATCCTCCGAGCGGATACCCTGGCGTGCGCGGTAGCCCATGGCACGCGCCGTCCACAGCGACGCCCAGCAGCGCTTGACCGCATCCAGGACATTGCCGCTGCCGTGCACGTTGAGGTAGGTGTCCTGCTGGCCCGCGAACGACATCCCGGGCAGATCCTCCGCCGTGGCCGAGGAGCGAACGGCGACCGCCGGATCGCCGGCGCCCAGGCCGTCAACCCACTGGCGAATCGATGCGGCGATGTCGCCGGGCATGGCCCCCTGCGCCATGAGCGATTGGATTTGCGTCGAAGCGCCGTCGAGCGACGCTGGGTCGTCGGACCTCGCCTGCGCCGCGGCAGCGAGAATCGCGCCGGCGAGATGGTTCTCATTCACGAAGCGGTGATAGGCGCGCGTGGTGATGTGGAATCCCGGCGGCGCCGGCAGATGCGCCGCCGCCAGCCGCGCCAGCGAAGCGCCCTTGCCGCCCACCAGTTCGAGCGTGGCATCCGGGCTCTCCAGGCTGAGAATGATCGGATTGGCCTGAGGCGTCATCGTGCGAGGAGCACCACGGTGCTTCTCGGGTTGGCGATGTAGCGATCGGGAGGATCGAGCTGGACCTCTTGTCCGGGCTCCATGAAGTCTTCGCCGCTTGGCAGACTCGTATCGATAGCGCGATACCAACCGCGTGACGGCCCGAGCGGCGGCAGCTTCACCCACTGCGGCTCGAAGTGGCCGTTGAGGATGAAGAATAGTCGATCGACGTCCAACTGGGCGCCATCCTCGGAGCTATCGAGCTGATAGCACAGCGTTCGCGCATTCTGGTCCTGCCACGCTGGCTCGCCTTGGTCCGGTGCAAACCACTCGAGGTCGGGTATGCCGTCGGCGTCCAGATCCTTGCCGAGGAGAAACTGTCGACGCTGCAGGACCGGGAAACGGCGCGTGAACGCGATCGCCTTTCGGAAAAACTCCACCAGGTCGCTGTTCCGCGATGCCAAGCTCCAGTCGAACCAACTGATTTCGTTGTCCTGACAGTACGCGTTGTTGATGCCCTGCTGCGAGCGCCCGAACTCGTCGCCTCCAAGCATCATGGGAGTCCCGCACGCGAACATGAGGCAGCACGCGAAGTTCTTCGCCAGTTGCCCGCGGAGCGAGAGGATCGCCGGGTCGCCGGTTTCGCCCTCCGCGCCGCAGTTCCAGGAGTTGTTGTCGTTGGCCCCGTCCTGGTTGTTCTCGCCGTTGCGCTCGTTGTGCTTCCCGTTGTACGAGACCAGATCGTTGAGCGTGAATCCGTCATGGCAGGTAACGAAGTTCACGCTATTGTAAGCGGAGCGTCCGTCGCTGGCGTAGAGATCCGCCGATCCGGTGAGCCGCCAGCCCATCTCGGCCAGTTGGCCAGGGTCGCTCTTGCAGAAGCGGCGCACGGTGTCCCGGAAGCGCCCATTCCATTCGGACCAATCCACCGGAAAGTTGCCCACCTGGTACGTCCCGGTGTCCCAGGGCTCGGCGATCAGGATCGCGCGGCTCAGCACGGGGTCCTGCGAGACCGCATCGAAAAAACCTGCCGTCGGCCGGAAGGAGCCGTCCTCCGAGCGGCCCAGCACCGAGGCCAGATCGAACCTGAATCCGTCCACTTGCATCGTCTCAAGCCAGTACCGCAGCGAATCCATCACCAGACGGATCACGGCCGGGCTGTTGAAGTTGAGACTGTTGCCGCAGCCCGTATAGTTCATGTAGTATCGATTCGGCGCGTCCGCCGGGCCGGTGAGGCTGTAGTAGGAGGAGTTGTCCAAACCACGAAGGCTCATGCTGGGTCCCATCTCGTTGCCCTCGCCGGTGTGGTTGTAGACCACGTCGAGGATGACCTGGATGCCCGCCCGATGGAGTTCCCGCACGAGCGTCTTGAACTCGGCCACCTGGCAACCCGGAGCCCCCTGGCTACAGTAGGACGATTCGGGTGCAAAGAATCCGATCGAGTTGTAACCCCAATAGTTCGTCAGGCCCCGCCCGATCAGGAAGTCGTCGACGTAGTATTCGTGAACGGGCTGGAACTCCACCGCGTTCACGCCGAGCCGCGTGAGATACGGGATCTTCTCGATGAATCCGAGGTACGTCCCCGGAACGTGGACCCCGGAAGAAGGGTGCGCCGTAAATCCTTTGACGTGTACCTCGTAAATGACGAGTTCTTCCAGGCCGAAATTGGGTGAGCCAACGCCCTGCCAGTCGAAGGCGTCATCCACAACGATCCCCTTCGGCACAATGGCCGTGTTGTCGCGCGTGTCCGGAGATTGATCCGCCGTTCCGGACCCGGCATCGTAGGCCAGCAATAGGTTGTCGATATTACGGAACTTCCCCGTGACTGCTTTCGCGTACGGATCGAGGAGCAATTTGTAGTCGTTGAAGCGCAGTCCCGCTTCAGGACGATATTCGCCGCGAACCTTATAGCCGTAAAGCTGCCCGGCTTTCAACCCCTCGATCCGCGTGTGCCAGATCAGCTTGTCGCGGTCCTGGAGTTGGATGACGTCCGTCGGCTCCCCGTCCGGCGTATCGAACAGTAGCAAGAATACCGCGGTCGCATTTTTCGAATAAATGGCGAAGTTCACACCATCCGCATCGAGCGTGGCGCCAAGTGGAAACGGAGAGCCCGTCTCCACTGTTTTCGTGGTGCGCTGTTCCAGCATGCTTGTCTCACTTTCCGCGCCGCGCCGGACCTTCGGGCAGCGAACGCCATTCAGCCAGTTTACGCCAGCTCACGCTGCTCTTCGATCATACCCGAGCCGACAAATAGGTGCTGGCGGCGAAACCTGGGATAGCGCATGCGCGCTGCGCTTCTCTCAAAGTAGTCGGCCTCGGTGCGAATCTTTGCTGGAGCGCTGCCGTTCGAGGGCGGCGAGGGGCTCAGGCAGAGGGCGCCTCCACTGCCGAATCCCTCCTTGTGTGTCGCACACCCAGATAAGACTGCGATTCAGACAGTAAATTCGCCGTCGGAAGGACTGCAGGGCCTCCCCACTTACTTCTTCTTGCCTTGCGCGGCTACCGCGTCCATCGCGGCTTTCACCTTTTCCGGATCGCCCAGATAGTAGCGGTTCAACGGCTTCAAATCGTCGTCGAGTTCGTAGACCAGCGGCATGCCGGTCGGGATGTTCAACTCCACGATGTCGGCTTCCGATACGTTGTCGAGGTACTTGACCAACGCGCGGAGGCTGTTGCCGTGCGCGGCGATCAATACCCTTTGGCCTTGCCGGATCTCGGGGGCGATGGCGGCGTGCCATAGCGGCAGGAAACGCGCCACGGTGTCCTTCAGGCACTCGGTCAGCGGGAGTTCTTCCTTGCCGAGGCCCTTGTAACGCGGGTCGCGGCCGGGGAAGCGCTCGTCGTCGATGGTCAGTTCGGGCGGGGGGATGTCGTAACTGCGGCGCCAGATCTTCACCTGGTCCTCGCCGAATTTGGCGGCTGTTTCGGCTTTGTTCAGGCCTTGCAGCGCGCCGTAGTGGCGCTCGTTCAGGCGCCAGGAGCGGTGGACCGGAATCCACATCTGGTCCAGTTCGTCCAGCACCGACCACAGCGTGCGGATGGCGCGCTTCAGCACCGAGGTGTAGGCCACGTCGAACTGGTAGCCCTCCGCCTTCAGCGCCTGGCCGCCTTCCTTGGCTTCCTGCCGGCCTTTCTCGGAGAGGTCCACGTCCGTCCAGCCTGTGAAGCGATTCTCTTTGTTCCACGTGCTTTCGCCGTGGCGTACGAGTACGAGTTTGATCATCGCGGGCCTCGCTATTGGCGGAAAGCCTTGCGGCCCAGGAACCGCGCGGCGGGGCCGAGTTCCTCTTCGATGCGCAGCAACTGGTTGTACTTGCAGATGCGGTCCGTGCGGCTGGCGGAGCCGGTCTTAATCTGGCCGGCGCCGGTGGCCACCACCAGGTCGGCGATGAACGGGTCCTCGGTTTCGCCCGAACGGTGCGACACCACCGAGGTATAGCCCGCGCGCGATGCCATCTCCATGGTTTCGAGCGTTTCGGTGAGCGTGCCGATCTGATTCAACTTGATGAGGATCGAATTGGCGATGCCCTGCTCGATGCCGCGCGCGAAGATCTCCGGGTTCGTGACGAAGATGTCGTCGGCCACAAGCTGGATCTTCTTGCCCAGCACGCCGGTCATCAGCTTCCAGCCGTCCCAGTCCTCTTCGGACATGCCGTCTTCGATGGAGACGATCGCCGGATACTGGCGCACCCAGTTGGCCCAGTAATCCACCATCTGTTCGGAAGTGCGCTCGCTCTTGTCGGACTTCTTGAACACGTACTTGCCGTTCTTGTAGAACTCGCTGGCGGCCGGGTCGAGGCAGACGCCGACCTGCTCGCCGGGTTTAAAACCAGCCTGCGAAATGGCTTCCAGCACCGATTCGATGGCCTCTTCGTTGGATTTCAGCATGGGCGCGAAGCCGCCCTCGTCGCCCACCGCGGTGGAGTAGCCCTTCTTGGAGAGCACCTTCTTCAGGGTGTGGAACACTTCCACGCCCATGCGCAGCGCTTCGGAGAACTTCTCCGCGCCGAACGGGGCGATCATGAACTCCTGCACGTCCACGGAATTGTCCGCGTGCGCGCCGCCGTTGATGATGTTCATCATGGGGACGGGGAGTGTCCGCGCGCCCACGCCGCCGAGGTAGCGGTAGAGCGGCGTATACTCCGCGTCCGCCGCCGCGCGCGCGGACGCCATGGATACCGCCAGGATGGCGTTGGCGCCGAGCCGGCCCTTATTGTCCGTGCCGTCCAGTTCGATCATGGCGCGGTCGAGCGCGGCCTGATCGCAGGCGTCCATCCCGTCGAGCGCCTTGGCGATTTCGCCGTTGATGTGGCCGACGGCTTTGCGCGTGCCCTTGCCGAGGTAACGCGACTTGTCGCCGTCCCTCAACTCCACCGCTTCGTACTCGCCGGTGGAGGCGCCGGAGGGCACCGCGGCCCGCCCCATGCTGCCATCCGCGAGATAAACATCCGCTTCCACGGTCGGATTCCCGCGCGAATCGAGAATCTCTCTTCCTACTACGTTTACGATCGTTGTCATATTAGTGCTCCTAGATGATTAGTGCTCCTGGATGAAACGAGAGCGTTCACCGCCGAGACGCGGAGACGCGGAAAGAAACCATATCTGGAACTCTGCGCCCTCGGCTTGCTCCGCGCTCCGTCCGAGTTTCCCGAACAGTCCGCATCGAACACATCCCGTTTCCCTTCCTCCCCGGTTCGAGCGCAGAGCATGCCGAGGACGCTGAGACGGATTCCCTTCAAAACTCTGCGCCTCGGCGTCTCGGCGGTATATCCCGCTTCACGCCACCACCACGATTCCGGCTTCAGTGACATGGTAACCCTTGGCGCGGTCGGCTTCCAGGTCGAAACCAATGACACTGGAATCCGGCAATTTCACGCCCGTATTGACGATGGCGCGGCGAATCCGGCTGTAACGCCCGATCTCCACGCCCGGCATCAGAATGGAATATTCCACTTCGCAATAACTGTTGACGCGCACGCCCGGCGAGAGCACGCTGTGCAGAACGCGGCCGCCGGAGACGATGCAGCCGGCGCTCACGATCGAATCCACGGCCACGCCCATGCGCCGCCCTTCCTGCGCGAAAACGAACTTGGCCGGCGGCTGCTGGGTCGCCTTCGTGCGGATGGGCCAGCGCTGGTCGTAGAGGTTAAACTCCGGCACCACGCTCACCAGGTCCATGTTGGCTTCGTAATAGGCGTCCAGCGTGCCCACGTCGCGCCAGTAGCGCGCCGTCTTGCCGTTGATGTCGCGAAAATCGTAGGCCACGATGCGCGCCTTCTCGAGTTGGCGCGGGATGACGTCCCTGCCGAAATCGTGGCTCGAACCGGAATCCTGAGCGTCCTCGCGCACCGCCCGCAGCAGCGCGTCCGTGTTGAAAACGTAGACGCCCATGGAGGCGCTGATCATGGACGGGTCGAACCGCGAGCGCTTGGGATCGCCGTGCTGGGGCTTCTCCTCGAAGCCCACGACGCGGCAGTCCGGGTCGATCTCGACCACCCCGAAACGGCCGGCTTCCTCCGGCGGCGCCTGGATGGTTCCGATGGTGATGCCGGCCTTGTGCGTCCGGTGCCAGTCCAGTATCTCGCGGTAGTTCATCTTGTAGATGTGGTCGCCGGAGAGGACCAGCGTCTCCTCCGGCGCTTCGACCTCGATGCTCTGGAGGTTCTGGAACACGGCGTCCGCGGTGCCCTGGTACCAGTCCTCGCCGACGCGCTTCATGGGCGGAAGGACTTCGATGTACTCGCCCATTTCCGCGGAGAAGATGTTCCAGCCGTCGCGAATGTGGCGGGTCAGGTCCAGGGATTTGTACTGTGTTAGGATTAAAATTCGACGGACGTCGGAGTTGACGCAGTTGGAGAGGGTGAAATCGACAATCCGGTAAGCGCCTCCGAAGGGCACCCCCGGCTTGGCGGTGTCTTTCGTGAGAGGAAAGAGGCGTTCGCCGGCGCCCCCCGCCAGCACGATTGCTAGGACATTTTCCATTTCGGCGTAAAGCACTGAAAAGAAAGACAATCCAGATAAACTGGTCGCTTGGTCCTGGCAGCGGCTGTAAAATTGAGCTTGACTTTATCTGTCAACCACCTATGATATCAGTACCTTCTGTGCGAAGCGCGGGAGAATGGACTGCGCCGTACGGGAATCTTGGTCTAGTTGGGAGGTGTATTTCGTTTGGCTGAAGTAAAGCTTCAGGAGGGCGAAACTTTGGAGAACGCCCTTCGCCGCTTCAAGAGGAAGGTCCAGCAGGAGGACGTCATCAAAGAGGTCAAGCGGCATTCCTTCTATCTGAAGCCGGGAGAGAAGCTCCGGGCCAAGCAGGCGCTGGCTCGCAAACGAAACCGGAAGAAGTCACGCCGGGAGGCAGAGTAAAACCCGGCGGCGGGGCGCAAGCCCCGCCGCCATAATCGGCAACTATCCAGGTTGACATGGGGCTCAGTGAGTTATGCCGGATTTCCAGGACCGCAGCCTCAAGTGCATAGACTGCGGAGCAGAATTCGTATTCACGGCGGGAGAACAGCACTTCTTCCACGACAAGAACTTCAAGAACGAACCCAAACGGTGCAAGAACTGCAAGAATAAGCGCCAGGGTAGTTCGGCCGCGGGATCCGGCAAGACGGAGACCATAACCACTTGCTCCCAATGCGGCCGGGAAACCACGGTACCCTTCAAACCGACTCAGGGCCGGCCGGTATTTTGCCGCGAGTGCTTCTTGAGCCGTAAGGGCACGCCGCAGGCTGCCGTGGGCAATCGATAGCCTTCCAGCCAGGCAGGCCATGGAGCGCCCCCGAGGGCTCCAGCCGCCCTGCCCGTTCGTACTCCGAGTCCGTATCGCCGCCGGTTTCTTCCGGCGGTGCGATTACCTCACCTCGCCACTTGTTATCTTAAATATTCCATGTCACAAATGTTGCAAGAGATCCGGCAGCAGCCGGAGGCGCTGGAGCGGACGCTGGCGCGGGAGCGTCGCGGCGTTGAGGAGTTCAAACGCGCGCTGGCAAAGCGGCGGCCCCGTCTGATCGTGCTGGTGGCGCGCGGGACTTCCGACAACGCGGCGCGGTTCGGGCGTTACCTCCTGGAGATCGCGACCGGCATCCCGGTCACGCTGGCCGCGCCCTCCATCGTCTCGCTCTACGGCGTCACGGTGGACTACCGCGAGACGCTGGTGGTGGCGCTTTCGCAATCCGGCGAATCCACCGACACGAACCTGGTGCTGGAACGGGCCCGGGAGCAGGGCGCCCTCACGCTGGGCATCACCAACGAACGCCGGAGCACGCTGGCGGGCCTGGCGGAGCGCAC
>OBLT010002582.1_pt1 | contig 11191 bp, 5 predicted proteins | sample 1518721 | NCBI WGS metagenome assembly OBLT01 (sample SAMEA3539307, study PRJEB22396) | soil metagenome | biome: tundra; feature: field; material: soil | place: USA | collected 2010-05 | depth 0.15 m | reverse complement strand
ACCGCATTGGGCTGGAGGTTCTAAACTATAAGGGAAGCAAGACCACGTTGTGCGCGGGATGCGGCCACAACTCGATTTCCGAGCGCATCGTCGAGTGCTTCTACGAATTGGGCGTTGAGCCTTACACCGTCGCCAAGTTCTCCGGCATCGGGTGCTCGTCGAAATCGCCCGCTTATTTCCTGGGCCTCTCCCATGGATTCAACGCGGTCCATGGCCGCATGCCCGCCATCGCCACCGGCGCCCTCCTGGCCAACCGCCAACTGATGGGCCTCGGAGTCAGTGGCGACGGCGATACCGCCTCCATCGGCATCGGCCAGTTCATGCACCTCGTACGCCGCAACGTGCCCATGATCTATATCATTGAGGACAATGGCGTCTACGGGCTCACCAAAGGCCAGTTCTCCGCCACCGCCGATCTGGGCTCCACGCTCAAGACCGGGATCCACAACGACCTGCCGCCCTTCGATTGTTGCGCGCTGGCCCTGAAATGGGGCGCCACCTTCGTGGCCCGCTCCTTCAGCGGCGATAAGCGGCAGTTGCAAGCCATTCTGAAGACCGCGATTTCGCATAACGGCCTCTCCGTGATCGACGTGGTTTCGCCGTGCGTGACCTTCAACGACCACGAGGGCTCCACCAAGAGCTACAGCTATATGAAGGAGCACGAATTCATGCTGCATGAGCTGGATTACGTGCCCTACTATGAGGACATTGCAGTCGAGATCCCGGAGGGCGGGTTCATGGACGTGGAGATGCACGACGGTTCCCACCTCCGCATCCGGAAACTCGAGCGCGACTATGATCCGACCGACCGGATGGCGGCACTAGCGGTCCTGGAGGATGCCCTGGCGAAGCACGAGGTCCTGACCGGCGTCCTGTACGTGAACACCCATAAGCCGACCTTCCTGGAACTGCTGAATCTGGGCGAAGAACCGATTGCGACTTTGCCCGAAGCCAAGGTTCGGCCCCCAAAATCCGTGTTAGACCAGGTGATGGAAGAATTACGGTAGCCGATACCCCCAAAATAAACAGGGGAATCCCTCCGACCGGTAGGGTTTTCGATTGATTTCAATTTGGTGAGGATGTTACCATCGTGACCGGTCTGTCATCCTCCGAGACAGATTGCAGCAAACCTTCACGCCCCACGCCTCACCGGCGCGGGGCTTTTTTTAAGACAGTTTTCGTGGCGCACTGCCAGCGATACCAAAGCCTTCGAAGAAACTCGTGCAGCATAGCGATTGCCTCAGGCGGGTTGAATCACGCGCGAAATGGCTCCCATGACCCGCGGGCACTCGACTGCGCAAAGTCTCCGATTGTGGGGCAGCTTGCCGAGCTGCGCGCCGCTTGTTAACCGGCGCTTTAGACTGCAGCACAGCCCCACCAAATCGTCGCAGGCTGCAAAGACTTGAGAGTGTTGTAATACATGGTGGCTGCAAGAGTGAACCTTATTTTGCGCCTACTCCGCCCGCAGCATCGTGACCGGGTGTCCAAAAGGTCAGGCGGCCGCCGGCGCCCGAAGAAAAGCTTCAATCGCCCGGTCGATCTGGCGGATCTTCGTTCGACTTAACAGAGGCAGCGTAATCTCAACACGTATGGGAGGAACCAATGTTTTACACAATTGCGATCGGGGCCGGCATTCCGATTGCGGCGCTTCTCGCCTTTGCCGCAACCAAACCCGACACGTTCCGGGTCCAGCGCGCGAACAGCATCCAGGCAGCACCAGAGAAGATCTTCGCGCTCATCCATGACTTTCGGAGGTGGGGCTCCTGGTCACCCTACGAGAAACTCGACCCCGCGATGAAGAAAACGCATACCGGCGCGGCAAGCGGCAAGGGCGCCGTGTATGAATGGGCAGGTAATCGCAAAGCCGGCGAGGGACGCATGGAGATCACGGATACATGTCCACCTTCCAAGGTCACGATCAAACTGGATTTCTTGAAGCCGTTTGAGGGCCACAACATCGCCGAGTTCACGCTGGAAGCCAAGGGCGGCTCGACAAACGTCACCTGGGCCGTGTTCGGTCCTCAGCCCTACTTTGCCAAGGTAATGACCATATTCTTCAGCATGGACAAGCTGCTTGGCAAGGACTTCGAGGCGGGTCTTGCCAGCCTGAAGGTCATCGCCGAACAGTAGAGTCTTTGGCAGTCCACTGGCAGGCGGAAGCGCCTGCCCAACCTCCTGGGTTGACATCCGACCCGAACAGCCGCATACTGAGGACGGATGCCGACCCGAACACCCGATGACGATGATCGTCTTGCATTGATGCAGGGCACGCTCGACCTGCTCATCCTGAGAACGCTGCTTCCCGGCCGCTGCCACGGCCAGGGGATTGCCCGCGCCATCCAGCGCCAGTCCGAAGAAGTCTTTTTCGTGGACCATGGCTCGCTCTACCTGGCGCTGCAACGCCTGGAAGAGAAGGGCTGGATCGGCGCGAAATGGGGCGTGTCGGAGAACAACCGCAAGGCGAGGTTCTATTCCCTCACGGCCAAGGGCCGGGCTCAGCTTGTTCAGAAGACCAGCCAATGGCGGCGCCTGGCCCGCGCCATCGGGATGATCCTGGGCCCCGACGAGCAGGAGGTGTGACGTGATATTCTGGCGACGGAAGCGGCCCGCGGCCGATTTCAACGAAGAAGTTCGTGCACACCTCCAACTGGAAGCCGATGAATTGAGGAGCGATGGACTGGCCGAGGCAGAAGCCCGCGCAGCGGCGCAAAGGGCGTTTGGGAATCGGACGGCGGCCGAGGAGCGCTTCTACGAGAAGGGCCGCCTAGTGTGGTTCGACGATCTGCTTCACGATGTTCGCTACGGCCTTCGCGCCATGCGCAAGAGTCCGGGGTTCACCTTGACCGTGGTCTTCACACTGGCGCTGGGTATGGGCGCCAACACTGCGATCTTCGGCCTCATCGACGCGGTGCTGCTCCGGTCTCTGCCGGTGAAAGACCCGGCGAGCCTCTATTTCCTGAACAACGCGGGTGCCCGTGAGGTTGGCGGATCGCCCCCCTATCCCTGCTTTGAACGCTTTCGGTCGCTGGCAAAATCCTTTACCGGTATGGCGGCCTACGCTACCAACGATTTCGGAATCCGGATCGGCAGCGCTATGGAGCAGGTGGATGGCGCGGTGGTCTCCGGCAACTACTATGACCTGCTGGGCGTCACACCCGTTGCCGGGCGCCTGATGGTCGCGAGCGATGAGGCGCTCGCCCCGCCGGTCGCGGTCATCAGCTACGGATTCTGGCAGCGCCGCCTTGGAGGCAAGCCCGACGCCATCGGCACGACGTTCTCGTTGGATGACCATCGATACACCATCGTCGGTATCACGCCGAAGGAATTCCACGGCCTGACGCCCGGCCGGGTTGACGATGTTACGATGCCGATTACTCTCGTCGGTCCCCGGCTGCTTCGGTCTGCCCACTCGCGGTTTTTCAAGAGTGTCGCGCGGCTCAGGCCCGGCGTCACGGCGGAACAGGTAAGGGCCGAGATCGACCCGATCTTCCAGGCTTTCATGAATGAATTTCCAGAGTCCGCCGGCGAGCGCCGAGACCGCTACAGCCACATGGAAATCAGTCCCGCCTCCCGTGGACTGGACGAATTGAGGGAGCGCTTCTCCCAGCCGCTCTGGGCGCTGATGTCGGTGGTCGGGCTGGTGCTTCTGATCGGATGCGCGAATATCACCAACCTGCTGCTGGCGCGGGCCGCGAAGCGCGAGAGAGAGTTCGCGGTACGCGTGGCGATTGGCGCGGGGCGGAGCCGGCTATTCCGCCAGGTGCTGGTGGAGACCGGCCTGCTGTTCGCGGCGGGAGCGGTGGCCGGCGTCGCGGTTGCCTGGTGGGCCGCGCGGGGTGTGGTCGCCTTTTTTGCCGGAGGTTCACACCCGATCCGGATCGAAGTGCAATGGGACTGGCGGGTAGTAGGCTTTACGGCGGCCCTGTCATTGCTGGCGACTCTGATTTTCGGCGCCGCGCCAGTGGTGCGCGCGATGCGTGCCGACCCCCACACGGCCATGAAGGATGGTAGGCGCACCACGTCATCGCGAGGCCGCATCGAGTTGGGACAATTTCTCGTGGCGTTTCAGGTGGCCCTGTCGATGATCCTGGTGGCGGGCGCGGCGCTGTTCCTCCGCACTCTCGGCAACCTCTACACCGCGGGCGCGGGATTCCACGCGGACCAGGTTGCCCTGATTTTGGTCCACTTACCCGACACTTCGTACCACGATCAGCCAGCCCGGATCGCTCTTTGGGACCGGCTGCTGGCGGATATCCGCGGCGTACCTGGCGTACGGTCGGCGAGTCTGTCGAGGATGACGCCGCTCGACGGCAGCGATCGCGGAGTGGGGTTTGAAGCCCCCGGATTCCAGCCTCGATCCGAGCAGGACAAAGGAATCGCCTTGAACACCGTGAGTGAGGAGTACTTCAATACATTCGGGACCCAGTTATTGCAGGGCCGGGATTTCACGGAGAGCGATCGGGCCGGAACTCAGAACGTCGCGCTCATCAACGAGAGTGCCAGAAGGCATTTCTTCGCGGGGCGCGATCCTATCGGAACGGTAGTGAAACTGATGGGTCGTCCGCAATACCAGATCGTCGGCGTAGTCCAGGATGCCAGGCAGGCGGACCTCAGAAAGGAAGCCGCTCCGTTTGCCTACATTCCAATCCGGCAGCCGATCGATCAAGGCGCTTTCATGACCTTGAGCATTCGCACGTCTGGCGATCCCGAGCGCATGATTGCTACCGTCGAACGGCGGGCCCTCGGGCTGGGGCCCGAGATTCGCATCGTCCGGACGGGCACACTGGCGCGGCAGATCGACGAAAGCCTTCTCGAGGAGCGCCTGATTTCCACTTTGGCGACGGCGTTCGGGGCTCTGGCGCTGCTGCTCTCGGCGGTGGGATTGTACGGCGTCCTGTCGTATTCGGTGGGGCGGCGGACTTCCGAAATCGGCATCCGCATGACATTGGGCGCGCTGCCGGGGCAGGTGGCCTGGAGTATCGTCCGGCAGACTTTGGGGCTGGTTGCAGTTGGGCTCGCCGTGGGCGTTTCTGCCTCGATATTCCTGGCGCGCGTCGCGGAGAAATTGCTTTATGGAGTGGCTCCCACGGATGCCGTTGCACTGGTGGGCTCGGCTGCCCTGCTGGCCGCGGTTGCGAGCGTGGCCAGCTATCTGCCCGCACGCCGGGCAGGCCGGATCGACCCGGTGGCCGCGCTACGCAGCGAATAAGTGGCAGATACATGAATTTGGTTTAACAATTAACAATATGGTCCGCAATCGATTTATATTGGTATCAACGTGCCCCCGCGTACCGAGCGTAACGAAATCATCTGCCAACCCTGCTTCGATTGGCGCAAGTCCCTAGGGGTATCCCTGGCCCTTCTGCTGCTTTCGTGCAGCCACTCTTCCCCTACCGTGGCGCAAACCGCTGCGGCAGAGCCGCCGCCCGATCCGGTTCCGCATACGCGGGAAGCAAACGACGTAGGCCGGTTTCTGGCGGGCTTGCCGGGCACGCCGGATAGCCCGTTTATCGAATTGGAGAGCGATCCCGCCTGGATCCTGCATAGCCGGGAACTCGATAAGGCATGGGCCGGCATCGAGGCCAAGACTCTCCCTTCGATGCGGGAGTTCCAGGCCCGGGAATTGACCAGCGCGCCAATCCCGGACTCCGTGGTCTTTTATCCCTTCAGCGGGCCGGACGCGCTGATGCTGACGGTTTTCTTCCCGCGGAACCCGACCTACGTGATGGTGGCCCTGGAGCCGCCCGGAACGCTGCCGACACCCAAGCAACTGGCCGGCAAGAACCTCGCCCGGACCCTGGAGGAAACGCGCGTCACGGTCTCCGATGAGCTCCACCGCAGTTTCTTCATTACCCGGCAAATGGACCGCCAGTTCCGGGGCCAGGTCACCGACGGGCTCTTCTCGCCGATTCTCCAATTGCTGGTGAGGAGCAACCACACCATCCTGGGTTATCGCCTGGTGCGGATCGGGGAGGACGGCAAGATTGTGGCAAGGGGTGTGATTCCGCCCGGCGAAATCGGCAACCGCGGTGTGGAGATCGAGTTCCAAACGGACACGGATCAATCCATTCACAAACTGTATTACTTTTCCGTGAATCTCTCCGACGCGAAGATGGGGCGGAACAAAGGGTTTCTGGCGTATCTCGACGGGCTGAAGGGAGTGACCACGTATTTCAAAGCTACGTCGTACATGACGCATCACGCCGATTTCTCCCTGATCCGCGACCAGGTGCTGGCTAAGAGCGCGGCGATTCTACAGGACGATTCCGGCATCCCGTACCGTTATTTTCGCGAACAGCCCTGGCGGGTCCAGCTATTTGGCGAGTATGTCCGTCCGTACGGCAGCTTCCGCTGGCTGGAGCAGCCAGACCTGCGCAAAGCCTACGCCGAGCCGGATCGCAAACCGCTGAATTTCCAAATCGGCTACGGGTTCAGGCGCATGCCTTCCAACCTGCTTTTCGCCAACAAGACGACGGTTGCGCGAAAGAACTAAGAAGTCAGGGGCCAGCGCCACGCTAGAAGCTTTCCGGAGACGCTTGCGCTTACCGGCGGGGAAAAGGCACACAGGCAAGAATGCCCGTGTCACGAGTTCATACGCTGGTGAACGCGCCAGCCATTGAGACCATCGTAAACACGGCTGTGTTGGTTTAGGGCGGACAGGAAGTCCGTGCTCCAAAAAAGGACTTAACGGACGAGCCGCTTCGCCCGAAGCGGGATCATCCGTTAAGTCCAAAGTCGACTCATCATGACACGCAACCCCATAGTAGTAGACAGGCGCCAAAAACAAGGCTGCCAAAATGCCGGGATTATAGGCTAAGCCCTTTTGCTGCAAGTCACAAAAAATATTTTGAAAATCTGTGACCGAGGTTTTGCGCTTCAACATACAGGGGGCGGTTTACAGGGCCGCCAGCACTTCTTAGTAGAGGTACTTTAGGCCTTCGATTCCATCCCCGGTTACTTCACGCCGGTTTATCCCGGCGCCATCCAGGCGGAACCGCCTGCCCCGCCTCTGAAAGTGTGCCGCGCTACCACACCAGGCGGAGACCCGTCTCAATGCGGCGCGGGGTGTTGGCTTGCGTGCTGATCTGGCCGAAGGCCGCGTTTGTCGGTGCGGTGTTGGGCGCACCGAAAGTCACGTGATTCGTCAGGTTGAACGCTTCGAAGCGGACCTGAAGATACCGGCCTTTCTCGCCCAGGGTAAACTTCTTGCTCAGGGTCATGTCCAGTTGTTTGGTCGGATCCCGGCGCAGGTTGTTGAACTGGTTGTCGAAGGTTCGGATATCGCTGGCGAGCTGATGGCTCGTAATCGTGTCGAATTGGTTGGTATTGAAGGCCAGGCCGTTGGGCTGGTTGGGTTGCAGGTTCAGCGGGCCGCCGAAGTAAATGTAATCTCCCCAAGCGAGCACCGGGCCGGACTGCAGCGTCAGAATTTCGCTGAGGCCCCAACCGCCTACCAGGGAGTCTACCAGGCGATTCTGGAGGTTGATCCGCCTCCCTCGGCCGATCGGCAAATCGTAGGTGGCCGCCAGGATATCCCGAAGCGGCCGGGAATCCGACGAAAGCCGCTTTTCCGGCTGCGGATCGGAGGGATTCAGATACGCCAACCGGTCCTCCAGCCTGTTGAAGATGAAGTTGTTGATCAGTGTCAGCCCGTTCGTCAAACGCTTCTGGAGACGCGCGTTGACGCTCTGGAAGTACGAACTGCCGGCCGCATTGCTTTGCAGCGTCACCCCGTTGAGCGGGAATTGCGGGAAGGGGATCGTTAGTTGTTGCAATGCCACGGTGGACGAATTTAACGAGCCTCCATTGGGCAGTAAGCCCTTGAATGGGTTCGCCACCAGCCCAGTGAGCAGGGTGTTGACGGTGTTATCGCGCGTGAGTGACGTGCTCAAGTCCTGGCGTGGGATGAAGTTAATATTGGAATTGATCGGCTCATGCATAGTGTGGCTGCCGATATAGGCTACTTCCAGAACCGACTGGAACGGTAACTCCCGCTGCACGCTGAATTCCCAGCGAACCGTGTACGGGTTGCGGATCTGCGGATTGAAGATATTGATGGCCTGCCCGAGGTATGTCCCCGTGCCCCTCGAGGAACCTGCCGGCGCCACAAACCCGTTCGGGAATGGGTCGGAGAGAGTGGAGGCGTATGGCGGCAGAAGGTTTCCGGCTGAAAGCACAGTTTGCTGGCTGAAACCATACTGATTCGGGGCTGCGAGCTGGATCGGGTCCACCAGGATTCCCACGCCGCCACGGAGCACCCACTTGTTCCCCAAGGCTTTTGGAGTCCAGGCAAAACCAATGCGAGGACTGATGATATGCGAGTTGCTGTTGTAAATCTGCGGGCTACCGGCGGTGGGGAACGTGAGCCCGCCCAGTGCTTTGAACTGGCTGACAGGGACCAGCGGCTGCGGACTTGCAGCATACGCCGCGGCGGCTGCCGCCGAAATGGGGTTGGCAGCATTCGGATCGAAGCCATTCACCGAACGGCTGTAGCGCTCAGTCTCCGGGAAGTCATGCTCAAAACGGAGTCCCAGGTTAATGGTGAGATCGCTCCGCACCCGCCAGTCGTCGTTCAAGAACACTGCCAGGTACTTGGATTGCACAGTGCTCTTCGTGTTGAGATCCAGGCTCCCGGAGCTCGGAAGGCCCAACAGGAACTGCGCGAAATCCTGCCCGAAGATCGTGGTGTTGCTGACCGCCGGGCTGTTGGTATAGTTGCCGGTAAAGCCGTAGGTGCCAGACGGATTGGTGAAGGTATAGGCGCTCCAGCGGTACTCCCGCGCATCGGCGCCCATCTTGAGGGTGTGGTTTCCATGGACCTTGACGACGTTCCCGAAGAGCTGGAAGATGTCGTTAAAGTTGGTGCCGTCGCCGTTGTACCCCAGCGGTTCGAAAGTCGGCCGGGCGCCGGCTGAAACGCTGGTGCTGTTGAACGTGATGTACGGCAGCATTTGAAACTCGGCAGCGCTATCGATATAGGATGGGAAGCCCAAGGAAGCCGGATCTACTCCATCGGCGGGGGAGGAGTGGTTCTCGATATAGCGTGTCCAACTGGCTCGAACATCCACAAAAAGGGTCGGGGTGATGGTGTAGACGTCGTCCAAGGTCGCCCCTTGGTTGATGCGGTACAGGAAGTTTCCGGTGGCCGGATTGTTGAAGAACTGGTTCTTGTTCTGTGCCCGATAATTATGACGGGCATCGAATGACAGCCGGTTCCTGTCGCTCAGGTTCACGTCAAGGCGGCCCAACTCGTTGTCGTACCCGTCGCTGTCCACGGCGCTGATCACGAAGTTCTGCAACCCGTTCGCCTGTCCGGCGGTATTCGGCGAAGGGAAGTACTGGAGATACTTCAGGGCGATGGGGTTCAGCCGGCTCTGCGGAATGACGTTGTTGGGAAAAGCCTGGCGCGAGATCAAGGTGCCCTGCATAACACCGCTGGCCGGGTCGTAAATGGTGTAGTTATTGGCGCCCGGCACGGTCAGCAGTTGCGAGAAGTCGCCCCCACGCTCGGCAGCCGTAGGCACGGTGGCGAAATTCTGGGGATTTCCGGTCTCGAGCGGCGAGTTGGAGGGGTCCGAATCCCGCAGGCCTTCGAAGCCGAAAAACCAGAAGAGGCGGTTCTTCCCGTTGAAGACCTTGGGAATATACACCGGGCCGCCGGCATTGGCTCCGTATTGGTTCTGGTGGTAAGGCGGTCTCGGCACGTTGCGAGCGTTGTTGAAGAAGCCGTTCGCGTCCACTGCCGATGTCTGGTTGTAGATGTAGGCCGAACCATGTATCGAATTGGTGCCACCCTTGGTCACCAGGTTGACCGTCCCACCCATGGTGTGGCCAAAGGACGCGTCCATGTCAAAGAGGCTGACCCGAACCTCCGTCACGGCGTCCTGCGGCGGGCTGTAGGCCATCTGGTTGGTCTGGCCGGCGTTCGGCGCTCCGTTCAGGAGGATCTCGTTGCGGCCGGCTGGCGCTCCGCCGATGCTGATGGAATTCGGCGCGCTGTTATCGAAAGGCCGGACGGGGCCCGGCTCGAAGGTCGAAACCACCCCCAGCGCCAGGTTGTCCAGCATCATGGGGGTCCTCCCGTTGATCGGGAAGTCCTCCACTTCAGCGGTTGTGATTACTTGGCCTACCGATGGGTTCGCCGTAACCATCAGCGGCGAATCGGCATGAACTTCAACAGACTCGGACACCGAGCCCACTTCCAGGCGGATATCGATCACCGGGTGCTCGCCGGCACTGAGCGTGAGCCCATCCCGGGAGAACTTCTTGAAACCGGGCGCCTCGGCCTCGATTTTATAAATGCCCAGCGCCAGGAACGGGATGGTATAGGCGCCCGAATCCTCCGAGGAGACTGTTGCCTTGACCCCGGTGCGCGTTTCAGTAGCGGTGATCTTCACCTTGGGGATCACGGCGCCCTGCGGGTCCGTGACGCTGCCACTGAAGGTGCCGCGAAACTCCTGGGCGGAAAGTAGAGCTGCCATACCGAGCAGCAGGAACATCGAATGTTTCACGATCAACTCCCTTGTGTTCTTCCCGGAACACTGTTGAACAAACTGACAGTTTGTTCGTTAGCAGAATTGTATCTTCGCTCATGCTTGGCGTCAAGGCTGAAAGCGCTTGCGAAAATGAAAACTTTGGAGTTTCATGAAATACTGGCAACGGTGAACAGGCATCGTTAGGCCGTGGCGCTGCTCAGCCGGCTAAACCGACACAGGCAAGAATGCCCGTGTTACACGGTCAATTAAGCCAGCCAAGGAGAAAATGGGTGTTCGCCAGGATGTCCATAGCCGATTCCAATGGTCGCCGTGGGCGCAAAAGCTCTCCGGGCTGATGACTTCGTCCGACGGCGGTACAGTCTCCGGGTGTTCGGAAATGGGACTGGGTTCGTTTGGTATACCGGGGGTGTGCGCTGGGGGCGGGGTGGATGACGGTGGGGCGGGTTGCAAGGGAGAGGGCTGGGTTGGCAGGTCGGGGACCTGCCCTACGGGGAGTGGGACGGTGCGCAGGAGGAGGATGTTGTGGAGGGCGCGCTGGTACATCAGGTGGAGGCGGGTTTCGTAGCGATGGAGCAGAGCCAGCTCGGGAGAGGAGGCGAGCTGGCGGAAGGAAGCCGTGATGCTGGCGCGGGCGTCACCGCGCGGCTGGGCGTCCAGGCCGCTAGTCAGGAGCTCGTTTTCCATGGCCCAGGCGC
>OBLT010002580.1_pt1 | contig 11200 bp, 9 predicted proteins | sample 1518721 | NCBI WGS metagenome assembly OBLT01 (sample SAMEA3539307, study PRJEB22396) | soil metagenome | biome: tundra; feature: field; material: soil | place: USA | collected 2010-05 | depth 0.15 m | reverse complement strand
GGCATCATCACCCGGGACAACGTCAGCGTCGACGTGTCCGCGGTGGCCTATTTCCGGGTGACCGACGCGGTCAAGTCAGTCATCGCGATCGAGAACGTCCACGCGGCGATCGACCAGATCGCCCAGACCACGCTGCGCAAAGTCGTCGGCCAGCACAGCCTGGACCAGGCGCTGTCCGAGACCGGCAAGATCAACCTGGACATATGACATACGGCCACGCCGAACGCACCCTCGCCGCGATACGCCTGCTCGAGGCCGAGACTAGGAACCTGCTCAGCAGTCCGAACCATCTCACGCCCCAGGAGGCGCAATGGCTGCGCGACGCTGCCGAATCCGCCTCCCGTCGGCTCCGGTCTGCCGACACCGCTCCGCTGTTTCACGACCAGCCCGGACGCCGTGGCGGCCAGGCCTGAGCCCGCCTGGGACTTAATGATGGCGGCGAACTGGGAACCGTCCTGCAGCAGGCTCACGCGCTTGGCGACCGCCGTCTTCGCGCTGAAGAAGGCGACCCAGTTCGCGGCGGCCTGCGCCGCGGCGCCCTGGCTGCCGGCCGGGCTGGTGGCACGGCCGGGCTCCGCCCGCCATCACGCGGTGGCCCCCGGTACAGGCGCGGCCTGCTCAGGACCAAGGGCCTGGGGGCAGGGCATGCCTGGTGGTCTTTCGACCCTAGGCCGGCCATGCCGCTGCCGCACACGCTCAGACATGAACACGGCACGAGGAGGTCGGCCATGCGAGCGCAAGTCGGCGACGAGCTGACGGTCAAGGGTCGCCATCAGGGCGATGAGGATCGTCACGGCAAGATCACCCAGGTCGACGGGCCGAACGGCACGCCACCGTACATGGTCCGCTGGCGGGACGGACATGAGACTCTGTTCTTCCCGTCCTCTGGCACCGAGGTCGAGCACCATGCGGCCGGGCGCACCGAACAGCGGAGCAACGGGTGAACGAGAGCCGGGCGGCCCATGGCCGCCCGGCTCAAGCTTCCCGAGCCTCAGCAGATGAGACCGCTACATTAGCCGGAGTGCCTGCTGACCGGAGGGGCAATGATGGCAGATGGCGGCCACAAGCTGATCGGCCGTACGGCCGAGGCGGTGGCTTTCACCTGGGAAGGTGCCGCGTGGCCGAGTCGGCGCGGCGGGGTTGCGCCGGTGCGGCGGCGGGTCGAGGCGCTGAGCGCCGTCGGCGTCGATGTCGTGGTCCTGAGCCAGGCAGACGTGGCGCACGTCGATGAGCAGCTGCGGTCGCGGCCGCCGGGGCCCGGCCGCCTGCTGCTGTGCGGCGGCCGCGGCACGGACCTGTTCGAGGCGGGGCCGGAGGGTCTGCGGCCACTGCGCGTACGGGCTGACGGCCGCTCCGGCGGGCTCCTCCCCCGGGCCGCTGGGCGCACATGCGGCCCGGATGCCATCCAAGGTGTCCTCGGTTTGCTGGCTGGGCGAGGAGTTGGGCCAGGGCTGATCCTTCTCATCGGGACTGAGTTTGGCGTGCTCGACGGCGTCGCCGGGAGCGATTCGTGGCTGCTGGGGACCGAGACGGCGCGGGTGATCGCCGTTTCTGTGGGGGCAGAGCCTGGCCAGGTCCCAGCTGCCGTGGTACAGGTGGGCGGGGGCCGACCGGCGTTCCTTGCCCTGCTCGATGAGCAGTTGCGGCGGCGCAGCCGCGGGCGGGTCGCCTGGGTGGACGAGGATCCGGCGTGGGTCCTGCGGGAAACCGGGATCGACCCGCTGCGCCACCGGGTGACCGAGTCGCTGTTCACACTGGGTGCTGGGGGCCTGGCGACCCGCGGGTCAGTGGAGGAAGCGCGGCCGGGCGGGGTTCCCGCGGTGCTGGCCGCCGGCGTCTATGACGGCACCGGCCCAGGTCAGCACCTGCTGCCTGGCCCGGGGTGGACGGCTGTGCCGATCGAGCCCGCGCCTGCGCAGGACGTCCGGGTCCTGGACCTGCGGACGGGAGTGCTGGCCCGGACGGAGCAGGGGCTGGACGCGTACCCGCTGCGGTCCTTGCGGTTTGCCAGCATCACCCTCCCGGGCGTGGTCGCGATGCGCGCGGAGGCGCTGGCTGACCGGCTACGACCGGGAGTCCCGTTCCAGCGGCCCCCGGGGAAGGCGATGCCGGGCGGGCATCAGGACGGCGTGCACTGGGCGACCGTGGCCGCGGACCACGGCGGCGGCATCAGTGCGCTGGCGGTGCAGCGGACGCGGCGTGACGGCCGGCTGCGCACCGTGGAGCGGGTGGCGAGCTACGTCACCGGCCAGCGGCGGCGGCCCCGGCCAGGGGCGGCGGCGGATGCCCTCCGGGCGGCCGGGGATCTGGGCTTCGACCGGCTGCTGGCCGAGCACCGGGCGGCCTGGGCCGCGCGGTGGGCGGCGGTTGACGTCCGGATCCCTGACGACCCCGCCGCCCAGCTCGCCATCCGGTTCGCGCTGTTCCAGCTGTGGTGCAACACCAAGTCCCGGGACGAGCTGGCCGTGGGCGCGCGAGGGGTGTCCGGCACCGGGTACGCCGGGCACGTGTTCTGGGATGCGGATGTGTTCGTGCTGCCCGCCGTGCTGAGCATGGACCCGGCGGCGGCCGCGGCGATGATCCGCTACCGCCTGCGGCGGCTCAGGGCGGCGCAGGCCCGGGCCCGTGCCGCGGGCCGGCGTGGAGCCTGCTTCCCGTGGGAGTCCGCCGCCGACGGCGAGGACGTCACGCCGGCCAGCGGGCACCTCGGCGGCCGCGTGATACCCATCTTGACCGGGCAGCTGGAAGAACACGTCACGGCCGACGTGGCGTGGGCGGCTGCCCGCTACGCCGAGTGGACGGGACGGTCGGACCGGCTCGCGCGGCCGCTGCTGCTGGAAACAGCCAGGTACTGGGCGTCGAGATGCCGCCTTGACGATGCGGGCGACGCGCACATCGACGCAGTCATCGGCCCGGACGAGTACCACGAGCGGGTCGACGACAACGCCTACACCAACGTGATGGCCCGCTGGAATCTCCGCGCCGCCGCCGACGCCGCCGACCGGGCCGGGCTCACGGACGCCGAGAGCAGAAGCTGGCGGGACCTGGCCGCGCGGATCGTGGACGGTTACGACCCGGCGACCGGGCGGTATGAGCAGTTCGCGGGCTACTTCGGTCTCGAGCCGCTGCTGGTCGCCGACTTCGCCGCGCCGCCGGTGGCCGCCGACCTGCTGCTTGGCCGGGAGCGGGTGGCAGCCTCGCAGGTGATCAAGCAGCCGGATGTGCTGATGCTGCACCATCTGGTGCCAGAGGAAGTCGAGGCCGGCTCGCTGGCGCCGAACCTTGACTACTACGGCCCGCGCACCGCGCATGGGTCGTCGCTGTCGCCGGCCGTGACCGCGTCCCTGCTCGCCCGGGCGCGGCGGCCGGACGAGGCGCTGGCGATGCTGCGCACCGCACTCGCGCTGGACACCGCGGACCTGAGCGGGACCACCGCGGCCGGCCTGCACCTGGCCAACCTCGGCGGAGTCTGGCAGGCGATGCTGATCGGCTTCGCTGGCCTGCGGGTCCGGGCCGGGGGACTGACTGTCGACCCGCAACTGCCCGGGGCCTGGGGAAGCTTGCAGCTGCGATTCCGCTGCCTGGGACGGCGGGTGCGGCTGGACATCACCCGCGAGCACGTCGAGATAGCGACCGACGGGCCGCTGCGGGCGGGACTGGCCGGCGCGACGCCCGGGCTCGTGAGCGGCGGGGCCCGCCTTGACCGGCGCGGATGAGGAGGCCGACATGACACAGGTGCTCGCGGTGCTCGCCGACGGTAGCTCCGAGGCTCCCGTGATCGAGACGGCGGCGGCGCTCGCCGAGATTGCGCGCGCCCAGGTGCGGCAGGTCAGCCTGGCCGCTAACCTAAGCGCCGAGCGGGCCGTGGCTCAGGTGCTGGGCGCACTGCGCGCTCCCGGTACCTTGCTCGCGGTGCTGGCCGCGGACGAACGGTCGCGGTCGATCTGGCGGCGTGTCGCGCAGCAATCCGCCCGGCCCGTGGTCCTGGTGCCGGCCGCGGCTCGGGGCAGGCCCGGCGAAATCCGCCGGGTTCTCGTCCCGCTGGACGGGACGGCGGAATCGGCCGCGGCGGTGGCCGGCACGGTTGAGCGGTTCGCTCGCGCCGGCGTCGATCTCGTGGTGCTGCACGTGTTCGACGCCGAGACGGTCCCCAGGTTCTGGGACCAGGTCGGGCACGCCGAAGGGGCCTGGGCGGAGGAGTTCCTGGCCCGCTACTGCGCGCAGCCGGGAGTACGGCTGGAGATCCGCACCGGGGTGGCCTGGGAGCACGTCCTCGACGTGACGGAGGCCGAACGGGCCGACATGATCGCGCTCGGCTGGTCACAGCGACTCGACCCGGGCCGGGCGCGTACGGTCCGGCGGGCCGTGCTTGACGGCGCAGTCCCGGTGATGCTGGTCCCCTTGGCCACGGAATGACGTGACGTTGGACCCTGCCAGCGGCCGGATCGCGGTGCTGCGATCGTGATATGGACAGTTACACCGTCTCCCTGGACTTCGCATCGGCATGGGCCTGCCCAGCCGGTACGAAGGCTGCGGGACCGACGCCCTGATGGTCATGCACGGGGAACGGGCCAGCTTCTCGTGCGGGTCGTACGGGTCGTGCGGGCTCTGCTGGGAGGCTGAGCTCGGCTGGATGCACCGGGTACAGCGATGAGGATCGGCTTGATCGCCCCGCCGTGGGTGCCTGTCCCGCCGCCCGCCTACGGCGGCACCGAGGTGGTCATCGACAACCTGGCCCGGGGCCTGCAGGCTCTAGGTCACGAGGTGCGGCTGTTCACCGTCGGCGAGTCCACCTGCCCGGTACCGCGCGAGTACCTTTACCAGAGCGGGATCGAGCCGATGGACGCGGACGTGCCGGAAGCGGCCCACGCGCTGGCCGCCTACGAGGCGTTCGCCGACTGCGACATCATCCATGACCACACCGCTCTGGGCCCGCTACTGGCCAGCCAGCACGGGATCCGCCGGCCGCCGGTGGTGACCACCAGCCACGGGCCGTTCACCGCGCAGACCCGGCGCATCTTCGCCACGGTCGCCAGGCACGCCTCGATCGTGGCGATCTCGCACTCGCAGGCCCGCTCCGCGGGCGGGATACCGATCGCCGCGGTCATCTACCACGGGATCGACCTGGACCTGTACCAGCCCGGGCCCGGAGACGGCGGCTACCTGCTGTTCGTGGGCAGGATGTCGGCCGAGAAGGGAGTGGACCACGCGGTGCGGATCGCCAGGCGCGCCGGATGGCCGCTGGTAATCGCGGCGAAGATGCGTGATCCAGCCGAGCGAGCCTACTTCGAGCAGCACGTGCAGCCGCTGCTACGGCCCGGCGACGAGATGCCGGCCGAGCAGCCGCTGGCGGCCCGGATCGAGCTGATGCGCGGGGCCGCGGCCCTGCTCAACCCGATCACCTGGCGCGAGCCGTTCGGCCTGGTCATGGTGGAGGCGCTAGCGTGCGCGACGCCCGTGCTAGCCTTCCCGAACGGCGCGGCGCCTGAGATCGTCGACCCAGGGCGGACGGGATACCTGTGCCGGAACGAACAGGAGATGATCACCGCCGTTGACCATGTGCCCGAGATTGACCGTCAGCACTGCCGGGCCGCCGCCGAGCGGCGGTTCTCCCTCAGCCGGATGGCGCTCGACTACCAGCGGCTCTACCGGCAGATCCTGTCCGGCCAGGGCCGGCTGGACCGACGGCCCGCGGCCGTCCTGGACCGCATCAGTGCCTGACCGAGACGGACGCCGGGGCATGACGCCGCGGGCGTCACCATGACGCTGCCGTGGGCCTCCGGCGGCCCGTCCGCTAGCGAGGGGCCCGCGGGCTGCTACAACGTGACCTTGGTCGAAGGTTCCACCTTCTGCGTCAGTGAACCCGGAGGCGACATCCGGCTAGGGCATACCCAGGGGCTGTTCGTCCGGGACACCCGCGTGCTGTCGCGCTGGGACCTCGCCGTGAACGGCCGCGCGCCCCAGCCGCTGGCGGTCCAGCAAACCGAACCGTACGCCGCCGCGTTCCTGGGTCAGATGCCGCCGCCGGCCGGGCTCGCCGACAGCACGCTGCTTGTGGTGCGGCGCCGGTACGTCGGCGACGGCATGCGCGAGGACCTCACCATCCAGAACACCTCGCCGCGGCCCGCCACATGCCTGGTGACGCTCACCGCCGACGCCGATTTTGCCGACCTGTTCGAGGTCAAGGACGGCCGGGCGGGAACGCGGGGCGCCGCGACCGCAAGCGCCGAGGACTCCACGCTGAGGTTCGCCAGCCGGGGCGACGGACCTCAGCGCGGGCTCCTCATCCGCGCCGACGAGCGCCCCTCGATCACCGGCGGCGTCCTTGAGTGGCACGTGACCATCCCCGCCCGCGGCCAATGGACAGCCAGCATAGAAGCGGTCCCGGTCACCGGCGGGGTCCCGATGACGCTGCGCCACCCGCGGGGCGAGCCCGTCGAGCATGCCGTTCCCGCGCGCAGGCTGCGGGAGTGGCGGCAGGGCGCTCCGCAGCTGCGCACAGCTGACCGGGACCTCGCAGCGGTGGTGCACCGCAGCGTCGAGGACCTGGGAGCGCTGCGCATCTTCGATTCCGAGCACCCGGGACGGCCGGTGATGGCGGCAGGCGCGCCATGGTTCATGGCCCTGTTCGGCCGGGACTCGCTGCTGACCTCGTGGATGCTGCTGCCCTGGGACGCCGGGCTGGCCATCGGCACGCTGCAGACACTGGCCGGCCGGCAAGGAAACGCCGTCGACCCCGCGTCGGAAGAAGAGCCGGGCAAGATCTTGCACGAGGTCAGGTTCGGCCCGGCGGCCACCCTCGCACTCGGCGGACGCAGCGCCTACTACGGAACCGCGGACGCCACCGCCCTATTCGTCATGCTCCTCGGGGAACTGCAGCGGTGGGGCGGCCATGACACCGAGGTCCGGGCTCTGCTGCCGCACGCCGACCGGGCGCTGGAGTGGATCGAGCGCTACGGGGACGCCGACGGCGACGGGTTCGTCGAATACTCCCGCAAGACCACCCGCGGCCTGGTCAACCAGGGCTGGAAGGACTCCTGGGACGGGATCAACTTCGCCGACGGGCGGATCGCCGAGCCCCCGATCGCCCTGGCCGAGGTGCAGGGGTACACCTACGCGGCGTACCAGGCCAGAGCCCGGCTGGCGCGGCGGTTCGGTGACGAGGCGGGCGCCAGCCACTGGGACACCAAGGCCGACCAGATCAGGGCGGCGTTCAACGATGCCTACTGGCTACCTGACCGCGGCTGGTTCGCGGTCGCGCTGGACCGGGAAAAACGCCCGGTCGACTCGCTGACGTCGAACATCGGGCATTGCCTGTGGACCGGGATCGCGGACCCGGGCAAAGCCGCCCTGGTCGCAGAACAGCTGCTGTCCGACGACATGTTCAGCGGCTGGGGGATCCGGACGCTGGCCGCGTCCATGACCGCCTACAACCCGATGAGCTACCACAACGGGTCGGTGTGGCCGCACGACAACGCGCTGTGCGCGGCCGGCCTGATGCGTTACGGCTTCACCGGCCACGCGCAGCGGATCGCCGAGGCAATCTTCGACGCGGCCGGGCATTTCGGCCACCGCCTGCCCGAACTGTTCTGCGGTTTCTCACGGACGGACTATCCCGTCCCGGTGCCCTACCCGACCTCCTGCTCGCCGCAGGCGTGGGCCGCGGCCGCCCCGCTGCAGCTACTGCACACCATGCTGCGGTTCACCCCGGAACTGGCCACCGACCGGATCTGGTGCGCCCCGGTGATCCCGCCGCGCTACCTGCCGCTGCACCTGAAGAACCTGCGGCTCGGGAAATCACACCTGGCCATCGATATCCAGCAGGACGGGTGGGACCTCACCGGCCTGGACGGCGCGGGAACCGAGCTCATCCGGACGCCATGGCCGGGTCCTGACCTCACGCGCGGGACCATGCCACCCGAGCGTGGCGGCGGGCGGGATGGCGGCAGGACAGCACGACCGTGAGTGGCCATACCGCCTGGGCCAGACCGAGGATCCGCTCCGCCAGGCCAAGGCCGGCCACGCCGCGAGCGCGGCGAACCCGATCGAGGCCCAGATCGCGTGCGACAGCGAGCCGCCAGCGTGCTCGGGGTTCGCCGCCACCAGCAGCCCCGCCACGGCCCCGGTCACCAGCGGCAGCCGCCCCAGTGCGCCGGCCGGCCTGAGCGCAACTCCGGTGATGACATCGCAGCCACCGATCAGGACGAACGTCAGCGTCATCACCCACCGGGCGGCCGCGCCCACCGCGGCGAGCGCGCTAACCGAGTCGGTTACCTGGTCGAAAGGCGGCTGCTGCAATCGGGCGGCCAGCATCCAGCCGCCGACCAGCAGCACCGGTGCTGCGGCTGACGAGACCACGCCCTACCACGGCACATTCCGCACAATCGTGACGCTAGGTAGGATGCACCGGCGTGCCGTAGTGGCCTAAGTCCCATCACGGGGCCTTCTTGCTCCGGGACGCGAAGCCCGGTCAGCGGGCCGGTCATCGTGTCCTTCCTTCCGGTATGAGCGGCAGCGAGCGCAGCCGCCGGCCGGTGGCCGCGAAGATGACGTTACCGATCGCGGGGGCGACCGTGATCAGCGGCGTCTCGCCCGCCCCGCCGAGGGAAGGTCGGGGCGGTCCAGGAGCACCACGTCGAGTTCGGGGACGTCGGTGAAGCGGGGCACCCGGTAACCGGACAGCGATGACCGGGCGATCCGGCCGCGACGGAACGAGACCGACTCGAACAGCGCGCCGCCGAGGGCCATGACCGTGCCGCCTTCGATCTGGCTGATCACCGTGTCGGGATTGACCACGGCCCCGCACTCGTAGGCCGTCACGATCCTGGTGACCCGCACGTGACCGGTCCCGTCGGCGAGCGCCTCGGCGCAGGTCGCCACCGGGCCGCCCTTCTCCAGGCCGACGGCAACGCCCGCGCTGCGCCACACCCGCTGCCCATCCAGCCAGGCCGGCCAGCCGCTCGTCGTCGAGGTGACGGAGCCGGAAGCGGAGCGGGTCGGCACCGGCGATGTAGGCAAGCTCGTCGGTGTGCGACTCGCGGGCGAAGGTGTTGGCGGTCGCGGACAGCGCGCGGTAAGGGCCCTGCCGGTACGGGGACAGGGCCGGCTGATAGCGCAGGCGCCGGCGGGGAACCGCGTACGGAAAGGCGAAGCCGTTGGCCCCGGCGTTGATGTCGAGGAAATCCCACGCGGTCACCGAACCTTCGGCGTCCAGGCCCGCCCGCACGTCGATCACCGCCATCGGGCGCAGGAAACCGCACTGGAATTCCTCGGCCCGGCTCCAGTGCACCTGCACCGGCCGGCCGGCTCCGCGGGCCAGGCGTGCCGCCTCGACCGCCTCGTCGCCGTGCTTGCCGCCGAACCCGACGCCCGCGGGCGGGACGATCACCCGGATCGCGGCCTGGCTTATCCCGAACGTTTCGCTGAGCCGGGCGCGGACCGCGAACGGGACGTTGGTGCCCGTCCAGACGGTCAGCCGGCCGCCGTCCCACTCCGCGACGGCCGCCCTGGTCTCTGGCCTGCGCCTCGTATTCCGGTGACACCTCAGCTGCAGGCGGCTGCCGCGCCTGAGGCTCCGCCCCGAGGGCGGCTTGGAGCTCGGCGCGCTGGACTGGTTCGTTGGCTCCGGCTTTCCCGGCGTGCGGCAGTCGTTCAGGGCCGGGCGGCGCAAGGTCACCGCGCAGTCCACAGTCGGGGTCGGACCGGGGCGCCCTGCCGGGATTGCTCCCGGTGGGTTTCCCCGGCCCGCCCGCCGCACCCGCCGTGCGTGTCTCCACGCAACGGGCGCTCCACGTGTCTTGCCCGCTGGTCAGCCACCGGGGGTGGCTGCCGGTTTCGGGGTCCATGGGGTCGGGATGTTGCTGCCGCGGTAGCGGTAGCGGGTCACTGTGACGCTGGCTGCGCCGGTGAAGACGGCCCCGTTGTGAGCGAATCGCCACCCCTGGTCGCAGAAGCGACGCCGGAGTTCCTTCATGGACAGCCCGGTCTTGCCTGCGTACTTGGCGCGGATCCAGCGCATCAGCCGATTCCAGGTGAAGGAGTCGACCACGTTGAACGTCGCCTTGGACACCCCGTGCCGAAAGTGATTCGCCCATCCCGCCAGGGACCTGTTCACATCGGCGAGTAGCTCGCCCAGGTCCTGGTAGCGGGTTGACCTGTACGTCTTGGCCCGCACCTTGTCCTTGATCGACTGAACAGCCTTCTTGGACGGCTTGGTGTAGACGTAGTGCTTGCTGGTCCCTCGCTTGCGCATCCGGCGGATGTCAAAACCAAGGAACGTGAAGCCCTCGTCGACGTGGACCACGCGGGTCTTCTCGGGTGCCAGCCGCAGCCCCAGGGGAGCGAGCACGGCCGCCACTTCCGCACGCAATGCCTCGGCATGGTGACGTTCCCCGCCCACCATGATGACAAAGTCATCGCAGTACCGGACGAGACGCCAGTTTCCCACGCCTTTCTTCTTGCGTGCTCTCCGTTGTTTATCGTCTCCCATGTTCTGCCGCCATTGCTGGTCGAAATGATCGTCCAGCGCGGACAGGGCGACGTTAGCGAGCAACGGTGATAGAATCCCGCCTTGTGGCGTCCCCGTCAGTGTCTCTTCCTTATTCCCGAGCTCGGTGAGAACTCCGGACTTCAGGAACGCCTTTACCAGCGCGCAGACCTGCTTATCCTTGATCCTCCTCCGGAGGCGGTCCATCACAGCCGTGTGGTCGATTTCGTCGAAGCAGGCTTTGATGTCAGCCTCGAAAATCCATCGGTAATTGATGGATTCGGAGGTGAACAAGTGGATCTCAGCTATCGCGTCTTGCGCTCTCCGGTTCGGGCGGAACCCATACGAGCACGGTTTGAAATCCGCCTCGAAGATGGGTTCGAGCACCAATTTCAGGCTTGCCTGGACCACGCGGTCTGTGACCGTTGGAATACCTAGCTTACGGAGTTTCCCGTTCGACTTCGGTATCTTCACCTGCCGTACTTCAACCGGCCGGAACTCACCCGACTTCAGCGACTCCCGGATTTGGCTCAGGAAAACCTCGACCCCTATCCAGGCTTCGATCTGGGCCGTGGTGGCCTTATCGACTCCTGGCGTCTTGGCGCCCTTGTTGGTGGACACGCGTTGCCACGCGACCACCAGGAACGCCGGGTCGTAGACGAGGTTGTGCAGGTCACCGAACCGGCGACCAGGATCTTCGATCGCCCAGCGGTG
>OBLT010002579.1_pt1 | contig 11200 bp, 15 predicted proteins | sample 1518721 | NCBI WGS metagenome assembly OBLT01 (sample SAMEA3539307, study PRJEB22396) | soil metagenome | biome: tundra; feature: field; material: soil | place: USA | collected 2010-05 | depth 0.15 m | reverse complement strand
AGCGAGTTGCCGTAGCTGAAACGGAGGTAGCCTTCGCCGCAGGGCTGAGGCTAAAGGCCTAGGATCAACGACCAGATCTACGTGCAGTGGCCGGTGAGCCTGAAGGCAGAGCACCCCGCGCAGAGCGCATAAGCGTCTCCCTTCCCTAATCGCCCAGCACGCGGCTTCCTGCGCGCGTTAGTCCTATTCGTGGCCGCCGTGCCGGCGCAGCAATTCCACCACGGCATTTCGTCCGAAATGACGCGCCATGTTCAGAGGAGTCCAGCCCTCCTTGCTCTTGGCGTTGACTTCGGCTTTGTGGGCCAGCAGCAATTCCACCATGCCTTTTTGGGCACCGACCGCAGCCCGGTGTAAAGGCGTCTGGCCGTTGTCGTCCTTGGAATTGACATCTGCCCCATTGGCTAGGAGCAGTTCCGCTAAGTCATTTACGTCCTTTCGACCTTCATAATTCGCTACGTCATGCAACGGCGTCTCGCCGCGATTATTCTTTGCGTTGACGTCGGCCCCGTTGGCCAGCAGCAGCACCGCCACGCCCTTGTGGCCAAAACTGGCCGCATTATCTAAGGGTCTCACTCCGTGCCTGGCCCTGGCATTGGCATCGGCCTTGTGGCCGAGCAATAATTCTGATATATGCTTGTGGCCGTAACTGGCCGCCCAATGCAAAGGCGTCTGGCCGGAATGAACCTCGGTCCGAACCAACTCAGGGTTTTCGTTGATCAGCGCCTTAACCTTTCCCAGGTCGCCTTGCACCACGGCGTCATAAATCTCGCCGACGCTGTCCCGGCCTCCGTGCTGGCGCAGTAGCGCCGACACCTGCCCGCCTTGGTTGTGATACTCCGCATAACGGCTCGTGGCCGTCGTTGTCCTTGGTATTGACCTCAGCGTTGTCGGCCAGCAGCAGTTCCACCAAGTCTTTGCGGAGCTTATCGGCCGCACAGTGCAGAGGCGTGTAGCCGTTGTTGGCCCTGGCATTGACGTCGGCTCCGTTGGCGAGCAGCAATTCCGCTACGTCCCTGTGGCCCTCAGAGGCCGCGTCGTGCAGAGGTGTACAGCCGTGGTTGCACTTGGCGTTGACGTCGGCCTTGCTGGCGAGCAGCAATCTCGCGACGTCCTTGTGGCCATGAAGCGCAGCCCTGTGCAGAGCCGTCATGCCATTGTCCCAGGGGTAACTGGTCCTGGCGAAGACCAGGTCGGGATCGGCCTTGAGCAGCGCCTTGACCTTTTCCAGATCGCCTCCCTCGGCCGCCGCAACAAAGGAAGCTGGCTCGTTAGCCAATGGCGATTCCTCGATGCCGAACAGTTTCTTCCAAAAGCTCATGATGCGTTGGACCGCTCTTTCGCAGAGGTTATCAGATTCCAATCCTCTCCACTTCGCCCCAAGCTGATGTCATTATTGCCCCGGCGGTATCCAGGCTGCCGCGCGCATGCCACCGTGAAGAAACGGTTAACAGCGGACAGCGGTCCGGAACAATCCCTTGCCAAGCTGTCTTGAAGCGCGACTATGCATGATTATCACCACTTCTCGCCTCTGAGACTCTTAAAATGGAGGGGTCCGCCTATCCGCGCACCGCCACTGCCTCCCACCGCATCGCCGCCTTCTCGATCCGCGCCACGGCCTCCATCAGATTCTCCAGCGAATTCGCATAGCTGAACCGGATATACCCTTCGCCGTAATCGCCAAACGCGCCGCCGTTCAACCCCGCCACGCCGGCTTCGTCCAGCAGAAGATCGGCCAGCTCTTTCGACGGAATGCCGGTCTCCTCCACGTTGGCATAGGCGTAAAACGCGCCCCCCGGAACAGTGCAACGGAAACCCGGAATCCGGTTCAGCCCCTGGCAGATGGCGTCGCGCCGCCGCCGGAACTCGGCGACCATGGCGGTTACGCCGTCCTGCGGGCCGCGGAGCGCCGCGATCCCCGCACGCTGCGTGAAGCTTGCCACGCACGAACACGAGTTCACCATCAACTTGGTGACCGCATTCACCAGCCACGTGGGCATCACGCCGTAGCCCATGCGCCATCCGGTCATCGCGTACGTCTTAGAGAAGCCATCCAGAATAATGGTCTTCTCCAACATGCCCGGATAACGCGTGATGGAAACCGGCGCGTCTTCGTAGTAGATCCGCGAATAGATTTCGTCGGCCAGCACGATCAGATCGCGCTCCCGCACCATGTCGGCAATGGCGCGCATGTCGTCTTCCGGGATCACTCCGCCTGTGGGGTTCTGCGGCGAATTCAGCACCAGCATCTTGGTCCGGCCGCTGAGCTTGTCGCGCAGCAGGTTCAGGTCGAACGAGAATCCGCGGCTCTCCACCAGCGGCATGGGGACCGGCGTGGCGCCCAAGGTCCGGATCATCGACTCGTAGATGGGAAATCCGGGGTTCGGGTAGATCACCTCATCGCCCGGCTCCAGCAGCGCCATCATCGGGAAGAAGATGATGGGCTTGCCGCCCGGCACGATGGACACGTGCTCCGGGCCCACGCGGATGCCGCGCCGCCGCGAAACGTCTTCCGCGATCGCTTCGCGCAGATCGGGAAAGCCCTGCGTCGGACCATAGTGCGTCCAACCCTCGTCGAGCGCGCGCTTGGCCGCCTCGACGATGTGCACCGGCGTCGGAAAGTCCGGCTCGCCGATCTCCAGGTGGATGATGTTGCGCCCTTTGGCCTCCAGCGCCCGCGCCCGCACCAACACGTCGAACGCGGATTCCACCCCGATTCGATTCATCCGTTCCGCCAGCTTCATGGGATCTTCCTGAAAAACGGCACGCCGTCGCGGATTTCCACGCGCGACACGCGGCCGTCAATCGAAACCCGCTCGCCCAAGATCCGCCCCGTCACACGCCCGCCCGAATCCAGCGCCACGATGGCCGTCTGGTAGGGCACGTCCGCGGCGAATGCGTCGGTCGCGGAGTAGATCACGGTCTCCGTATAGATCGTTCCAGTTACGTCGCTCATACGGTCCCCAGAATGGACACTACGCAGGTGGCGCCCGTGCCGCCCAGATTCTGCGCCAGTCCAAGCGAATGCCGCGGCACCTGACGCTCCCCCGCTTCGCAGCGCATTTGCAGCACCAAGTCGCAGATCTGCGCGACGCCGGTCGCGCCCACCGGGTGGCCTTTGGACTTCAGCCCGCCGCTGGTGTTGATCGGTTTGTCGCCCGTGCGCGCCGTGTGGCCTGCCAGCGTGAACGGGCCGCCTTCGCCGCGCGCCGCGAATCCCAGGTCTTCGATGGCGATGATCTCGGCGATGGTGAAGCAGTCGTGCAGTTCGGCGAACTGGATGTCGGCCGGCCCCACCCCAGCCATGTGATAAGCCTTCTCGGAGGCGCGGCGCACCGCCGGGAACGTGGTGATGTCGGGCTTCTGATCCAGTGCCACGAAGTCCGACGCCTGCGCGATGCCCAGCACCCGCACCGGCTTATCCGTGAACTCGCCGGCGCGCTCGGCCGGCCCGAGCAACACCGCGGCCGCGCCGTCGCTGATCAGCGAGCAATCGTAGAGGTTCAGCGGATCGGCGATGGGCTTGCCGGCCATGGCCTGCTCCATGGTGATGACCTTGCGCATGTGCGCATCGGGATTCAGCGCGCCGTTGGCGTGGTTCTTCACGGCCACGGCGGCCAGATGCTCGCGCGTGGTGCCGAACTGGTACATGTGGCGCCGCGCGATCATGGCAAACAGCGAAGCGAATGTGGAACCGGCCTTGATTTCGCCCGCGCAGTCGCCCGCGCCCGCCAGGATCTCAGTCACCCTGGGAGTGGGCTGGCAAGTCATCTTCTCTACCCCAACCACCAGCACGGCGTCGTACACACTGCTGGCGACGCCGGTATAGGCGTGGAAGAAGGCCGAGCCGCTCGAAGCGCAGGCCGCTTCCACGCGCGTGGCCGGCACTCCGTGAATGCCGAGGGCGGTGGAAACGTACGGCGCCAGGTGATTCTGGCCCGCAAACGAAGGACCGGCGAAGTTGCCGAGGAAAAACGCATCCACCTGCGAGGGAGCGGTGTGCCCGTTGTTGAGGCACTTTTCACCGGCTTCCACCGCGAGCGAACGGAGGTCGCGGTCGGGAAACGCCCCAAATGGCGTCTTCCCGATGCCGATTACGGTTACAGGTCTCATGTCACCAGCCTATTGCGCTCGGCCGTTCTCCAGCTTGCGCACTCGCTGCTCAAGCGCATCCAACCGGCGGTCCCGATCGGCCCACAGACCATCGGCGCGTTCCGTCCACTCGATCACTCGGGCCATTGCCCGGCCGCCGCCTTGCAGCAGCCCTCCCTGGCGATCCTGGCGGGCTTCCATGCGATCCAGCCGTGCCTTGACGTCCTCAAACTGTTGCTGGACGTGCTCAAACTCCTGGTGCATCTCGCGTTTGAGCGAGTCAAACAACGTCTGGAAAAACTCCATCGTGTCACGGTCCATACGGCTATATTGTAGCGAGTCGCGAAGTATGAGATACTGCCCGCCCGCACCGCCCGCACCCCACTGGGCTAAAATTAGCTTAACGCCGGTAGGAAACGCCTACCAGCTTTGTTTCCACGTTTTAGAGGTTTCCACGTCATCTTAATAGGACCGTGGAAGCCGTAATATACGCCCTGATGAGCGAAGCAGTGGATCCCGGCCTGGAACTCCTGGAGACGCAGAACAGGTTTGTTTCCGACAACTTACGCCGGATTTTCGTGCAAATTTACCGCATCGTGGGCAACGTGGCCGACGCCCAGGACCTCACCCAGGAGGCCTTCATCAAGGCGCTGCAGCGGCAGGATCAGCTTAAGGATGAGCAAAAAGCGGCGCATTGGCTTTCGCGCATTGCGACCAATACGGCCATCGATTTCCTGCGGCGCAACGGGCGGGTGTCCTATTGCGAACTGGACGCTGCCCCGGAAAGCCACGACGAGAGTCCGGAGGATATCTTGTTGCGCTCCGAGCAGCGCGACTATCTGGAAGACGGCTTGCGCCTGTTGACCGCGCGCGAGCGGGCGGCGCTGATGCTGCGCGATGTGGAGGGCTTGCCGGCCGAAGAAGTGGCGCGCCGGCTGGATTGTTCCAAGGCAACCGTGCGGTCGCACATCGCCAACGCGCGCACCAAGCTTCGCCGGTATATGGAAAAGAGGAAGCCATGACGCATCCGAATCAGTCCATTCTGGCTCTTTACGCCGGCCAGGACCTCGGTTGGTTCACCCGCCGGCGTACGGAGCGTCACCTGGCTCGTTGCCGCGAGTGCCGCGACGAGGTACAGGTGTTCGCATCGGCGCGCGACACCCTGGTCGCGCTGAATGAATTGCCGGCCATCTCCTGGAACCGGCTGGCCGCCGAGATGAAAGCCAATATCCGGCTGGGCCTGGCGGCCGGGGAATGCGTGCGCGGCGAGCGAACCGCGGGACCCCTCGCCCCGTTTGGGATTTTGTCCGGCGCGCGCACGCTGACGGCTTGCGCCAGCGTGATGGCGCTCGTGGCGGCGGGTTTGATCCTGCAGCGGCCAACGCCGCCCGCGCCGCCTGCGATCTCGGGCGATGGCGCGGTCTTGCGGGCTACCGCCACCGGTATCGAATTGAATCAGGGCGGGCAGACTTTGAGCATGCAGCATGTGCGCTCCAGCGACGTAACGTATTCGGCGGGAGCGCAAGGATCCATGCAGGCCGGTTACGTGGATTCCGACACGGGCAACGTAACGATTAATAACGTGTATGTCCAGTAAATTTGCGATTCTATTGGTGGCGGGCATCACTGCGCTGTGCGCGCAGGAAACGCCGCTCGACAACTCGGTGAAAATCAACCTTCCGCCGGATTCGCCGCTGACCCTGATCTCGGCGAACCTGGGTGAATCGCACGTCAGCCAGCGCGGCAGCGCAGTGGTGCTGGATCTGGATGTGACCCTCACGCTGCACAACGCCAGCCCCAACCGGGTGCGCGGCGTTAGCCTGATGGTCACCGCGCAGGAGGTGACGCCGGGCGGCAAGGCTTCCGTCTCGGTCCCCAGCCTGGACGTGCCTCCGAATCAGAATTTCCCGGTGCGCATCGACCTGCGCCTGTTGCGGCCGGCACAGATCGCCGGCGGTCCGTTGGTGCAGGTGAACCTGGATGGCGTGCTCTTCCAGGACTATACGTTCTACGGTCCGAACCGGCTGGATTCCCGCCGCACCATGACTGCCTGGGAAATGCAAGCCCAGCGCGACCGCAAGTATTTCAAGTCGATCCTGGCGGCGCACGGCATGGAAGGGTTGAAGCAGGCCATGCTGGAGAGCCTGAATCGCCAGGCCGAGCGCCCGCGGTTGGATGTGCAGGTTTCGCGCGGGCGCGCGGTGACCTCCGCGGCGGTGGGGGAGCACAACGCGCGCTTTGCGTTTCTGCGCTTCCCGGATGAGCCGGTGGAGCCCGTGGATGGGTGGGCCGAGATCGCGGGCAACGAGGCTCGCAACCCCCGGATTGACGTGCGCAACCTTTCCTCCCGGCAAGTGCGCTCCGTGGAGATCGATTGGATCGTGACCGACCGGCAGGGCAAACAATACATGGCCGGTTCGGTGCCGGCGTCCGGTCCCGAGTTCAACTTGAAGGCCGGCAGCACCAGCCGCGTGCTGCAGGACACCGCGTTGCGTTTCGCGCGTCTCTCGAAAGACGGCGGGGCGCCGGTATCCATTGCGGGCATGACGGGCTTCGTCGGCCAGGTGGAATTTGCCGATGGCAAGGTTTGGATTCCCAACCGCGAATCGCTCGCCAACGCCCAGCTTCTGGGCATTCTGGAGCCGTCGCCGGAAGAGCAGCGCTTGACGGACCTGTATCGCAAGAAGGGGCCGAAGGCGCTAGCGGACGAGCTGAATAAGTTCTGAGTGGGGCAGGCCCTCGGCCTGCGGCGGCCTCCCGGGCCGCCCGTTGCGCTTTTCCTGAAATAGCTAAGGCTATGCTTCGACTGAAGGGTCGAGCACTGTCATACCTTCGTCCTCAGCCGCTCTCACGAGCTGGCGGTCCGAGCACACAAAGGTCGCGTGCCGTCCCAGTCTCGCACGCAGCATAATGCAGCCCGCCAGTTGCACTGCGTCATACGCCTTGAGAGCATGCCGGTCCAGGAGCGCAGCCGCCTCTTCAATCACCAGATCCGTTAGAGGTTGCACCAGGAAGAAGTTCGCCAGGTGCTCATCCATACTGTCGATCAGATTGTCCGCGATATCGTGCGCTACGTCGCCGGCCCGCTCCCGCTGTCTGACCGCGGACCGGAATTCCACTCGCGTCAGTCCGAGAAGGGCGAGCGCATGCCCGCCGGCAGGATCAGCGAGCCGGAGCATTTGTTCAGTGCCCGGCTCGCGAACGTATAGCTTTACTAACGCGCTGGTATCCAGGTAATAGACGCTCAAAGGCTATCTTCGCTCACGTAAAACCGTTTGGGAAAGAGGCTCACCGCGCATAGCAACCGGATTAAATCCGGAGCGGGGCCCCGGTTCCTGCTCCAGGATACTGTGCACCTCGGACAGCGGCCGATTGACTTTGATCGCTGTGACAGGAAACTGAGGATTCTTGGGGTTCGCGACCCTGCTGGTCAAAATCCAGTTGCGATCAATCGCATTCACCAGCACACGTTGGCGCTCATCCGGTATGGCGGCCCAGGGGTAGCCTTGCTGCGGAAGGTACGTATCGCGAAACCATTTCAGAGATACGAAACCAAGTTGCGGGTCTTTTTCGGCTCTCGCCAGAGCCATCACGATATCCTGGACGGGGTCGCTGGCAGTTTCCGCAGGTTTCGTTGCGGTTTCCGCAGGCTTCGCCAAGGAGTCCTGAACATCCTCCACCGTCGACTCGACGGCTTGATCTTCCTCCGGTGTTGAGGGCCGGTACATGATCGCGACCAAGCCGGAATCCGGTAACCAGCGGCTAGCTGGCGCGTTCTGCTTAACCTGCCTGCTGTCCTTGGCATTGCCGCGGCGCAAAGACACTTGCACGCGGAAGCCCTTCCGTGGGGAGAGCCTTACAAGGGGCTTAAGCGCCGCCGGCAACTGGGCCGCAAGGGCCGGTAGATGGTCGAGGGCCGCTTCGATTTCAGACTGCTCTTCCAGAATCGTCTTTTCCGTTTTCATAAATATCTTCCTTCTCTAGATTTAGATTTAACAACTTTATTTGGATCGGTGCGGAGCGTGACGCTCGTCTGGTCTACTTATATATACTATAACGTTGGCAGTGATGTCAAGAGGCAAGCGCACTCGATACCGCCGGGCGTGGTGCCGTCGCGCAACGGGCCGCAGGCGAACCGTGCCGAGCCTAGAAGTTCACAATACTGGCGAACGAATTGGCGTCCAGACTCGCGCCGCCCACCAGCACGCCGTCGATTTCCGGTTGCGCCATTAGCGTCCGAACGTTATCCGGCTTGACGCTGCCGCCGTACAGGATGCGCACGCCATCGGCGGCCGCCGCTCCATAGTGCCCGCGCACTTGCCCGCGCAGCGCGCGGTGCGCATCCGCCGCGATCTCCGGAGTGGCGGTCTTGCCGGTGCCAATGGCCCACACCGGCTCATAAGCGATCGCGATGCGCGCGAACTGCTCGGGACTCAACAGGGCGATGCCGCCTTTAAACTGCAGTGCGAGCACGGCTTCGGTTTCGCCCGATTCCCGCTCTGCCAACCGCTCGCCCACGCATACGATGGGAGTCAGGCCGGCCTCCAGCGCCGCAATGGTGCGCTGCAGCACGGTCTCGTTGGTTTCTTCAAAATACTGGCGCCGCTCGCTGTGTCCAACCAGCACGTGCGTGCAACCCGACGCCTTGATCATCGGCCCGGAAACCTCGCCCGTGAAGGCGCCGTCCTTGGCCCAATACAGGTCCTGCGCGCCGATGCCGATGCGCGTACCCTGTGCGGCAGCAACGGCCGCGGCGATATCCGTGAACGGGGGACAAATCACGATCTCGCAATGCTCCGACTTCTCAACCAGAGGCCGGAACTTCTCAAAAAACGCGGTAGTTTCGGCGGGGTTCTTGTACATCTTCCAGTTCCCCGCCATGATTGGCTTTCTCATGTAATCTCCGGTAAGAAAGTGGTTCCGTTCGCGATTCTCGCTCCGAAATTTTGGGCCACGGTCTGGCCGATATCCGAAAGCGACGACCGCAGCCCGAGGTTGACTCCGTGCTTGGCGCGCGGTCCGCTGACCAGCAGCGGAACATACTCGCGACTGTGGTCGGTGGATGGCGTGGTAGGATCGCAACCGTGGTCGGCGGTCAGGATGGCCAGGTCGCCTTCCCGCTCCGCGGCGAAGAACTCCGGCAGCCAGGCGTCGAATTGCTCCAGCGCCGATGCGTATCCTTCCACATCGTTGCGGTGCCCGTATTGCTGATCGAAGTCCACCAGGTTGACGAAGATCAATCCTTCGTCGAACGACCGCATGGCCTCGAGCGTGTGGGCCATGCCGTCGGCGTTGTTCTTGGTTTTCGAGTAGTCGCGTATGCCGCGGCCCAGGAACACATCGAAGATCTTGCCGACACTGTGCACCGAAACGCCATGGTCGTCGAGCACGTCGAGAAGCATGCCGCGCGGCGGCGGCACGGCGTAATCCTTGCGATTGGGCGTCCGGGTGAACGAGCCGGGCGAGCCAACGAACGGCCGCGCGATCACGCGTCCCACTTCATAGGGTCCGCGCAAAAGCTCGCGGGCGGTTTCGCAGATCTTGTACAACTCCCACAGCGGTATCACTTCCTCATGCGCGGCCACCTGGAAGACGCTATCGGCCGAGGTGTAGACGATGGGCGACCCGGTGCGCATGTGCTCCGCGCCCAGTTCCTTGATAATCTCCGTTCCCGAGGCGGCTTTGTTGCCGAGCGTGCGGCGGGCGATGCGGCGCTCGAATTCGTCCATGATTTCGCGCGGGAACCCGTGCGGATAAAGCGGAAAAGGCTTCTCAAGCTGAATACCCGCCATCTCCCAATGGCCCGTGGTGGTGTCCTTGCCGGGCGAGCGAAGAGCGCAGCGCCCAAAACTTCCGGCAGGCTCGGCGGCAGGCGGCAGTCCTTCCAGCGGCTTGATGTTGCCGAGTCCCAGGCGGCACAGGTTGGGCAGGCGCAGCGGGCGGCGGTGCGCGATGTTGCCTAGCGTGTCGCTGCCGGCATCGCCGTACGCGGCGGCGTCGGGCATCTCGCCGATGCCGACGCTGTCGAGCACGATCCAGATGACGCGGCGGAACACGCTTTGAATGTAGCATCGTTGCTACACTGGTCTGAAATCAACGTGGAGGAGCATCATGACGTACTACGGACCGAAAGAACTGGCCGCGGCCTTCCGCACCGTTCGCAACAACACCATCAAGATTGCCGAAGAGATCCCCGAGGCGCATTACGCCTACCGCGTCACGCCCGAGTCCCGTTCCGTCGCCGAAACGCTGGTGCATATCGCGGTGGGCCCGCGCTTCCAGGAACAGGTGAATATCGTCGAGCATCGCAGCACGCTGGCGGCCTTCGACTTCTCCGGCGTCATCACCCAGTTGGCCGCCGAGGAGATAGCGCCGCGGTCCAAGAGCGAGATCCTGGAGCTTCTGCACACCGAAGGCGAGAAATTCGCGCGGACCCTCGAAGGTCTCCCGGAGGCTTTTCTCGCCGAGCGTGTCGAGTTCCCGCAGGGTGCGGCCGTTCCCAGCAAATCCCGCTTCGAGATGCTGCTCGGCCCTAAGGAGCACGAGATGCACCATCGCGCCCAGCTCATGGTTGTCGAGCGCCTGCTCGGCATCACGCCGCACCTCACCCGCCAGATGCAGGAGCGCGCCGCCGCCATGAAAGCCGCACAGGCCGGCGGGTGAAGTGGAGCCGGCGCCCTTGCCCGGGCGCGACCCCTGGTCGCGCTTCTTGGCTGCCTTGAGGCTAGGCAGATGTCGGACAATTCTGATAAAATGTCGGACAAGAAGATGAAAGACTATCGCATTACTGTGCGGTTCCCCGCGGAACTGCGCCAACGGTTGAGGTCGGCCGCTCGTCGCGCTGGAACGCGGGAGTCCGACTTGGTTCGCGTAGCCGTCGAGCGGCAACTGGCGGCCGAAGACGATGCGCTCACCGCATACGAACATGCGGAAAAGGCGGGGCTGATCGGAACAGTGAAGGGGGCAAGCCGGGACCTCAGCACCAATCCTGGGCACTTTGATGGATTTGGTGACTCTTGAAGGGTCCCATACTGGTAGATACCGGCCCGATTGTAGCCATACTGTCGGAATCCGACGAACACCATGCAGCGTGCGTCGAGCAACTGCGGCG
>OBLT010002578.1_pt1 | contig 11205 bp, 4 predicted proteins | sample 1518721 | NCBI WGS metagenome assembly OBLT01 (sample SAMEA3539307, study PRJEB22396) | soil metagenome | biome: tundra; feature: field; material: soil | place: USA | collected 2010-05 | depth 0.15 m | reverse complement strand
GATCCAGATTACGCGTCGAAACACAACATTGAAGGGTAACACGCGTGCGGCGCGGACGAATGCTGCGCTATGGATGGCTCAGGCTCGCGATGACGGCGCTCGCGGCTTCTTGCAACGCCTCCCCCGCGGTCCGGGAGACATGCTGACCACCTGGGTGCGCAGGACCTTCTGCAGGACATTCCAGAGCACCCTCAGTTTCGGCGTGACACTCGCGCAGAAGACACTCGCAATGCGCCCTCCCTGAAAGCCCGTTAACAGATCCGGCCAATCTGAGGCTATTATGGGGACACTGCCGGGCGGGAGAGGCAAAAGTCGCTCCCGGCAGTTGACCCGACGTCCCGCTGCGCAGCGCGAGGCAAGAGACGGCCGCGAGTTTTCGCGGGACGACTGCCGGGGGCGTGCAATCGCAATTGCAGCTTCTGGCGTCCGGCGATGCTGTTATTGGTTCAGATTTGTAGCATGGTGGACGATACCCGATCGTGAAAAAACACTCTCTCTTCTGTTTCATTGTCTTGTTGGTCATTGCGAGCGCCCGTATCGTGGCAACCTACACCGTGTTCAACGACACCATTGACGAGACCCCCCACATAGGCTGCGGGATCGAGTGGCTGGACAAAGGGGTCTACCTCTATGAAACAGAGCATCCACCTTTGGCGCGTTTGATGACGGCGGCCGGGCCGTATCTGATGGGGGCGCGCTATACGGGTTTGGCAGATGCCGCGGCCGAAGGGCGGGCCGTTCTTAAATTTGGCGGTCAGTATGATCGCAATCTTGCGCTCGCCAGGCTGGGGATCCTTCCTTTCTTTTGGCTGGCGTCAACGGTCGTCTATTTATGGGCCAAGCGCAGCTTCGGAGAGCCGACAGCCTTTTTCGCATCCCTGTGCTTCACCACTTTGCCCCCGGCGTTGGCGCACGCTGGGGTGGCGACTACCGACATGGCGGCGACCGCCACGATAGGCGCAGCGTTTCTCGCGATGCTCGTCTGGGCGGAGCGGCCGTCCAGACGGCGCAGCGTTCTCTTTGCCGCGGCTCTCGCGGCAGCCATCCTCTCGAAGTTCTCCTCGTTAGCATATCTCCCAGCCGCCACACTGGCGGCTGTTGCCCTGTACCTTTTTCTGGAATGGCCCGGTTTGTCACGCCTCTGGGAATGGCTCCGGCCCCGCTTCTTGCCCCTGACTTTGGTGGGGCTGGTTGCCTGTTTCCTGGTCTGGGCCGGATATCGCTTTTCATTTAATGGCAAACCGGCGCCGGAATTGTGGAAGGGCATCGGAGACGTCGCGAGGCACAATCGAAACGGGCATCCGGCGTATCTACTGGGTCAATATAGTACGAAGGGGTGGTGGTATTACTATCCGGTCGTGCTGATGGTCAAGACTCCACTGGCGCTGATTGCTCTCACAATTGCAGGCATCGTGGTGTCGTGCAAGCGACTTAGGCAGTGGAACGGAGCATACATCACGCCGTTGGCCTTTTCGTTTGGAATTCTGACTTTCGCTATCGCGTTCAGCCACATCAATCTTGGCATACGCCATGTGTTGCCGGCGTTCGTGGGCCTTTCGATCGTCGCCGGCGCCGGGGCGCAGCAACTCTGGTCATCCGGTAGAACCAGCCGGGCGCTGGTATCCGCTCTCCTCGTCTGGTTGGTACTCTCGTCTGCACTCAGCCACCCAGACTACCTTGCTTACTTCAACGAGTTAGCCGGCAGCCGGCCTGAAAGGATCCTCGTCAACTCCGACCTCGATTGGGCACAGGACACAAAGCGCCTGGCCCGCCGGCTCAAAGAGTTGGGCGTAAGAGATCTTGCGTTTGACGCCTTCAACAGCGATTATGTGAAGACTCTCCAAACGCTCCACGAGTTTCCTCCAACCAGGCCTCTGAACCCGATCCAACCCGATCCGGGGTGGAATGCGGCGAGCATCACCCCGCTCACGCTTTGGCCGCTGGGTCAAACTCGCGGCACATCCGCTGTCCAGCCTTGGACCGATCGAATCCCAACCGAGCGTGTGGGCAAAGGCATCTTCCTCTGGTATATCCCCTGAGCCCGCGCCGCGGGATGGACGATACCTGTGGCTCTGAGCCTCGATACCGATCACCAGCGCCCCTACCACGGGCCGCAGAGGGCGATTCGTTTCATCGGGAATAAAGACGGAGTCGGCCACTCGGGCCGGTAGATGGGCCATTTGCGGCGTGCCCCACCTTGAAAGCGGGCTTGCCGGTCTCCAGCCGGCGGACAGACGGCCAAGAAACGATCGTCTGCCCCCCGCACCGCTATAATTTCACCATTTAGGTCCCGATTATACTTGAAACCAAATGTGAAACCGGGGAGAATGGAGCTACCAGAAGGGAGTCTTGCTTTTCGTGAGCCCTGTCGTTGGCCCGCTCCTCGTGTCCGTCGTGACACTCGGGGTTGCGGTTCCCGCCGTTGTTCACTGCCGCGCTCCTCGCCGCCGCCTTGTGGGCCGCGCCGGGGCCGCCGTCTCCAGAGCCATCCCGGCTCCGCCGTGGACATCGGAGCTTTCACGCAAAGTGTGCAGTTCGACAGGCCTTCCCTGGATTTCAGGCGATTTTTGCCTCAGGAGTCAATTGTGAAGTACAGAAAGAACCTTGTCCGTTCAGCCGTCCTGATGCTCCTCGCTACCGCTCTAGCGATGGCGCAAAGTGACCGTGGGACTATCACGGGAACCGTGCTGGATCCTGCCAATTCCGTGGTTCCCGGGGCCAAATTGGTGCTCCGGAATACGGAGACTGGCGCGATGTCGGAAACGCAAGCTACCGTAACCGGCAATTTCACGCTCCCTTCGCTTCCCGTGGGGGTTTACGATCTCAGCGTCGAGTCGCCCGGATTTAAGAAGGCCGTCCAAAAAAGCCTCCAGGTTCAGGTCGACCAGACCCTTCGCCTGGACATCAAACTGGAAGTCGGCGCCACCTCGGATTCCGTCACGGTGACAGCCGACGCCCCCCTGTTGAAGACCGAGAATGCCGAACAGAGCATGAATGTCCGCGGGGACAAGGTCAACGATCTGCCGCTGAATTTCGGCGGCGGCGGTTCGGCGGGAGGCGGAATTCGCAACTGGCTGAGCTTCATCATCCTGGCGCCGGGCGTTTCGGGTACCAGTTACAACTCCCCGGTTAACGGCACTCCGACCGGCAGCTACGGCGGCTTCAAAGTCTATCTCGAGGGTCAGGATTCCACCGACGTCACCAACCCGAATTGGGCGACCATGGTCGCGGCTCCCTCGGTGGAAAGCATCACCGAGTTCTCCATGCAGGCCTCCAACTTCTCGGCGGAGTTCGGCCAGGTGGCGGGCGGATTCTACAACTTCACCACCAAGAGCGGAACCAACCAGCTTCACGGCAGCGCTTACGAGTACTGGGCCAATGAGGCGATGGATGCGGCTCACCCCTTCAGCCATCTGAAGGACCGGGACCGGAAGAACGACTACGGCTTCTCGGTGGGCGGTCCGGTCTGGATTCCCAAACTCTACAACGGCCGCAACAAGACCTTCTTCTTCGTCAGCCTGGAACGATTCGGCAACAATCAGCTCTCCGCGTCCTCGTTCAGCACCGTGCCCACGGCGGCTTACCGCACGGGGGACTTCAGCGCAGGGCTAACCGGCAAAACTCTCACCGACACCACTACCGGCCTGACCTTCCCCGAAAACGGCCTCTACGACCCGCTCACGACCGCGACCGTGAACGGCCGGGTCATCCGCACTCTGTTCCCGGGAAATGTCATCCCGCAAAACCGCATGGACCCCGTCTCGCTCAAAGTCCAGGCCATGATTCCTGCCGCGATCAACAGCCAAACCACGCTGAACTGGCTGCCCAATATCGTCACCAACACGAAGCAGCAGATTCCCAGCTTCAAAGTCGACGAGAACCTCAGCGACAAGACCAAGGTGAGCTTCTACTGGACCTACATGACTACCGATTCGCCGGCGTACCCGGATGGCCTGCCCATACCGCTGACCGGCGCACGTCCCAAGGTGGTCACGGCTAACCAGGTCCGGCTCAACATCGACCGTACGATCTCGCCCACCCTGATCGCGCATTTCGGCGCCGGGTTCCATCGGTTCCAGAATCCCGACAGTTCCCCTGCCGGAGTCACCGGCTACGACGCCGTGGGGCTGCTCGGCCTGGTCGGCAGCGCTACCAATCCCGCCGGCTTTCCGCAGCTTCAGAACCTGGGCTATAACAACGTGGGAGGGGCGGGAAACTATGGACCGAACACGATAGACCACCAGTTGACCGGCAAACTGACCTTCGTGGCCAGTACCACCTATGTTCGTGGCAGTCACACTTACAAGATCGGCGCGGAAGCCAAGCAGGATGTCTACAGCGACCAGAACCTCCAGGGCGCCCAGGGAATATACTCGTTTGGCAATGGCCCGACGTCTATGCCATACCTGCAAACTGCGAGTGTAGGCGGCGGATCGATCGGCGCCGGGTATGCCAGTTTCCTCTTGGGACAAGCGGCCTCTACGAATGTCAACGCTCCCCGGGAGACACAGATGCGGAGACTGAGCTGGAGTCTGTATCTCCAGGACAACTGGAAGATCACTCGAAAGTTGACCCTGGATTGGGGCTTACGCTGGGACTTGACTCCCATGGGTCACGAGCAACATTACCGGGAAGCCGAAATCGGCCTCAACACGCCGAATCCGTCCGCCGGCGGCCTGCCGGGAGGGTACATCTTCGAAGGCTACGGTGCGGGCAGGTGTAACTGCGAATTTTCCAAGACTTACCCCTATGCGATCGGGCCGCGGCTCGCCATTGCGTATCAGATCGACCCGAAGACTGTGTTCCGCGCCGGCTGGGGCGTCACGTATAGCGGCGCCGACAGTTGGGCTTACCTGAATGGCGGCTCGCCGGTTGCCGGTCTGGGCATCAACTCGGTCACCGCCTCCACATCGTACGGTTATGCGGTCTCCCAGTTCCAGAATGGCATCCACTACGACCCGTCGGTTTTGTCCGCGGTCACGTTGAATCCCGGCGTGGCGCCTTCTCCGGGATCCTTGAGCGCCGCGCCGGCATGGGCTGCGCAATACCGCGATCCCAACGGCGGGCGTCCCTCGCGCATCAATCAATGGAACATCGCGCTGCAACGGCAGCTTACCAAGGAAACGTCTCTCGAAGTTGCCTACGTGGGCAATCGTGGAGCCTGGGAAGAAGCGCGCGGGCTGGTGTCGATCAACGCCATCTCACCGGCGCGGTTGCAGGCTTTGGGACTCGATCTCACGAACCCCGCCACCCGGTCGTTGTTGACTCAGCAAATCTGCTCCACCACGGCGATCGCCGCGGGATACAAACTGCCCTATGCCAGCTTCCCCTGCACCGCCAGCGTGGCGCAGTCTCTCCGGCCCTTCCCCGAATACAACGACGGCCTGGCGACCTGGTTCTCTCCGCTGGGCAACAGTTGGTACGACGCCCTTCAGGCGAAGTTCACCAAGCGCTTTTCCCACAATCTGGACGTGACTTCCAGCTTCACCTATCAGAAGGAGCTTTGTCTGGGATCGACCGGCTGCGCCGGCATCAACGATGCGTTCAACCGGAGTGAGAACAAAGGTCTCACCCCCAGTTCGACGCCATTCATTTCGGTCACGGCGTTCACTTACGTGACGCCCAAACTCACTTCCAACAAGCTCGTCCGGCAAGTGGTGGGCGGCTGGACCTGGGGCGGAATCCTGCGCTACGCCAGCGGCAGCCTGATCGGCGTGCCTTCGTCGCGGACCAATATCAACACGTACTCGTTCAACACCAACACGCGCTTCAACCGGGTTCCCGGAGTACCTCTTTACATCCAGAATCCGAACAGCGGCTCCATCAACCCGAATACCAACCAGTTGATCCTGAACCCGGCCGCTTGGGCGGATACCCCTGTGGGGACGTGGGGACAGGGCGCCTCCTATTACAACGACTATCGGTGGCAGCACCAGATCAGCGAGAATATGAACTTCGGCCGGACGTTCCAAATCCGGGAGAAGATGTCGCTGAACATCCGGGCTGAGTTCTTCAACGTCTTCAACCGGGTGTATTTGTCCACGCCGTCCAACAGCAACCCGCTGGCCACGGCGACCTTTAATACCACCACTGGCGCTCCCACTGCCGGCTTCGGCTACATCGCGAACGCCAGCGGTATCGGAGGCCAACGTAACGGCCAGTTGGTAGCCCGCTTCGTGTTCTGAGCACTGTCCATCGTGGCACGGGCATTCTTGCCTGTGTTGGTTTTAGGCCCGGTTACAGGCAAAAACCCACACAGGCGGGAATGCCTGTGTCACGATACTCATATGACCCTCCGTCTCTCGATCCTGGAAGTGGTGCTGGTAGCCGCTTCCTACGCGGCGCCGTCCGTCACCAAAGTGGAACCGCCGAACTGGTGGGTCCATCATACTCTGAACCCGGTCCAAGTTCTTCTGACAGGTACGGACCTGACCGGCGCGGCGGTGACCTCGCCTACCAAAGGGCTCCGGATCGAGGTTCGGCGCATATCGGATAATGGCAACTACCTGTTCGCCTACCTGACGATCGATCCCTCCATCAAGGCCGGAAAGTACCGCTTCCAGGTCAAGAACGCCACGGGAGTGGGTGAGTTTGAGCTCGCCTTGGACGCGCCCCTCGATCCCAAGGGCCGGTTCCAGGGCTTCAGCTCCGACGATGTGATCTACCTCCTCATGCCCGACCGGTTCGCCAACGGCGATCCAAGTAACGACAGCCCGCCCGAGTTCAACCGCCCGGCGGACCGCAACGCCGTGGGGGCCTATCACGGCGGCGATCTCCGCGGCGTCCGTGAGCATCTGCCCTACCTCAAGGACCTGGGCGTCACTGGAATCTGGATGACGCCGGCATACAAGAACTCCAACCCCGGCGCCAGCCCCTATCACGGCTATCACACCGTGGACTTCTACGATGTGGAGCCGCGCTTCGGGACCATGGCGGAGTTCAAGGAACTGGTCGACCGGGCGCACGCCTCCGGGATCAAAGTGGTGCAGGACCAGGTAGCCAATCACTGCGGGCCGCAGCATCCGTGGGTCTCGAACCCTCCCACCAAGACATGGTTCAACTTCCAGGACCGCACTCCCAAACCGAGGAACAACTTCGATATCGCCGCGCTCGCCGACCCGTATGCGCGGCCCAAGCGGCGCGATCTGCCCCTGCGCGGCTGGTTCGCCGGTAACCTGCCGGATTTTAACCAGGACGATCCTCTGGTGACCGACTATCTGGTCGAAAACGCGCTCTGGTGGATTGGCATGACCGGTGTGGATGCCATCCGCCAGGACACGTACCCCTACGTGGATCGCCCCTTCTGGGAGAAATGGCAAACCGCGATTGATCGCCAATACCCCGGCTTCGTCGTGGTGGGAGAGATTACGGCGCCCAATCCGGGCGTGCTGTCGTTCTTCGAAGGCGGCGCCCGGCGGAACGGAACCGACACGAAGTTGCCGGCCATGCTGGATTTTCCGCTTGAGGGGGCCACCCGCCAGGTGTTTGGGCAGGGCCAGCCCATGACCAAACTGGTAGACATCCTGGCCCAGGATTCGCTGTATCTGCACCCGGAGATGCTGGTGGCCTTCGTGGGAAATCACGATGGTCCGCGCATGCTGACCGTGGCCGAGGGCGATATCTCGAAGCTCATGATGGCCCAGACCTTCCTGCTGACCACGCGGCGCGTGGTACACCTCTACTACGGCGACGAGATTGCCATGGGAAAGGGGACCGACCGCACCGATCGTTCCATCCGCGCCGATTTCCCGGGCGGCTTCCCCGGCGATCCGGTGAATGCGTTCACGCCGGAGGGCCGCACCGGGGATGCGGGCGTGGTCTTCCAGTGGATGCGCGGCCTGCTGCACTTCCGCCAGGAACACCCGGCGCTCCGCCGCGGCGGTTTGGTGCAACTCCTGGCCAACCAGGATCAATATGCATATCTGCGCAGTTCACCGGAGGAGTACGCGCTCGTGGTCCTGAATCGTGCCGGCAGCGCCAAGGCCATAGAGATCGAGGTGGACGATCTGTCGCTGCCCGAGGGGCTGCGGTTCCAAGCGTTCCCCGTGGGCTCGCCGGATGTCGCGGTGTCGGCTGGTAAGCTGACGATCGACCAGCCGAAACCGATTCAGATCTACCGTGCGGCACGGAGGTAGGGCGCGCTCCAGTGTCAGCTTAAAGAATCTTAACATACCGACTCTGCATACTTATAGTTACAAGACTGCGGGTAACTGGGGACCCGTCTTAATTACCGTATCAAAAGTATCTCCTCCCGCGTCTAAACTAATCGTGGACTCCCGACCGCCTTCGGGCGGATAATATCTTACAACGGAATGAAACTCGCGATCGTGTTCTTTCTGAGCTTCGCGCCACTGTGTCAGGCCGGCTCTCCGGAGTACTTCACCCCGTCTCATAGGGTGTCCGGAATCGGAGTGGCGCGCGACGATGTTTCGAGCGACCTTCTGGCGGTCCGAACGGACCGCATGATTCAGTCGCAAACCTTCAGCATTATGCGCGATGCCATGGCGGTCGCCGGGGCGAGGCGCATTACCAGTCCCAAGCTGCAGGCCTTGTTCCGCAGGGCGTCGGAGGAGAGCGGGATGCCGGCGTCGGTGATCGAGGCCATCGCGTACCTGGAAAGCTGGGGCGATGCCAACGCGGAAAGCCCGTCGGGTCCGCGAGGCATCATGCAGATTTCCGGGGCTACGGCGAAGGACATGGGCCTAAGGATGATCGTGACCACGGGGTATAAAACCACCCGGGAGCGCGTCCTGATCCCGAGTAAGAGTAAGAGCAAGAAACCGAAATACAAGACCGTCACTCGCAAGACACCCTACGTGATTTCGGTGCGCGATGAACGCCTGATTCCCGAGCGGGCCATACCCGCGGCGGCGAGATATCTGGCCGGGATGGAACAGAGGTTCGGCAGCATCGATTGGGCGATTTTCGCCTACCACTGCGGCCAGGGCTGCGTAGGGGAGATGCTGGACCTGACGCGGCACGCGCGTGGAATCCCCAAGGACGGCGTGACGGTTCCGCGTATGTTCTTTGCGGCCAGCCCCGCATGGAACCGCGAACTGTATGCAGCCATCCAGCAGCAGATGCAGCGCGATTATTCGCCCACTTACTATTTCCGCGTGATGCGGGCGGAGCAGTTACTGGCGCTGTACCGCCAGGACCCGAAAGAGTTCGAGTCGTTGTCGGAGCAATACCGGAGCGAGTTCACGCCCACTATGCGCGCGTCGCACCGGCTCTCGGTCTGGCTGAGACGGGACGACCTGGTCTTCCATAGCTGCGAAGACATCCGCGCCGACGATGGCCGGCGGCTGGTAAGGGCTCTCGACCGGCCGGAATATTTCGGCTACCGGCTGGAACTCTCGCCGGATTCGCCATCCAACATCGAGTATTTTTCCGAGGCGTCTCCCGCGGCCATCGGTACCCTGGCTTACATCGCGTTCGAGACCCGGCGGTTGCATGAGGAGATGAATCCCAAAGGCGAGAAGTTCCGGCCTCTACCGGTAACCGCGCTAGTGCAACCGGAAGACTACGCACGGCAATTGGGCCAGCGCGAAAGCCTTGCTCACTGCTCGGGACAGGTCTTCGACATCGACTATGCGAGCCTGCCACCGGGCGAGCTCGAATGCCTGCGGTTCGTGTTGAGCGACCTCGGCTGGGACGGCTATGTGGGCTTTGTGGAAGATGGCCGGGACAGCCTGCACATCGGTTGTTCGCCGTCCTCCCGCGACTTCTTCGCCACGGTGTTTGAGGAAGCCGTGGGATCGCGCGACGCGTTAGGCGGCAATTAAGCACTAAGTGCAAGTGGGACAGACGATGGTTCTTCGTCGTCTGTCAGCCGGCCTTGGCCGGCTAAAGCCGGCTGACAGGGTCGAAAAAGCGGTCGCCTGCCAAGAGCGCGACCAGGGGGTCGCGCGCGGACCGGGGGGGCCGCCCCACTTTTTCATGAAATTTCGCGGGCCGAAGGCCCATCCCAACAGACCACAAACAACGATGGTCTGTCCTACCGTATCAGATGGTTGGCCACGAACGCCCCCACATACGCCAGGACGCTCATGTAACTGAACTGCAGCATCGGCCACTTCCATCCTCCGGTCTCGCGGCGCACCACCGCGATGGTGGAGATGCACTGCATGGCAAACGCGAAAAACACCAGCAGGGCAAAGGCGCCTCCCGGTGTGAGATCGTGGTGGAGCGCACTCTGCAACCCGAGTTTCTGGGACTTGGGATCCATGCCGTAGATGGTGCCCAGCGTGGCGATGATGGTTTCCCGCGCAGCCAGGGCGGTGATCAAACCGATCCCGATCTTCCAGTTGAACCCCAGCGGCCTGATGGCCGGCTCGAGCGTGCGGCCGATCGTCCCGGCCAGACTGTTCTCAGGGGCGGGAGGCTTGCCGTGCACATAGGGCACATTCATCGAAATCCAGAGGATGACGGTGACCAGCAGGATGATGGTTCCGGCGCGGCGTAGAAAAACCTTGGAGCGATCGAGGAGGCGCAGGCCGAGCGACTGCACCGTAGGCCAGCGGTAGGAAGGCATCTCCAGCAGGAACGGCGTACGGCCGCTCTTCAAGATCGAAGACTTCAGGACCCTCGCGGTGACCACCGCAGCAACGAATCCCAGGAGGTAGAGACCCAGCATGGCGATGGTGCGCTGGCTCAGAAAGCTGCCGAGTACGTGCCGCTTGGGGATGAAGGCCGCAACGATCAGAGTGTATACCGGGAGCCGGGCCGAGCACGTCATGAAGGGCGCGATCAGGATGGTGGCGAAGCGGTCGCGCTTGTTTTCGATGGTCCGCGTCGACATGATGGCCGGCACCGCGCAGGCATAAGCCGAGAGCAGCGGGATGAACGATTTCCCTTGCAGGCCGACCTTGGCCATGGTGCGATCGGCGATCAGGGCGGCGCGCGCCAGGTAGCCGGAGTCCTCCAGAATTCCAATGAACAGGAACAGCAGCAGCACCTGCGGCAGGAATACGATAACCGATCCAACGCCTTTCCAGATGCCGTCTACGAGCAGCGACTTGAGAAGACCGGCTGGGAGCGCGGCCGCCAGCCAATTGCCGGAGATGCGGATGAGCCAGTCGACTGCATCCTTGGAAGGATCTGCGATGCTGAAGATGGTTTGAAAAACCGCGACTACGACTACCAGGAAGACCAGAGGACCGGCGACGGGGTGGAGGAAAACGGAGTCCAGGCGGCGCGTCCACT
>OBLT010002577.1_pt1 | contig 11205 bp, 6 predicted proteins | sample 1518721 | NCBI WGS metagenome assembly OBLT01 (sample SAMEA3539307, study PRJEB22396) | soil metagenome | biome: tundra; feature: field; material: soil | place: USA | collected 2010-05 | depth 0.15 m | reverse complement strand
AATTCACGGTGCCGCCCTTGCGAACCATCTGCACGGCCCACTCCCAGGCTTCCGGGCGGCCAACGGCTTCGATAGCCACATCGGCGCCGCGTCTCTCCGGACTCAACTCGCGCACCGCCTCGACCGGATCTTTCACTTTCGTAATCTGTACGACCTCGTGCGCACCTTTCTTGCGCGCCAGTGCGACCTGCGAGTCGCGCTTCACGACCGCGATCACATTGCAGCCGATCGCTTTGGCCACCTGCACAAACATCAGTCCAATCGGTCCGCCGCCAATAACCGCCACGGTGTCGCCGATCTCAACTCCAGTTTCATGCAGGCCACGCAGAACGCAGGCCAGCGGTTCCGTCATCGCCGCATCCTCGAAACTTACGTTCGAAGGCACGACGAGCATATTCGCTTCCACAATGCGCCGCGGAATCCGTATGTACTCGGCGTAGGCGCCATTGTTGAACAGCAAGTCTTCGCAGAGGTTTAACTGGTGCTTGGAGCAATAGAAGCACATACCGCAAGGAGCCGAGTTGAGCGCGACCACGCGCATGCCCTTCTTGAAGCCGCGCACGCCCTCACCAACCAGCTCGACTGTGCCCGCCAGTTCATGCCCGAACAACGCCGGCGGCACAATCATGCGGGCATGATAGCCCCGCTGATACACCTTCAAATCCGTGCCGCAGGTAAGCGCCACGTGCACCTTGACCAGAACTTCGCCTTCACCCACGCGCGGGATAGGCACCCGTTCAATTTTGACATCTTCTTTGCCGTAGAGGACGGCAGCCGTCATCTTGCCAGTCACAGTTGATGTCCTTCCCACGCGCTGCCCGGCTGGATGACGATCTTCATCGAGTCCGGTTGAGGATGGGCAGCCAGATTCAGCGCTTCCACACCGCTTTGCAGCGGGAAACGGTGGCTGATAAGCCGTTCCAGATCCATTTCACGGTTCATGACGAAGCGCACTGACTCCTCCTGCAACTCAAAAGATGCGCTGTAGGATCCCAGCAAAGCCTTTTCGTCCACGCACACTGCCGCCGGATCAATCGTCGCCTCGCCCCGCACCGTCTGCGCAAACAGCAATACCCGACCTCCCGGACGCGTCGCATCCATAGCAGGGCGGATCAGCCCACTCCCGCCGACTGCCAAAATCACAGCGTCAGCCCCGCGCCCCTCAGTCATTCCGCGCACGGTTTGACCGGCGTCAGCCTTGGAAGCGTCAATTGTCAGATTGAGGCCGAAGCCATGAGCCATTGTAAGCCTCGCCGGATACAAATCGGAAGTGATCACCCGAGCCCCCGCCCGCTTCGCCAAGTTCGCCAGGATCAGGCCAATCGGACCCTGCCCGATCACCAGCACCGTCTCCCCCGCTTGCAGACGAAGGGTCTCAATACCTTTGATGCAGGTATTCACCGGTTCGACAAAGCATGCCTGCTCAAAACTGACGCTGTCCGGGATGCGCACCGTTCCCTTCTCCACAATCCAGTCCATCACACGGACGTATTCCGCAAATCCTCCACCCGACGGCTCGAACCCAGCCGTGCATCCGACCTTCTTGTAAGTAGCGCACTGGGCGAAGGTCTTGTGGCGGCAGTAATAACAGTTTCCGCAGGGGATGTGGTGAAACACAACAACGCGTTCGCCGACGCCGAACTTGCCAACGCCTTGCCCCACTTTCGCGACGACGCCTGAAGTTTCGTGACCAAAAATACGTGGCGCAGAGTGGGAGCCGGTAGCGATCTTCTTAAGATCGGTCCCGCAGATCCCGCAGGTGTGGACTCGAACCAGAATCTCCCCAGGCCCAACTTCAGGCACAGGCACTTCTTCCAGGCGCACATCGTTCACGCCACGATAAACCGCGGCCCTCATCGTGGAAGGTATCTCGTGCCTTTCGTTCTCAACGGCTAACGACGATGTCCGAGCAATTGCCATAGCAGACTTTATTTGTTTCCCCTCAGTCTAGTGGCGACCGCGTGACGGTCACAGCCGTCGATCCAACCTTGCTGGTGGAGAGCCGGGCGTCCTCGCCCGGCTGGACGGGCGAGACGCCCGTCGCTCCACCGAGATTCTCACGACCGAGATAATTCACGAGCGCCTCGCAAAGAGCATGACTTGCCTTGGAACTGTTCCGCGCCAGCGCAATGGTAGTCCCCCACAGCCAAGGGCGCAGCGCCACATGACACGCAAACCTGGCGGAATGAAAGCTCCCGTCCTTCGCCACAAAGCGATTTAGCGCCGGCAGCTTGAAGTCGGCGGCGTCGGAGATGGCTTTCAGAGCTCCGAACTCGACGCCCCGTGCCTGCGCTCCTTGCGCCACGGCTGCAGCCTCCATGTCCACCGCAACCGCCCCATACGCTTTGCCGAATCGAATCTTCTGCGCCTTATCGGCAACGGTCGCAGAGCTCACCAGGATGCCCTCGCCCGAGCCGACTTCTGTTCGGGCGCCGTCGGCAGCGTTAATCACCATGCGCGGCTCAAGAACATGCCCGACCTGCAAAGCACCATCCAGCGCTCCGGCAAAGCCGACTGAGATCACCCGCACCGGGCTGACCTCTCGAATCACCGCTTCGGTAGCGCGGCGCGCCCCTTCGGCTCCAATCCCACCGCATACCAGAACTGCTTCGCCATCTTCAAAAAGACGATATCGCCGCCCGCCGTGTTCCATCGTCCTGACCTTCCACCTTCGAATCAGCGGTCGCACTTCACGTTCCATCGCGGCGATGATCGCAATCCTAGACATAGCCGTTCGCGCGGAACCACTCCACCGACCGCCGCAGCGCTCCCTCCACTGGAACCGTCCGCCAGCCCAGTTCCCGTTCCGCTTTCGCTGAACTCACAAACATCATCTTGCGTCCCATGCGTACGGCGTCAATGGTCGCGCGCGGCTCCCGGCCCAAAATCCGGCCCGTCACCATCTCATCCACGACTCCCGACGCCAACGCAAAGAAGTAAGGCAGCTTCACGGTTGGAGATGGCAATCCCGTGATCGTGCCCAGCCGGTCCAGAATCTGCTTCAACGTGAGATTCTCTCCGCCCAGAATGTAGCGCTCGCCCGATCTTCCCTTCTCCAGCGCCTGCACATGACCGCGCGCGCACTCGGTCGCGTCCACCAGGTTCAATCCCGTTTCCACGTATGCCGGGAACTTGCGCTTCAAGAAATCGACCACGATGCGCCCCGTCGGAGTCGGCTTGATATCGCGCTCGCCCATCGGCGTCGTGGGATTCACCACCACGACATCGACTCCAGATTTCGCCGCCTCCAATGCTACTTGTTCTGCCATGAACTTCGAACGCTTGTAGTGCCCGATCATGTCGTCGATGCCAACTGGACTCTGCTCGTCGGCCATGCTCCCCTGCTTCACTTTCCCGTTGTGATTCGAAGTAAAGCCCATGGTCGCAACACTCGACGTGTACACCACGCGCCGTACGCCTTGCTTCCGTGCCGCTTCGAGCAGCGACCGCGTACCCTCGACATTCGAGCGATACATCTCGCCCGGATCGCGCACCCACAACCGGTAGTCGGCGGCCACGTGAAAAACGACATCGCAGCCGGAGAGCGCCTTTTCGATCGAAGCCGCGTCGCGCAGGTCGCCCACGACTCGATCCGCTTTTAAGCCATCAACGTTGCGCAGATCGCTCGTAGGCCGGACCAGCAGCCGCAACCCGGCTCCCTGTTCCGCCAGAACGCGCGCAACATGACTGCCCAGAAATCCGGTGGCGCCGGTGACAAAAGCCAGCATTTAGCACTTAGCACTTAGCATTCAGTCCGCGATGATCGGAGGTAGCTAAGTGCTAAATGCTAACTGCTGCCCTTCTCCGCCATCACCTTCGAATAAGTCGTGAGCGCAATCAGCGGGAAATACTGGCGGTACAGGTGGTACATCAGATAGAACACACGCGGGAAGCCCGTTCCGGTAAAAAATGGCTCGTCCCAGGAACCGTCTTTCTTTTGCGTGCGCAGGAGGTATGCCATCCCGCGGGCCACACATTCGCTGCGCGTGTCGCCGACCGCCAGCAGTCCCATAATCGCCCACGCCGTCTGCGAAGCCGTGCTGTCGCCCTGCCCACGAAGGTCCGGATCGTCATAGGACCCCACGGTCTCACCCCAACCGCCATCGGCGTTCTGCACCGATCGCATCCACTCCGCCGCTTGTTGGATTATCGGGTCGTTGCGGTCCACGGCCATCGCTTCCAGACCGCGCAGCACCTGCATCGTGCCGTAGATGTAGTTCACGCCCCAGCGCCCGAACCAACTTCCGTCAGGTTCCTGCTCTTTACGAATAAACTTAAGCGCCCGCTTCACCGCCGGATGATTCTGGTCGTATCCGTACGCCGCAAGACACTCCAGAATCCGGCCCGTGATGTCAACGGTTGCAGGATCAAGCATGGCATTGTGATCGGCGAAAGGCACGTATTGAAACACCATACGATCGTTGTCTTTGTCGAACGAAGCCCAGCCGCCGTTCTTGCACTGCATCGACAAGATCCAATCAATCGCCCGCTGCACCGACTCGCTCTGATAGCGCCCGTTCGAATGTTCCACGCGGCTCAGCCCCAGGCAGACCATGGCGCTGTCGTCTACATCGGGATAGAACTCATTGTTAAACTCGAAGTACCACCCGCCCGGTTCGCCTTTCGGATTCTTGATTTTCCAGTCTCCGGGCTTGCGCACTTGCTTCTGCAGGATCCAGTCGGCGCACTTCACCAGCCGAGGATCGGTCGCCGGAACCCCGGCCTCGCCCAAGGCAAACAGCGCGTATGCCGTATCCCACACGGGAGACATACAAGGCTGCATGCGGAAAGTGTCGCCTTCCTCGATCCCCAACTTCTCGAACTCATCCATCGCGCGGATAAACTGCGGATCGTCCACCGAATACCCCAGGCAGCGTAGCGCAATGATGGAGTTCATCATCGAGGGATAGATCGCTCCCAGGCCGTCGCTCATCTCGAAGCGCTCCAGCATCCACTTCTCCGCCTGCCGCAGAGCAATCGAACGCAGCGGACGGATGTGCACACGCTCTGCCCAATGGGCAATCCGGTCCAAAACCAAAAAGAAATTGCGCCACGAAATCAGCTTTTTGGCCCAGTGCAGATGCATGCGCGATTTGTCGCGCCCGCCCACAAAGAGTTCCTCAACTCCCATTTCGTCGGGAATCTTCTTGAACGGCTTCTTGGCGTAGCAGATCGAAAGCGGCACCAGAATCGCACGCGACCACGAAGAAATTTCGTAGATATTGAACCAGAACCAGTTGGGAAACAGCACGATCTCCGGAGGAACCGCGGGAACGGCGTCGTAATCGTATTGCCCAAAGAAACAGAGATAGATCTTGGTGAATGTATTGACTTCGGTGACGCCACCCATTTCGAGAATCTTGTTGCGGGCGCGGGCAAGCGCGGGATGATCCGACGCGAATCCAGCCAGCTTCAGTCCAAAGTACGCCTTCACCGAAGCGCTGATGTTGGATGGGCCGCCTGCGTAAATGCTCCAGCCGCCGTCTTCGTTCTGGCGGTTCAGGATGTAGCACGCCGCCTTGTCAAAGCGGGCTTGGTTGCCCGTGCCAAGCAGCGTATGGAGCAGGATGTAATCGGATTCAAGGGTAGTATCGGCTTCCAGTTCTCCGCACCAGTACCCTTCTTCGTGCTGCTGCGAGAAAAGATAGTTGCGAGCCGCATCGACTGCGACGGCGACCCGGCTGCCCAGGTCGTCGATCTTTCCAAATCGCATCTGCGGCGCAGAGGCCGAACCTTGAGCCGAACTAAAGGGGGAGGACTCTTCCATCTATTACTCCAAACCTATCTCCAAATTATGTTCCCACGGCAGCGATGGCCGGTGCCGCGGCAATCGTTTCGACGATCTCCGGCGGCAATCCAAAGCGAACATTCTCCGGCATGATTTCGAGTTCCTGCACGTCACCAAAGCCCTGTCCCGCCAGGTACGCCACCACTTCCTGCACCAGATGCTCGGGAGCCGATGCTCCCGCGGTTAGGGCCACCGTCTTCACGTCATTCAACCACTGCGGCTCAATGTTGCGGCAATCATCAATTAGATGCGCCGGGGTGCCCAAACTGCGAGCAACTTCCACCAGCCGTTTTGAATTTGAACTGTTGTCGGAGCCAACCACCAGCAACAAATCGGCGTCGGAAGCCACGTGCTTCACGGCAACCTGCCTGTTTTCCGTGGCATAGCAGATATCCTGCGCCGCCGGACCCTTAATGTTCGGGAAGCGCTTCCGCAGCGCGCCGATAATGTCGCGCGTCTCATCCAGGCTGAGCGTGGTCTGCGTCAAGTACGCCACCCGGTTGGGGTCGGGCAGAGTCACCGACGCAACTTCCGCGGGCGAACCTACGACCTGCGTCACCGTGGGCGCCTCACCCAGCGTGCCAATCACTTCGTCATGATCGCGGTGACCGATCAGGATCAGAGAATAGCCTTCCTTCGCGAACTTCACCGCCTCCACGTGCACCTTGGTGACCAGCGGACACGTCGCATCGATCACGCGCAACTTCCGCAGCTTGCTGGCCTCGCGCACTTCCGGAGAAACCCCGTGGGCGCTGTAGATAACGCGTTCGCCCTCAGGCACTTCGTCCACGCTATCGACAAAAATCGCGCCCTTCTGTTGCAGTTCCTCCACCACAAAGCGGTTGTGGACGATTTCCTTGCGCACATAAATCGGGCGCCCAAAGGCCTCCAGCGCAATCCGGACAATGTCGATCGCCCGCACCACCCCAGCGCAGAATCCCCGCGGCTTCAATAGCAATAAAGTCTTGGTCTCAGACAAGTCGTATCCCCCACCCAATAAGGGTACACTTTCTCGTTGTAAAAGATGCTCTAAGGGTATCGAAAGATGCACCCTCAGGTCAATGTAAGCCTTTGAGGCTGTGAGGATTAGCAGTGGGCGGGGAAAACTGGGGCGCGAATGGGAGAGGGCTTCGAGTCCGGACTGATTCTTGCCGTCGGGAGTGGCAGCGAACATTCTGGAGAACTCCCGTAACAGGTTGTAGCAGTCGAGAGAGGGATTCGCGCTCCGGCGTTTACTTTTCCGCATCTCCCCGCGGATATTACTCACCCCTGCCGAGGACCGGTTCAGCCGACGCCGAGACGGTTAACGATCGCCTGGAAGCGCCGGTCGGAGCGGATGGCGTCATACTCTGGATCGACGTTGATGAAGAGCATCCAGTAGTCGTGATGCTGGTACGACTTTTCCAGCCAGTCGAGAGCGAGGGAGCGGTCTCCCTTCAGCATTGCGTAGTGCCCAACGTCATAGGGCCGACGAGAGCCGGCCTTGGCCTCGTCCGTCAACTTGCGGAGTACACGCTCGATTTCGTCAGGGTGCCCGTTCGCAATAGCGCGCAGGTACTCTCCTTGGGGAACTTTCGCGTCAGCGGCCCGCCAGTCATCCCAGCGGCGCTCACAGAAGTAGCCGGTGGTTAGCATGCTGTAGCCGAGTTGGTAGTTGGGGTCGCGTTCGAGGATGCTTTTCGAAACGGCAATTACGCCATCGAAATCACGCTGGAATTTGCGCAGCAGCGCGAGATCGACATCCACGATGAGCGCCAGAGGATCGAGGCGGCGGGCAATGTCAAGTTGCGCATTGGCTTCCGCGAAGCGGCCGTGGGCCATCAGACCGAGAGCGTAGTACTGATGCGCGCTGGCGTAGCTGGGGTTCAACTCGAACGCCTTCGTGTATTCGCGCTCGGCGGTGGGCCAGTCGTAGTCGTAATGGCAGGCGACCATCCCCAACGCGGCGTGCGCTTCGGCGAGCGATGGGTCGAGCTGCAGAGCCTTGAGGGCGGCGTCGCGGGCGCGCGGGAGGTATGCGGCCGGGTCCACGTCTTCGATGTCGCCGATGGCAATCAAAGAGTCGGCCAATGCAGACCATGCCAGGGCATAGTTGGGATCGCGCGCGATTGCCTGCTGGAGCAGATCCACGCTCTTGAGTTCGGCGGGAAAGTTTCGCTGGTTCCAGAGGTAGCGTGCTTCCAGGTATAACGCGTGGGCTTCGGGGTCGTGGGCGGCCGGGGCATCCTTGGGAGAAAGCTTCCGCGCCAGGGCCCCGGCAATTGAGCCGGCGATCTGCGATTCGATCTGCATCCAGTCGCTGGTTGTGCCGTCGTAGGTCTGGCTCCAGATCGTGAAGCCGTCGCGGGTACGATTCAGTTCCACGGTGACATGGGTACGGTCGGCGGCGCGCTGCACGCTGCCTTCCACCACGGCCTCGACATTTAGGCGTGAACCGATGTCGCGAAGATCGTCGTGCTTGCCTTTGAACACATACGCGGAGCGGCGTCCTGCCACTCGGACGCCATCCAGATGGGAAATGGAAGCTGCGATTTCGTCCGTCAATCCGTCACTGAAAGCGTCATTGAAAGACGGAGCGCTGAGATTGTCGAACGGAAGGACTGCAATCGATGAAATCGGAGTGGGCCGCCGCCACCGCCCCAGAAAAAAACCAGCTAAGCACAACACCGCGAAGACCGCCACAGCCAGCCACAGGCCCACTTGTGAGCCGCGCTTCTGGGCGTGCGTCGTCAATCCAATCTCATAGCGCGCCGTAAAATCCCGGCTCTCCGGTTCCGCCGCTGCCGGGGCCGGGGCTCGATCCTGCACCACCGGTTCGAGGGTTTGGCTGAGTATGGGTCCAATCCAGCGATAACCGCGGCGTTCGATGGTTTGAATAAAAATCGGGTTGTCTGCGGAGTCCCCCAGCGCGTCGCGCAGGCGCATGACGGCGCTGCTGATGCCTTGCTCAAAATCCACAAAGACGTCGGAAGGCCAGAGTGCCTGGCGAAATTCCTCACGCGTGATCACTTCCCCGGGACGGGTCAGAAACAGCGTCAGCGCTCGAAACGGGAGATCTTGAAGACGGACCCGGACGCCGTTCCGCCGGAGTTCGCCCGCGCGGAGGTCGGCTTCGAACACACCGAAGCGAACGAGAGCCAGAGGTGCCTGTGGAGAGCCCATACGGATGGTCGGCGGGGGAGTCTGAAGTTTACCACCTGACCAGACCCGGAGAAAATGCCACCTTTGGGCCAGCCGAAGGCGGTTTCTTACCAGGCAACAAGTTCGCTTAACTATCTGTAAATACATATCTTATTTCGCCAGACACACACCAGCCTCCCGCTATCTCCAATCCATTGACCGAAAGACCTTATCCGGGCGAAAGTCGCCCACGATGTGAAGGCCCGGTCCCCCTCGAAGAGGCCGACACGCAACTCATTCTCAGGAGACGAAACAAATGAATCTGTATCGGCAAGGTAAACGCTCGGGCACGATTGCAATAGTGCTCAGCATGCTCGCCGCTGTGGTTATGTTCGCCGGAGTGGTAGTTCCGGCGCAGGCACAAACGATTGCCTTCCCGGCGCCCACAACCTTCCTTTCGGCCCCAGCCCCGGATACCGCTAGCTCAACCGTAGCCGTCGCTACCGGGGATTTCAACGGGGACGGCAAACTCGATACCGTCAACATTGATTCCGGTTCCCGTCTGAACGTGATCTTGGGCAACGGGGATGGCACATTCCAAACGCCCATCACGCTCAATATCGCTGCATCTAACTTCTTTCCGGAAGCGATCGCCGTGGGCGACTTCAATGGCGACCACCTGCTCGACGTTGCCGTATGGGCGGCGAACGCCACAAGCAGCAACTCGGAAGTCCACATCTACCTGGGCAATGGCACCGGCAGCCTCACTTACAGCGGGACCTATTCGGCTTCGAACAGCAGCACGTTCAATCCCGGCCCGAACAGCATTGTTGCTGCCGATGTCAACGGCGACGGCAAACTCGACCTGGTCGCTATGACTCCCTACAACGGCGTGTTCGTATTCATAGGCAAGGGCGACGGCACTCTCCAGACGCCAGTGGCCTACACCTCAGTTTGCACAAGCACTATTGGGAACTGCGGCTCACTGGCTGTCGGCGATCTGAATGGCGACGGCAAGCCCGATCTCGCTTTCCAATCAAACGATACAACGGGTGGCGGGATAAGCATTCTGTTGAACAACGGCACGGGCACATTTGGAACGGCGACATACTACCCTGTCGCGATGTCAGGTGTTTTTGCCGCCGCAGGCATCGCCATCGGTGACGTGAACGGCGACAAGAAACCAGACGTGGTCGTCGGCAGCAGCTCTGCCAGTGCCATTGTCTATCTGAACCAGGGCGGCGGCACATTCGCGGTCAAAGGTACGGTCGGTAGCGTTCCTCTTAACCCCACGAATAACGTGGTGCTGGCCGACATCAACAACGACAAGAAGCTGGACATCGTGATCCCCGACGGTGCCGGCGATGTCTTCACGTTTTACGGGACCGGAAAAGGCACCTTCACCGCCGGACCCGCGTACCCGCTGCAGGCTCAGGGCGGCAATTATCTTGTCGCTGTCGGCGATTTCAACGGCGACGGCACGCTCGATTTGCTCGACACTAACGGCCTCAATACCAACACGGTATCGCTCGGCCGCGGCGATGGGACTTTCCAGACTGCCCAGCTTTATAACTTCACTAGCAATGGCGCATCTAACATCGTGACCGCCGATTTTAATGGCGATGGCATTCCCGACATCGCACAGTCTGTAAACGGCATTGTCAAAGGCGCATCCATCAACGGCAAGATCGGCATCAACCTGGGCAGTTCGCACGGCGCCCTGGGAGCCACTTCCTACGTCACCGCCAGCACTTGCATCGGGAACACAGTATATTGGGTCGCCACCGGCGACGTGAACGGCGATGGCAAAGCCGATCTGGTGGCAACGATGAGGGACGACTCTAGTGCCGGCTGCCAAAACCAAGCCGTTGCAGTATTGGAAGGTTTGGGGACGGGAAAGTTCAAGAAGGCCGCCTACTATTCCACCGGCGCGACGGCCCAGGAGGAGGCCATTTATCTGGTGGACGTGAACGGCGACGGCAAGCTCGACATCGTCACCGCAAATAACGATAGCTCCATCAGCGTGCTGCTCAATCAGGGTAACGGCACTTACAAAACGGAGCCGCTCATCACCAGCCTCGCCGCAATCGAAGGGTACGGCGTGTATCTTGCCTTTGGCGACTTCAACGGCGACGGCAAGATGGACATCGCGGCGTCGCTTGTTAATGCAGGTAACGGCGTCGTCTACCTGCTGCCCGGCAATGGCAACGGCACCTTTGGCGCTCCCATCTCGACCGCGACGCCTTACATTGCCGTTGGGCTGGCCGCCGCCGATTTCAAAAACAATGGAAAAACGG
>OBLT010002576.1_pt1 | contig 11214 bp, 9 predicted proteins | sample 1518721 | NCBI WGS metagenome assembly OBLT01 (sample SAMEA3539307, study PRJEB22396) | soil metagenome | biome: tundra; feature: field; material: soil | place: USA | collected 2010-05 | depth 0.15 m | reverse complement strand
TGTTGGGCTGGTGCTTGCGGGCCTTCACGCAGCGGATGATCTCCTCTTCGTAGTCGGGGAGTTGTTCTTCCTCGGCGCGCTTGCGGGCTTCTTCGCGGATGCGGGGAGCGGCAAGAACGGCCTTCATTTTGACGGCCCCTTGCCCCGATTGCGAACTGTGAGCCTCATCCACGATCACGGCGTAGCGGCGGTCGGGAAGCTCGCCGATGTGGCCGGTGACGAACGGGAACTTTTGCAGGATGGTGATGATGATGGGCACGCCGTTCTTGAGGGCGAAAGCTAGCTGCTGCGAATCTTCTTCGATCTTCTGGACCACGCCCTGCTTGTGCTCGAACTGGTAGATGGTGTCCTGCAACTGCTTGTCGAGCACGAGGCGGTCGGTGATGACGATGACGGAATCGAAGACCTTGCGGTCCTGGTCGTCGTGCAGGGTGGACAGGTGGTGCGCCAGCCAATCGATGGAGTTCAGCTACCGGGATCTCCGACGCTGGCTGGAGAACCCCTTCGGCACACCACCGCTGGTCCCACTGCCAGAACAACTTACCCTCAACTTGGGCTGATTAGGACAGCTAAAATGGACGTTCTCCGGGCAGGGTGGGGAAGGCTGAATTGGCTCCTTGCCCGCCCCAACACTGATTGCGGTACCAACCCCGTCCTACTCCGACTCTTGGACAGGAGGCGGTTACCCTACAGGGACAGACCTCAACCCCAAAATCATCGCCCCGCGACGCAAAGCCTCCGTTCTCAACACGGGCCGTTATTCTTTGCGGCTGTTTTGGACAGCAGTGATAAGAGGTTGAACCTCAAGAGGAACCGTGCCTTAATGTATGTTACGTGTCATCTATGATCCGCACGATCCAAAAACTGCTATTTGGACTCCTGTTCCTGCCCTGCGGCGGCTGGACGCAGCCCGGTGCCCCTGATCCTAAGCGGGCAGCGGATTTTCTGGCCCAATCGGCGGACGGATTGAAGACCCTCCAAACCTGGTACATAAAGGAAACGGGTCTTTGGACAACGACAGGTTGGTGGAATGCCGCCAACGGGCTGACTGTCTTGGATGACTATGCGAAGTTGAGCGACACTCCCGACTTCCGCGGCGTCATGGCGAATACGTTCGAACGCAATTCCACGAAGCACTTTCTCAACGAGTACTATGACGATGAAGGCTGGTGGGCGCTAGGCTGGGCAGGCGCGTATGAGATCACGCACGACGCACGCTATCTCGAAATGTCGGAGGCGATCTTTGCCGATATGACGGGAGGCTGGGACGACACCTGCGGCGGCGGCATCTGGTGGAAAAAACCAAAACAGTATAAGAACGCCATCGCCAACGAATTGTTCCTTTCCGTAGCCGCAAAACTGGCGGGTCTCACGCAAGAATCGCAGAAACGGACTGCCTATTTGGACTGGGCGCAGCGGGAATGGAAGTGGTTTGCGGCGTCCGGACTGATCAATCCGGACAACTTGGTCAACGACGGTTTGGATGCCTCCTGCCACAACAACCATCGAACCACGTGGACCTACAATCAGGGCGTGATCCTGGGCGGTCTTACCATGCTGTCCAAACAATCCGGCGATTCGAAGCCGTTGGAGGCCGCGCAGTCCATCGCATTGTCGGCGATCGCGCGATTGACTGACGTGGATGGCATACTCCATGATCCTTGCGAACCTGGCCGATGTGGGAACGATGCGCCGCAGTTCAAGGGCATTTTCTCGCGGAACCTGGCAGTGCTGAATGCGGCGGCTCCCGTACCGGGTTTCCGCGCCTTTTTGCGGAGGAATGCCGAGAGTATCTGGAAAAACCGTGACGCAGAAGGCCGGCTTGGACTCGTATGGTCCGCTCCTTCCGATCTCAAAACCGCCGCGACCCAGGTTTCCGCACTGGATACTCTGGTAGCGGCCGCCGAGGCGGAGAGCGCCGCCAAGAAGTAACCGGCTCTCCAGGAGTCCTTGGCTGGTGGCGTCCCGCATAGGGACACAAATGAAACCCCATACTGGCAGCCCTACCGAAGAATTGCCTCGATCGGCCCCAGGCCTTCTTCCACCAGGTGAAACGGCCGGCCATTCAGTACGAAGTCCATCTTTTTGTAGTTCAAACCCATCTGCTGCAGGATCGTCGATTGCAGGTCGCTGATGTAATGCGGCTTCTCGATCGCGCGATAACCGACTTCGTCGGTGGCGCCTTCGATAATGCCGCCTTTGACGCCGCCACCCGCCAAGAGCGACGTGAACCCCATCGCATTATGGTCGCGGCCCGTAGTGTTCTGCGACCATGGCGTCCTGCCAAATTCGCTCGTGAATACGACCAACGTGCTGTCCAGCATGCCGCGTTGCTTCAGGTCTCGGATCAGGCCGGAAATCGGCTTGTCTACAGCACGACAGAGTGGTTCGTGGGTCTTCATATCGGAATGCGAATCCCATGCGCCGTTGCCGCCGCCGGCGTGGCAAATCTGGATGAACCGGACGCCATTCTCAGCCAGGCGGCGGGCCAGCAGCAACTGGCGCCCAAAATCGTCCGTCTCTTTTACTCCGATGCCATACAGGTCTTTGACGTGGCCGGGCTCGGTCGAGAAGTCCACAATTGCGGGCGCTTTCAACATCATGCTCGCAGCCAGCTCAAAAGCCCGCGCGCGGCCGGCTATTTCGCTTTCGATTGCGTAATCGGCGCGGAACTGCTTGTCCAGTTCCAAGAGAGCCTGCATCTCGCGATCGCGCTGCTTGCTGGCCGAACTCTTGGGCGGCAGCAGATTCGGGATCGGAATATCTCCAGGCTGGAAGGGTGTTGCCGAGTAACTGGCCCCCAGATATCCGCCCGACAATTGTACGGGTGAGGATGGCCGTCCGATATTCACGAAGGTGGGAAGATCCTTATTCGCCGTGCCGAGGGCATAGGAAACCCAGCTCCCCAGACAGGGATGTTCAAACTGCCGGAGCGGCTTTCCCGTGGCCCCCTCCAGCACGGCTGGGAAATGGTTCGTCTGATGGCAATACATGGAACGAACTACGGCGATATCGTCAATCGTCTCCCCCACATTGGGAAACCAGTCCGAGACGGGAATGCCCGACTTACCGTATTGCTTGTAAGTCCGGAGAATCGGAATCACGGGGCGCTTCATCGGGGCGTTGTTATCGCCGAAGCCGATGGCATCCATGATCTTTCCCGCGTGCTTATTGTCTTTCGGATCGAAGGTATCGATGTGACTCACGCCACCGCACATAAACAGAAAGATGACTGACTTGGCCTTCGGCGTTCCCGGCAAACGGGCGTCCTGCATCAGTTGGCCATCCTCCGCCCAGAGAGAACTCAGCGCCGAGCCCATAAATCCGGCGGCGGACTGAAACAGGAACCGGCGGCGGGCAATCTTACCGCATGGATAGAGGGTACGAAGATCGCTCATGGGTTCACCGTACGTAAAGGAATTCGTCCAGGTTAAACAGCAGCCACGCGAGCTCCTTCATGCGCGCGGGATCATTTGCGATATAGGTGAGTGAGTAGTCGAGCTCGGTGGCGGATGGTTTCCGTCCCAGAGTCCGCCGATAAGCCGCTGTAACTGCCGCGCGGACATCGCCCGCGGACTCTTTCAGAACCAACGCGGCCAGCTTCTCCGACTCCTTCTCCACAAGGTCCCCATTCATCGTGTAGAGCGCCTGCGGAGCGGTCACCGTCTGGGTGCGGACCGGGCAGGGAGTTCTTCCGTCATCCACGTCGAACGACGTCAGGAAGTTATTCATCACATCCGTACTCGGAATGTAACCGCGGACCATATAGACTCCGCGCCGGTTGCTCCGGGCATCGGTAGTGCCGTCTTTCGGGAGGAAGATCCTCTGTTTTTGATCCGGAGTCGAAAGCTGGAACGATTTGCCTCCCACCGCAAGATCCAGATCGTCTGATGCGTAGTGGATGGAATCCCAGATCGGCTCCGCGGCCAGACGCTGCAAGCGGAAGTGCCACAGGTAGGTATTCCGGGCGTCGATCGCAAGGTTCTGCGAGACGTGCGCGGGGTCGGCTTTCGACGAGAGCTGGTAGGTATCCGAAGTCACGATCAGCCGGTGCAGCCACTTCATGCTGTAGTCGTGAGCGACGAACTCGGAAGCCAGGTAGTCGAGCAGTTTCTGGTTCGAAGGCTTGCCGCCCAGCAGCCCGAAATCGCTGGTCACCCGTTGCAGTCCCTCTCCGAAATGCCATCCCCACACGCGGTTGACGGCCACGCGGGCAAACAGTGGATTCGCGGGCGCGGTCAGCCACTCTACGAATGCCTCGCGGCGGCCGTCGCGGAAGTCCATGTTCGCTGGCTGAAAGGGAAAGCCCGGCTCGACCGGGTTCTCTTTCTCGGGCTTCGCCGGATCGCCGGTGGTGAGTACGTAGCTCTTTTGTTTCAGCAGCCCGGCATCCTCTTCGACTGTCCAGTAGAAGGCCAGTGCGGGGGGGCGCGCGATAGCTTGCTGCTCTTTCAGCAACGCTTTGTACTTAGCAACCTCCTCCTTTGACATCACCTCCTGGATCTTGTCCGGATCGATCCGGAGCACGGGGTAATAGTCGTCGAAGATCTTCTGTTCTTCGGGCGAACGGTCCCGCTCGGGCTTGCGAATCATGGCCTGGACTTCGGGCGTCAACTGCGCGACCCGCTCGTTGTAGAGCCGGGTTTGGTAAGGCCCAGTCAGGGCTTCGATGGCGGCGTTCACCGGAGCGCTTTTCCGCTTGAACTCATCCAGCTTCTGGCCGTTCGCGAAAATCTCGGCGGGCGTCGTGAGCATGACGCTCTTCAGCACCAGGGGGTCGAAAATCGCCTTCATGGCGTAAAAGTCTCTCTGGGTGATGGGGTCGAATTTATGGTCGTGGCACTTCGCGCAGCCCACCGTCATGCCCATGAACGCCGTTGAAACCGTCTCTACCGCGGAGAAGGGGATGTCGTGGTCCTTATCGTTGCGGGTAACGGCCGAACGCGCCAGAAAACCGAGCGCGAACGAATCCTCCACGCTGCCTTCCACGCGCGTTCGCCGGCCGCTCGCGCTGGTCGCGGTGGCGGGCCGGTAGCGATTGCCCAGGATCTGCGCCCGGACGAACTGGTCATACGGCATGTCGTGATTGAGTGCCTGGATGACCCAATCGCGCCAGAGATAGATGCCCGGCGCGGCGGGCATCACCGAGCCGTCGAGGCCATCCAGGTCCGCATAGCGCAGAACATCCAGCCAGTAGCGGCTCCAGCGCGCGCCGTGCTGTTCGCTTTCGAGCAGGCGGTCCACGGTCCTCTCATAGGCGTCGGGAGCTGGGTCGGCGAGAAACGCCTCCTGTTCAGCCGGGGTTGGAGGCAAGCCGATCAGGTCCAGATAGACTCGCCGCAAGAGCGTTAGCTGGTCCGCCTTGCCGGCGGGGAGCAGTCCTTTGGCTTTGTAATCGGCGGCGATGAACGCGTCGATCGGATTCGTGGACGTGGTCACACCCGCGGGTACCGCGGGTTTCGTTACCGGCTGGAGGGACCAGAGTCTGGCGGCCCTCTTGGCAAACTGTTCCTTTACGGTTTCTGCCGGCGCCTGGGCGAAGCACGCCCAGCTCAGCGGCAGAAGCATCACGGCAGGAGCAAAGACGCGCATTCCGACTCCCCTTCGTAGCATACCTACCTCGGCCCTATTGGACAACCGCAGCCACCACCATCTCGAGCAGCCTGCGCACCCCATCGTCACCGCCGACAGGACCATCATGGAATTGGTCGTGAGCGAGCGGCTTCCAGTTGTCGCGCGAGCGGTCGGGTTCGTAGCCCAGGGGAAGACCGGTAAGCTCCGGATTCAGTTGAGCGTCCGTGGCCGCCATCTTGTACATCACCAGATCCAGGGAAGGGACAATGTAGATACCAGACCCGCCCGCGCCCGATTTGAAATACGCATCGCGCGGCGCGCCGAAAACATGACCATCCGCATTCACTTCAAACAGCAGACCCATCGGCGAATGCGGGTTGTAAGGAGACGGCTTGCCACACAGGGCCACGTAGCCGGCTGAGACAAGCTGTTGGTTACCCCACTTGCCTGCGTGGAGCAGCAAATAGGGAAGCCTCACGGCATCCGTGGCTCGGAGCGCAATGCTGCCACCCCCGGGAGTGTGGGGGAGAGTGACTCCGTTCCGGTGGAGCGCGTATCCCCAGGCGCCAAAACCCATGGGACCGGCCAGCTTCTCCTGAATGTATTGCTGCATCTCCATACCGGTCAGGTTCCGCAGCACGATCGACACAATGTGCGGAGAACTCGAGGCATAGGAATAACCAGCGCCAGGTTTGGTCCACAGAGGAGTTTGCAAAGCGCTCAGATCCTGGTCCACGGGCCCCGGAGGGCGGGCAATCGGATCGAGCTTCTGGTTGACTCCGTTGACGATTCCCGGGTTGCCGCCTTCGCCGTGCAATCCGGCAGACATGGAAAGCAGCTGGCCGAGCTTGATCTCCGCCTTCGCCGGATCATCCAGGGGAAAGGCCTGTGGCAGATACTTCTGCGTGAAGACTTTCGTTTCGAGACCATCCGGAATCTGGTCTTGCTTCTCTTTCAGCATGATCCCGCACGAAATACTGGTGAAGGCTTTGCCGATCGAGGCCATGTCAGGATGGGCTTCGCGATTTCCTTTGCCGAAGTACTTCTCATAGACCAGGTAGCCGTGCCGGACAACGATGAGGCCACCGTGTTGACTGGTCTCCTTTTCAAACTCAAATGCCTGGTCAAGGCGCGACAGGTCCATCCCCGCCATCTTCCGGAGCTTGCCGGCATCCGTTACTGTGCGCCAGCCGCCATCTTTGTCCGCGGGCGGATAGTAGTCGCCGCTTTCCGCAAAACCGAAAGCGGCGCCAAGAACCACCGCCAGACTCAACGGAACTCTCCATGTAGCGTAGGTCATTGATCCTATTATTGCTCCTGCCGGTGGGCGCGCCCACGGGGCCTCGACACCCATGGTACTTCGTAAAAACAGCCAGCGTTGGCCTTCGTCTGCACGCCGCCGGCAGGCGCTTTCGCCTGCCAAGTTCGGTTCAGTACCCCAGCGACGCGTCGGGGTCGATTAGAAAGTAGCCCTCAGAGCAAGCTGGATCACGCGGGGGCCGCGATCTGAAGTAGCTTGGCCGAACAGCGCGTTAGTCTGCGCTCCCGTGGTCGGGTTAAATTGGGGTGACGCGTTGATGCCCGCCCATTGCGTGTGATTGAAGGCATTGTAGAACTCGCCGCGAAGTTGAAGAGTGGCCTTCTCCCGGACCACGAACTCCTTGAATGCGGAAAGATCCCATTGATTCTGCCCGGGTCCGCGATAGACGTACCGGCTGGCGCTTCCGATATACTGCAGAACCGCGCCAGCACCTTCGCCAGTCACCAGACCGCGGCGCCCAATCCGTCCACCGCTATCACGGTCGGGGCGCAGGGCCGATACGTGCGAGTGCAACTCTCCGGCCCCAATTATCTGAGCCTGGCGGAGGTCCAGGTGTTCGGGTTCGGGAGCGCCACGACGGACTCCAACCTGGCGATCCGGAAGATAGCGACCGAGAGCAGTACCTTTCCGGGGATTGCGACCGCCGTCGCGGCGTCGGCCGTGGATGGCAATACAGACGGTGTTTTTCCCGACGGGTCGGTCACGGCGACGAACCTGGACCTGAACGCCTGGTGGCAGGTGGATTTGGGCGCTTCGGCGACCGTCAGTTCCGTGGTGGTGTGGAATCGGACCGATTGTTGCGGCGCGCGACTGGGCGACTTTTGGGTGTTCACTTCGAACACACCCTTCCTCGCGACGGACACTCCGGCCACGCTCCAGAACCGGGCCGGGACGTTCAGCAGCCATCAGACGGCGGCTCCGAGTCCATCCACCAGCATCGTGGCCGGAACACCCGGAAGGTACGTCCGGGTGCAACTTTCGGGCACCAATTATCTCAGCCTCGCCGAAGTGCAGGTGATGGGCCACTAGGATTCTCTTTGTCGAGGAACTGTTTCAGCCCGGGCAGCCGTTCACACCCGCGTGGCTGGAAAGATTAGTTCGGCGGTGTCTCAGCAAGTCTCAGCTGCCCAAAGATCGGCCAGTTGCTCCCCACGAGCGGGTCCTGGTCCCGGTTGGCGTCAGCGAGGGCGGGCGCCTCGATTTCTAGGGGAGCGGGCGGCGGCACGGCGGTTTCCTGTCCGGCATGTCGGCAACCCGCTCCGCCATCACGACGAACAGCACCCGGTATTGATCCCACCCACCCAGCCAGCACACTCGCCAGCCATCAATGTAATCGCCAAGCTCGACCGCCCGGATAAGCCGCACGAACTTCGTTTCAACATGCATAGTCCGCTCAGGACATGCATGGCTCTGCAGGGCCGAGAAGTCAACGCCGGGACGATGGGCCGTCATTCTCCCAAACTTCCCTTACAATCCCTCTTGCTATCTCCGCTGTTAACCGAAGGGTTGCAAGTCCGAATTCTGTTTGGGGGAGGCAAATATCTCGACTTCGAACTCTCGCCCTTCTGGTTAGCGGCGCACCCCCCCGCCAGTGGGCGAGGGCCAGTTCTCAGATACCAGGTAATGGTACCCCTTAGACAGTTCCATTCTACGACCCATACAGCCGGCCACCGTAGCTCTGCGTCTCAAGGGTGCCTGCTCCCGCCCAGCCCCCGATTTTGTTCTGCGAATGATCCAGTACGTAGGCGTCGAGCGATGCGCCGCGCCAGACGCTGGAAAACGTATTGTATGTGCCAACGATCCGTTCGCCGAGCTCCGGCTTGTTGAACCGATCCGGAAGTACTTTGACGGGCGAGACCAACCAAGACCATCTCGCTGGTACCGCCACAAACCTCGCTTCCTGGAATGCCTGCGATGCTCGTGAATTGAAGTCTGGACCGAGCCGAAGAGCGAAGGAGCGAGTCTCACAAGGCGAGAATAGCTCGCGTTCAGGTAGGATTGTCCCGCGCTGCCGTCAGGCCGCAGCCCCCTTCAATTTCGCGGTGATGTCGCCACCTATGATCGGGTCACCGTGTGACACGGTGACGATCTTGACATTGGGAATTGTGGGTAGGGTCGCAAGAAATTTCTTGAACGTCGCCTTGTCTTTGACCATGAAGGTCCGCAGCATCCGACCGGGGGCGAGCTTGCCGCCGCTCATGGTCGCCACGTCCATGAGCCAGCCGATGAAGCCCGATGGGGCTGCCCCACTGTGATCGAGCACGTTGTTGCAAATCAGCGCCGTCCCGCCATCCACCGGTGCTTCCAGTACGTACTCGGTGAACTTCAAACCGACGACCTTGTGGAGCTTGAAGCCCAGCGACGGCAGCACGCGGGCGGGGTCGTCTGTGATCTTCGTACCGTGCGCTTCGATGCGGGAGCGTTCCTCGTCGGGCGTCAGAAAAGCGGCTTGCGGATAGCGCTGGAAATACCAATGCGCGTCCATACCATCGTAGCCGTGCGGCACGACCATGATGGATGGTTTGCCAAGCGCTTCGAGCTGCTTCATCCCCGCTTCGCTGAGTGCGACGAGACTATGCAGCACCAGCCGTCCGTCGGGTAACCGATAGACGACCATATTGCGATAGAGCGGGAAAGACAACCCGCCGCGCACGATCCAGAGGTTCGGCGCGAGTTGACGGAATTCGCCGTGCGGGAAAAGCCGATGCGGTTTTGTGGACATGAGGCTGCTCCTTGTTGGGCGCTATTATAGCCCCGCCAAGCGTCAAAGCGTGCATCCCGTGCAATGGGAGCAATGGGATACTGAATGTCGTGGTCCGCCGCGTGCTGCGCTGCATCGCGCGGCACGGCGTGGGGCGTGACGACGATGACGGCGGCGACGCCTTGGACCAGCTCGCCGCGGAGTCGCTCCAGCCCGGCGTGCCCGGCGTGCAGCGACCGCAGGGGCGGTTCGCGGCGTTCCAGGACGGCTTCTCTCTCCATTGCGGCGTGGGGCTGCACGAGAACGACCCAGCCGGAGCCGCTCCGTTGGCGGGCACACGCGCTCCAGTGCGACCCGTTGCTCCACCTGCGTGCGTGACGCGAACGGTCGGATTAAGCGCGACCCAGCGGCCCGCCGCGAGTTCCAGCGTCAGCATCGCTGCCCCGCGACTGGCAGGACTACTGGCGCGTGCCCCGGCTACGTCGTGGACCACATTGTCCCGCTCAAGCACGGGGGGGCGGACGAGCCCAAGAATATGCAGTGGCAGACGGCGAACGCGGCGAAGGCAAAGGACAAGATCGAGTAGGCAGGCGATCAGCCAGCCAAGCCGTCGTGGTTGCGGCAGATGACAGAGCCCAGGCGTTCAACGGGCCGGTTTCCCTGTAACCACTGTCGTTAGCTTTTAGGGCGTTCACCCGCGCTACAGTAAGGCGATGAAACCCGAGAACGTAGTGATACTGGGCGCAGGTGCTTCGAAATCCGAGGGCGCACCACTCCAACGCGATCTCTTCCGCTCGTATTTTGAAGCAGTAAGGGATGAAGGCGCTCATTTTGAGAGGCAGCGGGAGCTGACCACGTTTTTTGATACCTTCTTCGGCATTGATCTGGACGGCGGGGATCTAAGCAAGGCAAATTTCCCTACGTTTGAGGAAGTTCTCGGGATTATCGAAATCGCCCTACAGCGCGGCGAGCGCTTCAAGGGCTTTGGCGTGGCTGCGAATGATCCGCGATTGCAGCAGATCCGAGCTCCTGCCAGTCGTTCGCACGGATCACTCTGAAAACAATGCCCGTCCACGGGTTCGATCACAGTCCTGACTGGGCTGCGAAAGTTCGAAACGTATCCAGACTGGGGAGCCAAATAATCCGACGACGAGGTTCTCAATTTCCATCAATACCGTAGTGTTCAAGGTCATTCACCTCTCCGTAGCCGTACTACAGTCTCACATGAACGCTCTTTGCCGCCCCACAGGCAAGGGCAATCTGAGAAACCGCTGACCACCAGCTACATCACGGCATTTGGCTCCACCGGCAGAATTGACTTGCATGTGTTCCCGACCGGAGTGATGAATGTGATCGCCGGGTCATTACCGCGCCAGGAGATCACACGAAAATGAAACACTTTACGATCGACGCAGAAAACAACATCACCGTCCACGCTTCTCGCAAGGCCGCTCGCGATACCGGCGCAGCGGCCTTCGCAACCGAAGAGCAGTTCGCCGACCTGATCGGCCCCGACAACAAGCGGTTGGTGGAAATCTGGAATAGCCTGCCGGGCGTCAAGCCGGTGACGAAGTTTACGAACCGGAAGGTCGCCACCGAGCGCATCTGGAAGGCCATC
>OBLT010002575.1_pt1 | contig 11219 bp, 12 predicted proteins | sample 1518721 | NCBI WGS metagenome assembly OBLT01 (sample SAMEA3539307, study PRJEB22396) | soil metagenome | biome: tundra; feature: field; material: soil | place: USA | collected 2010-05 | depth 0.15 m | reverse complement strand
CCAACATGCCTGAAATCCAGCCTTGCGCAATCACCCCGCCTGTAAGGGGTTTACGTGCAGTATGGATTTTCTACGCAGTTCGGCCGTGAACCTGCCCCATCCCTCTGCCACACCAACCCCGTGCTCGTGTCGGTCGCGGTGAGCCCGTCGGCGCTCACAACGTAGTGACCCACGGTGGTTCCGCCGCCAGTGCCTTTCGCGCCACCCGTCCCAACCACCCCGCCAGTGCCTTTCGCGCCACCCGCCCCAACCACCCCGCCAGCCCCTGAGACTGCCCCACCGGCGCCGATCTGGCCTCCCGCTGCTTGGGCTCCTCCGTTCCCTACCACTCCGCCAGCCGCCAAGGTTGCCCCGCCGGTGCCTGCTGCGCCTCCCGCTGCAGAGGCTCCCCCGGTAGCTGGCGCACCGCCAAAGCCCACCGATCCGCCTGCGCCAGCAACCATAGTGTTCATGTCCGTGCGTCCGCAACAGGGCACGGCGACCAAAACGGAAGCAATCAGGAACGAGGCTAGGCAACGCATCGAACCTGTATCCTACGCACCGGCGGTCTCCTTGCCAATGTCGGTCAGGTGCTATCGGTCACATCGGGCGCTGGGATGCCGGCCTTGAACTGTCCAGGCGTCTGGACAGTCGGGCGGAACCCTTCTTGTGCGGGCCAATGGCGCTGTTCATGGCCACGCAACGGGCCTCGGGCAGGAGCACCAGCCACAGGCCTTCGGACGCGGTGAATTGTTCGCCACCATGGCGAAGAAATCCGGCACAGAATCGCTCGCCATCACCGACTCGCGTTCACACGTTCCAAATCTCTCCACGCCAGCGCTACATACAGCGAGGCCGCGACCAGAACGCTAACAATCAAAGCTACGCAGGCTGGCCAACCGCCCCACGTCCACAACAAGCCGGGCACTACCGAGCCCACGAAGCCGCCGAAGTAGTAGAAGGTGACGTAGAGACCGACCGCAGCCGCGCGACTGCCTTTGGCCACCATGCCCACCGCACGATTGGTCACGATCTGGCAGACGAAAACACCTGACGCACACAGCGTGATACCCAGGACGACGATCCACAGCGGCGCGGCCAAGGTGAGGAGCACTCCCAGTGCCGATGTGGCCAGAGCGAGAGACAGCGTCACGCGGCCCTTGATCCGGCTCCCCCAGCGACCCACCAGCGGAGTTATCACGGCGCCTATGAGATAGACGAAGAAGATGGAGCCCAGCTTCGAGGTGCCGAGGCTGTACGGCGGCGCCGCCAGGTGAAAGGTGACATAGGTGAACGTCCCCACGAGGGAGAAGAGGATGCAGAATCCCACGGCGAAGATAGCCCACAGGTCCGGGTTGGCCAGATGCTTCAACATGGCGTGTGCCGACTGGAGATATCCATCCCGCCGGTCAAATCGTTTCGCCAAAGGCATCCAGGTGGCCACCGCTGCACCCAACCCTACGTTGAGCACGCCCAGGGCGACAAAGGCCCAGCGCCAACCGAGGGCCGGGGCGATGAGGCCGCTAAGAAATCGCCCGGTAAAGCCGCCTAGAACAGTGCCTGTCACGTAGACCGATGTCGCGAAGCCGACCTGCTCTGCAGGCCATTCCTCGGCGATGTACGCAACGGTTACGGCGAAGACTGCGGGAGTGAACAAGCCTTGGACGAATCGCCAGGCCACCATGGAGGGCAAGCCCATAGAGGTGGCCGTGAGCAGGTTGGTAAGACCAAGTATGAACACCGCTGGAACGATGACTCGCTTGCGACCCAACACGTCTGCAATGACGCCCGACCAGGGAGCGACCAAGGCGACAGCCATGGTAGGCGCCGACACCGTCAGACTCACGCCAAGTTTTGAAGCCTGGAAAACGCGCTGGAAAAGGGGCAGCAGAGGCTGCGTGGCATAGAGCGCAAGGAAAGCACAAAACCCGGTCATGCCTACCGCCCAGGTCTTGCGGTCCATCTTGATCATTTTCGTTTTCAACTACCTTGGACGGGGAATCTGAATCCTCGCACTATCGCCGTAAAAGTCAGTTTCCGCATCTCCTATGCGCCCACGGCGCGTCTGCCACGGAACTTCCGCACGCCACCCTCGGCCAGTGCATACCCCAGCAAGCGTGAATCTACTTGGCCTTGGATTTCTTTCCTGCCGATTTTCCGCGCACCTTTGGTCGCCCAGGTCCTGCCTGTTTGGTCTTCGGCTGGCGGAATAGGTCGGTCACGGGCACGCCAAGCGCGTTGGCGATCTTGACAAGGGACCTTACCGTCAGGTTTTCTCCGCCACCCTCGATACGCTGCAGGTACTTGAGCGTGAAGCCAAGGCGCTCCGCCTGCTGATCTTGGGTCAGCCCGGCCTTCGCGCGTAGCTCGGCCACACGTCGTCCGACGTTCTTGACCGTGTCGTCGATGTCGTGAGAGCGCACACATGAGACGGTGCGGCCTCCGGCTCTTGCGTAAAACCAACCCTTATGTTGGTATTACGATCAGCCGATGATCTTGGCTAGACAGGAGGCATGCAGTGACGAATGGATTCATGTTGGTCGTCGTCCTACACGCGCCTAGGACTTGTGCTCGGATCGCTGCCACGATGCTGCTGCTGGCAGTTCCAGCGAGCCCTTCGCGCGCAGAGGCGCAAAAGTCCAGACCCACCTTCGAAACCCTTTTGGCCAAAGTGCAGGCGGACCAACCCAAGTACGCATCTACAGTTCAGCTCGCAAGGACCGCTACTCGGCCGTGCTACGCACGTTCTAAAGCAGGAGATGACAAGGGCTGTCGAACTGAAGCTGCAAAATCGCAGGTTCTCCTGTCGAAGACGAAGGGCACGACGTTCGAGGTCAAGGTCTTGGCTTCCGGCTCGGCGCGCCCACCGGTCATCCTTGGCTCACGAAACCCTACTAACACAACTCGCGAGGTAGAGATCAGAGGACCCTTGATGAGCGAACCACTGTGTTCCTCCGAACAGTGTGGCTTCCCTATGGTCATCTGCCCAAATCCCGAGGATTCTGAGCGCTTGACTGGGCTCATCGAGGTGTGGGATGCCGACGTGGCCCAGAAGGAAAACATTGCCTTCATCGCCAGCGGCAACGAGACGGAGCTTGCGTGGTCAAGCAAGATAAGTTCTGCGCCGGATGACAGCAACAACGAAGAGGAGATCTGGGCTCAGGTCGTTTTCTCTATCGTGGACTTCAATGTCATGCGCCACAAAGATACCGTGGTAGCAGATCAACTCAAGCCCCTGGTTGCCCAGACGGTCCGAGAGTTGAAGCACATCAACGAGACTGTCGACGCCGAGGACATACCCCGAGTTCGTGAATCCGGCATTCGTCGCCTGGAGTGCCTGAAGACATACTCCCCCGGCGTCAATCAGGGAATCTTCCGAGTCAAGATCCTGGGCGTGCGGCTCTGGTCAGCAAATGCGGGTCCATCCGATTTTCTCGTTTCGTCGCCGCCCTCAACGCTGCCCCGACCGAGCAGACGCATTCCTGAACCCGCCTCCAACCCTCCCGATGAGCTTTGAGAGCACAGAAGCGTCTACAGAATTGGCCAATGGCAGCGGATGCGATTGAACCCTCTCGGAGACTCAAAGAGCCGGCCACATGACTGAAAGCCTCTACAGGGCGTGCCCGCAGTGCGAGAGTCCAATCGCTCCCGTTACGACCAACTGTCCGGCATGCGGGAAGTCCATCCGTGCGAATACGGACAGGCTGGACCGAGGTGATGGAATCGAGATCGAGGAATCTGCTGCAAGAGGAACGTCGAAGACGGTCGCCGAGCAAGATACCAAGCGATGTCCACTCTGTGGCGGCACCATCTTGGCTGCAGCGATCAAGTGCAAGCACTGCAGAGCACCTGTCCCCCAGAATCCATCCGAACAGGTTCGCGCAGGTTCACAGCCGGACCAAGTAACGAACGGCGCTCAGAGGCCGATGACTGCCTGTCCGCGCTGCGGCCTCAAGCATCCGGGAGATGCGCATGAATGCGCCAAGTGCGGAAGCCCGTTGCGAAAGACTAGGTCAAAGGCGATGCCGTTAGTTGTGGCCGCGGTCGGGATCATCCTGGTCTGTGGTTTGATCGGGGTGTTCGTCTGGGTTTCGCGCAGCAGGTTTGCTGATGCTCGTGCTAATGCTGCTAGGATCGCAGAAGTCATAGGGAAAGAGGAAAGGGCAAATGAGCTGGCAAAAGCCAAGGAAGAGGAGGCAAGGCTCCAGTTTTGCAAGGAGATAGTGGCCAGAATTCAAGCGCAACAGCTAACAGCGGATGACGAATCCTGGCTAGGATTGGAGGGTGCCCTGGCAAGACGAATCCAGACTGGAGCCCTCGGTGCTCAAGATCTCTCTCTTCAAATGGCCGGTCTTCAGTGCGGTGAACCATTCTTCGATCTTCTCGTCCCAGTGGCGGCCGGAGCCACAAGCCTCTGGGCCGGCGTTAGCAAAGCGGACGATGTATCACAAGATCTTGTAATTGCCCTATCCGGAAAGACGGCGCTCGCAAAACTCACCAAGGCCTCCCGTGAGGCATTCAGGAACCGAGTTGCAAGCCTCGCCAGTCGCGACATCGTCGGAGCGAAGCACGCCTCGGATTGCGAGCGGGCTTTCTACCTCTGCGGACTGGCGGACCAGATTGACGACACGAGAATCCCTGCGTGCACAAAGGCTTTGGCAAAACACGAACAGCTTAAAAAGCGCGAGGCCGCAGCCTGGGAAAAGCAAAGGGAACGAACGGTCGCTCAAGAGCACGCTGCGGAGGTGAAGGAGCGGCAACAGAACGAAAGGAGCGAGCGTCGCTGCGAGAGCCTCCGCAACCGCCAAGATTCGTGCATGTCGAGATGTGTTCTCGGGTACGGTGCCGATGACCCACGAAGCGAATCGTGCATAGATCGATGCACAAACATGCTGAATGGGACGGGGTGCGACTAGAGGTGTTCCCAGTGCAACGCATAGTTATGCCCAATCCGCGGTCTCACTACGGACGTCACCACAATCGCTGTTTCATCACCCCGCCCGCCGATTCGCAATCGGGCCGAACACTGCTACGCAGCGATGCCTCCGGCCTATTCTTGGCGCCACTGCCGCAGACGTGTGGCTGACCAGCGCTATAGCGCTGGATTGTCCCCAACAACCGCCCAACTTGTAAATTCGGAGGGCTTCACGACATGAACGTCACCATCCCCACAAGACCTTGCCCGCACTGCGGCGATCCTGTCCCGACTGCAGCTGATCGATGCCCATCTTGCGCCGAAGTCGTCCCTCCGCCGGTTCCTCGACAGGTCACTTCTGATTCCAAGCCTTGCCCTATCTGCGGAGAAACCATTCTGGCGGTCGCGAAGAAATGCCGCTACTGCGGTGAGTTTCTGGACAAGGCATCTGCCGAGTCAGCGCGCCCCAGTTCGGCTAGCAACAAGCATGGCGGGACGGCTACCGATAATCCGGTGACCGGGAGAGCATCGAAGCCCCAGGCCAAGGCCCCGGTCTCACCGCCAGTCGCCAAGTCCAAGGGGTTCTGGCTCGGCTTTCTCCCGGCGGCCGGGTTGGGGATACTTGGTCTATTTATCTGGCTTGCGATAAGTGTAAGCAGAGAGGACTACCGGCCAGATTCACAGGGGACAATCGGAAGCGGTCTCAAGGGAGACTGCGAGAGTGCACGGTCCGAGGCGCGGGAACTGTACAGGCGTTGCGAAAAGGCCAATTCCGAGTGCGGAGCGTGTCTTAATGGTGCGAAGGATGAGGTGAGGAAAGCTACGTGCGAGGCGTTCTGCGCGACCAACACGCTCAACGCTCTGTCCAGGTTGCGCCAGATTGCGGCGGCGGGTTGTTCCGTCGAGGAGGGGCCTTGTCGATAGCCCCACCTTACAAGGCGTTTCCGCCTGAATGGCCAGGTGACGCTTCAGCCTTGCGGTCGCTGAGGGCAAAACTCGATCCCAATGTGGGTATAAGTAACTAGCAGGGAAACCTACGCGGGTGGTCCTGTCCGTCGCTGGCCATCCCGTCTTTCCGGGACACGTGTGCCTCGGCGCTGCTATTCCCGCGAGAAAGGCATTCCCATGGCTTCACGTCCTTTCCCGGACCACTACGAGCGCACGCGTATCGGGGGCAAGGAACATCCCGCCGACGTCATCATCGACCGACTGCCCGTAATTGTCAGGTTCCAGGCGCGCCTATCGAGACTGTCGGAGAACCTCCGCAAGTCGGTCCAAAACCGAAAGCCCTTCATCGAGTACGTGGATGCACGGGGGCTGTACCAGTCTCTGCGAGAGAACCTGTTCTACGGCGTCGGATACGAACATGGCCTTCTAGCTGCCCGCCAGGACAACCTAGTCGAGCGCATGGCCAGCGATCCTGTGGCACGTCGGCTTCTGGCCGAAATCAATCAGGTCACGCTGGCGACGGAGCTACCACGCAACCGTGTAGTCATGCTGCTGCTCGAAGCAGCGTGGGCGATGATCTATGGCATCGCCATCCCAGGCGAACCATCAGTCAAGGTCAGCCCCGAGCTGGCCGCCATCCGCGAAGTTCTGTGGCCCGGCGGCGACATGGAGCACGAGCACGGTTCGGAGACGCTCGACGAGGTTGCACGAATCGCCAGGCCGAAGAAGGGAGGTCACCATGGCTGACTGCTACACGCAATTCAGCTTCGACATCGACAACTTCACGTCGGAGGAAGCCGCCTGGGTCAGAGACTTGCTGGCACTCGATTTCGAGGACGGCCAGCAGCGCAAGCAGATCGAGAAAGCGCTTGGCGTGCCCATCGAGTCTGACATCGAGTATTGGCCTGACTTCTCATTCAGACTCGACGCCTCGGAAGGACCTCGACCGAAAGGCGCCATCTGGCTCTACACCGAGGACAGCGGAAATCCCTGGAACGCCGCGCTTCTTGTCCGCGCCTTCCTCGCCAAGTTTCGGCCCAAGGACATCAAGCTGTTCAGTATCGCGTTTATGAGCAGCAAATCTATGCTGGATGGGTTTGGCGGTGAGACCTATGTCGTCACCAGCGAGAACATCTTCAGCGATGCAGAGGTGGCAGGCATGATCGCGAAGACCATCGAGAGCGGCAGGCAGCAGAAGGTGTCCATCGGCGACCTGGACATCATCATCCGCCGAAACAATCGCAAGAAGGGAGGTGAATGATGGCCTACATCGTGGGCTTGTTGACCGAGCAGGAAGAGCGACTGCTCAAGGCCCGAGGCTGGGACCTCGAAGCCGCTCCCCGCGAGCTTGTTCCCCGAGACCCGCCGACGTTTGCACCGGACGACTATCCGAGCCGTTTCAAGATGGTCTGGGTGGACGCCAGCATGTTCCAGATCATGAGCGGTCCGGACTGGGACAAGGGGAATGCGAAGAAGGTCCGCACCAAGGAGCGCAAGCCATGCCGACCGTCACCGTGACGGATGTGGTGGTCCGCACTCGCAAGATCAACCTGGCCGGCACATGCCCAGGTTGCCACCGGCGCTTGCGACTGGATGGGGCCTTGCAGGTTAGGGGCTTCGTGGACGAATCGCGAGCCGCACGGCTTCGTCGTGCTGGCGATGATGCCCTGGACGCCATCGCGGGACTGGTCCTCGCCGACACACTCCCCGACAGCGGTGAGGCGTTCATCGACAACGTGGCGATAGCCTGCAAGCACTGTGACCGCGTTTTGGCCGCTGGCGTGTTCACGGTGAAGCCTGACAAGTAGCCGGGGGTCGGCAGGGGCGGCAGGGACGGCAAATTTGCCAAGACTCCGACCGGGCCGTACCAAAGTGGTGCCGGGTGTCAGCAGGGACAGCAGATTTGACCGCACTCCGGCCAGGCCGTATCAGGTGTCAGGTGACGGCGTGGACGGCAGAATTCGCAGAATTGAGGGCGCGTCCCTTCCGCGAGCCTAGCGCGCGATAGAGACGATGGACGTGGTATCGCTGGATGAGATCCCCTGGTCCAAGAGAAACAGGGTGGTCGGCGATAGCGCCGAAGCCGAGGAGGCAACCGTACGGGGGGCGGGGTTGCAGGCCAGCCGCGTGCCGTGGCCTGAGCTGTCGAGCGACCAGATCGAGGTGTGTTGCGTGTCGGATAGATGCTTCGGGCTCGTGTATTCCGAAGCGGAGAGATACCAGCCGCCATTGCCGTCGGACCAAGCATCCTCAAGAAATAGCTCGGGTGGCTTGTCGGCCCAGAACGGTGTAGGCGTCGCGCCGTCGACGGTCGCACGCCACATGCTGTAGCTTTGTCCCCCTTGCAGCAGTTCCAGCCACAGCACAACGCCATCGGCGCTGGTGGCGAGCAGTGAGCCGTAAGAAGGCGCCGGCAACTCGCGAGGGGTGCCGCCGGTCTTGGGCACCACATACAAGATGCCACCCGGCACTCCGCGAAGACCGTTATCGGCCATCACTGAGTCTTGGGTCAGGGTCAAACGGCTCCCCGTGCCTGAAGTCGCACTTTGGCTCGGCATGATCGCGAGTTGCTGCCGCTCACCAGTGGAGCGCAAGGCCCGCCATACGCTCCATCCTGTCGCCGTCGATGACTGGGCCCAGTCTAGACTGATCCAATACACAGCCTCGGTATCGAGGACGAAGCCGAAATAGTAGGCATTGAGAGTGCCTTGGGAGAGGTCCGCCAACGGCGTGGGTTGCACGCCACCGGCCAGGGGCATCGCGTTCAACACAAGGTTGTCGTCCACATAGATTAGTTGGTCGCTCTCAATCCACCAGCCAAGGGCACCGAAAGGCGCCACGTTCGAGAGGAGCGGCAACGAATCCAGCGTCGAGATGCTCGCAATGGCCCATTGGTTTCCCGTGGCCTTTTCCCAGTCACGGTACTGGAAATACAACTGCCCATTGCTCCAACTCAGACCGGACCCTGCCGTGCCGGTCCCGATTACCCACACATTCTGCGAAGCCTGAAGTAGGACGTTCCAGTTGTCCTGGCAAGTGGAGACATCCAGCGAGGCATCCGCCGCGCCCATGCCGCCACAAGAACCCACCAGACCCACGAACAGGCCGATCACCAACGCTTTTCGGATCGCACGTCTCATGGTGCCGGATGGTAACACAACGCGGCCTCACGGGCGGCCAGGGAGTCGCACGGCGGTAGCAGCCGCTTTCAAACCGTCGTGCGCCGTGAGCGACAAAGGCGGATCGGGGAGAAGTGTCAACACCCTCAAAATCGGGCTGAAGAGGTTCCGTTCTGGCGCATGACCGGGGGCACAGCCACTCCACTAGCCGGGGATGGACATTGGAGATGGTCAGATCACGGCCAGCTCCAGCACACCAGTCGTCACCAACGACGGTGGGCCGAGTACCAGACACCCGAGGGGGGAGTTTCAGGTAATTGCCGCCCCTGCCGCCACCACCGCCACCCGGACGACTACACCAGCGACCGTGCCCAAGAAATGCTGTTACCACCGGCACCTGCCGCCACCCATCGACGGTGGCCAGCCCTTCCAGGTTTGAACATTGCCGTCACCCATGCCGCCACCCTGCCGTCACCCGGCTTGAAGTGGACAAGTGCCAATGGCCAGCAGACCGATGGCGCTGTCCATCCAGGCCACCGGTATGCCGGCGGTCACCACCAACCCAACCATCACGAGAGGAGAACTATGGAGAAACAACTCGAACTCATCCGGCATCACACGAACCACGGCGGCGCGCCACTCGGCGACCTGTTGTGGTGGGAACTCGCAGCCGCATCCGTCAGCCGTCCCGACCTAGTCAGGCTCTGGTCCCAGGGGGGCCTACCCGCCGAGCTACTGCCCGAGGAGCCGACGGCAGAGAAGGCCTTCAAGACCGCAGCCAGGGAAACCCAGGTTGGCCATCCCGACCGCCTGCTCCGCATTGCCAAGGAAGACGAACAAGAGACCGTCTTCGGCATCGTGAGCGAGAAGCGCGATGGCATCGGCGGCCTCGAATACCAGCAAGAGGCACGCATCACTCTTTCCCGGCAGAGCGACAGCGTCCATTCCGACCAGCCCGGCGACAGCATGGTTCAGAAGCTGATAGCTCGCTTCGAGGAATTGAAGACCACGCACACGACCGACGACATACGGCGGACCCTTACCAAGGCGCTGGATGCGCTCGCCGCCGTGACCCTACGACAGATGGGCGGCGTGTATTGGGTGCCCGCGCCCTACGCCAAGGAGCTTCGACAGCTCCAAGCTGTGATCGAACAGCTGGGCAAATCGAAGATGTACCTGGTTCCGATCACAGCGAGCAAAGAAGGCCAGGCCGCGCTTGCGCAAGCCGCGAAGGCCAGCATCGAGGAAGAGCTGGCAGCGCTGCAAATGGAGATGCAGCAGTTCCTGGCGACGCCGCCGGATAGAGCGTCGACCCTCATGCGCAGGCTCGATCACTTCGCTGACCTGCGTAGGAGAGCAAGCCTGTACCAAACCGTGCTTCAGGCCCAGGTGGTTGGTTTGTCGGAGAACCTAACAGCGATGGAGGGGCAGGTGCGCGGCCTGCTCGACGAGAAAAGGGCCAAGGCGGCCTGAACACAGAACGGGCCGATAGGGCCCATCACCCAAGCCTGAAGGGGCAGTTCCGGAATTGGCCGGGGCTGCCCCTTCGTGCATTCAAGGAGACATACATGAACCAGAACCTCACGACCCTTCGCACCGAACTGAACAGCATCTTCATCGAGCGCGGCAACGTCATCGACGGTTGTCTCGCATCCCTCCTTGCCGGCGAGCATGTCTTGCTTCTCGGCCCACCCGGCACAGGCAAGAGCGCCTTGGCCCGCGCCATCGCACAGGCATTCGGCGCGCACTACTTCGAGACCCTGCTCAACAGATTCACGGTTCCCGAAGAACTCTTCGGGCCCGTCAGCTTGAAAGCCCTGGAGCAAGACCAGTTCGTCCGCCTGACCACCGGCAAGTTGCCCGAGGTCGAGGTGGCCTTTGTCGACGAAATCTTCAAGGCCAGCTCGGCGATCTTGAACACGCTACTCACAATCGCCAACGAGCGCGTGTTCCACAACGGCGGCGTGCCCGTCGCCTGTCCGCTGGTGTCGATGTTCGCGGCATCGAACGAGCTGCCGGAAGGCCAAGAGCTGGAAGCCTTGTTTGACCGGTTCATGGTGCGATTCAGCCTCGGCTACATGGTCCGCGAGGCATCGTTCCGAACCGTCGTCACCGGTGATGACCCAGCCATCCAGACCAAGCTTGACTTGGCGGCGCTCAGTCAGGCGCAGTGGGCATCCCAGCAGGTGAAGGTGCCCGACGACACCTACGAAGCGCTCATCGCCATCCGCGATGCGTGCCGGACCGATGGCATCGTG